>JAABUK010000491.1_pt1 | contig 81960 bp, 103 predicted proteins | sample 5559141 | NCBI WGS metagenome assembly JAABUK01 (sample SAMN10711869, study PRJNA513367) | rock metagenome | isolation source: Antarctica rocks | place: Antarctica: Victoria Land, Pudding Butte nord | collected 2016-01-03
CCCCCCCTCCACCTTCATTCTGGATGACAGCGCAAAAGACTACACGACACATGCACCACTTCTGCTGTGTCATGCTTGTCCTGAAATATGTTCTCATTCCAAAAAACGACTTTTTACTGTCCACAGGCTTCTCTACGTTTAGATTTCCACTCCAGAATGGTGGTTTCTGAAATAGAATAGACATGTCGGAGTGTAAAAGAGCTGGATGATGTCACAGTAATATAAGCCAAGCGCAGCAGGCTGACAAACAACGTGTACTCCTTGCTCCATTTGTTGATTAGTTCATTTGTTCCTTCATCCACCCACCCACCCATTCTTCCTTGAGAGGCAATTACATGCAGTCCTGAGCAGCTTCCTTTATAAGATCCTATTTTGGCATGACTAACAATATCAAAGAGCATGACTGAGCCATGATGCAACCAAGCACAATGCAGAGTGTTGGACCACAAAGACAAAATGAGCAGACACGACCTCATTTCTGCTGCAAAATGAGCTGGCTACTGCTACAAGCAAAATCATGGGCCACTGCTGCAAATGGCACTGCAAATAGACCTGACTGCTGCTGCAACAGAACCTGGCTGAACTGTTGAACTGAGCAAAAGAAGCTCAGCACCATTGATGTACTGGGAGCTACTACAACAACAGGATCTAGGTGTTACTGCAAATGAACCTGCCTACTGCTGCAACAACATCTGGATGTTACTGCAAGAGAACATGGCTGCCACTACTGCTACAGAAGCTGGCTGCTACAGGATCTGGGCACTGCTGCAAAAGGACCTGACTACTGCTGCAACAGAGTCTGGCAGTTACTGTCCAAAACCCGTACTAGTGCTGCAACAGGAGCTGGCTGTTACAGAACCTGGGTTCTGCTGCAAAGACACTGGACTACTGCTGCAACAGAGTCTGGCAGTTACTGTCAAAAACCTGTACTCCTGCAACAGGAGCTGGCAACTACATAACCTGGGGCTACTCCTGCAGAAGAAGAAGGGCGTACCGTGCTTCAGAGTAGGTCTTGCCCTCCAGCATGCTGAAGTGCTTGAAGAAGAACTCCACGCTCTTGCTGGTCTGCTGCACAATGGAGCAGTAGACACTGGCCACGCCCGGCTGCAATGCCAACACCCAACACTCAACACCCACAGCTGTATTGCCTTTGCATATGCGACGCGCACATGCACATGCAGATGCAGCAGGTTCATGCATTACCAACATGTATAAGCAGTTGCAGCAGGTATATGCATATGCAACAGGTACATGCAGTTGCAACAGGTTCATGCATTGCAATCATGTACATGTAGTTGCACCAGGTACATGCATATGCAACAGGTACATGAAGTTACAGCAGGTTTATGCGTATGCAACATGTACATGAGATAGGCAATTGAAGACTGCCACCATGAAAATGCAAGGACACAACACTGACCTGCACAGCGCTCTGAGCCAGCAGCAGGCTCATGTCTCGCCGCCCACTCAGCTCAGTCAGCTGCAGCTTCTGAGCACTGCTGAACATGATGTTCTTGGCTGCATTCACAATCTCCTTGTCTCGCTCTTGTGCTGGAACCTGCAGGGTGACCACACTCTGCCTTGACCTCCTGTGCAGATTCGTCTTCGACAGTACATGCGGCAGCGTCTCAAAGCAGGTGCATGCACAGCTGTGATGTGCAGCCATTACTAAGCATTTGATACAGCCGCAACTGCAGTAGCAGCCGGCAAATGTTTGACAACGCCCGACAGGGTTGATGGTGCATGAAGCAAATGGAAGGAGTGCATGAACTTCACTGGGGACAGTGCAGGCTTGTGTGACGAAGCCCGATCAGGCAATGCTGTGCAAAGCAGATGGAGGGAATGCATGAACTTTACATGGGCCAGGTGCATGCTTGTGTGACGATGAACAATCAGGCAATGCTGCACAAAGCAGATGAAGGGAAAGCAAGAACTTCACAGGGAGCAGTGCAGGCTTGTGAGTGTGACCTGGACAGCGATATGCTGAGGCTTGAGCTTGAGGAAAGGGCGAGGGGCTGTGTTGGCACGAGCAGCCTGGATGCCCAACACAGCAGCAACCTGCTTTTGCCCTACGTCCTGCACAGTCATTACATGTACATGAGCTGTCAGCACCAAGCTGCAACTCCTGAGCAGATGCCATGCAAGGTTGTGGCATGTAACCTTTGTTGTCAAACTCAACACCAGGCAGGCAAATGTAAATGCTGCTTGCTCCCGCCATCTCAGTACAGATAATGCCTGGCGTTCTGCATGACAGCATGCAAGTCTGGAGGTGTTCAGAATGCCTAGGTACAGAGACCACATTCACAGAGGCAGGCACCATTGCTGTGTGCTGCAACTTGACCATCAATTGCAAGTAGCCACACACCCACATGTAATCTATCACGCAGTACTTTACTGCAGCATCGTGAACAGCAGGGGAACCTAAGGGACTGATCCAACAGGAAAGGGCTGATCTGCCATCAAGCCTTGCAAAGGTTGATACAGGGAAGTTGACAGCAGGCATGCCGTGCCACAGGGCTAGCCAATATGCATTTAATGCATTGGTGCTGGTTGCTCTCCATCTTCCCTTCTTGAGAGATGGCTTCTCAAGCTCACCTCTACATTGTTGTCAAGCAAGATGATGTTCTTAGCTTGCCCAGCCGCAACACGCTCCAGGTCGCTGCTGCAATGCGGCAAGCCACTGCGTGTGTGCCACTCAATCTTGTAGCCCTTCAGGGAGTGGCGCAACTCTTCATCCATCTCCTCCTTCTCTCTATCCGCCAGCACCACGACTGGCCTGCATTTTCACCTCTGTGTGAGCTCAACATAGAAGCTCAAGATTCTATTTTTGGGCACCATAAAGGGTTCTAGGACCCAAGGAATTGTGTTGGACCACGACAGATGGCCTGAGCTGGACACTGTGTGTTTTCTCTGTTGCGAATTGATAATGGGCCCATTTGAAATCTGAGGCGGTGCAATCAGCCCTGTCACATGGATATGGTAGGGCCCCCTTTGGCTCATCATTCTGCCCTGCATATGCAGAGAAATACCAGCAGCGTGTTGTACCACGGTGACAATGAAGAGCATGTCGCTGGCTGCTCTGCCCTTCCATCGCAGCAGACACTTTGCAGCATGAGTTTGTTTAGCATGTCATCACCATTCCCTTGTATCCATGAAAGCATACAATATCCATGAAAGCATACAAGGACATGGAGACTGCACATGTGGTTTGATTGGCGCAGTCTCGATGTCATCACTATTCCCTTATATCCAGGAAAGCTAAGGAAGCAGAGACTGCACAGGACAAACCATGCACTGCACAGTGTTGACTTTGACGGGAGGGTTCAAGGTGACGTCTTGAGAGCAATATAAGCATGCATGAAGTCACAGCCAAAGACAGACTCAGGCCCAAAGCTCACATGCAATTGGCTGCATTCATACGCCTGGTGTGTAAGTGTGCAACAGTTACACTGCAGGTGTGCAACAAACAACAGTCACAGTGTATATGAGAGGCGCATACCCAGCATATGCAGCTCCGGCTTGCTCCTTCTTGTTGATGGCAATTTGGCGCAACAAGGGCACCGTCTGGCTATTCCAGTTGAGAATGAGGGTGTGGTTGGTGGCAACCACTGGGTAGTTTCCTTTCCTGATGGCCTGCATGCACCATGGTTGGTGTCATCATCACAACACAGATCTACCAAGTGACTCACCAAATGCCGCTCTGTGTGCTCACAGATAGTGGCCCAAGACGCTAGCCAAGGTGGTTGAGAGTGCGTGGGGAAAACTGTTGCAGGCGATGACCTTTGTGACTTGATTGACTAGCAGATATAACCAAGATTGCGGCATGCAGATGCAACACAATGATCTCACCATAAGGTGCTGTAAACGCAGCAAAAGGCTGGAAGTCAGACAGGTGACGCAGTAGCGAATGGACACATCCCAGCTTTTCACTACAAGGTGCGGAGAATGCAGCAAAAAGGTTAATTTCACAGAGGTGACACAGGAAAGAGGTATACACAGTGCTATGAATACATCAAAGGCGTGGAGTCAGAGAGGTGACGCAGCAAAGACATGACTACAGTTCTGTGAATGCATCCCCAGAGCTTGGAGTCAGAGAGGTGACACAGTAAAGACATGACTACAGTTCTGTGAATGCAATGTCAGGGCTTGAAGTCAGAAAGGTGATACAGTAAAGACATGAATATAGTGCTGTGACGGCATTCCCAGGGCTTGAAGTCAGAGAGGTGACACAGCAAAAACATGACTACAGTTCTGTGAATGCATCCCCAAAGCTTGGAGTCAGAGAGGTGACACAGCAAAGACATGACTACAGTTCTCCCCAGAGCTTGGAGTCAGAGAGGTGACAAGGTACAGACATGACCATAGTGCTGTCATTGCATCCCCAGGGCTCAAATGTCAGCAAGGTGACACAGCAAAGACATGACCACAGTGTCATGACTGCATCCCCAGGGCTTGGAGTCAGAAAGGCGATTCCATCCCCAGGGCTCAAAATCAGAAAGATGACGCAGCAAAGACATGACCACAGTGCTATGATTGAATCCCAAGGGCTCAAAGTCAGGAAGGTGACACAGTACAGAGGTAGACACAGCAAAGAGGTAGGCAAAAGGCTTACCAAGACAGTGGCGACGATGTCTTCAGTGACCACCGCCAGGACCACTGCAAAGGTGAAGGTTCCAATGAGCCAGATGAGGTTCATGACATTGGACGTCCAGGCATTCACTTCCCCGATCACAGTCACTCCTGCATGGCACCAGAAAGGCTCTCTGCACCACTCCAGTCATGTACTTTGTGTGTTCCTGTGAGTACATTGTCAAAACTGAGTCGTATTTTCTGATAACATCCACTTGCCATTTGCTGAACTCATGATGGTCTCGCCCTTTTGTGCTGTAGGCAAAGTGGGAATGAATCATGTCAATCCTCAAAGTTAACAAAGCAAGGCTGCCAGGTCAGTGTTCTACCAAGTCCTACAGCTTGTCCCTGCTTGTTACAAGCGTCATCTTGGATGCTGCAGCATGCATCAATCAAGCTTTTGTCCAGTATAGTCAAGTGACAGCAAGCAAGAAGGGAGAGTATACTGCACACATTCAGTGCAATCAGGCTTTGACAACAGGCTGCAGCTTTACAGGCAGTAGCATGATCAGTGTATGCTGTAGCTGAATGCAGCATGTTGGGCATAAGCAAGCAGGTCGCAATAGATCTTGTACACAACTGGAGCCAAGTACATGGCTAGCAGCTTCATGGATGTATGCTGCAGCTGAGTGCATTACACTGGACATGAGCAAGTAGATCACCAGGGATCTTGTACACAACAAGAGGCAACACAACAAGGGGCAGCAGCACAACCGCTAGCATGATCTAGTGTGTAGCTCTGGGCTACTGTCTTAGAAGGCGCCTGTTACGATCGCTGGAAAGCATGATCTTGTCTTTTCTTTTTGCTGACTTGGTATGTGCTGCAGCCAAGTCTGTTGTGCTGGATATGAGCAAACTGGACATGAGCAAAATGATCACCTGGAATCTTGTACAAGGCCCCATAAGCCTGAATGAAGCCAGTCAGGATGTCACGGCCACTAGCCAGACTGTACGCCGCTCCACCAGCTATACAGGCTGGGATTCCAATGGCAAACACGGCAATCATCTTGTTCCAAGTGCTGCCCAGCATGACCTGCTGGGTTTTGAAAGAGATGACAGCTGCTAGGTAGCCGGGCAGCCGGCCGAGCTGCTGAATATGACGCCCCATCTTACGGTCTACAGTCACTGAGGCCTCACCAACTCTGAGAGTTGTTTCCACCTACAGACAACCTGTGTGATAAACTTCCAGGATGGCGCCCAAGCATTGTGCCGTGCATTGCAGACGTTGTGGATTGTCATCATTCAAGAAAAGGTGCATTGTTGTCACTTGCCTTGCAACATTGTTAGTCAAGACTGCATTGAGGAGGCAGTGTTGTGGTGTTCAGCTGCCATTTGGCTCTTTGTCAAGGCTGTTGATGCAATGTGTTCATGGTAGATGATGAGCATTGCATGCACAATTGCAATTGCATAGTTGCATCTGCAGCCAATCTCTTGCAAGCATACCTTGCCAGGTCCAGACGTAGAGTATGGTAGCCAAACAGAAGCAGGAGTCTGAACATTTCCAAGCTCAGCGCCTGTCTCCACTATTGTGTTGTCATTTGGTTCCTCTCCCTGAGGTTCTGGACTCTCATTCTCTGTTTCAGCCTCTACTGCTGCTGCTGCTTGTAGTGCACGCTGGAAGCTATTCACATACTGACGACCACTGTGTGATTGCAAAGGAAGAAGGACCCCTGCCAGTGAAAGCATGCACCACTGCTGACTGGCTTGTGCCCACAAACTCATCAGAAATGGTAGGCAACAAAAATTAGCCATGATCTGGAGTAATGGTCGAAGGCGTTCTGTCAAAGGTTTTGATACAACAGGGTCTGCCATAGGGTGAAAGCAAGGCTGACATGTGGCATGCTGCTGGCCTATTGCACCAAGGCTGCATCGGCTACGCAAACCTAGGACAGTTGCAGGTGAAGATGTGAGTTTACCAGGCAACGGTCCTGGTCGTGATACAGATCGTGCAACGGACCGCACAGCCACACGGAGTCGAGACTTCTGAGCAGGGGTGACTATGTAGTGTGCACCTTGCTGCCCTAAAAGGGAAGACTGCTGCATGGATTACACAGTAATAAATCAAACAGATTGATATGACAATTCCCGCAGCCGCCCAAAGAGTGCGACACAAATGCTCGACGGCTTGCTAGATGAGCAGATGCCAGGCTGTGACGATTCGGTCGAAGTTTCCTTTTTGCACGTTTTGACGTGTTCACAGTGCTGCAAGGACGTTGCACACTTCTCGATGCGAATCTGTCCTTACGGTGACGGCACACTTGTCCTGTGATGAGCCCGCTACACATCAACTCCGACCAACAGTCCAGGGTCCACATGTACATGCGAATGGTCACGGAATTCCGACACAGGCAACTCCAGATTCCTACTGGGTCGGGGGGGGGGTCCTCAAGGAGAATCTTGGGGATATGCATGGGGGAATCAGCAGGAACAGGCTGATAACACAAGGGGAGTTCATGAGGAGGAGCGTCGGCAAGGGCAGCTACTATAGACAATGCATTTTCTTCATTGCTTGGAAGAACTGCTGGGAATGTCAAGGACTGTCAAGGGAGCACTGCAGTGGGAATTCGCACGGATGCTTCCCCATGCGGGGGATGGCAAGGACTTTATTGCATAGGGACATTGTGATTTGGCAGATGTGAATTTCACCAGATTCTCCCAAAACCCCAGTGGGACGACAAATTTCGTCACAGAACGCCTTTTTGAGAACTGGTATGACCGAGACCCGCAGCAGAGGCATCATGTATAATAAAATATAGAAAGCTTTTGCCCAGACAGTGTGCACCACCATGCTTCAGGCATGATAGCTGTGGAAGTTTTTTAAGAAAAAGAAAGAGGCTTTAACAGTTCTTGGTTTTGTGAAAGGCATTTCGTGACGCTGTCGTGACTCATTGTGTAAAATGTGTTCACACGTGCCAAAGATGATCTGCGCTCCACGTGAGCACCGTTGGGTGAACAAATTTCGATGGGCCCCGTGCCTTACCTTCCGCCTACGCCATCTGGCTTCCTGCAGTGGTCTCGCCGACTTCATCGGACCCTGCTTCCGGCTTCTGGAAACCTTGGCCGAACTTATTTCGTGCTGGTCGCCAACTTTGGCAAGCTCTCACCCGAACAGCTTGCGCTTGTCGCCGCTTGACCTACCTGTTCGTATTGTCACTCACACTTTGGCACGTTCTGCTCACAACCACACGCCCTTGCGAAAGTCCTGATGGGACATCGTTTGTCTTCGTGACACGATCTTGGCAGCCTAGAGATCTTGCGGAGCGGACGCCGATCAACAGCGTTCAAGAGCCTTCGTATCGATTGTCAGATCGGCAACTGCTCCGGATCTCCCTGCGGTCCCTCAGGCCGGTTCCGCCCCAAGCGTTTTGTTCCAAGTACGGTCTTGCCAAATTTCTCAATCTTTCTGGTTGCTGTCTCTCTTCAGCTGTTCCCGTCCACGCAGACGTTGACAAGTGCTGCTATGCATGCTAACTTCGAGCCGCAGTTCTCAGTCTGTACGCGGCAAATGTTCAGTGTTCATGCCGCTGTTGCCATTACAGGCTGTCTTGTATTGCGGCAGGGAGCGTAAAGCAGGAGTCCCTTGTGTTAGGCAAACTCCGGCTAAGATACCCTAGAATATGGTGCAGCTCGACATCATATTGGCGGTAGTGGGCCTTCTCAGCTGCGCCAACGCCGTGTTTTACTACATTTTTGTGGCCATCAGAGCCAAATGGAGCCAGCATTGCCACAGATCAGCCTGCAAACCGATCCTCTGGTCCCTTGTGGGTGTTTCCTTGTTGCTCATAGTCGGGACAGCAGCAGCATTCTGGGTGTTATGCTTCCCATTCTGGCACCCAGTTTCTGGCTTCATATGCGTAGCCAAGATGAACCTATTGCTTGAGCAGTGGCAAGGAGCAGCACCTCAGAGCCACATCACACAGCTTGACAGCTGCAGCCACAGCTCCATCTCACCCGCTACAGCATCAGCAAGCTGCGCCTCCCTTCTTGGAATGCCCAAAATCGCACTGCTCTTCCTAGCACGAGACGCCTTGCCGCACCAAGAGCTTTGGAAAGCATGGCTAGGCAGCGCAGCAGGCCTGGTCAACACCAAATGCGTGAAAGGCTTGCCCTGCCAGAACTTTGGAAGCAGCTACTGGCAGACCCTCCAGGAAGTCTGCGGCGACACCCATCACAATAGCAACCTCACAGTTCTTGATCGGCAACATATGTTTTCAGTCTACGTCCACAACTGGCCAAACAGCACCGCCTTTGACCCTGACAGCGTCTTCTACAACCAGGAGGTCCCCAACAGAGTGGAGACAGAATGGGGAGGCCATTCACTAGCAGAAGCCAGCAAGCGGTTGCTCAGGGCTGCACTGCAAGACCCCCTGAACCAGAGGTTTGTGCTGATCTCTGAAGACAGCATACCACTGTACCCCCCCGCAACCATCTACCAGCAGCTGATGCTGGAGGACAAAAGCCGCATCAATGCCTGCAAGCTCATGTTCTGGCGAAGGCAAATGAACAGGTACTGTACAGCTGTTGGACCCATGCACCTCGCTTTGCACCTATTCAGCTGCATCTGGATGCGCATATGTCATGCCTCCTGTCTGGATGTATGTGTGTCTGGCCTCCTGTCTGCCTGCCTTCTTTAGCTTGCCTGATGACACTGCATTGCATCATCACAATCATCATAATTGTGTGGTGAGGTCACGCTGCTGCGTACATGCTGGTGTGAACTCATCTTGTGAGTACTTGTGACAATGGAGCGCATGGTGCAGCTGTTTGTTTTGTGATCTAGGCAGCAGCACACGCATGTGCATAAGCTGCTGATCACGTTTGTCCGGAGTCATCCTGGATGTCAGGTGGCATGCAAAGCGACAGCAAGATGTGATTACCAATGTACTGTGTCGTGCAGGTATCACAAGCATCCTGGGTTTGGCAATGAAGGCATCACGCCAGACCTGTGGCGAAAGCACTGGCAGTGGTTTGCCTTGATACGCAAGCATGCTCAAGTGGTGGCAGACGACAAGACCATCATCGACATCTTTGCTAAACACTGCTACACCTTCCGAGAGGGTAAGAAGGAGCAGGAGTGCTTCAGCGATGAGCACTACATTTCTACGCTTCTGGCAATGCACGGTCTGGATCATGAAACAGACTGTTTGGGCGTCAACATGCATGCTGACTGGGCTCACAAAAATGGGTCACATCCAAAGGCATACACTCAGGAAGAGACCACCCCCGGCCTGCTGAGCAGCCTCAGACTACCATTGCATGGCTGCAATTACGATGCTGCCATTGACTCATCCAATCATGTGTTCAAGCACATGAATGCCTTGTCAGAGAGGGACTGCATTGGCGATTCACAACCACCTGTGCAATGGCTTGGTTACCAGTGCCCAATGCTTGCAAGGAAGTTTCCATCAGACACTATGTCGACTGCACTGGACGTGTTCATGGAACAAGATAGTCATGGTGTGCAGTTACTCAGTCGGTAGTGATGCTTGGTCTGTTGTGAAGTGTTTGGTCAATATGGTGTGTCTTGGGATTCCGTGACAAATGGTGTTTTGAAAGCCTTGTCCTGTCATCCAGCGTTTTTCTGACGGCCCCCTTGTTCAGCAGGTGAATTGCTGCGTGCAGTCAGGGGTATTGTAGCTTCTACTGCTTATGATTGAATATAAGCCAAGCTACTCAAAGCATGCACCATTTGCCTTTGAACAATTGAAGAGACGCAGGCTTTGCCATCTGCTCATTGTTTCAAGGGGCAGATAGGAAAGCTTTGTATGATGGGTGGCATTTATCGAAGTACTGCTTTTGCTGTAGTATGTTTCACCCAAGGGCTTTGAGTATTACCCTGCTGGTAAATTGTGCTCAGCTCATTGAACCTCTGATGGTACGGACTAGCTTTTTCTGAAGTGCAGGATGTGTTTTTATGCAGCTGACTTTACCATCAGGACAGAATGACCATGCAGTGCTTGTGACAAGCACGGCAGATTGCTTGGCGATTGATGCATTTACAACAAGAAATGTATTGGCTTAATGCGGCCCTGCAAACTTTAGATCATGGTGCTGAATAAGACAGTGCAGTTGCTGAGATGTATGCACTCATAAATATAGCTATCTAGCATTGTCTACCGTTCAGCCGTAAAGCCATAGCGGCAGTTGATGCTCTTCCTCCATTCTACGAGGGCGCTGGGGCTGCTTGAACCCGCCCCTCAGTCTGCCTGAGCAAAAAGCAAAAACGGTTGAACTGTCTGTGCGCAAGCCTGCGTTGCTCACCGGTCGGTAGTCTAGTGAACTCGTGCTGACTGTCACATAAGTTTAGTTGCGGAGGGCGTTTCTGCCATAAGTGCGACAGCTTGACAGAGGCTTGATTGCAGCTTGCGGACAATATGGCGCAAAAATCAGTCGGCTCCGACAAAATGCTGAATCTGGGATACAAAGTAAGTCACTGGCACATGCCTTTTCCCCAAAATTTGGTATTGTACTGCACTCACTGCTTCATGATGTAGGTCCTCATGAAGAGGAATAGTACCTATATAGCTTTTGTCCTGGCTGGTGCTCTTCTCGGCGAGCGGGTCAGTATCCATGTGATTGACGATACAAAGTCGCTGTGTCACTGCTTCCATTGCCGCGATAGCCTTGCCTGAATACAGGTGGTGAACTACGGATTTGACACTGCATGGGAAAAAAACAACCAAGGGGTGAGCAGAGACTGCATTTCTGCAGAGCAGGAGTGCAAAATCTTGGAGTAATGCTTTTGACATCTAACTTATGCCATGACATCTAACTTATGCCATGATGCGTGCAGAAACTCTTCAAGCACATAGAGGGCAAGGTTGGTTCAGAAGGTGGGGGAGAAGGGGGCGGCGATGATGATGCTGAATAACCTGCACAAACTGTTTGCAATTTGAGATTTGACTTGATGCCTTGCCTGGGCTGAAGGCCTGATGCCGTTGTGACTGCAAAGCTTGTATGCCACAGACTACAGACGCCACAAACCAATCTCTATATGGATAGTGAAGTCAGTCGTCATTTGATTTGATACTGCATGCAAGACAGCTTGACATGAGCAACCATGCAAAGGCTGCCCACACGCGTTTATTTTACATGGACAGACAGTGACTGCCTTGTCCGAAACGCAGATGATTCTACATCATACAACCACTGAACTACGTTCTAGCTCTGTAGCCAGCACATAGTATTGAAGGCCTCTAGCAAGAGTTTGGCACATTTGACTGCTCACAGATACATGCTGCTCCTGCACAATAACTGAAGCTACCAGCACATTCTGAGCTGCGTCTTCAAAGCATTATTGCTGGTTGCCACTTACGCCTTTCATCTGCCATTGTGCTGCAGATACAACAACGAGCACTGTACAGTGCAAGTGTGTGAAGATTGTGCTCATACGTGGCAATATACAAACCACCATTCACATGCAGAGTATGTTGTATGAGGCAACAAACCTGCACTACCCTTTTTCATTAAATTTCATACGTAACTACCTCCACCTTCCAATCCCATGCATGAGCAATATAAACGATGAATGGTCCTTGCAAAGCCTTAAGCGGCTGGCTGCTGCTGATTATACTCTTCAAGCACCTGCTCCATGGCCTCTTTGGCTTCTTTTTCATCAGCAGCATAAAGTATTCGCTCAAACACCTTGACAACCTACGTTCACACATATGCATTCAAAGTAGCAGCATGACAAAGCTGCCATATGTCGTACAGGTTAATCTGACCTTTTGGACAAGCAGGGACGCTGCAGCGTCTGCTGGGTAGTGCAACTACTCAGCAAATTGATCACGCAATTGCTATATTGATACGCATAATGCTGCGCTGTGTATTGCTGAATTGCTGTGTGAAGAATAGTGTACCACTTCACCCATGCAGGCAGCATCACTAGCACTATGCTTACCGGGATGCTCTGAAGCAGAGGCATCTGACACAAGATCTCAATGTCTCGCAGCTTGTCAAAGTAGAAGTCCCTCTCCCTCTCCACATTGTCCACCTTAAGCTTGAGCTCTGTGACCTACGAGTTTAAGCTGCTGAATCAACCAACAACCTATGTCAGAATAGCTAAGCATGCTGATGCAAGTCCTTCTGCTACAAACAAATGCTACTATGCAGGCCTTTTCCTGATGCTGTTACTGATAACATGTATGGCCTGATAAAGATGGGAAACTGCAGTTGCACATGTGATGCACAGCCTGCTGCATGGAGAAGATGCCAGCAGTGTCCGTACCTGCTCAGTGGCTTCCTGCACTTGCGCAGCCATTGCTGTATCCTGAGAGCCACTGCTGCTGACTGAAGCAGCTGATCCTACTGCCTGGCCAAATTGTCGCGTGCCCGGGGCCTTTTTGCTGATGGAAGTCGACCTTGCAGGTGCTGCCCCATTCATGCTTGCTGTTGTTGCTGCTGACGACAGAGGTATTCTCTGCTTGTTTGATGCCCCTTTGACACCGCCTGTTTTGCTGGCAGCACGGCGTGCAGCAGCATCATAGTTCAAGTTCTGACCATTGCTGTGGCTGTCAAAGTAGCTCTTCAGCCACTGCATAAATTCTATGTTATCAAGTGGCCTGGCTCTGATCAGCTTGTTCACCTCAATGTGCTGCACAAAACAGCATATATTGGAGTGTAACAGTGCGAATAACTAGCAACAGCTCAGCCAAGTTGCAGGAGGAGGATTGCAGATGCTCAGCCAGGCTGCAGGACAATTGCAGACACCAACCTTATCAATGCCAAGCTTGGTGAATGCAGCTTGCAGAATTTTGTAGTTATTAATGTACTCATAGTCATTCTTGGCATTGAAGTCTACCTGCTTACAGCAGCAATGTTAAAAGCAGTACAAACAGACAGAACTGCTTGTCTGTCCCCATGTCTATACCTTGCCCAGAGCAACACACCCTGGATGCAAAGCATCCAATAGCTGACACGCTACAGCTCCTGAAGCTGTCTGTATTTGCATGCCATGTCATTACAAGTGTGTAGCCACCCAGTCACCAATATGGCTAAAATCTGCTGTGCAAGCACAGACCTGCTCAATTTTGCTAAGATTTAAGCCTAGAGTTGAGTTAATCCACTGTAGCAGCTCATTTCTTCCCACAAAGTATGCACCATCCATGATTCCAATAGCTGACATCTTGAGTGAACTAGAACTAACTTGACTCAGCCCAGGAGGCAACACCGCGACAGTGTGTGGCCTCACTCAGCAAAAAGACAGATCTAGGCCTTGCGAGGGCTCAGGCCATAGGGGGTGCCTCACAAAATTGACGCCCATGCGCGACGCACACCGAAATGTCAAGAGATGATGCCTGATACTGTGGCTGCAGACACGACGATGATGACAGATCAATATACTTTGGCTCCAAAACTAGGACGCGCCTCGCTGACAGGAATTGCAGTACGGCGTATAGCTTTTTACACCATCAGCGTATTGCGCCCAATACACCGCTTCAGCTTCTAGCAAGGCTGACTACACATTGTGTCCCCAGCAGCATCCCCGGTAGTGTCGGAACCGACACTGATTGCATGCGCAATCACGCTGCTTGATGCAGCAAGTCCGGTCCGCAGAGCCGTTTGTCATCATCGCTCTATCGCCTTATTGTGACCCGTCGACGCTGGTATTTGGCGCTCGGGCTGTCATACGCACAATGGGCACTTGATCGGGAAGTGTTCCGGCGTTGACGTTGCGAAGAGGTTCACATTGCACAATCACCGCGTCTTTCTATAATGCGCAGTCGCGCGTGCAAGCCAGTATGTACTATGAAGTCGTCTTCGGCGCCAGCCCGACCTCTTCGTAATTGCCGAATTCCGCTTCCGGCGTGACAAAGTCTTTTGGCCCCTCAACACATTCTACGATGGCTGGAGGCAACAGCTCGGACTTCCCGTTTCAAGAGAGTGATATACGGAAGTTGACGGAAGCGCTAGCCTCACAGTAGGTTGTGTGCACAACTGGGACCCGCTGGCCGTTCGAAACAGCCACTCCTGCCTGTTTGGCTATATGGCTCATGACATCCTGAAACTGCAGGCGGTCAGGAGGCTTCCACTTATGGGACTTCTTGCTAGGGGTGCTGTTTGCAACTGCTATGACGGGATTTTTGTACTATCGCGTCAGGAATACAGGACTCAAGGCGCTCAACCGAGAGAGACAGTCATTTGCTGTGCGGGTATGTGACTGCAGTGTATGACAATGTCAATGTTGTGCAAAAAAAAGAAGAATGACACAACATCAGCAGCGACACTGCACCAATTGATCAGCCCCCTTCTGTGGTATACAGGCCTTGAAAGACATGGATTCAAAGACTTTGAAGAAGGTCTTAGGTCAGGTAAGTCATGTTGTAAACATGTTTGCTGCAAAGATCAGTATCTTCCACATCCGCACGGCCGCGTTGTTTTGTACCAGCAAGCATGGTGTGCGTGTCTGTCTGAGCTCAAAACATGGCTTTCAGGTGAATCTGCCAAGTTGGGTGAATTTTCCGGATTTTGAGAGAGTTGGCTGGCTGAACAGCGTTATGGGTAAGTTTTTGCCAAACGTCTTTGTCAAGTCCGCAACATCTCCACACACAGCAGAATCCAGCAAACTTCCTACCTGTTGTCATGTCTGTGGGACCACCGCATGTACCCCTACTGCAGACATAGCATCTGTGATCACATTCTGGGACATAGATCCTGTTCACAACTTGTTCTTGACTATCCACTCAAAGCAACCCTGCCTGGCAGACATGCTCATTACACCCTCTCCTTATGCACACAGTCTGCAAATAGGCTGTGTGCAACCCTATGTCTTTTGCTCTGCCTGCAAATTTTGGATACACAGACACCAAGCCATTGCTGCTTTCACGATATGCATGCTCCAGTTGACCAGCAGTAACTTGATAGTGATGTTATGCACGTCACGCTGACGCTAAATGGTGAGTTTGAGTGTAGAATGCCACTCATCAGTGGCAAACCTAGGTGGGACTATCATGCAATTACATGGAACTAACCCAGATGCCAGAGCCTGTGGTCTTGACTTTCCATGTCTGACAAGCCACAAATCAACTTGACACGCAGATTCATAAAAGCTAAGCTGCGTTGTGTGTGGCTGTTATTGGTTCAGCATAGGGTGCTTGATACATGTGAGCTGACTTGTATCCTGTGTGGCTGTCGCCAACTCAGCAAGGAGCATGTGATGCTTGTGAGTGAAGCTGCTTTGTGTCATCAGATCAGCATGGACTGTGTGATGTGTGTGTAGGTCAGCTGTGGCCTAGGGTGAACAAGGCGTTGAGCACCATGGGGCGGCAGCAGCTGGACCCCTTGATGAAGGAAAGCAAACCCTCCTGGATCACCTCTGTTGTGCTAGACAGGCAAGCTTGTCCCTCCCTGTTACATCATCTTCTTACTCATCAGGCATGTGTCTTGGTGTAAGCACACGTGCATCAAGATTCTCAAGGAAACATGTGCTGGACTACATCACTTCTTTGTTGCCCAAGTATGCATCAGTGCAAAGTTGAGACCTGCCTTAAAAACCTATCAGTCATGCAACCAGCGTCCACTCCCCTGCACGCAGTTCCAAGCATAGTCAGCAGAGTTCTCAAAGGTGTGCTAGAGCCAAAGTTACATAAGAGTCCCGAAGCAGTGCACAGTATATGTTGTGTCTTTGCTTGATGACTGCAGATTTGACCTGGGAGAAAATGCCCCTCAGGTCAGTGGAGTTGAGGTCTACCAGAGTGATGCATCAAAATGACGCGAGTCATGTCGCAGAACACAGTATTACTCACATCTTTGCCTGGTTACTGCAGGTTTGACCTGGGAGACAATGCCCCTCAGGTCAGCGGAGTGAAGGTTTACCAGAGTGGTGCTTCTGGAGCTGATGAAGTCATCATGGAGCTGGATTTTGGGTGGACCAGTGATGCTGAGATGTCCATGATAGTGCACCCAATGCCCCACCAGGCCTGGCTGGCCACCCCTGTTGTGGAGATTTTGTCCAAGCTCATTGTTGTCAAGGTCTGCACATAACACACTTGCTGTCGTTGTTATGCATCTCTGCTACAATCAAACACTCTGCTGATAAACTTTATGATCTAGGAATGTATTTGAATGTGGGTGTGGGGTCATGGCTCAGCATGCTTGGCATAGATGCCAAATGCATGGCTTCTGTCTCCCAGACAGCTGTTGTCAACATGGTTGTCCTTCAGTCACTCTTACTGTCTTTATGCACTACTTGCAGCTGGTTCATGCGCCTGATGATGCCATTGTGTGCTCACAATGTTTTGTGCTTGGGCAAGCAGGCTGCTGTGCATGCTGTGTACTTTGCATGCTGTGTGCTTTGCATGCTGTGTGCTCTCCATGCTGTGTGCTTTGCATGCTATACTTGGCACTATCTACTGTGTACTGAGCTCTGAAGGGTAACAGCAATCTTCGTGGGCAGGCCTTTACAGCCATCAATGTCCTGATCAAAGCAGTCATGGGTGTTGGTTGGGAGGAGCTGCAAGTTTTGAGTGGCAATGCTCGCAGGTGGGTGTTGAGAAGGTCACCTTGAATGGGCGTGTGCGCATCACACTGAAGCCTCTGATGGATGAAATGCCCATTGTAGCTGCCATGCAGGTCAGGCCTTTTCGTTGACACTTGCTGATGCATTCTCTGGTCAGTAAGATTGTGTACATAAAGGATAATAAATGACAATAATGATAATAGTAACAATGATGATGATGACGATAGTCACAATAACAAGCAAAATTGGGAATATGCAAAGTGTCAACCATGTTGCCTGTTGGCTTAGCCAGGTTGACACATTCCTACCGATGTTGCCCCACTGCATACATTGTGACATAATCACAACAATTACTAGTTTGTCAAGTGACAGCCATGTAGGGTTTAGGTTTAGGTTTGGCTTGTAGAGTTTAGGGTGTGTGTTTCTATTCTTGGCCAAACAAAAGCATCTTAATGGCCATCTGAAGCCTGGTCTGCCTGCTTCCACTGCCCTGCAGGACCGACAACACATTGCTGGGTTTCCTAAACATGTGCTCAGCTGCAGTGCAGACATTTCTGCAGCGCCTATTCACTGCTCTGACTCACATTATGTTCAGCAGCCCGATCATAGCCACAGAGCTGTTTGGCGAGCAACACAAGGGTCACCATTGTGCTCATTCGTACAGAAATTAGGCCAGGTTAGTTGCTGGACTGAGGTGTCACTGATGCCATACAGGTAGCCTTCGTTGAGATGCCAAACTTCAACTTTGACTTGACGCTGTATGGCGGCGACATTGGCTTCCTGCCAGGTCTGGAGGCTTGGATCACCACAGTCATCAAGGACTCCGTGCTCAGGTAGGCACTCCATTCCAGATGCCTTGTGCTGCATGTACCAGGGTGCTTTGATAGGCACTCCATTCCTGCCTGCCTTGGGCTGCATGTAGCAGGGTGCTTAGATAATGACTAGCGACAGCATCATTCTAGATGCCTTGGGCTGCATGTAGCAGGGTGCTTAGGTAATAAGTAGCTACAGCATCATTCCAGATGCCTTGGGCTGCACGTAGCAGGGTGCTTAGGTTGCGACTAGCTACGATGTCATTCCTGATCATGATTTTCTGAGGATAGAAATGCTTGTAGTGTCACAGCACAATAGCACTTTTAGCTAACAACTCTTGCTCTGGTGTTGCGAGCTTTTCAGCACCAAGCCAATAGCTTGTGGAAAGGTATTGCACTGTTACACTGTGCTACAGTCTGCATCACTTGCTGCCTTTCTTGGTGTCTTGCCTCAGCCAGCTGTACCTTCAGCAGCCTGTTGGAACAGTGCACTCTTTCTTAGGAATACACCTACTGTCTCCCTGACCCGGTGCCAATGCTTGTGCATGATGATGATGTTGTGTTGCTTCTGTATGCTCAGGCATGTGGGTCTGCTAAGTTTGGTTTTCGAGTTTGGTGTGACTGTGACTGAATGTGCCTGTGCCTGTGCCTGTGCCTGTGCCTGTGCCTGTGCCTGTGCCTGTGCCTGTGCCTGTGCCTGTGCCTGTGCCTGTGCCTGTGCCTGTGCCTGTGAACTATGATCATCATCAATGTCACTACATCATGGTTCACAGCCACAGGCACAGCCACAGGCACAACCACCGGCACAGCCACCGGCACAGCCACAGGCACAGCCACCGGCACAGCCACAGGCACGGCCACAGCCACAGTCACAGTCACAATCACAGTCACAGTCACAATCACAGTCACAGTCACAATCACAGTCACAGTCACAGTCAGGGTCACTGCAGTTATACCAGCATCATTACTCCTGCTCTAACTGATCTTGCGCTGCAGGCCATACGTGCTGCCTGACCACTACACCATTCCTGTAGTGCCTGGTGACTACAATGCCATTGACAAGCCCCGGGGTATGCTGTTTGTGACAATCATCAGCGCCAAGAATGTGCCCAAAATGGACTGGTTCAATGGCAGCGATCCCTATGTCAGGTACACAACCAAGTCTAAATTATCAATCAGTCAATCAATTTTAATTTCCTGTCTTTAGAACTCATCAGGGGAGTTTGATGCGTCTTCACAAATGGTCATGTGTCGTGCTAGCTTGTGTTCATGCATGTGAATTCAAACCTACACTTGATCACTTTACCATACCTTCACTGCAGCATTCAAGATGTTGCCTTCTCTCAATACTGAAGGTTTAGCACCTGCAACACCTTGGAATTGATGCTGTGCTTTCAGGTTTATGTATGCCTTGTCCAACAGGGACAAGCGTAAGGTCGTTTTTGTCCCGATTTGTGTCTGCTGTAGCTACATCATCAACTGCTGCAGCAACTGTTGTAAAAGCTGCTTTTGATTTGACAGCTGCACCTCATGCTGCAGGCTGTTTGTCAGGGACAAGCGTAAGCTGAAGACGCAGATCAAGCAGAACACCACCAAGCCTGAGTGGAATGAAGAGTTCCAGCTTCTGATTCATGAGCCTGAGCACCAACACCTCACACTGCACATGTTTGACCACGATGTGTTGAGTGTTGATGACGAGATTGGTCGTGGTAGCTTCCCAATTCGTAACTTGCGCAATGGAGAAGAGGAGGACCTAGACATTGAGATAAAGGAGCAGAAGGGGCAGAAGGTTGATCAGATGATGGTGAGCGTGCTGTGCTGTGCTGTGCTGTGCTGTGCTGTGCTGTGCTGTGCTGTGCTGTGCTGTGCTGCGTTTTGAAGGTGAGGTGATGCTGCCTGCAGATCATGAAGCTTGTTGACAAGGCTGACATTGCCCTTGACAAAGTGCGTAGCCTGACGCACTTCCTAAGTAAGAAGACACATGACGGTCCCTGCACACTGAAAGTCAAGGTGCGCCATCTCGCCTTTGATCAGAAGTATTCATGGCTGTGCAATAACGCAAGCTTGAGTAACTCAGCGTCTAAAGCAATGGAATCAGATCTCAAACATCAGTGGGGTTCCACTCCCAATCTGGTCTGTTTAGTGAGCAGCAGGCAACTGCGTTCCATTGATTAGGTGACCTGTGGTGTATGCTCTGCAGCTGACATATAGTAACTTTGCCAGAAAGGAGCTGTGCTCATATCTGTACAAAACAGCAGCAGACGACTGGCTGCAGATGCACAACTACGCCCCACAGACCAGCTGACCTGTTGCTGTATGCCCACTGCCCACCATTGATTAGGTGACCTGTGATGTATGCTCTGCCGCTGACAGATAACACCTTTGCCAAGGACGAGCTGCAGTTATGTTTGTTTAGAATGCAAGAGACGTCTGGCCAAAGATACACAACTGCACTCCACTGACCAGCTGACCTGTTGCTGTATGCTCTGCAGCTGACATACTATGAGTTTGCTAAGTAGGAGCTGTGCTGAGATGGGATAACAAAGCAGCAGACAACCGAGATACACAGTTGCATTTCACTGACCAGCTTACCTATTGCCCTTTGCTCTGCAGCTGACATACTATGAGTTTGCCAAGGAGGAATTGGAGCAGCTGGACAACGGCATGTCTGCCAGTAGCATGACCACCAGCAGCAGTGACTCTGCAGATGACACTGGGCAGGGCACACCAGACGATCATCGGGGTCAAGACCAACAATATGGTGAGAGTGCCCGGTCATTACGCTGTGTGTTACTGCGTGTTACTGTCGTACCTGTTACTGTTACATGTGTGACTGCATGTACCTTGCCCTAGGCCTAGAGGACGACGTGTGCACCATGACTGAAGGTGTGAGTGGAGTTTGGTGCAGCTTGTATGCAGTGTCATATGCTTGATCTGACCTGTGTTTTGTTGCTGCTGTGTGTTGGAGTCAAAGGATTTTGCTGGCTTTGCAAGCAAGGTCCAGAAGTGATGCCGCCTAGACAACCCTGCTGTGGCTTGCATCAGCGAGTGGATGCAAGTTTGCCGCTCAAGTACCGAAGCCATGACTCAGGGTATGCATACGCGGGTTCAGGTGGTTGATAACGTGCTGATAACATGCTGAAGGCAAGGTCTCCTTTGCCTTCAGCACTAGCCTTGCACAGGCTTTGAGGGTGATCAGGCAGCATGACAAGACACAAGTAACCAGGTTTTGCCATTCCGCAGGTGATGAAGAGGAGTACCAGCAGCATCAGCATAGGCGGCCTGGTGAAGAGGAGTTACACAGGCCCAGTGGGGCTCGGCAGTACAGAGTGCATAAGGAGGACCAAGAGGAGCCAGGAGAAACCAGTGGCGCAAGGCAGTATAGGTAACGCATGCTGAGCGCTTCAGACTCGCAGCAAAAATTGTGGCCATTGTCAGCTTATCACAGTGGTGCAAAGTGGAGTCTGTACCATTGTTGAAGATGCTGGAGTCTAGCAGCATATCAACGCCTGTGCTTTGGTCTAGCTTAGATCGTCTAGCAGTATACCAGTCTCAGTGCTTGAGTCTAGCAGCACACCAGTCTCAGTGCTTGGGTGGCAGCGTATTCATCACTCGGGCTTCAGTCTAGCAGCATACCAGTCTCAGTGCTTGGGTCTGGCAGGATACCAATCACTGTGGTTGAGTGTAGCAGCATATTACTCACTTACGCTTGGGTCCAGCAGCATATCAGTCTCAGTGCTTGGGTCTGGCAGCATTTCAATCACTGTGGTTGAGTGTAGCAGCATCTTCCTCACTTGTGCTTGGGTCCAGCAGCATACCAGTCTCTGCGCTTGGGTCTGGCAGCATATCAATCACTGTGCTTGAGTGTAGCAGCGTATTCCTCACTGTGCTTAGTCTAGCAGCATACCAGTCTCTGCGCTTGGGGTTGACAGCATATCAATGACTGCGCTTGAGGGTAGCAGGATACAAGCCTCTGAGCTTGGGTAGGTCAGCGTGGTAACCTCTGTGTTTGGGTGTGGCAGCATGCCAAACTGCCGGTTGAAAATGCTCCTTTATGCAGCAGTAGAGTTGCTGCAAGTCATGTTGCTGAGGTGAGGCAGCTAATCAGGGTCTGATTTGCAAAACACAATTCATGTGGCAGCAGAAGTGCAGATAGTCACAATGCTCAAGACCAGCTGCAACATGCACGATTTCATCCTTTTCCTTTTCTTCATTGCAGAGTCCATAGGGAAGGGGAGGAAAGCGCAAGGGTTGAAAGGGGGTCCACGTACAACAGGAGGAGCAATCAGACCGGACGTGAAGAAGATCGCAGTCGTCGCCACAGCAGCGGTGATAGTGAGAAACCTGCCTACCGCCAAGCCTTGGACTCTCACCCTCATGATGATCAGTCTTCAGGTCAGCAGCAAGGTGAGCTACATCTTAGCTTCCTTTCTGACCTGCTGTGACAATGTTCAAACAGCAATGCTCAACAGGCATGCCAGTTTAGCATTGGAGTCTGTGAATGAATAGGACAAAGGTCCCAGATGGGCGGCAGGGTGTGCTCTTGCCTGTGTGTCAACCCTTGACACAGCACAATATGGTAAACATGCGTCAGCACAGACATGCATTGCTAGACAAGGCGCCTTCTTTTGTGCAAATGCAAGATCATCTGCATCTGCACTGTTGCATGCGCAGTTTTGCATGCAAACTACCAGTTGTCTCAGTTTTATCGGTGCCTTTCTCACTGTTCTGGGACAAGGGACTCATCAGCACAGCCTTCAAGGGCAGGGCAGCCCAGTCAAAAAAGGCATGGCAGCATAGTTAAGGGCAGGGCAGTCCAGTCAAGGGCAGTCTAGTCAAGGGGCAATCACCAACAACCCTGTAGACACACATCACCAGCACAGACTCAAGGGCCAAATAATCCAGGGCAGGGCAGCTCGGGGCGTCCCTCTGACAACACACAGTCTCTTTGCCACATCTGAGCACTATACGACAAGTTCAAGCCAGGATGTCTGATGAGTCACAACTGGCTCCACACCCCAGACTGTAAGGCATAAAATGAAAATGAACAAGTGCCTTGTCTGTAGGCTCACATCAACAGCACAGCCCCCAGAGCAGTCCCAGCCAGGGCAGTCCCCAGCATCCCTTTGGGACCACACAGTCTCAGGCTCCTGCCCTCTCAGAGCTGCGCCACCGCAACTCAGTCGCCGAAGCAGACAGGGTGGGGCGAGAGGGGTTGTACACCCCCTCCAGGCCCACCAGCACCCATGACAGACCCAGGCAGCGCACTGCCACGCATGAAAGGCCTCGCACCAACTATCAGCGCCGCCAGGTCTGCTTTGTGCATCCTCCTTCCAATTTAAGCATCCTCCTTCCAATTTGTGCATCCTCCTTCCAATTTGTGACTTTCTCAGCTCATGTTCAACAGTCTGCTGTTGGAGTTGTATCCGACTTGTGCTCTCACTGTGCTGCAGACATTAGCCTGCTTGAGTGGCTCATGAGTATTGAGACAATGCAGTCATTGCCATCTTTGAGCATCTGCCTTTCGCACCTGCCCTTTGCATCTGCCCTTCGCACCTGCCCCTCGCATCTGCCCTTCCATCTGTCCTTTGGTACCCTGTATCACAAGCACAGCTACAACAAGAGCTTGCTTGTGTTGCTCAGGCTCAAGACCAGGGTGATGTGTCAGATTCTGCTTACTCATCCCCGCCACAATCCAGTCGGCCCAGCCAAAACAGGCCCGACGCTGAAGACCCACAGTGGCAGAGGCAAGGTGAGGAAGAAGAACAGCCAGGTGTAGGGCAAAGAGGCCAGAAAGAAGAACAGCCAGGTGAAGGGGAAATAGACCAGGGAGATGACTCACCTTTGGAACAGTCGCTGCAGCTGCAGAGGTCCAGTCATTGCCCAGATGCTCGCCAGCCAAACGACAGAGTCATGAACATACTCAAGGTAATACTGACATCAACGTTAGTGGTTTTGGACGGTACCAAAGTAAATGAGCACCAGGTAGTAAACCTTGAATCTGCAGTTTACTGCTTTGCCGTTATACTGCAACGCTCCTGGGCAGCCTGGTATATAACTCGGCTTCTCATTGAATTGATGCCAAAAGGCGTAGGCTTCTTTTTTCCCTCTCTTTACTACAGTGCTGAGTTTTGCCTGCTCTAATTTGTCATTCCCATCGGTTGTCAGTCATGCAAATGTGTAGTCTTCAGTGTGGCATGACAATCCTCTGCAGCATTGTAAATGAGCTGCAGTGGAGATTAAGCATCTTAATTGCATCCCATCTTGCACTGCAATTGCTTGTGCAAAGCCTTTCCGCTGCATGCCTTGCTGTCAGTGTGCACAGTGTGTGCAGCTTGTGACCATTACATTGCGTCTGACACTCCTAGGTCTGTGAGTCTGATGTCTGTAGCCTTGCTTGGCTGCTGCACACAGTCCTGCAGTCCACGACTGTAATCCTCTTTACTTGGTGCTTGTTTCTTTGTGTGTGGCTTAAGCAGATCTGTGACTTAGGCTGGATGTCAATCTCGACAGACACCTAGATGGACTGTCACCATGCAGTATTTGTGTTTGTGTTTGCGTTTGTATCTGTGTTTGTATTTGTGCTTGTGCTTGTATTTGTGTTTGTATTTGTATCTGTCATTGGGTTGCATCGGTGACATGAAATGTTACTGTGTCTGAATGTGGATTTTATGTTTAGGTTTATATGTGCAGGGTGGACTGCTGTATGTGGAGATACGCAAAGCATCAGGACTGATCAGTAAACCTCTGTATATGTTGGGTCGCCCAGCATTGCCAGATCTCATGTGAGCTTCTGTGATGATGTATGTGTGTGCAATGATCACCTGTGTTTTGTACTGTTGTAAAGGTGCCATGCATGGTACTGCTTCAATCCTGTCACTGAGGTCAAAAGCAGCAGAACAATAGAATGCTGTGCATTTGTGCTGCTGTGCTAATGCTTGCTTGTTCAAAGTGTCAGAGACCATGTGTATTTTCCAACATAGCACTGGCAACAAGCACAAGCACAGATGCCGGGAAGTATGAAGCGGCTGCATGGGCATGCTGTTATTGTCACTCCTCATGTACATGCCAGGACGCAACTTGATGCACAATCTGGTACCTAGGACCGACTTCACAAAGATGCACTCATGTGCACAGCTTGTCATATTGTGCATGTGTGCCACATCTGAAGCATGTATGTATTGTATGTTTGCACATCGCTTGATGCACATGCGCATAACAGGCAACAAGCATATGTTATGTGTGTGCTGCAGAACAGTGAAGGTGACAGTCGATGGTGAGGAGAAGTTCACAGCACCTGCCAAGGGCAAAGATGCAGCTGTTGACGAGACTCTGGAGTTCATATTGGGCAGAAAGGAGATCGACGCTCATGATGATCTGAGTGTGGACATTGAAGTTTGGGACTACCGTCTGATCAACCACTTCAAGGTGACTTTCCTTGTACACTGAAGCTGCAGCTCGCTTAGTGCAGCAAAGCATATCAACATCATTGGGACAGTCTCCAAGGTCCATGAGCTGCTCAGAGAACACGTATTGCATCTCAGGAACAACCCCATGCATGTTGACATGTTGTGTGTCTTTGGAGATTGCTGGTGCTTTGCTACTTGCTACACCTGCGGACGACTCGGCCATAATCTTACATATGCAAGAGTCATGTCTGCCAGTGACAGGACAGTCCCTCAAGGTAGCCCACATGGAACAGGAGCATTGACATTTCCAACGTGAAAAGCTCGAAGGCTGTCAGCGTATTGTGTGCAGGGCCGGTTGAGCATCCCTTTCAAAGAGGTGGTGCGAAGCAAGCGCATCAAGGACAATTACGCTCTGCAGGGGGTGCGTCATGGCCACCTCACTCTCAGTCTCTCATGGCTCGGCATCTCTGATGCCAAATGAGCTCGGCTAGCCAGGAGGGCAACGTAAAGATTCAAGCTTTGGTGCTAGTTATAGTGGTTGAGAGCATGCATGCCATAGGATACGTCTGCATGAAGCATGAGGCTTGAGCAAGAAGTATCGATATCTTGATTGAAGTGAAATGCCTTGCCATACAATCATCGCTGAAAAGTTTTCTTTGTGCTTAACTGCTGTTTGTGCACTATGCCGCTTGTTTGGACTGATGGTGTTGTATCTAATCATGCAGGACAACAGAGTAAATGTTCCATGCTTGTGAAGAGTTGCTGAGTCGGATGTCTTCTGGCTAGCTGATGAATCAATTTTTGCCCATAGCAGACCACACAGTGACTTCTGTCAACCATTGTCACCTCTGTGAAGATATATGTCGCAAAGAAGCAGGCTGTTGCTCAAGCCTCAAAAGCAGATGCCGATGACTCACAACATCAGTATCCCCGAAGCAGTGGTGGGGCCTACTTGATCCCGACAGCAGCGATCAACTTTCTGTACAGCATAGGTTGAGTCTCTCTGTTCGGCGGCCGTCTGGGAGGATTTGCAATCGACACCATGGTGCAGGTGAGTGAATCTAGGTCAAACCGTGCCTGTCGTAGCAGCTCCTCTCCGTGTTGAGCAGCTCACAGAAGGGCTCCTCTGGCGGCTGGGATCGTCTCCGAGCAGTAATAAGCATCCCGTTTTGCGATGCTTCAGGGGTTGTACAAGTTCCACCAATACCAGGTGGTGGGCCGTCACTTGCCAACAGCAAATGACGAGAACCCACAGATATACCGCATGAAGTTGTGGGCGACAGACGCAGTGCGAGCCAAGTCAAAGTTCTGGTGTGTACTTCACCACCTTTCTGGGTCCCGACAGCGCACAGTCATTATGCCTCAAGCACAGTTCTCAAAAAGTCCTGCCAGCCCGAGTACCATCAGACACAGCACCTTTAGCAAAATGCACAAGAGCAGAACAGCCCAAATGTAGTGGTATACCTGTGCAGGTACTTCCTAAGAAAGCTACGCAAGGTCAAGAAGGCAAATGGCCAGGTGTTGGCAGTCAACGAGGTAAGCGAAACAGCAGCATCAGCATGTGGGAAACGCACCACAGCAGCTATGATCAACCAGGCTTGGTGCAGACCTTTTGCATGATTTGAAGCCGCAGATTCTGCACACTGCAGCCCAGTAGGCATGTCTCAACAGACCTATTCATGGGAGCTGTAGCATGCATGAACAGGCAGTTTAATTTTAACTCACTTCTACACTTTGACTCACACAACACAAGAAGCATTTGAGCAAGCTGGTGGTGTGCTATAGATCACTGAGAAGTACCCAACCAAGATCAAGAACTTTGGTGTGTGGGTACGGTATCAGTCCAGGACTGGCTACCACAACATGTACAAGGAGTACAGGGACGTCACCCTGAACGGTGCAGTTGAGCAGGTATGTATGAGATCGTGATGTACTTCCCTGCATTGCACTGCAGCACCTGCAGCGTCAATCTTTGCTCCTATATGGCAGTTTCAGCAGCTGGGTCGGCAGTGCCAGGACAAGTCGGCTCTTTGTTGAGACCTGTTGACTACATGTTTGTGGGCAATGGCGTTAGCTGCAATGGTAGGTTCTGCAGCTGATGGAAGGACACGCAGCAGTACTGAAGCATAGTCCTGGGCAGCACCTGGCTAATCCGTGAATTTACGCCGAAAGGCGTTGTCTTTTCTTTTCTTTCTACTGAAGCATGGTGTGTTGTCCTACAGCTGTATGATGAGATGGGCTCACGACACAGGGTGCGCCCTCCTCTACTCAACATCATCAAGACAGCAACTGTGCCCAACGACCACTGCAAGCGTGACAACACCAAGCAGTTCCACCAGACCTTTGATGACAAGATCAACAAGCAGGTCCGGGTCAAGTTCCCCCTTACCAGGAAGTTGGTCAGGTCAGATTCCTTGATCTTTCATGCCTTGAATGTGATTGCAAGGGTAACTGGCTTCTGTCCTACTAGCAGCTGCCAACTATTTCTTATGCAGCTGTGATTTGCTTACTCATGTTGGTCAGCAGAACTGCTGCATTGCATTGTGTTACGCTTGTTTTGCTCCATTTTTTTCTCATGGTGTGCTTGGCACATCATGTGCAACTTCTGATAGCTTGTTGCGATATTGCAGGCCATCAGAGAGGAAATACAAGACGGTGTTCAAGGCTATCAGGCCAAATGCTGCCATGTACTAGCTTGTCTGCCCATCTTTGCTTGTGGTGTAATCAATTGGTGCTTACAGGTCTCATAGTGCCTACTAAACATGCACATTACATCCCAGGTCATGTGCTTGTGGATTCACGCCAAGGCACGTGAGCTGTGCCATGAGTGTCACTTGGAATGTCAACTCATGAGCATTGCGATTAATTGGTACCAAGTATGGCAATGCCCAGCAAGTGCACAGAGTCATGCAAGATTGAGCCACAATTAGCCCCCAATCAGCCTGGTACATGCACGCGGCCCCAGTGTTGAACACGTGTCGTGGTGACAGGCAAAGCGAATGACATTCTCGAGAAGCAGAGGTTGCTGTTTGGGCATTTATATCTGAGATCCAGTTAACAAGGAAAAGCAGGATGTACTGAAGTGATGCAATCAGCAAACACAAACAACCAATCATGGCATGTGGGCCAGCATAAATGGTCTTTCGTCATGCACAATGAAGGTGACACAGGTCAAGGACATCATGCTGGCACAAGTGCACATATGCTGCAGTGTAATTGGTGTGGTGTATCACGAAGCAACACACGTCTCATTACTCAACACATTCAGATAACAAATTGTTCAAGCATCACTGTGCCAACCTGCACATGTCCTGCAAACAACCTAGTGTCTCGCCCAACAGGCTGACATTAACACAGCTGTGTATGTATTTACAGCATGCATGTGATGGGTAGCCAGCTAGAGAGGTGTGCCATATAAACTTAGACTGCGTCACTGCCTTTGCTGAGATACAATCCAAGACAGGTCTGCTAGGATGATACCAACTTGCACCCACCAACACCACAGACATGGTGAGTGCAGACTATCACAGTAGACAGGCTGACCTCTTGTGATATACAGTTTATAAAGCTCACTTAGCTCATAGACAAATGCCAGCAGAAGCATGGGTTGCTGTTGTACACGGCAAAACAGACCAGTTGCAATGATGTTAGCTGCTGTTGCTGGCGGTCTGTGGCGTTTCTGGGGACTGGATTTCATACATCAGAATGTATCCATGATCCATATGACTACTGTACTCCTGAGTCGAGCCAAAAGTGGTCCTGACAACTGTTTCAGGAATGGGCTCGACTGTTTCGTCATCAAAGAACAGCCAATGGTCATGACTTTTGACAAGCGCTACATAGTGACCTGCAAACATTCTAACAGTGCATAAGCAACAAGCTACATTGTGACCTGCAGACATTTTAGCAGCGCCTGAGCAAGAAGCAGAGGTGAGCGCACACATAGCAGGGTCGATACATGTTTCAAAGCTTACCATGGTTCATGCCGCTGCCAATGTGCACGACAACTGCAAACAGGTTGTACACGGAATCAGCTGCATCACAGGCTTCTGATGTGTTGCCCAGCTTGAGCTCAAAGGGGAAGACAACCCGGTACATGAGCTTGCGCAACCTGCAGGCCATGTTGACCCATGTCAGCCTGCTCACAATGTCATCACACGACGCTGATAACAACCGGTGACGCTGGTGACAACTGGTAACACGGTAACAACTGGTGACGCTGATAAGAACAATCGGAAGCTGCAATGAAACTTGTTACTGAGGAGCTGCACTGCTGCCCGCCAGGATTGTGCAATGCGGCAGAGCAAGGGTTTTGCACAGCACCAAATCCACTGGAGCAGAACTCAAAGCTACCTTTGCAAGTCCTCTACATACTTGAAGCGCTTCAGGTGTAAGCACAGGACTTTGGGCAGCTGTTTGATCTTGATGCGCTTCTGTGCTTCTTGTAAACAGCCACACGTATCACAGCTAAACTTGTCCTCTGCATCAAGCGTCTCTGTCGCGCTGCAGCAGAGCCTGTTGTGTCAGCCAGATGACATCGAATGGCTATTGACTGCAGTTCAAAAAAGAGAGGGAAATTGCAGATATAAGATTCGTGGGGGAGCACAGAGACACTGAAGGGTGGACTTGTGTGTTACACAACAAACAATGTGGTGCAAATGCAATGTGCAATGTGTCAAGGGTCGATGCGATCATGACCAAAGCTCACCTGAAGTTTCGCAAACAGCTGGTGACTGAGGAGTTGTGCTCAATCTCAAGGCTGAGATCATAGAATGCCTCTTCTCTGCTGGTGACAGTCTCACATTGCATGCAACGCATCTCATTCACCATTGTGCCTTGGAAGAGCTCATGCACCCAGGTCTTAGGGGTTGGCTGCTGACTGTTTGTAGATGTGTTGCCATTCTGTGCTGCACTTAACTTGTCCTTTTCTGACTTCTCAAGCACCTCTGAGATCTCATTGAAGAGGAAGTACAGAAACTCGTGCGCATCCTGCAACAACGCTTTCAAAGCTTCAGGCAAGAGTCAGCAGGGTGCTAAGGACTGTGTGACAAGCCAAACCAGTAAGCACACCTGGTGCATATAGCTGCGGAATAATTCATTATCCCTTTTCAGCCTTTGCACAAATCTTTTTGGTGCTATGACTCCTGACTTCTTTTTCTGACTGTGTATCTGCATTGAACATGCTATACATAGACTTTCTTGCAAGCTATGCATAGAACTTCTTACACAGTATGCGCGTAGCAAGCATATGCTCAGCTAAGCAAGCATACTCTGTGGAACAGCCTGATACCTGAACAAACAAGTCTGCCAGGCAGGTCAGCAAGTTGTCATCTGCGTCCTTAGGCAACTTTGCAGCGTACTGCAGTAGATTTTCCCGGAAGGGCCGACAGAAGTACAGAGACTGTAGGACGGAGTTGGCGTAGCAGGTGTTGCCAAAGTTCTCAAAGCCAAAGTAGCGTTCACCCTCGGGAAAGTCAACAAGCGCTTTCTCTAGCTTGCTGGAGTTTGCGCCCATTCGTGAGCCCTGCCTATCAAAGGTGACGACTGTACCTCCAATGTGCGCAAGGCTGGGCTGGGGGACGCAGTCAAAGGTCGCAGATCACTGGGCAGAGTAGCAACACGAGTTGAAGGGCCGAGTACGCCTGACAAAGAGGACGTTTGCGAGCGCTTCACGCACTAGCAATCAGCATTAAATAGCAATCAGCACTAACTAGCAATGATCTGCACATTGCACAGGGAGCTCCTGCTGACTCCGGCCCTGAGTGATTACTAATTTCCACCTTAGTCATACTACTCCTCTTCCTCGGACGCCTCAACGTCGCCCAGCATGCTTTCCAGGCCAGTTAGCTGCTGAGTTAGCTGTCAGCATGTTCCCATGGCCCGTGCAGGAGCACAACAGCCCAGGTGATGACTATGTTCGCCCATATATTGTGGATCTGGATGCGCACGCGTTGTGCTTGTATACACACGTAGGCACAGGCAGTTATAAACATCGCTGGGCAAATTAGTGAAACCGAGGCCCAGTATATCAAAGGAGCATCGCTATATGCCAGCAAATGCGTCTATGCGTCTAGGCCGAATGCCAGCAATGACTGGCAGAAAGTGTGCATGAACTTGACATTCAAGTTGGTAGTCTGATTGAATAAGGATACCAAATCGGAAGTCGTGCCCACAGTGTAAAAGCAGAGTGAAAGCAATGGATGGCAGCTAATAGTCAATCGATCAGTGGTCTCGTAGTAGTGATTACCGAAACAGAAATAACAGAAAGCAGGGTCAGCTCAAAAAGTACCTGTCAGATTTGCAAGTGTTTCAGTGGTGTTGCCATCCAAAGACCAGATCATGTTCAAACTGGTCATGTTTATATGCAATTAGTGTAACTGCTTGCTGTGTTCATGAAGAGCAGCTTGCTTCTGTGTAACTCCCAACACATTGAGAGCACAGTGTAGGCCCAGGCAAAGTGTAGACCCAGCAGAACAATGGGATCCCAACCATGTACTGCACAGCATCCAGCATCTGAACCCTGCACAATGAGACACATATCACTTGAAGGCAAGTCCAGACCCAAACAACATTTGAAAAAACAGCGACATGAAGGCAGTGCAGCTTTGCCACAGCACACACATCTATGACGATGACAGCGTTTTCAATGCAGGGAAAACTACGCTTGATTACACGCCAGAGTTTGATAGGAACCAATCAATAAAACAGACTTTGATAGCAGGGTACACTGAAATACAGAGTTTTGATTAAGTGGCCCATGATCAGTCATGAGGTTATAACGATACGTCAAGGTGCACATGCATCCAACTGTTTGTGCATCAGCGAGATGTGAATTCGGCTTGACTTTGCTTCAACAGCTGCCAGCTTCGAATGCACTATCTGCAAACCTACGCTGAAGTTACACAGTCCTGCAGTTCAACATGTACCTCGACTATTGTTACATCAACCCCGCAGCTGGAGAAATTTTACCAAGTATACCAAGATTTGCAAAACTAAAGAATGGTACAGATATTATGCCGCCAACCTGACATGTGCAAAACAGCAAATGTTCTCCTTTGCACCTGAGCTAGAGTATTCCTTGACTCGGCTTTACCACATTCCTGAAAACAGGATCAAAGCCACTGAGTCAGGTATCATACAGTTGATTAATTGATTGCTTTTCACAACAAATGTAGCAATCAGAGGCAAAACGATACATGCGAATGAGCAAGCTAGCAAGTTTAAACACAGGTGATTGACTGAGTGAGTGAGCAAGCCAGACTATCCAGCTGTCAAGCCAGCGCTCAAGGCAGAGTTGGGCATCAGCCTGCTGAGGAAGTCACAGTGTGACAGCTTTCTGCTGGTGGTGCTGTGGAAGAAATGGTGACATGACTCTTTGATGTGACCTTGGGTATTGCTTCCGACATACTTGTCGGTCCCACTGACAAGCCCTGAAAAAGGCTGCGCATACATTATGGCTTGTGTGAGTGTTCAGCAGGGCTCAGCTTCCTCTGAGAGCTTCAGGTGACTGAGGAGGCAGAAGCAGGACCTCTGACTGGGTCAGCAGGAGGATGGCTTGGGCCTTGCATCCTTGTTCTCAAAGCTGCAGGCGCTGCAGCTGAAGCCTGAGGCTTGGTGTGCACAGGGCCACGATGACTTGACAAAAGAGAAACATCAAAGGACATGCGCGCAGACTTTGGCGGGCTGCCTGACGCACTGCTGGAGCTCATCTGAGCTGGCAGATCTGCAAGAGCAAGTCAGCAGGTTGAGCATTGCATATGACGCATTCAGCATGTAAATGGCCTCCTGTTGCTGCATATGGGCAGCAGGCTTTTGCAGGTCCTCAAATGGCTGGATGATCGCAATCTAGACCTGTATAGCTACAGAAGGCAATGCAGACTGGTTGTTGTTGGAAAGACAACAAGATCGGAGTGTGCAGTGTCTGAGTATGGCATGGCAAATGGCAGGCGGTGGTCGTACCTGTCAACCTGTCTGTCCGTGACCCCAGGGCAGTGGTCTGATGCAGCAACAGGCGCAAGCTCCCAGTGATGCTTTCAAAGCCAGGACGCTGGTCTGGCTTTTCATGCCAGCAAGCCTGCAAAAGGCAAGCAGATCTAGCATGCTACCCTCTTCATTGGTATGCTTTTGTTGACATTCATAAGCTGATGATGTGCTTGACAGCATGGTCAAGGTCATGACTAATGGTGGAACCTGCTTCACCATATGGTCATGCATGACACAGCACATAAACATCATGACTACTGTATTTGTGTGCAAAACTGCCTTCCCATTGCAGATGCATATGCAATCAAAGACTCCACATCTTGTGGGCAGATGATATGCCGAAAACACAAAGGTGGGAAAGCACATCTTCACGCAAAGCATGTCACATTAGCAAGGCATGGTGCTGTTTATAGCAATGTGGTGAGCGGCCCGCCCTGCAACGCGTTTGGAATATCAACAATTTTAAAGTGTGAAACACCTGCATGAGCTGAAGATATTCTTCAATCCCAGGAAGAGGTGGTCCTGGCAAGCTGTCAAGGGGAGGAATGTCAGGCCTTGCCTGCTGCTGTGTCAACAGCACCATTATCTGCACAGCAAATTCACGCTCAGATTCTTGAACAGCCATTTTGTATACCCCAGAGCACCGTAGAAAAGATGGTATGGTACCAGAGCTTCATTTGCTCAGCGCGCAGCGGCCGAAACCCTGATTTTCCAGCAAAGTTAGTCTGTTCACCTGAAAGGGATTGTGGTCACCCCAAGGGATCTGCCAGGTCAGCAGCTCCCACAGAACAATGCCAAAGGAATACACATCTACCGCCTTGCTGTAGTCCTGAGAGGCTACAGCCTGCAGTGTACCACACATACACCCACTGACAGACATACGCAGTGTGGCGCTGTCAATGACAGCACGATGTTTCATCCATCTCCATGTGCAACCACAACTGCATGAAAGACACGCATGCTCGTGTATGTGGAAAGCATACCTCTGAGGCATGTACAACCAGATATAATGCCAACTAGAAGCAAAGTCCTCAGGTGAGCATGATTAGTCAGATCTCAACGGCATCGCAATCACATGCCAGGCTACAAACAAGTGCAAGCAGGATTGGTGTACCTCAGGGGCTAGCCAGCGAGGATTGTTGGCCACACTGGAGAGGACACTGTAGGTGTCTGCATCAGAGCGCAGCATGCTGCTGAGATTGAAATCAGTGATCTTGACCCTCCAGTGCTTGTCAACCAGCAGGTTTGGTGACTTCAGATCCCGGTGCAGAATCGAGGGGTTGTGGTTGTGCAGCTGTAGCATGCCCTGCAAGACAGCATGACCTGTCTCTGCTGGCATTGAACAGCAGCGTCTAAATTGCAACTTTGCTGAGCAATTGGTGTGCTTGTCTGCATGCAAGCTGTCATAGACCACATCAGCTGTAAAACGACAAGACAGCTGTAACAGTTGCAGATTGCACTGTCCACACAAAAACATGTAACACAACCGCTAAGTCAATGCTCATGCTGCATTGCCTCTGCAGCCAAACCACTTTGTTGGGCCAGAAGAGAAATGTGTTGTGGGGATACCCCTGTGATGCGCACATAGGCAGGCGCTGCAACCCTACTAGGAAGGGCCTGATGATGATGACAGACAAATGAGTGACTATAAGCAAGGCAGCAGTGCAATGAATCCACCTTTGCAGCGTCCAAGGCCATGCTGATCCGCTTGGGCCAATCCAGCAGCTGAGCAAAGATTGCACTGGTGGCAGCCTTCCTGATGACATCAGATAGGGAGCCTCTGGCACAGAACTCAGTGACCACACAGACTGGGTTCAGACACAGGCCCATGAACAGAACCACACTGGGATGGCGAATGGCAGCCATGATGGACACCTGTGTCACATGGCTGTCACATGGCTGTGGTGTTATCAGAACTTGCATACGAGCAAGGTGTGTATAGCAATGGGCTGTTGGGTTACTTTGGCTGTAATAGTCTTGTGTCAAGGCAAGTCAGTCCATGCAACTGCATGTGTTAGCTCCTTGCAGAGGTGCATCAAGGCAATTGCGGTTCTGGATGCTAGGTCATGCTGATGTGAATGTGGATTGCATCTCTGCCGGGTGTGCAAGAGCGTCAAAAGAGATTGCAAGTAGCCAGCTGCCAGTAGGACAGCTAGGCAAGCTCAGGTTGTGCATGCTGACTATGATGCAGACAGTGACTGGCTGAGTGCTTGAGATAGAAGAACAAAGCTGGATCCATGCATGCCTCAAGATCACTGCAAGCTGAAACATGATGATCTGAGGCCCTTTGCTGCTTGGATACCTTGTACTGCCAAATTGCGATCAGGGAACACGGAAAGTGTGCCCTGCCAATGGGAAGACATACCTCTCTCTCCAAGCCGGCAATGGCTGTCAACTCTACATCTGACAGCTCACACCTGAGTCATCAAAGCCTGCCTGCCCAGCAGAGCCCAGGCTGGGTAGCAACTTGCTGCCCTGCCAGCTGTCCACGTCTTTTTGCGTCTGAGCTTCCATTGCACCTACTCACAAGCACACAGGCATAGGCTTCTACAAAGAGTGCAAACTTTGTCATCTAATGCTAAGAACATGCAATATGGTCCAATTTTGGCACAGTTGGCATGCTATGACAATGCCAGCATGGATGCGAAAAATTCCACTCATATGAACAAATTTGCCAGCTACGTCAATTCATGTGCTTTGGCAAAGCGAAGATGGTGCTGTCTGTCTTTATGCTGGGGTGCTCACCCTGCAAAGCCTTGCTGTTGTCTGTCATTTCATCTATCAATTCCATGGAGCGCCTTGCAGTGCCACGTAGGCTTTGTGACTGCAGCTCCATGGTAGCAGGATCTTGAGGGTGCAGGCCCTGGAAGCGAGACAGGTTCTGCATCTGGGTGATGACTTTCACAGCCACATCTGTCTCTTGCCATTTGGCCAGGTACACCTGCCCAACAGCAAACTGTCTTGAAGACAAAGGTCAGATAGTGGTTAGAGCTGGTGTTGATCAAAGCTGAAGTGGAAGCTGCGCTGCACATTGCATGAGACACAGAGCGATCTATGATGGGCATATGCATGCCCAATCCATTGGCTCGATTTTGAGCATGCATGCAGCATAAGCATGATGATCACAAAGTGGCCACGCACGTACGCAGCAACATTTTAGACTTTTATGGAGCCAAATGCACATCTGTACCACTCTACAATTAATGGCAACCAATGTACCTGACCAATGGACCCATCCCCAATCTTACGCTTGATGTCCAGCTGACTGTATGATATGATGGGACACTTTAGGCTCTGCACAGACTCCAATGCTTCCAGTGCAACATCACTGATGGTTCTCTTCATCTCAGGCTGAAGAGCCTGACATGAAGCACTGTCATTGCCGCTGAGATGATCATCAGCATTGACATCATGGCTGATGCTCACATCTCCATGCTGTTTGCTATGGCCTGAGTTTTGGGGTGTGGATACCATACTGCCGCCATGACAGCGTTGCAACCTGACATCTGCTGCCATGCGATCTATCTGTTCAGAGGACAACCTTGCATTCTTCTCCCTTGCAACACGGTCATCAGTGATGTTCCCGCCCTGCTGATGCCCTTTGCCACCCACAGAGAAAGGCATGGTTTGTCCTTGGCCAGTGCTTGATCTAGGTGTGGCTGGTGACTCACCAGTACGCTGAAAGTGCTCAGCACTATCTGCTGAGGACATCCAAGATACACCCTCGCTGGATTCTGAATCTTTTCTGCTGCAATCGTCACCTACCCTCATCTTGAGCAGCATGGCGGCAAGCGAAGCTCGCCGGCTTAAGCAGGAAGGTTTCTGCAGTGTTGGGACGTCTGATGGCTGCCTTGGCTCTTGACGCAGTGCATACAAGGCAGAAGACATAATTGCATCTGCGGGGAGAGCTTGAGCTTGAGCTCTCCTTGACCCAGCCGCATTGCCAGACCTTGATGCTTCATCTGCAGACCGCCGGCTCCTGTCTTGGTTGCTCTCTTGGTCAGAATTGTCCATGGGGGGAAGATTTGACCATGATAGTGATCTTGATAAGGGCCTCAGGGAGCCACTCATTTGAGGACCCGGGGCATTTGCAAATGGGCTGTACGAGTTGAGAGACCTGATGCGGCTGGAGCTGTCGAAACGCTCTAAACACGGGGTTAGCACAGCATCGGGAGCTGCCGCGTGCCCTTTAATATCAGAGGACGCCTGGCTGGCAGGTGACACATTGGGTGAACCGTTTTCTGCACCAAGACAAAGCATCACGAAATATGGAGGAACAGCAACTAGATGGGTCCATGATGGGAATGAAAGGAGTGCATGCACAGATACTGTCCAATGTCATAAGCGAAAGCAACGACAGCAATCATCATGAATACTACGCTGCATGTGTTCATGTATGCAAGCATGCCAGGCTCGCCCGTGAATGTTATGCAGATGTGGTAGTCACACAATGAACCCATATTGCTCAGCAAAGGCTTGATGTGTATGACCAGCGATGTTGAAGCATTTGACATCAACAACCACTTGAGTGCAATGTGCAATATCTCAGCAGGATACTTTGCCTGGAGCCCCTGCTGAAGACCACAGGCAGACTTTACCTGAGATCCTGCTAAGGGCAGAAGCTCTCAGACCATTGTGAGCAGTAGTGTGTGGCTGCACTGTCTTTGTGTCTGGCCGCGTCTGGGACTTGCTGTGGGTACAAGCACTGGCCTCTGCTTGCTTGTCTGCCCCAAATCTGGCCAAAGCTGCCCTCATTGCGTGCACTGAGTCAGACCCAAAGAAGTGTTGCATGGGGTGGGGCTCTGCAGCTGGGGCGTCTGACTCTTCTGGCTTGGGTGCACTGACAGCCTTCATGTCACCACCTCTGCATACCAAACTGACATACCAAACTGACCAGGCCCTGGCTCACAGCGTCAAAGTTGTGGAGATGATATGGGGCTTTGCTTGTTGCACGCAGGTCAGCCTGAACTGCGTCAGACTTTATGGGACCGTATAGGGAGGCTGCAACAAGCATGGTGTGGTGTCGTTATTGCTGACATCATCAAGGTGTCAAACCAGCGTGCAGTCTCATACTTGAGCTTTAGACTACCACTGAGATGTCAAGTGCATTCCATGAGTCAACAGGGGAAAGAAAGCTTGACTAGCTCCAGCAGTGAAGGTATATAGTGTATGGCTGCTGGAGCTAGACCACTCACATCAGCCTTGCCGACATAAAAGTGACGTGAATACAATGTGGCTGTTGAAGGGTATAGTCTACGAACAAATGACAGGCATGTGGAATTCCAGCACTTGTGTACCTCTGCCAACGTTTGTAATTGGCAGCAATACCTGTCAGAAGGGTGTGAGCAGCTCTGTTGAGCCATCTTTGTGAGCTGTGCACGTGACCAGAGTAGGATGGAGCCAGCACGCCCAACTGAGATCAGGCCAAGTTCACAGCTGATGCACTGCATCAACCCACTGTCATGTGTCTGGCAGCATGAGCTCTGCACACTAATGACTGTCATGTCCTGGCCGTTGAGTGGCTGTGCGACTGGTGCTGCCGCAACAATCTGCGGGGTGTGGTGCAGCGCTAGGTGCCCGTCAACGTGGCCGAAGCATAGAAGCTGTAGGTCATCCAGTACAACCAGCGATTGGACTGGGCTGGTCGTTGGAGCCCCTAGGATGGCCAGTGGCTGCAGCGGTCGTCCCTGATGTACAGCCCACAGCTTGACTTGACCACTGTGATGTCCAGTAAGGAGGCGCTGTGACTCTGTACAAGCTTGTTGGGTGTCATGCTGTTGCAGCTCGGTGTCTGACCGCAGGACACTGATACAGGTGACAGGTCCTGCATAAACACTCACACAAAAGTCTGCTCTGCTTCAGCTACAACATAGTGCATAAGCATGGAGCTGGCTCAGAAGCAGAACAGGAGCTGATCATTGCATGAGCAGGCCATTACAGCAGTATGAGAGCATGCGAGCTCATGTGGAGCTCATCTGTGGTGCAAAGAGCAATGCAAATAGCAGCAGCGTAAGCATGAAGGTATATGTGCACACCTTGCTTGCAGGGTGTGTGAGATGCTATGAGCTCGCCCGTCAAGCTCCATTCCCTCATGACTGAAGCAACAGCTCTTGCAACTCCTTTGGTCACAACCCTGTCGCTCATTGTCACAATTTCAGAGATTGCCCCATCATGTGCCAGCTGGGTTGGTCTTGACAAAGGAGCCAATGCTGGTGACTGTAATGACATGCTGCCGTGGTCATGCTGAGCATGCTGAGCTGATGGCAAGCATATCTGCTGGTGTCTGCCAAATGCTGAAATTAGCTCTGCGGAGTGGTAGCCAGCATGATCGGTATCCCAATGCTTCTGACCACTGACTGCTTTACTGAGGCTTGCTGTGTCAGAAGAGGACGTATGACGTGGTTCTAAGGCATGACAGTGCCCCATGCAAGACGGCTTGGCTGCATCAGAAGCAACGGCACAAATGCCTGGAGCTTTGCTGCTTGAGTGGCTGCTGATGCCCAGCAGATCTGGGCAAGAAGTGGACGGCTGAAAAGACTGGGATCTGGATGTAACGGGGAAAGATGCAAAGCATGCTTGGTCAGGCTGAGAGGCAGGCTTTGAGCCGCAACTCCGGCCAGCATCCAAAGTGATCATGCACCTGACGGTGGATTTTGCTTGCATGCCAAGGCCTGGAGTGGAGACTTGTGCTTGGCACACAAATCCTTGAGCAGTGCCCAGCCACATGGAGTCAGGGTGCTGGCCAATGGACAGGCAGCTGCAGCCAGACGCTGACTGTATCAGCCAGAATGATTTAGCCTAAAAAGGCATTTTTTGTCAAGTAAAGTCAGGATTGTTGAATTAGTATAGATGCTGATTGAACTAGTCACAGTCTAATCTGTTGTTGCTTCATAATCAGGCTGACTCTGTACTGCAACACCATTACCAGCTTTGCAAATGCACTTTGTTGAAAGAGGAATCACCTGATATCAGCAGGGCACATGCCAGACCATTGGCATATTGGGCACTGACAAGCAGCACACCACACTTGCACCAGACCCCCCTGGTGACCCATCCACACATGGCCAGACCCATCAGCCCCCATGGACAAGACAGCAGCCTGGATGCCACCATTTGGCAGCTCCAATGTTGCTCCTTTAGCTACATTGTGAGCATACACCCTGCTTGTGCTGTTGCTACTCACCGCCCACCAGACCTGCATCAACATACTGTGTCTCCTACACCGTGATGTACTGCAACGAATGTACTTATAAAGCAGTTATCTAATCCTACGCTATTGATAGTGGTAACAGTCAAGAGTATACTGCTGTTGAGTGCACATTGCAGGTCAATGTAGTCAGGTCTATCAAACAGGCCGGGATGATTGCATCTTCAGTTGCGCAGCAAGAGCATGTACTGACATGAGCTGATCAGCCTTGCAGGGCTTGGCCTAGTGTTCTTGTCACACAAACACCATTGCAGGCAAGGAGCCAGGACACATGTCGGGAGTTGCAATTTGACGGTGCATTTTGACCTGTCCATCTTCTTGCATAAAAGCAGGTCGAGTCTGATGGCCTATGTAGGACACAGACTGCATGTGATTGCAAAGGCAACCTCGGCGCAAGCAGCTGGGAATGATTGGTGTTGGCTGGCCAAGCAGGGTGGTGGGCTGCAGTGGTATGGGATCATTACAAGGAGCACGCCTGCATGCCCATGGATGAGAATCATTGTGACTTAAGTGATTGGCTGGATGAAGCCATATAGAGCACGTATGCAAAGCTGTCAAGCACATGCTTGCAAGGCATAAGGAAGACATGTGCATACGGCACTTTGCACATCTTGAAAAGTATCCTAGCCCTGGTGGCAAGTGATGTGGCTTGAGGTGTGCCAAGATATCACGCAAGCATCAGCCTATGTGCAGCAAGGGCAAAGGACTTCAGCAAGGAGGTGAGTCTGAGATAACAGTGCCTTACACTTGGCTGCAAAAAAAATCTTGCGGATCATTGGTTTGCATGCCTTTGATCCTCTGAGCAATCTGTTTTAGACTTTCAGCTACTTCTCTGAGCTTGCCGTCACCATGGTGGCCCCATGGCAAAAATGTGCAGCCTGAAAATGTCCAGTGGCTGCTGTTGACCTGAAGGCAGAGGAAACCTGAATGCTGATTGTTGCATCATTTATGAGCTGCGTACACTGCGCAAACAATCTACATCTAAAAGCAGTTCCCAAACTGGCATGTGTATGCTTGTAGACGTAGATCGATTGTACAAAGTTACCTGCACAGTGGATTTGGCCAGCTCAATGGTGCTCATTGTTTCAGCCAATAACTCTGGCAAGTCTTGTGCCTTGCTCTCCACCACGCAGCCCAATACAATAGCTTGCTGTAAGGACATGACAGCCGCTAATGCTGCACCCAGAACATTACAACATTCTGGTCTGTGCGATTTTGCCTGCTTGACGCAGCCCTTCAGCTCCTGAGCAGCCTCTGTGCAATCTTGAAGCCATCGCTCATACAGCTCGCGACCAGAATACATCCGGCTGCAGCGAGTGTGCAGCAATTACTGCCACTGTTGCCACGTGCTTCCTGGACGCAGGTCAGCTCAGACTGGGCGGTGCGGCAGCCGTGCTTACACACGCGCGAAACAACATCTGCTTATGACAGACTGTCAGACTGGCAAGCATCTGCTGTTCATATTTCACGAGCACGTACATACACAGCTGCATTGAAATTCAATGACATTCACGTTGTGATGTCGCTGCATGTGTCAGCTGTTGAGCAGTAATTGGACGCCTCATCTACGCTCGGTCAAGCAGAGGGGACCCACGTGCGCGCGACTGTTGACTCAAGGTCTCGCGCACCTTGACTCACCTGTGCCGCCCAATTTCCGGAAATTTCGATTCAACCCCCAACTCGATTTCGGAAATAACTGTGCCTTTTCCATACATACATACATACATACATACATACATACATACATACATACATACATACATACATACATACATACATACATACATACATACATACATACATACATACATACATACATACATACATACATACATACAGTCATACAGTCATACATACAGTCATTCATTCAGAACCCCAAGCTCAGCTTAAGAATTCCCGGGAGCGGATGAGGCGTCCCAATCATGTTTGCCTATTTGACTTCTGAACTTGTCATTTAGTCAGCTGCCATCGCTCTTACATACAGCAGCAGCTGACCCCGGTGCTGCCAGTGAGCTCAGCAGACATTTGCATTGTTTGACTGTACATCGGGAATCATACAAGTGAAGGTTACTTAAACTGCGTGATGAATGCATGTAATAAGACTGCAATTGCCTACTTGACTATTCACAGTCTATTTGACTTAGTAATTGCCTATTTGACGTACTGCTTGCAGCAAATGCCAGTCCACCGCAGTTCAAAATATTTCTGCACGTCGACACATATTGGCATATCTATGAGGTGCTTTGAAGAGATGCTCGGGTCGCCTTGCATGCGGGGCTGCTTGTACATGATGGCCGAAGGACCACGCATATGCAGGCGATGCGTCAACTGCCAGTTGAGGAGATGCCTGTCATGCTTTTGTAAGGCAGGTGCAAACTCTTGAACATCCGGTGGCCATACAATATCTCTGTGGTCCATGAATGGAGGGTAGAAGACATGACCAGCTCTCCCTGCCCAGTCAAAGTCAATGAAACGCACCTCAGGGGGCTCCTCGCATTCCTACAGCATAAAAAGCATGCATGTCAAGGACAGTATATGATGATGACACGTGGTGATAATGATATTGATTAATGTTATAGCATCAATCACATCTTGAGTCATCATTATGATACTATTACTATATGATACAAACCCTGTGCTCAGGGGTTGATGACATTGGCTTGTTGTGCATACAACAGCAGTGTGGTGTGTGGTAACAAGCAATGAGAAACACTGCCATACATCAGCAGCCGCTATGGATGTCAGTCATTCTGCTGAGCAAAGCTCTGATGCAGACATTCAGGAATCAGCTGATCACTTGTGTTATTTTTTGCAGGGGCTTCTGATCCCATGCAAGGCTCACAGTGCACCTTCAGGTTCATGCAGATCTGCACACCTGAGCCATGCAAGCTTGTCCTCACACTGACTGCATGCGACCTGTGTGACCGTCCCGTCCTGACAAAAATATCTCCAATATGCAATCCAAAACTGTCAGGTGCTGATCAGTGATGGACTCATGAGTAACCAACTATCTACGTTGGATGTTTAAAATGTTGTTGATATGCAGTCCAAAATTGTCAGGTGCGGATCAGTAAAGGACTCACGAGCAACCAACTAACTGTGCCCCTGTGGTGCTGCAAGTTGAGCTTCAGCGCTACCGTGCCAATCGAGTCATGCAGTCATATCAACACAGCAACTGTGCCGCAGCAGGGACAATGCAACAAACATGGCATTTATGTGCATGCACAAATGCACAGCGCTGAGACCTTGTGTTGGGCTGCCTATACTGCTGCTGACGGCAATGTCTCAATGTCTCTTTGAGCTGCTGAGTGTCATGCTTCCTGAGGATTCGCTGACCATCTGGATTTTTGACGGTACACACAACCTTGCCATTGACAAAAGGTGAATAAGTGACATGCCCTTCTAGGCCGCCCCATGCCAGATCCAAGAACATGACTTGAGGCCCCTCTGAAAGCCTGACACCAAGACCTGGCTTGGGCTCCCTGAATCAAATACAGACTGGATTAGCTGTCGTTTTCAATGTGGATTCTTTGCATCTACAAGTACTGCATACAAGAGCACGCCACAAGCACTGCCCAAGCATGCCAGCCAGTCAACAACTAGGATCAAGCACAATCAGCTTGACTCGCAAGTGCCTTGCATGTACTATGCAAGCTGCATGTGCTATGTGGATCATGGGCAACCTGCAATGCATGACAAGCCTAAGGTGGAGCCTGTACTCATCACATACCTGACAAGCAGATTGCTGGGATTTAAATCACCATGCACTGCTTTACCACCCAAGCAACTCTGCAATGACTTGAGTGCCTCCAGGGCCACCTCATGCAGAGCATCCCAGTCGCCAGTGAAGCGCTCAAGACACATCCAACCATCTGCTGGATCAAGGTAATCCATCTTGATCACTTGCACCCGACCTGGGTATCCTTCCACAGGTATTGCCAGCTTTGGCGCCAAGCCAAGGTCACTGAGTTCATCATGCAATTGCCACGGGTATGGCGTTGCCACTACCTTTGCCACCCAGTTCTTCCCTTCTTCAGAGGTGACATGGTACACATGCTTACGTCTTGCAAGCTGCCGGATGTCATGGCTGCAGAGCAAGAACACACGCAGGGTGAGGCATGTCTGAAGATCATGCCCACAAAAAGCAGGGGATGAGCAATACAGATTGGGGATATGCTATTACGCCTGCATGTCACACACATTATCTGGCTGATAGACAACAGACATTCATGAAGAAACATAATAGAGTCTGTAGCCATGCAAATTGGGTGTCAAAGTCAACACACGATTCACTGTGCAATAACTGTAATCAATCCAAGTAAACAAGAAATTTGCAGCACCACCCTGCACACAGTTTGCGGAGCGCAACAAGCATACATGCAGGCAGCTCAGTATGCCGTCTTGCTTGCCGCATTAGCCGCAGTATCGCGCCAACTGTGGCCACTTCGACAATAAAGCACCGACCTGTCATTTCTAAGCATGTAAGGAATGCCATCAGTTAGCTGCTTGTTGCGAGCTGCTGGTTTGAAAGGCTGATGAGCTGCTGCAAGCTCCATACACACAGAGTTGACTAGAACACCCAATGCTTGAGTGGTCCTGACCAGGTAGACCATATAGTCTGGTTGGCCATCACGTACATCCGCAAAGTGCAGCCACTCTGTCAATGGCTCGCAACAAATCTTGTCAGTATGGAAAACAGCATGAACTCTGCATAGCAAGACAGCTTGAGCGATTCCCCCTGCGCAGTGAAAATGGCCAGAGGAGGACCGATTGGCGGCCATTGGCAGCCACTATCAGGTGCTTACAAAACAGTGCATGTAGGAATACCCGCGGCAGGCGTTGCCAATTGACAAGCATCCTTCATAAGTGATCGATGGGCAACTGTGCAGGCAGTCAACGCCAAACAGGTGGTGTTGCAGAGCATGTGCTTCATTTACCTTAGACCATGGCCAACCACCTCTACACCGACAGCTGGGAGATATGTGCTTGTGACAAATGATGTGTCCCAATTTTTCTCTAGAACTTTTGCATAATATGCAGCGAGTTGCATGACAGGGTTGCTGCCGCCTCCATAGTCCCAATCTTCCTTCCCTTCCAAAATGAAGGCATGGATTCCGCTGGCCTTGCCATCCAGCTGCAACCTTCCACTACCAGACGTCTCAGCTTGGGATTCCTGTCACTGAAACAAGTCTTTTAAGCGTGCAGCATGCATAGCAAGCATATTGTTCTGCCCTACTGCTGTTGCAAGCATGGCAGGCTGTAGCGTGCTGTCAATATGTTGCACTATAGAGTTTAGAGCGAGTCCCGAGCTAGGCCGTGTGTAGACACACAAAAGTGTGAATCTTATCTTAGATAGACGACCAGCGGCTGAGTGCGAAGTCAACCACTCAGTCTCACTTGACTGAACCTCAGACCGGGCTTAGGGATCAGCTGAGGGGACCCGCTCACTAGACATGTAGCAGTCTTGATCTGATACTCTTATACTGTGTCTAGTTTGTTACACATGCTTAGTACCCATGCATGTGCTACTATCCTCATGTGAGGTCAAAGCCAACTGTCAAGCACTGGACACAGATGGATGCATTGATACACATACAGCATACCGAGTCCAAAGCAATACACCGGTGAAGGATAAGTGTCACATCTTTAACAATGATGTAAGATTGGCAAAGCTCACCTCAGATGCGAGGGATGGTTCAAGAGTCATGAAGCGCATGTCTGGTGTCATGACTTGCTGGAAATAGCGCAGCAGCTCCTCACGCACCCGGCTGAGCATCGATTTCTCATGGCCGGAAACTTCGCCCACAAATTGGGGGCCAAAAATGTCCTTAAGCGGCTTCCGCACTGACCTGTTTGTGGTATCAATGTAGCTGTCACTGAGGACGGCAATCAGACGCAACACTGTCTGGCAGGCTGCTGTTGAGAACTCACCACTGCGCTTCTGGTCCAAGAAGGTGCCAAAGGCCGCACTTGCAAATGCTGCAGGCAGACCCTTCCGCATGCACACAACAGTCGAGTGCACTGTCAGCAACTCTCTGTGCCACATTGCTTGACGAGTGATTTGTACCAGAGCCACAAACACTGCTCACACATGCAGTGATGCCTTCTTAAAGCAGAACTTACCATGCAACTTCATGTATGTGGCAAAGTGCAACAAAAATCCCTGCCAAGCAATACATGCAGTAGATTCCTTTCAAACAGCAGCTGCTGCAGCCTTTGTATAAGTGCAACAACAATGACAGCAGGATATTGTGCACATTGCAAAATAGCATGTATGGAATCATAGAGGGATGGGCCACACCTTGGCGCTTTGTGGCCTATAGATGTTCAACAGTGGTCCGTGCTTATCAAACTCCACTTCATCACCCGGGTTGCCTTGTGGAGTCTGGAAGGCTGACCACATTGTGCCAAATTTGTATGGAGCTGGTAGGGCTTGCAGCTTTTGTCTGTAAGCTTTTGCCCAGAAACTGACCACATCTGCTTCTTGAGCTGCGAGTGAAGCAGATTTTGCTTCGGTAGTAAATTGTGACAAACAAAGATCATAATGTTGACACAACTGAAGAGCAAGGTACCGAAGGAGTCACCTGAGCCTCTAGCTGTTGCAGTGATCAGTGCAGCCGCACCAAGTGGAATCCCCAAAGCCTGAAGGTCTGTACGCTCAACAGCTCCGAGCTCTGCCTTACTGGTGATTCCACCTTCATGGATGGCATCTGCAAACTTCAAGTATGCCGAACTGACGCTGCTGAGGAAAATCTTCAGCTCCTCTGAAGCCATCTCGACAGGAAATTGTCTGCATACAAACGTATTCACTTCAGCTCTCGATCCATAAGTTGTGAGTGCAACACTTACAACTTATGGTGTTGCTAGCTTCAGTGAAGTCTCTCACGACGACTAAACCCGAGAGGTCCACACAACCCTTGCGCAGCATGCTGACCCATCAAAAATCGACCCTGTCTGACAGGGCCTGTCACAACTTGGCACAGCCAGGCAGAAAGTGGACGTTGTCGAGACTGAATTACCAGGCGATCGTCACAATACTGGTCGCCAATTAAGCTGCTGACAGAACGCTTACAGAAGGGAGACCAGACACAGTTTGGGAGCAGGGTGGAAGCTTGAGAGCAGTCACCGATTGTGTTGCCTGCACCCATGGCAGGTGTTCGGCTGTCAGGAAGTGTTGCACCGGATGCAAGCTGCTGCAACAGCTAGAAAGGCCACCTCACTTCCTTCTTCAAGTTTCAGATTTGGCAACAGAACTGTAAGTCAGTGTCCAAGAGCAAAAGCATTGTTGGATTGTTGCCTTGTCCATCTGCTGCCCGTATGTCGTGGTAAAGGACAGGTAAGAATATGTTTTCAGGTGTCTGGCTCTTGACAAAAGAGGTTAGTCAGTTCAACTGCTCACATAAGGCTCAAGCGTTCATAGTACGTATGCTGTCTATGTGCATCAGTCTTTCACTTTGGGATGCGCATGTGATTTCATGTAATGATGACTCATGCCAGTCAATATTGTGGGGATGACTCATGCCAGTAAAAAGTGATAATCAGTGACTCATGCCAGTCAATCATCAAACAATGACTCATGCCAATCACAGTGTTGAGCACGCAAGCGCAAGCAAGGCCTGGTGTTTGCTATGGCAATTGCACTGATTTCTGCCGTGCTGAAATGCAGGTTCACATCAAATGACAGCGGGGGTTTCCTGCCCTGGAGAGTGATACTGCTGCCATAGTTAGAGGCCACTGTTGCTGACGAATGGATACTATTCCCAAATTTGCTGATAAGCTAGGGCTCATCTCAATCAACATAGAGCTGAATGGAGGAGAGTTGTATGAGTGTACAATGACTGTCTGCGCTTGAAGTCTTGAGGAGCCAATTCCAAGCAGTTTACTCTGACAGACTCTCAGCCATCTTCATGCACAGGTGCTGTTTATATGTGTGATGCACACGCATGCAGTACAACTTCAAGCCGCTGCAGTCCATCCCATGTGCCTCATGGCACTCACTGCACTGGATGTAGGGTTTAGGGTACACCCTATGTAGTGTCACCCCTGCTCTGCCGGTTCAGCCATATAATCAGGGTGGCAACTCATTTGCACTGTGCACTCATCAGGAATGCAATTCTGGCAGGTGAAGCCCCTTTGCAAGATCAAAATCAGCACATCCAGTTTGTTGCTGGGGCTACTGGGCATTGACCTTCAGGGTCCCCTGCTCTCTGAGACCACTTGACCATGTTGTTGCATCTCTACAGCAATCGTCAGCAGGTGAGCCAGCAATCAAATCACAGCATGCAAACAGTGACTATCGGCAAGATCAGTTCATGGGTCTTAGGATCTTAAGTTGGCTGGTCCTAACACACATGAACTGATCTTGCCGATAGTCACTGTTTGCATGCTGTGATTTGATTGCTGGCCTCGACTGATGCTCGCACTGGCATGGCTGAGCTGCTGCATTGCAAGTGCAAGACAGGCAAGACATCTTGTGAAGCACCATCATAGCGCAGAAGACACCTCTGTATCTAGGCTATTTGACTGGTACTATTTCGGCTCTTCTGCTGTTGCTGGTTGCTGCTGACTTAAATGTACAAACCCACTATGCACCCTTTGACTGCCTTTGTCTTTCATGCTAAATATGTTTGAATACATCCTGACTGTGGTGGTCTGCAGGTGCAAATACTCTGCACAACCAGGGTTCGCTACCAGCCTGCTCCTGAGCTTCAACAAGCCCATCTGTTGTTTGTGTGCTACTACATTGCAGCACCTGACCAACAGTTGTCAAAAAAGTCGAGAGAGAAAAATTTGACATTATGCCACCTGGTGTGGGAAGAGCCAGAGTCACATCCTGGTTTCTCCCCCAGTCAGCGCAGCAGGTCTAGGACTCCCATGCCAGTGTATTCAGTTGTGGAGCTTGATGTAGTCAGAAAGCCGGTCTGCATTTCCCCACACTTCAACTATTGGCCAGCTGGTGACAGGATCCATTTTCTGTTGAATAACCTCATTGAATGGTGGCCACCTGAGGAGTTTTTTCCATTTACAGTGGTGCGCAATCCAGCAAGGGGTACTGGTGCAGTGCTGAATGACACATATGATGATAGTGATGATGAGGATGTTACAGAATGTCCAACTGCTGTGTGGTTGGAGCACGTGCACATTAAACATGATTACAAGCTACACCTGTACAACTTTGTCAAGACTCTGTTGACATTCTGAAAGGCTGTGATAACTTATCACTGATAAGACTTGGTTCTGACATGCTGTTGAGTATGAGCAGGCACTGTCTGTCACGTGTGTGATCAGTGACTTTAAATTGCTTGCAACCAACACTCGGTGTAGACCGCGTAGTCACAATGGTACACTATATGACACACTCCTTGTAACGAATGTGCTGTGCTTTGAGACACTAAGCACGCCATCAGGGAGGCTTGGTTACAGTGGTCTCTTGTTGCGTTGTCTGTGGTGTGAGCCGAAGCTCTGTGACATGTACTGACAGTTTGTGTGTGTACTTGGACACACAGCTGCAAAATTCAATGAGGTCTGACACAGTTTCAAACGGTGTGTTCTTTGTGGCGTCAGAAATTGCCAGTTTGCCATGAGTGTGAAAATTGTGTGTTTTTAAAAACTCAAGTCGGACTGAGTCATCTGGCCCTCGTTTGCATGAATTTTCAGAACTGGCAGTTTTTGACCCAGGCAGCAAAACTGCCGCCAAAAACACAGACGCAACAGCAACCGATAATCGATCATACCCTCATTCACTTCTGAAAAGGAACAGCAGAAAGCATGCCACTTCAAAACGTACTTGTCAGGTTTGCAAGCATCTCAGTGGTGCTGCCATTCAAAGACTGGGTCATGTTCATATTGGTCATGTTCATGTGCAATTGGTGCAACTGTTTGCTGTGCTCATGAAGGGCGGCTTGCTTCTGTGTAACTCCCAACACGTTGAGAGCAAAATGTAGGCCCAACAGTACGATGGGGTTCCATACAACCATATACCGCACAGCATCCAGCATCTGAATCCTGCACATTGAGGCACACATTACTTGAAGTCTTGACTTCAAATCAAGTCCAGACCCAACCCACATCTGAGATAGCAGCATAAATGGCAATGCAACTTTGCCACAGCACATACATCAAAGACATCCACAGCGCTATGTGAGTCTTCAATGCAGCGTCAGGATGCAGACTTCCAAGATGCAAACACCATGCTTAACTCAAGGCCAGTATTGAGTTCAGCGCATCTGTTGTCGCCTGAACAAACAAACATGAGCAATGATGCGGAGTCGTTCTCAGGGCCACAATGAAGTGTCAGGGCACAGACTCTTTGGCTATGCAAGTAGAGCTGCATCCAGCTACCTGCATGCCTGCCAGAAATCAAGCCTGAAGCGACCTCATGCATGGCAGCACATGATGCTTGGCAGCGAAAGTCTTACCATGTGAGGTTCCTGGTATCCCAGGGTCTGTCAGCATACAGAGCACGCTTTTTTGGTGAAAAGTCAAAATACAAAAAGAAACCGAAAAATATTTATATTTAACAAAAGTCTTACCATGTGAGGTTCCTGGTATCCCAGGGTCTGTCAGCATACAGAGCGCGCAAGTCCACCTTCTCCATACAGACTGGACACGTGTCTTTCTTGCCCACCAGGGTCCACCCTCGTATACATTGGTCATGAAACAGGTGCTTGCATGTCAGCTGCACGGTCTTCTCATTGTTTGCTAGCTCCTCTCCCAGGTGTTGGTTGTCCTGCGCAAAGCAAAAAAGCACTGCTGAAAATTGTGCATGTGTGTTCATCTTTCTACTTATGTGCCATGTATGCACAAACATGTAGTGTACCTGTTGCACACATTGATGCTGCAGACTTGCAATGCTTCATGAGACTATAGCAAACAAGTCACAAAGCCAATATGGGGACACAAGCATCATGACATGGGGGTGAGCAACTTGGTGAGCGCTCTCTACACCGTGCTGTGCTTACACCTTGGCCTGCAACCTCCTACCCAACATGCTCCTGCTCACCATTTATGTCGTTGCCACATTGTCACGCTAGCCATGCAGTGCTATACACAACAAGATTTTATGCAGTCAGCTGTCAACAGCTTTTGCCAGACTGGCTTCTGAAGGCTTGCTGCAGCCACACATCAGGCAAGCTGCCAACCAGCAAAACTTTTGTGTTTGTGTTTTTGTTAACGCTTAGTTTAGAGTTTGTTCAAAATTTGTAAGTCCAGATGTCGAAACCGGTGTTTTTACATTGTAGACATCATGCTCACTGCTTGCCATGCTGCAATCATTCACTGCCATGTTACATTTCACAACTGCACAGCGCACCTTGAGCACTCCGCCACAGATGCCACAGCTGTTGACTGACACTGATAGCTTGCGCCTGGTCCCCATTGTAGCCACCTGCAGTGTATTGTATATTATATGTATATTATGTATATATTATTATTATTATTATTTTTATTGTTATTATTGTTGTTGTTGTTGTTGTTGTTGTTGTTGTTGTTGTTGTTGTTGTTAGTATTAGTATTATTAGTATTATTATTATTATTATTATTATTATTATTATTATTATTATTATTATTATTATTATTATTATAATTATTATAATTATTATATTGTAAATATAGTGAGGTCCCCATTGTGGCCACCTGCATTGTAACCCATGTCACTCATTGCACAAGACAGCTCCAATGCACATCCATACAGGGCATCCAAGAAGTAAAGAGTTTGAGAGTAGGAAGTTGATGGTCCGCTGTTGGTCTTTCAACAGGGAGTCAACAGGGACTTGCTTGTGAGTTGATAGGATTGAACAGGGAGTCAGTAGGGTATTGATAGGGAACTGATAGGGGGTCGATGGGGAGTCAACAGGGCCACAGCATTTGCAACCTGTGCTTTACGTGCAGCTGCAGAGTCTACAACTGTCAGGTGTTACAAGTGGACACTCACAAGCACAGAGCTGCAGCTCATGATACCGCAATTCTACTGCACTGTGTACAAGGCAGCAAGCTTTTGAGCAAGTCAATACTTGCAACAGAAGCTGTGCTGCCCGGAGCATGCCCAACCTCTAGGTCTGGCATCAAATCTGTCAGGCATACGCTGTATGGGGTCACAGCTAACCGCTGCCCAGCTGTTTGAAATGCTGTTACAAGCAGCTTGCATGCTTGCTGTTAGATGCAATGAGTTGCTGTGGCAAGGTGTACCCATGCATTGCTTACCATACGATCGCCGGCAACCTCGGCAAGATCTCTGCCTAGCACTCCATAATACAGGCCGTACCATACCAGCATCAGTGAGATGCCATCAGGCCATGATGGCCCAATCAGAAGACCAAAACCCACGCCTTCCAGAATTAGCAATGCATATCCTACGATTCCGATGATCACACAGGCTTTATGGCATCCCAGAAACCAGCTATATACCTGCAGTCATAAGTTTGCCCAGCTGACCAAAAGAAATGATTTGACAGCACCACCTGAGTGCTGCTCAAGTAATATGTCAGTATGTTGCCATTGTTTTCTCGGCACCATGAGGCTCTGGAGGAAGACATTTGACAAATATGAGACAACACTTTGAAGACAAGGAGCACAAGAGAGTGCACACATGCAGCATGAATCACAAAGCGCGGCGTTGCTACATGAGATCTGAAAGTGTGAGGCAACAGCTCCTGAAGAGACACAGCACCAGAGCTGTGACACAACAGGCCTGAAGTTAAAGATCGCACAGTTTTGGACAAGATGTGCATACCATTCTGGGCACCGTCGACGCCATCTTCTTCTGAGCGCCGCATGCATACAGTAAGTATCCTGTGATCCCAGAGTATGTCAACCACACCTGCAGCACATGTCAGCTCTTATAATGACCACCTAGGGCTACCAAGTCATTGCATTGATGCGCGTATATGGATACTGAATCAGGTTGGCAGGATTCTGACAATGGATCACAAACTTTTAGTGAATTGCATGGATAGAGCGTAGGTCATGTAGCCTGTGGTTTGCAGTTGATCACACTTGCATGCAAATATATCAATTCGAAGCTTGTCCGCAGTGTATAGAACAAATAAGCCCACCAAAACAAACTTCCACCAGACCATGTAGACACTGATAACCACTGGGACCAACCAAAGGCCCATCAGTGTCACCTGCAGGAGGCAGCCAGTGTCAGTGCAAAAGGCATCAAGCATTGGTTCACTAAATTAGGGGCAAAAGGACAGCGCGCACTGCAGCATGCCAAGCAGACACTGCGTACCAGCTCGTAGCTTCGCTTGTGCTGCTTTTTCCAATAAAATAAGCCACTCTGCGCTCCAATCATCACAGCCTGCGGCACAGATTGAGGAAGTCTCAATGATGGTGTCAGCATACACAGCTTAGCTGCACTGCAGAAGTGCTTACCAAGATGCAGTAGAAGACCAGAACTGCAAATCTAGGTTCCTCGGGATCTCCGTCAAACTCGCCGTCTGGACCTATTGTCCACTCCTCAGTCACATTGTTATCGGCGAATGCTGACAACGAAGCGTTGTTGCTGGCAACTTCTTGCGCTGCTTGAGTCAAATTCGTCAGGGTGTCAGTGGCCATGGCCGTAGACCAATCAACGGAGCTGATCAGAGTCACACCAGACGATACTGACAAGATGAAATATTGGCTAGCGGCGTCCTGCTACGACAGAGTCTGCACCCAGTGTAGACGTCAGCTGAGGACAGCGTTCACTCAATATAGCCTGATACAGGCTGATGATGAGATTAACGTTAGCAACTCCGCAAGGGACCAATCAAACAAGTGATATCTAGTATAAGCAGACGCCCAGAAGCAATGCGTTTAAGTTCAACCTGTAGCAACTCGCTGACCTAACTCGCTGAAGTTCGGCTCCGAAACCAGTCAAGGTCATGGGACTGTGAGCTTCGCCATGTGCGATTGCGGAACCTGCACTGAAGATCTGCTAATGCAGCATCACCGCCAAACCTAGCTGACACTACTGATTCCATCTGAAAATTGGATTGCCCATCAAGGCTGTTGGTCGCTGTTGATGTGCTCTCTGTGATGTGGTATTTGGGATAGCAGCGCAGCTCATGCAACACCTACGAAAAGCACACAGCACGTCTCGATCTTTGCTGTCTTTGACCAAACTTTCTTGCGACCTTACTGCGGCAAAAATCCCTCAAGCAGGACAGATCCTTGTCAGCAGGCAGTTCATTTCACCCAGCTGTGTGGTTAGCCCGCAGACGCCTTCTGCCTGTTTATGCTTTTCTTGGCAACTACAAGACCTGCAATCGCAGCGGAGGGCCGATCTCCGAGTATCGCCCACTAGCTTCGTCTGCAGCAGCGGGTTTGCCTCACAGTCTGCAAGCAGACTAAAACAGAGCGTTGCCAGAGCCAAACGCATAGCACAGCAACAGCATGGTGGCAGAGGCGGAGCAGTGACTGATGCAGTTGACCCTACAAGCAATGAGGCAGTCGAAACCATACCACAGGACCAGTCCTCTGTGCAGGCTTCCCAAAGCCAGGCAAACGACCTACAGGTGCCCTGACACCTGCTGCTGGCCCTGCCTGCAACCTGGTGTCTCAATGTTACACAAGCATGCCAACCAGCTTGATGAATGTTGACAGTGCGCACACATGTATCAGCATCTGCACACAAATCATCACATGCTTTGAAAGTGTCCGTTCCAGTGTCCTCCTCCAGAATCCAGGGATGGCTTGCCTTATCAGGTGGAAGGTGTTGTTGGTCACCCAGCCTTGGTCATCACTCGCAACGTAGAATGGGGAACAGTAATCTTTGGTTTTGAGCAAGCAAACAAGTACACCATCTATGATCAAGAAGGCAATGTAGTGGCCCTGCTAGCAGAGGAGCTAGGCAGCTTTGGAAAGGAGGTGGGCAGGCAGTTGCTCAGAACACGGCGGCCCTTCACTGCCACTGTCTTCAGTCCAGACGGTATGGTCAATCATCACCAGAACAGGCTTGTTCATGCTTGCTGCAAGACCTGCAGGCTTGGATCAGTTCAATGACTTGCCTGCAGCAAGTCCTAGCATTGCAGGCCAGCATGACAGTTCTGTTATGCATAGCCAGTGTACCCTCAAATTGCAAGCAGCTCATGCCCGGATGCACCCTGCCCCTGCTCTTGCCACATAGTTTTGTGTCTCATTGTAATACCAATGTTCTGTCTGATACCTGCAGTGGCCGTAGACTTTTGCTATCATCATCGCTTGTCAGCGTAAAAGGACATCATGACTCATATGCTGAACATGACTGATTTGTCTTGGACTGGGAGTCAAGTCATATTCCTGTGGTGGACTTTTCACAGGTGGGCAGGTCATTTTCAAGGTCCGCCGGCCCTTTTACTTCATCAACAGCTCCATCTTTGTGGAGGATGGGGAAGGCAACACCATTGGAGAGGTGCAGCAGCGGTGGCATCTCTGGCAGCGTAGCTACGACCTGTACATTGACCGTAAGCAGTATGCCACTATCAACAGTGGGCTATGGGCCTGGGAGTTCCTTCTGAAAGACAAAGATGGAGGTGATGTCTTGGCTGAGTGCACTTTGAGTGAGGCCAGCATGACAGTGTAAGAAAGGCATACTGACTCACATGCCAAGCACGACTGATGTGTCTGCACTGTGAATGTCACTATGCTTGAATTGTGCAGTCTTGCTGCTGGTAAAGTTGGTCCTCAATTGCATTGAATGCACCAACATGTTGATTCTGCACGCATATGCCTCCCTACAAACATGCTCTGTTGCTTGCCCGGTCGCAATCTTACAAGATAGCCCTTCCTCTGCACTGGCGGTCAGCCTCATAGACCCCGAGCAGCAGGTCAAATGCCTCCACCGCTGCAACTTCTGTAGCTACTGTATTTACTATAGTTACTGTGGTTCAGGTAGTGGAAGCATTTAGCCTGAATGGGGTCAGTCAGACTGATCAACAGTCTAGGGTGTAAGTCTTGGCAAAGACCGTCTGTAGCCTTTACCTCATCATTTGGAAAGCGTAACAACACATCAAGCACCCTCTTTGCGTCCAAAACGCCAAAAAGATTGTAGCTCCGGGCTGCCGCCTTAGGAGGCTCCCGTTACGATCGCTGAAAAGCGTAAACTGTTCTTTTTCTCTTTCTTTTCACCAAAGACTGTGTTCACAGGGCCCATGGCTTTGATTGACCGCAACTTTCAAGGCTTCGGCAAGGAGCTCTTTACGGACGCCGGCAAGTATGTGATCCACTTTGGTGACAAGCCTATGGAGGCTGCTGCACAGGCCACCAAAACGATTCAGGCTGCTCATCCAGACAAGCCAGCACCTGCTGTCACTGCTGTTGCCAAGTACAGAAAGCCTGACATGCAAGTCATTGCCACCTCAACGGCTGACCAGCTGGTAAGTCTTGTGTGCTGGTCGCACACCCCTGGTTCTCTTTCTTGCCACAGCTTGTGTGACTCCCTTTTGCTGTTGTTTCCGTGGACAGAAAGCCTGAAATGCATGTCATTGCCATGACAGCCGGCCAGTTCGTATACTGCAAGGGGTACCATGCGTGTCCTGACATGATGCACAAGTGTGCAATGTTGCCACAGCTGTGGCTGAGCCTGACATGCTGGTTGGTGTGTGGAATTTGCATGCATTTGTGTAACACCACATATTGCAGCACTTCACAGCTTGTCAACCATGCGTGACTTGATTCAATCTAGTTGGCATGCTGTTGTTGTTAGCAAGCTGTCCAACACTTTGGCATGACATTGCAAGTCAGCAACGTCACTCTGGATGTGCACGTAGCGCTCAGGAAGAATGTGTATGCATGCAGGTAGTTCAGCGGCCTCTGATGTTGAGTGAGCGTATGGTAGCCCTTGCAGCTGCTGTGTCTGTTGACTACGACTACTTTTCCCAGCACTCACATGGCTCAGGCTGGTTTGCCCCCATGATGTTTCCTCCGGTACCCTACCCCAGCGGTGGGGGCGCAGAGGGGGGTGCAGAGGGGGCTGAGGGGGGTGATCAAGGCACAGGGGAAGCAGTGCCTGGGGATGCAGGTAGGAGTGAGAAGCAACATCAGGTTCTATGCATGTTTAGCAATGCACCCTGATGCTGTTTTAAGTGTGCTTGGGAATGCTTTTGATCAAGGGGTTAGTCAACCCCTCAGAGCATGGCAACAACAACACATCTGTGCTCTTCGTTTGTGGCCGATTTGTGCAATTGCCTCACTTTTGCTCTGTGCTTGTGCTCTCTTACTTGATGCTTTGGCCCTGCTGCTCCTTGCAGCCTCTCACCTATTTTGCCATCTTGCAGCCTCTCATCTTAGGGCTATGGCCTATGGTCATAGCTCCGGGCTGCCGCCTTACAAGGCTCCCGTTATGATCGCTGAAAAGCATAAACTTTTCTTTCTTTTCAGCCTCTCATCTGTCCTGCCTTGATGCAGCCTCTCATGTGTGTTGCCAGGATACAGCCTTCCCATCGTTGTCTCACAAGGTCTGCTGCATGACTGCTGCATGGCCTATGACTAGATCACTGGTCATCTGACACGCACGTCTTGGAGACCTTGTACAGCTTTGGTTATATGCCAGGACTGCCATGTACCTTCAAGAACATGAAATTGGCTAACTGTGCACAACCTTTGCTTGACTGCATCCTGTATCTGATACAACATCTCTATGATCAAGGCATTTCACCAGGCTCTGCAAATCAGTGCACCCTTTGGGAAGTGTATGTCAGATCCAAACTATCAAGGAATACGAAACTGGCTAACTGTGTCGATTGTGTGTCATTGAGCAGGTGCAGCAGCAGCTGGCACTGGAGCTGCAGACGCTGGGTCTGCAGGAGGTGACTCTGAATTTGGTTCTCCACAGCCAGGCAGTGAGTTCTCTCCTGAGCAACCCATGGAAGGTGACCTGGGGGGTGATGCCTTTGACTTGGGTCAAACAGGTGAGGAGAGCTTTGGGATTGCCGTTTTTATGCTGTTGTGTGGTGGGTGACCCAGGTGCTGAAGACTCTTGTGAACATGCTACTTCAGGGGCTGTTACACAGTTATGCAGTAGTTGCGTGCATCATGCATTGACTGAAATTGTCTAGTAGGTATGATCGATGAAAAGCTGTCAGCTTCCACCCACCTGTGAATCAGAATGATACTGGGTCTGCATGGGGGTGTCAATTCACATCGTCAGGGACAAACCACTGTGACACAGTTATGTTTCTGGTGCAGGGGGTGAGGGAGAGCTGGGATCCGACATGGACCTTGGTGGGGGTGGGGATGATGGAGACGGGGGCGGCCTCTTCACACAGATTTGGGATGTCTTCAGTAATGATGACTAAAGTTCACAGTGTGCTTGTGTTTGCTGTTGCCAGCTGGTGTATCATACAGTTTGTTACAGGAGGCATTACAGACGACTCAAATAAGACAATCGTCGTGTTCTGAGCTGTGTGGCCTCAAGCAAGTTGGTGTGTGCTCAACCGTCTGCAGATCTATAAGACCTTGAGCTGTAGCTAGGGCAGAATGATAGCCATCATGCGGTTTTTTCTTCAACTTTTTGGCTTACTATGCGGCATTGTTCTGAAAACAGCCCAACGGATAATTTGTCTCAGAGAATCTTGCTGACTGACGCCGTTTGGTATTCCGTTCTGTTCTGGGTGTTGTTTAACTGTCAAACTCCGCGACAGCTATTAGACCGCCATCAAGACACGTTCTTAGGCAGTATTTGGCGCATGCAAAGTTGTGCTTTACGACGATGTAACCTTAATGGGTTTGCGGTCCAGGCGTTGACTGCCGATGCAGTGTCGAGCTCTTCAGCGATCAAGCGTCTGTTGTGTCTGTCGATCAAGGAAGTTGCTCCTCTGTCACGTCGTCTTGCAACCTAACAGTCACGGTCCGGCTGCCAAAGCACCACTAGTCCCGCCGACAATCCTTTGTGATCCCCCTGTTAGCAGTCACTTCAGCAGTTCTCACCGGCGAAAAGTACACTTGTCTGCGGTGGTGTACGCTCCTGACGTGCCTGAAGCCAACATGGCCACCTCTGAGATAGCGTTTGCAACTGGCAATGAGAACAAATTGAAAGAGGTAGGGTTCTTGCCCTACTCTTACTCATGTTTGCTCGGGGCAAAGTACGAAATTTGCCCTGTCCTAGTAGGTGGTTGCCATATTGGAGGCTGGCCATCCCTTGCCTTTCAAGGTCCGTAGAGCAGATGTTGATCTACCAGAGCTACAGGTCAGCGCTACTGTTTGCCACAGTCTCCTGCTTTATGCTTCTTTGTTGAGCAAGGCTTTCTCTGCTGCAGGGGGAGCCAGAAGACATTGCAAAAGAGAAATGTCGCTTAGCTGCTGAGCAGGTCCAAAACACACCCGACATTCCATTTGACTGTGAGCTGCTGCATGCACTAATTTCATGACCACTGATTTGTGTGGCATGCAGATTGGTGGTGCTGTGATGGTCGAGGACACAAGCCTCTGCTTCAATGCTTACAAAGGCTTGCCAGGCAAGCACGCTTTTCCCATCTGTCCAAGGTTTGGACAGATAGCTGCCATTTGTAATCTGATGTATGTTGTGTATGCCACAGGTCCGTACATAAAGTGGTTCTTAGGCAAAGTGGGTCCAGAGGGTCTTTGGAAGATGCTAGGTGATTGTTAGACAGCTCAAAGAGCCTTCATGGCAGACTACTTTGCTGTGCAGTTGCAATCCTCCAGTGATTGCAAAGATTTGGCAGTCGCTGCGCTTCAGGCGTCCGGCATGCAAGCACAGAACTTGAGCCTGTGACGTGCTCTTGCAGCTGGGTTTGAGGACAAGACAGCTTATGCGCAGTGCATATTTGTCTACACTCCAGGTCAGCTGTCTACTGCCAGTGCCATATTTGTCGTGGACTGACATGTTCTGCTGCTGATGTCGAACAGTCGTTGAGCCTCTGCGAGAACAGTCATGCACATGTGATGCCACTTGAAGCAAGCTGTCATTGGTCAACTGCCTGACTGCATAGTTGAGCAAGAGATGGTCGCAGAGCAAAAGTCTGAAAGCAATGCAGATGTGGCTGTTCATTCTTGTGTTCTCCAGAAGCATATGAGTCCAACTATGCTGATTGCATGCAGGTCCTGAAACAGAGCCCAAGATCTTTATAGGACGGACGCCAGGCCAGATTGTTCAGCCGCAGGGTCAAACCACATTTGGGTGGGATCCAGTCTTCTTGCCAGATGGCTATGACCAGACATACGCTGAGCTGGACAAAAAAGTGAAGAACACAATTTCCCACAGGTATGTGATATGCTCAGATGCTCATGCCAGCCAAGCCCTTTCACTGCCTGCCATGGCCGATTTCTGGACTCACTTGTGTCAGTGCTGGGTTTGATCCTGTAAGCAAGGCTATGTGTGCTGGTGTCTGCAGCCATGCATGCATTGTGCAATGGCGAGAACAATTCAGGCAACAGTGGTCACATACAACAGTGATCACGTACACACCCTGTTTGCTCAGAGGCTTCTAAGTGTTTTGCATCCAAAGCAGACTTCCCTTTTGCAAAGAGCACAGCAAAGCCCAGTGTTAATATGTGTTGATTGCGCCAACAGTGATGTGTACATGCAGATACCGTGCGCTGGATCAGCTGAGGACGTATTTGTTAAATCTGCCCACCAGCTCATGAGGTAGCAACATTACTTGTACCAGCTTGCTTCTGCTTGGGCATAGCAAGGGCACTGATATCTCATGATCACCAGCAGAGGGGCTGCACAACACTCCTGAATTGTCAATCCAGTCTGCAAAATTGGAGTCAGTTTTTGTCCCAAGGTTATGAGTTCGAAAAGCAGAGCAACTATGAGGCTCCAGCACTCAGCTTGATATTCTTTTCAGCATTCAAGAGGCCCTGCATTGTTGTGAGCACTGCTTACGGTGTAAATTGAAGTTTCTGCATCATGGTGTGTCTCTAGCAAAACGCCTTGCACAATGCAAAGGTATCTCAGTTTGGGACTTTGTAGCAAGACAGCTGCATTGTGCCAGATCACATTTTCGGAGCACAGGAAACAAAATTGCAATTCAACAGCCCACAATGTACAGACAAATGTGTTTGACTGCATACGTGTACGTATACTGTATCTAACGCTAACACAATACCCCTATGATCCAGGCACTTTACCAGGCTCTGCAGATCAGTGCATCCTTGGGAACGTGTATCTGAAATCCAATCTATCAAGGAATGTACAGACAAAATTGCAATAGCAAAGTGACATTTGCATTGCAGTGAGCTGAAAACGAATGGCTGATGTACTGTACATGCTTCATTGCTGTAGGTAGAAGAGCATATATGCATTGGACATACGCACACACTCCTCTGGGACAAGTGTGACCCTTGCGTCATGAAACTGATACCAATGCTCCGCACATCTGCACATGACGCACAACAACTTGATTGCAATCATTGTGATACTCATAAGGATTTGATATGTGAATCAAATGCTTCCCTGCTGTCCATGGAGCATTGTGCTTAACATACTGTTGAGGACAACATAAAGCTGTTGCATACCAAGCAAAGCCTGTTGTAAAAAAGACTAGGACAAACGACAACCTACATTTCCTTATGAAATTCAACACTTATTTGTTCGTTACCTAGGAATTTTGACCTTGAGTGTTTAAAATTCACTCAACAAGGCTCAAGTGCAAACTGCAGCAGGCAACAACAGGCAAAGCAATGTCGTGCAGTACAAGCCGTGAGCAGCAGCACTGATACCTGACATAGCCAATGTAGTGACCACCCAGCAGGTTGCCTGTGTGACACACAACTCCATGCAGTCTGTAGGAGGTATTGATATGAGGTGCATCTGTGGCCTGAGCGCCCTTCTGCCTGCACAATAATAAACTGTTTGTAAGGCATCAAACCGCAAGAATATGATTTTAACACATGCTTCAGCTGATCCAAATCTAGCACGACCTGGCACAGCCTGTAAGGTACAGCAGCCCTCATTTGACATATCATTCGGCCAGCAGCACGAAGGTAGGCGCCGACGCAGCCAGTGTGCTATTCACCTAACTTACCTATATGAACCAGCAGGGTCAGCACAAATGGTAGGCCAAATCACGTACAGCCCCAATTCAGCAAGCAGGACATTGGTGAATGGTCACACAGCTCTTTTGAATCCCAAAGCATGTATTTCACTCAGAAATCGTCCATTCTACAGTGGTTTTACATCTCAGAAATGCCTGGGGACAGCAAAAACATGTTTCTACATTGGAGATATGTTCTAGGCGTAGCCAAATCAGGCACCTGAGCAGCAGCGTGAGGCAAAGCAGGCAAAGTAGCAGGGTACAATGAGCTATAGGGCATCTGATGCGCAATGTGGGATTTTGCCCTACAACAGGGCATCAGATCATACCTAGAAGGCTCAGCAAGCAACAGCCCTTTCAGATGGCAGCGAGCTGCCAAGACAGGGGCAGAGGTGAAAGGGGCCATTTCCAGATGGCCCACAGGAAACACCACTCGGCTGTCCACCTTCATTGTGGCGCCCTTGTCAGTGGCCTTAAAGCGCTTCATGTGTAGACATAGCACCGGCGGCAACTGTCTGATGGACATCTGCTTCAGGGCTGTGCGCTCGCACTGACACCTGCAACAACAGCGACCATGGTCAGCTTGTGCAGGTCAGGGAGTGAGTGAGGTTGCAACATCTGGGCAGTCCGGTATAATATTTGGCTTCTCATTGAATTGGCAATGAAAGCTTTAGTCTGTTCTTTTCTTTTCTTTTCTTTTTTGAAATTGCCAGTATGCCATGTACAATAGGCCAATCAGGACTGAATAAAGAGACACACCTTTACAACAGGCAGTGCCCCCTCGGGGAGAAGGGCCTCAGCCTTGGCGTGAACGTAAGTTCATGCCAGCGACCCTTTCGGTATCCCATGTACAATAGGCCATTCATGACTATGTCAAGCAACACACCTGCTGCAGACCCATCTGTGAAGCGTCTCAGGCCGCACAAAGCGATGCAAGCAGGCCTGCAACAGCACTGCTGTGCCATCCCCAACCCCCTCCTCAACCCTCCTGGTCTCCTTCTGACTCACAGACTGCTCAAACCCATCCCGGGCCTGCCTGGCGAGATCAAGCCCCTCTGGCACCCCAACCTGACCCTGCTGCTGCTGCTGAGTCAGCTGCTGCTGAGTATGCTGCTGCTGTACAGCTTCATGGGTGGTGTCAACCTTACTGTTGGGGTCTGCCTTGACTGGCATGGGAGGGGGTGGGGCAGGGACCGCGGCCCAATCTTGGGACCTGGAGTCTGGATTTCCTGGCTCTGATGACAAGGCAGACGCCCGTTGAGCAGCGTCCCCAGATCCCTGGGACTGACTCTGAGACTTGACCAATCCCTGGGATTGATTACTCAGCTTGCCTGAACCCTGGACCAGCTTCAAGGGTTCAGATGGTTTTGAGGTCAGCAGTGCAGCCTGGCGGTGTTTGGAGCTGTGCAGGAATGGTGTCAGCCTTGGACCTGCTGCAGCAGCTGATGACTGACCGCCTCTTCCTTGCAAGCCGCTGCACACCACACATGATGTTTTTGGTAAAATGTGTTTGCATGGCAGGCTGAATTACGCAGTCTTTGGCAGGCACACAGCAGTGCTGCTTGCACAGACATGATGCTGAAGACTCCCATACAGCATGCAGGAGCTGGAGTGATGACTGATCGTGCTCATGCTCATGCTGTACAGGCAGACCAACTCAGCATTTCCCTGCTGTTTTCAGACCTATTTTAATAACAATAATAATAATAATAACAAAGCTTTCCAGCTCATGATGAGCTAAATACGTCCGGGACTAGATGTTGCATGCACGTAACTCAGCAAAGCCCGGCCTTAGCATGAGCAACATTAAGGCTGATGCAGACTCCCATCAAAAATGGGAGTTAGCATGTAACGGACAAGCGCAGACCTTGCATTTCAGCACACCAGGTCACACATCACTGATCTGCATCTATCTGCATGCTTGAACTTTAACACTTTTGGTTTGTGCTTAGCTCCAGATTACGACCTAGTGCAGTCCATGAGCTAGTGCAGTCCTTGACCTCATGCAGTCCATGCCCTAGTGCAGCCCATGACCTAGTGCAGCCCATGACCTAGTGCAGCCCATGACCTAGTGCAGCCCATGATATGCAAATTGTAATATTGGTCTGACAGATATGGCAGGCAGTACCTTGGCTGTGGTGGTTGCAGGTGGGCCGGCAGAACTGAAGTCAGCTCATTTGCCTCCACCCCGCCTCGCAAGGCTTCCTCAATGTTCTTCCTGGTTGGACTGGTCAGAGCCTGCATGCACAACAAGGTTTGACAAGTTTTGACCTGGAAGAGTTCACTGCACCGACACATGTTAACCGGCAAATGATTACTGCAGTGATGTCACCTGTCATTGGCAGGAATTGTGTGAAGTCTGAAAACAAAGATGCATTCGTTTGTTCGTGCGTGCGTGCATTCATTCGTCCGTTCATTTGTGCAGCCCAGCAAAATAGTTACCGCGCAAACATCAAGGTTGCAAACTGATCATGTGATGCAGGGTCATTAGGCCCTGCTGCACGTGATTGGACTTGTTGTCTAGCAGGAACGTGCAGAACATTTCTTCTTCTTCTTCAGCCCTGCAAAAGAGTTGCCCTGCAGCCCTTGTTCAGTGATGATGGTGAGTAGGAAACCAACCTTATTGCGCAAGCACTGCTTCTTGAGCTGCTTATGGCGGCAGGTGTGGCACTTCTGACACCTGGAAGCCTTCTGAATCTTGCCACTGGACGGCGCAGGAGAGGCCGGGGCAGTGCTGGGTCTCTGCCCTGGGGCAGGGCCCTTCTGAGCGCCCTGCCCTTGCAAAAAGTCCTTCATGCTGCTCTGCTGACCACTACTGGAAGCTCTAGCTGCAGCTGATGACGCATGCTGACCAACTTTCTTGGGTTCAGCCACAATTGGTGCGTCACCCTCTGATGCTGAGGGACTTGACACAGCGTTGACCAAATTGCTTTTGGCGTCAGCAGCAGCTGCCTTAGCAGCTTCGTCAGCGGCTGCTACAGTTGCTGCAGAGGCCTGCGACTGCACTGCAGCTTTTGCAGAAAAGAAGGGCACTCCAGCTGTGGCTTGTCGTGCTGCAGATGCTGGGCGGTGGGAAGAGGAGGTACGGGGCTGGTGAGAGGCAGGGGGGTCAGGTGTGGGGGAGCGCTGGGGTGCTGCTGAGGGGTGCAGGGGGGATGACACAGTCTGATCTCGCTCAGAATCAACATGGCCTGCCACAGAACTCTGGTCATCCACTGAACTGCCTGCATTCACAAAAGCAGAAGTGTCACCAGCATGAAAATGCAGGAAAAGTCTGGACATGTCTATGGTGACAACATCTGTAAACATAACAATGCATACTGAGAGACACCTTGGATCACAAGAAACCCTGATGCCTCAAAGAAGTCTCTGTGGCAGAAAGAGGATGGTCTGGTGTAATGGCAACAATTCAAACAGCGCTGCTGAGTCAGTTGCACTGATACACATTTGAAATCAAAAATTCCTTCTGTCGCTGCATCCATTCAGCATGCAGCATAAGCATCTAGCAGATACCGTTGAGGCAGCATGATCAGCAAGCGGTATCAGTCGCACAGACAGACAGACAGCCAGAGAGGCAGGCAGGCAGGCGGCAGGCAGGCAGGCAGACAGACAGATTGACAGACAGACAGACAGGGCAGCTCAGAGACGCTCTTCTGAGTAAGAAGTGACATCAGCTTGCACTTAACACAAGGCCCAATCAAGCTTCTGGTCTGCCCTTGACAAGAGACACCGCTAACAGACACAGGAATGATGACGGACTGACTCACATCTGACAGAGGCCTCAGTGGTGGCAGGGAGGGCACTGGTTTCACTGAGGGCGGGCTCAGATGCTTCTGTCTGGGTTTCCCACTCCCTTTGGAACAGCACCTCTGCAGCACGCTTCACACCAGCGTTGCCTGCGCCTCGCCCTGCCTTGCTGCCTGTTTTACCTGTCAAGCAAGGCAATTTACCAATAACAATAAAAATAAATAATAACAAACAACAACAATAACAATAACAATAACAATAACAATAACAATAACAATAACAATAACAATAACAATAACAATAACAATAACAATAACAATAACAATAACAACAGCAACAACAAGAATAATAATAAAATCGCTTTCCAGCCAATAGTGAGCCAGGTACGTGCGGTGTCTCTCCAAAGCAGTCTGGCATGCAGTAAACAATGAAAGCAGTGATGGTGTCAGCAAGCACAAGGAGCTGTCAATAAAGTAAAAGCGTTGGCGGCATGCTACAAACCAACAAAAGCAATGATGGCTTGAGTGTTGACAACAACCTGTCGACTAAGTAGACTCATAAGACAGACAGGATGCTCAGACAGAAACCTGTCTAGCATGCTGTGTGATGAAAGCACTGATGGCATGAGTGACTACAAGGACTCAGTCTGGATCAAGGCAATTTCAAAAGCAGAGACAAAGGCAAAGACAGGTAGCAAGCAGCAACTGGCTAGCTGCCATTGTTTCCTGAACTAGTATCATCACATAGACAGGTTTGGTGATCAGCACGCTGTGTGCATGCTAGCAAGTACATGAGCACCGTTGAAAAGCCTGCTGACGTGTTGTGCTTCAACAGGATGCAGGTGAGACAACCTCACATGAGGTTGTTTGAACACCGTCATAGGCAATTACACACAGCGCTAGCCTGATTTGGCATCTGTCACAACATCTGCCACATGTGTTGCTTGCTGATCTGGCTTTGCCCCTGATAGAGTTGGACTTGGGGTATCAGTTGGGTTGGAGGGGGGGGGGGGGAGGGCGGGGGCAGGGGCTTATGCATTGCATGCAGCAGATGAAAAGGTAACATACAATGTATGGAGGCCAAATGCAATCAGCATGCACAAAGCCACATACCATTTGACCCTTTTGCATTGGCTCTGCCATTCCTCTTGACATGGTTGGGCTTGGGGGTGTCCACATGGGGTGGGGTGGGTACATGTTTCAAAGGCTCAGGGATGTCCACTGAAATGTCCTTGAAGGGATCATGTGCTGTTGATGTGTAGCCACATGTCCCACACACCACATCTGATCTCAAGATGCCACCAAAAATCTGGTCCATTGTGCTTTCAATGTCATCCTCTTGTCTGCTGTGCTGTGAGCTCTCTGCAGTGCAGCAGCTTACAGTGACGCTTGAATGGGGGCAGCCCAACATAATTCTTGGCTTCTCATTCAATTGACGCCGAAGTCGTAATACTTTCTTTTCTTGTCTTTCTGACGCTTGAATGGCATACAGGCACACTGCAGACTGTCACGTCATTCAGTCATTCAGTTGCTCTTCTATTTGCCCAGCCATTCTGTCCGGACTTCAACCATTCAAAACCTTCTCTCCTCTAGAGTCAGATACATGCACTCCTGACACAGCTGTTGAATATGCAACATGAGGGCTTCAGACATGCTACCAAAGGATGCCACATTACAAATGAGGCTCAGCACTAAATCTACCCTCTTGGCAGCCTTCAATGCTTGTGGACCAATGGGATGACAACATTCAGCAGTCTCTTGTTGCATGCAGCGGCACAAAGGGCATAGAGCAAAGGACACAAAGGGGACAGAGCAAAGAGCACAAATGGACAGAGCAAAGGGCACAGAGGGAACATAGCAAAGGGCACAAGGGGACAGAGCAAGGGCACGATGGGACAGAGCAAAGGGCACAAAGGGGGCAGAGCAAAGGGCACAAAGGGGACAGAGCGAAGGGCACAAAGGGGACAGAGCAAAGGGCACAAAGGGGACAGCACAGAGGAAATGACACACAGGGGGCTGCACCTAAGCCTGAGCTGCTGGTGGTGGCCAGCTCACTGAACCCAGGATCAACTTGACCACGCCTCATGCCAGTCATGTTCCACACATCCAGCGATGGAGCAGAACCCAGCAACTCCCCATACACATCTGCAAACATCACTACTTTGTGACTGTCCGGTGTCTGGGCAGTTAGGTCCTGAATGACACATGTTGGCTATGTATGATGAATTCAGTACTGTGTTGGCTGTAAACCTGCATTTCACAATGAAGCAGGGCCCAGCAGGTCCCCAACCATGTATGTACCCATGCTGACTGTTCTTGTCACGTGTCTTGAGAAACACGTTGATGTACAGGCGGAGAAAATACATGGTACGAGGGTGCCTTTTCCATACTGCCAGATAGTTCACTAAACTGGATAGCAGAATTGAGGACAAGTGTGTGTGGGGGTGATGAGGAGTGCTTATGGAAATGGTCTTTCCAGGTAGGTGGCGCAAGCCTATCAAACAAGGGCCTCAGCCTGCCACAATCATCAGACGATCTGTCAAGTTGTGATGATGCGCCTTCTGCAGGTTTCATCATCAGATTCTGACAATTCAATCATGTCAGCAGACATGACTGGTTGCCAAGGAGCTAGATGTAAGGTGCAGCACCTTCAACATTTGGCGTGGCTGACTTGGAGGTAGGGGCCGGTGACAGACTGCCGGACAGACTAGGGGTAGTGGACCTCTCAGTGGGTTGACTCAAGCCATCCAACAGGGACAGGTAGAACTCATGGGCATCCTGCTGCTGGTAGCCAGCCAAGGAGCCCTCTGCACTGCGCCACCAGGTGTCTAGGAACTTGACTGGACTGAAAGGCAGGCGCTGCCCACTGTAGGCCTCTGAGAAGACATGGTCCTGTAGGCATGAAAGGCAAAGTGACATGGGGAGAGGAAGTTTGACTGGACTGGAAGGCAGGCGCTGCCCACTGTAGGCCTCTGAGAAGACATGGTCCTGTAGGCGTGAAAGGCAAAGTGACATGGGGAAAGGACGGCTGACTGGACCAAAAGGCAAAGTGATATGGGAAAGGAAGGCTGACTGGACCGAAAGGCAGGCACTGCCCACTGCAGGCCTCTGAGGGGACATGGTCATGTAGGCATGCAAGGCAAAGTGACATAAGAATAGACAGATTGACTGGACTGAAAGGCGTTTGATTGTCAAATTTAGACTTTCAAGCATGGACCTGATGGCTCCAAGGGCAAAAGCATGATATGCAGAAAGCATGAGATCGTAGCATGTCATGAACACCAATTAAGATCAGAAAATTGGTGTGGTAGGCAAGCAAAACAGAATGGACATGCTGTTGTCTGGTGGTATGGCTCTTGCAGCTCTTGAGGATGCAGAAACGTCACTGTTTTAGATTAGGTGCCCATGTAATTGTGTGTGTCTAAACCCAGAAAGGCCCAGGGACTCGCATCAGGCACTTCTGACTTGATATCTCAGGAGCTGGATGACGGACAGGTGGTGCTGACTGCTTAAGAGCTCACACACAAGCACACATTGGTAAGCATACATGTATCACAACCAGTGCCATCGTCCTTGTGTGGTCGCATCAGCGCTCAGCCTGCTGTTCATGCTGACATTTGAAGCACAATGACAAGCACAATGACAAGCACAATGACCAGCACAATGACAAGGACAACGATAAACACAGTGAAAAGCACAATGAAAGGCTGAAGAGTGTCACCAGTTCGCAGCTGAGGCACTTGCCAGGCTTTTCGTGCTCTGTCAGCCTGGGACACAGCTTATGCATGTGCCCACCACCCAGGAAGTAAGCCTGAAGCAGTGGAACATGCACAAACACCTGCAGAGACATGTCACAGCTGTTGACAAACAGCCGTGGACAGACAGACGTCGTCTGATAGAGCGTCATGATACATTGTGTCGCAGCCACACTTGATCAAAGACACAATGATCCACATTGACTTTTGTCAACCTAGGTGTATGAAGGCTCCCAATTCTTGCTTGGCTATACAGCATCATTGCATCGCCTTGGTAACACATAGCCCTGATGTGCGGTAGCTACATGATGCTGGCTTGGCCTATCAAACTTTGCTGGTATGCACAGGACATGCAGGTGTTACAATAAGCAAGCATATAATCGGCAAGGTTTAGATGCAACAGGCAAGGGTGAGTTTCAATAGGCAAGGCTTGGACAAAACAGGCACAGATTGAATGCAATAGGCAAAACTAAGATGCAATAGGCAGGGCTCAAATGCATTAGGCAGGGCTGAGATGCAATAGGCAATGCTTAGATGCAAAAGGCAAGGCTTAGATGGGATAGGCAAGGTAACAGCATGCCACGAACCTGGAGTATGCTATTCATGAAGCAAGTGTTACCCAGGTTGTTCAAGCCTCTCAGGCCCTCAGCAAAGTCAGTGCCTGTTTGCACTGCCTCTACAGGAGCTTTGAGCTTCTCCTGCTGATGCTTCAGTTTCTTTGCTGGCTGCTGCTCACAGCCTGCATGCCCACCTATATGCATTGTCAAACATTCATTTCATTACTCACAGACTCAGTTCTTCAACCATATCTTTGAGAGGGTCAGGACTCATATTTTCAGTCTTCTCTACCTGACTCCATCAACACTATTGTCTTGAGACACTGTACCAGATAGACACGCTGTATCACCCATCTAATCAAGACCAAAAATGTATTGAGAAGTGTGTTCGTACACCATGGTCATTCATTGAATCACTTTACCTGCAGGTCTCTATTGATGATTGCATGCAGCCCTAAGAAATCCTCTGTACAGCAAGTCCTCAGAATATTGGCAATAGACATGATGCATTGCGTGTGTTCCACGAACCCGTGCAAGCTCTTGACGCAGCATATGGCTCATTCAGCCATCCCATTTTTGCAGTGTACAGCTAAGCATGTGACTAACTCTGACTGGACAGCAACTCTGTAGGCATTGCAACAGAAAGAATGTATGCAATACAGGAGCCTGTGCTGTCATGCAGAATGGCACAGCACTTAGGCTGATAGGCAGGTTTGGGCTGTCTACATACATGCTGCAAGAGCCTCTGCTGGCTGATGCCTCACATGCGAACAGCCATGCCAGTCAATACAAGACTGTCACAGTGTGATGTGCCAACCTGACTGATGCCTCTTGCGCTTGAGAAGCACTGGCATTGCTTGCACAGACTCAGTGTACTCCCTGCTGGCAGCGGGAGCTTTGATGCCTTGCTCATCAACACCAGAGCAGGCCAAAGCACGGGCAGCCTGAAACAGCCAAGTTTGTTGTTGCTTTGTTGCCTGGTTGAGGTTGCAAAACAAGACGGCAAGAGGAGTTGGGTGACGCATGGCTAGTCAAGTATACAGCAAATACTGACCTTGACTGCATTCTCAAAAGCAGCATCCTGTACATAGGCACTGCATGCTCCACAGTACAGCTGATCATGTTGTAAGTCCACAGCAAGCTCATGACCTGAGAGGCAGACAACATGTATGTAGAGACGTGAATGAGTTGCACTTCCATGCTGGCACCTTGGTGAGTGAATACAGTCATTCTCCTATGGGCACAGTGGGCCACAAGAAGTGTTAGCCCATGCAACAGACCTGCAAACTCACCATTCTTAGCTTGCGCGTAATGCTGATGTTTGTGATGTGCATATGTGCTTGAAGAGAATGCGCAATGAAGGCAAACAAGCGGAGTGTGGTCAGCTTGCTTCAGCCGGTCTTCCAGCCTCTGCACCGTGAGAACGAACTGAGCATTGCCATTGACTCGCGCAGCGTTTCAGCAATGCGGCAGAACTTTACGCTTACGGAGTCCTTTCTCCAAAGCGCCAATAATGCTCGCTGCAGTCGACAATATTTAGCGCGCTCCGGTTGCCGACTGCGGTACGCGTTGACGTGCTTGCAAGCACCCATGCGTCAGGTCACAGCGCTACCGGCAATCCTGCCATATCTGAGTGATACTTTCAACAACTTTGATCGTGGAGTTGCGGTGTCACGCCCTGACAGCGCTTGTGTCAGTCTGGTCAACGCCATTGCAAGAGAGCAATGCTCGCTGCAGGGCCATCAAGAAGAGGAAAAGACTAGGCCTGCAACACAGGAGAACATGCATACATACAGTGTGCTGCTGAGTGAAGCTAGCCGTCCTGCAGTCACTTAAGCGGGTGTGTACAGATCGGTCCAAAGCGCAAACACCCACAGGACTGCCCACAGGGCATCCAGTTGATGCCAAGGGTCTCAATTTACTCAGAGCTTGCAAGCTGTTCTCCTGATCATCTGAATGACATGAATGCTGCGCTGGTTGCCTGTAATTACCGCAGCACCCAGGATTGACAAGCCATTGCTGAACACCTTACGCAGTGGCGTGCTCGTTTGCAAGGTCGGCAAGAATTTGTACAGGCTGCACCGCCTTTACCTGTGGACAACCGCCGAAGTTCAAATCGAGCCTTGTGGCGTTAGGACACAATGCGATTTTTGAACTTGAACGTGACCTTGCACAGCACACGAAAAGCAATAGACCTGTGGCCAGCAACGTCAAGGTACCACACAAAGTTGCTGCGCGCATTTGTCCAATTTGCTCGGCTGCCTCCCAGAGCAATTCATCAGCCTGAGTGAGCGGCAGTCGCAAAACTAACTCGACTGTACCTGCGTCTGAGACCTGGACTCTCTTTCACAACGTTGTACAGCCTCTGCATAATCAGGTCCTATGGCCACGGAAGCAGAGCAGGCTGTGCAGTACGCTCCGACTCTCGCTTTCATTGACCACCGCTTCCAAGACGTGTCAGCCAGCACTTGTGTTGACTACTTGCCCGGTGCTGGCGTTCGAAGCTTTTTTGCACCTGAAGCTGCCTGACGCGCCCGTGCCTTCACTGCAGAGAGCAGCAGCAAGAGACAGAGGCTGAAGAGGTCGAGGACTTCCAGAATATTGATAAGCTGCAGCAGCTGGGGATCAATGCAGGTAAGGTTGCAGACACAATCACATTTTCAGATTTGCTGAAGGTTGTGACGGTGATACCTGCTTCCTGCCTCACAGGCGATATCAAGAAAGCAAAAGAGGGTGGTGTGCACACCTGTGAATGCTTTTTGATGAGGACCAAGAAGGTGACTTGAGCTGGCTTTTGATCCGCTAATGCGCCACGTTTTGAAAATGCAGTCATAGGCCATGCCCTGAGCTTTGCTGCTGCTTGCAGAGCTTGGCTGAGATCAAAGGTCTCTCCGATGCCAAAATTGAGAAGATGGTGGAGGCTGCTAGAAAGTGCGTGCCAAACCATGGCTGGCAAACAGGCTCATCAGTGGAGAAGCAGGTTGGCGGTCCTGACTTACTCTGACATGGTGTGCAATGCTTACTGCAGCAGAAGTTGCAGCTGCTGACTCTCTGCAGCTCATTGTGCTGTAAACTCAAAAAGCGTTCAAACAAATTGGCTGTGCAGAGAGCACGGGACATTGTCAGGATCAGTTTTGGAGCACAACAAATCAACGACCTTCTTGGCGGAGGTCTGGAGTCCAAGGCCATCACTGAAATGTTTGGGGAGTACAGGTGGGATCTGTCACTCGCTGCATACATGCTGCTTTTGCTTGCAATGATCAGTTGATCTCTCTGCAGCATTACGGTCAAGTGCGAACTGCATGCTGACAATCACTCTTTTGGTGCAGGACTGGCAAGACACAATTTTGTCACACGCTGTGTGTCACCACACAGATGCCACTTGAAACCGGAGGCGGAGCTGGCAAGGTAGCTTTCTGGTATCCTGTCTTGTCAGCTCAAAAGTCTGCTTCTTGCCTACCCAGGTCCCTGCAATGGGAGTTGCAAAGGCTGGTCTGACATTATGCTTGTAGGAGCTCATGCTTGTACTGCAGAAAGCCCATACTGCTGCTGCTGCTGCTGCTGCTGCTGCTGCTGCTGCTGCTGCAGACACCAGCATGATGTTGTGCACAGGTGGCCTACATTGACACAGAAGGTACCTTCAGGCCAGACAGAATCAAGTCCATTGCTGCACGCTTTGAATTGAATGCAGATGCGGTCTTAAACAATGTAAGTTCTTCTACGCAGCCATGACTCACTTATTTGCCTTGATACTCACATATTGTGCATGCCGTCTGTATATCCACAGTATGCTGTAGTTCTTGCACAGCTTTGTGATTTACTGTTCACATTGAGGCCCACAACAAGTTAAGGACTGCACTGCTGATGACCTGGAACTGGACCATGAAATGCTGGTGGTTTTGTATCCCAACCAGTAGGCTGCATCCCTAAGTGCATCCTCGCAATCAGGAGTTGCAGGGAAGTGCCACAATGGTTGTGCCCTTTTGCCACAATGCAACTGTGTGCTTGCTCTCAGCACATACCTACAGCACAACATAACCAGCTGATCAGAAACACATCATGGCGCCAAAACTTGTCAGCTGCGCAACCTCCTACTGAGACAAGCAAAGGTGTCTTCAGGTGTGCCATGGTAGAGCATACACCCATGAGCAGCAGATGGAGCTGATACTGTCTGTAGCAGCCATGATGGCAGAGGAGCCCTTCAAGCTGCTCATAGTAGACAGCATCACTGCCAACCTGAGAGTGGACTTTTGTGGGCGTGGCGAGCTGGCAGAGCGACAACAGAGACTGGGCCAGATGATGTCCAGGCTCAGGAAGGTAAGCTGTCACTCCAGACAGCAAACCGCAGCGTCATATGCAATGTTATCTCTCACCTTGGTTGTATGTGGTACGCAGGCAAAACTTTGAAGGCTAGCCTGCCCTGACTCTGGCGAGATGCAAGCAGCTATGTCATCAGTACTGCTCTTGAAGTGGAGGTACAGTTGATTGCAAGCAGGACTGTGCATGCTAACAATGGGTCTGATGCCTTTGCAGATCTCAGAGGAGTTCAATGTGGCTGTGCTGGTCACCAACCAAGTGATGTCAGACCCTTCAGGAGGTGCAATGTTTGTGGTGGACCCCAAGAAGCCCTTGGGGGGTCATGTCATGGCGCATGCTTCCACCATCAGGCTGTCCTTGCGCAAAGGCAAGGGAGAGCAGCGAGTCATGAAAGTGGTGGACTCACCCAACCTGCGTAAGTCTGCTTGTGCTTTGTCTACATTGCTTTTCATACATTGTATTGTTATCTTGTCTTGGAAAAGAGACTCATGTGAAGGCTTGCCTGATGCACTCTGGCCATGGCATGGCGTGGCATGACATGACATATGGGTAGTAAAAACAAAGAAAACTTGACAACTTGACAACCTATATTTGTTTGGTGATGCCATATCTGTACTGAGTCTTAGATTGCCAGCAGTGTTATCAACAGCCAGGTTCGCACTCAGTTGCACCAGTAGCTTTGCATGCGTATCAACGGCAGATCTTGCCTTACTGCCATGTGACTGTGCGCTGTGACGTGCAGCTGAAGGTGAGGCATCATACCAGATCAGCTCTGAAGGCATTGTGGACTACAAGGACTAACCAGATCTCCTCTCGGCATTTGTGTAGCAGAATTACAGCTGTGTAGCAGCATTTTAATTTCAGGCTATGCAGGCTCAGACCAACACTTTGACTTGACATATTTGTGTGTACATGCTCATAGCCAAGCAGTTTCTGCAGCTACTTATGCTTGATCACACTCAGATTCTATTCTGTTTACACAGCAGCAAGGTGTGTGTGTTTGATAGCTACTGCGACATACATGAAAAGGAATAAAGGTGTACTAGGGTACTAACCGATGTAATCACTACAAGCATTACTACTGTTAAAGTATCAAAGGACTGACCAGTATGCATCATTACTGTGGCCACGCCTAATTTCCATGATGAAACACTGGACCATGTGTACAAGACCATGATTACTTGCATGATGTCTCCAGGCTGCATGCAAAGTATTAGTGTCATGTAGCCCCAGCTGCCAGAGCTTTGTTGGCAGCCTCTAGGGCAAAAATAAAGGGCTGTTGCCTTTCGAGCGCTGCCATAGACTCCGCGTCGGTGAGTCTGGCAATTTTTGCAACCAAAGTCACGCCGAGTCTAGCGATGCATGGTCAGTACATCAACGCAACACGACAAAGCGCTTCAGACGTTAGGTCTGCGAAATCTTGACAGCTGTGCGAGCATATGGTAGCAGGCAACTCACAAACTGATCACCTTCTGTTCATTCACGGGTTTATCAACCTCTTGCTGGCTTTTGCGCAGAGCTTCAACAGACACCACTTGCATGCAAACAGCACGCTCTTGCTGTTGCTTCTATAGACATATTTTGCAAGGTGCACGAGCTAAACGAAGTCTTAGCCCCTTGTCACTGCGGATCACCGGAGACAAGTTACCCGTAAACCAGCGGCTGCATCAGCAGGCTTCCCAACAAGATGCAATCACACTCGCTCCTGGTCAGGTTGATGTCTGGTGGTTGCACCCTGAGCAGGTGAGTCTTCAGCGCCAAGCTCTCCTGCACCCTGCAAGTGAGAAGCTAAAAATTTGACATCATCCAACTTACCACTGCAGGCATCAGATGTCGGCCTTCTTGGCAGTTATATGCAGCTTCTGACCCCTGAAGAGCAAAGCTATGTGCGGGAAGGCTCTTCAGATGCAGTGCAAAAGGAACGCCTACTGGCCAGGACTTTGCAACGCACAGTTTTAGCAAGGTATTGTGCTGAAAGCCAGCTGCGCTGTGTAGCGTGTGCAGCTGTGCTTGGCAGCTGTGCACTGCAGCAGCTTACAGAGCAGAATCTGTGCGAGGCCAGCTGCCATGCTTGTGCTGCCTCACCCAACGCTACAAATTCTGCACAGATACTGCTCTGAAGAATTTGAGCCTCCTTCCCTGCGCTTTGAGCATAATGCACATGGAAAACCTCAACTCTCCTGGGAGGAAGCAGATGGGCAGCCAGATCCGCCTATACACTTCAGTCTTACTCACACCAGCTCCCTGTTGGGTAAGATGACAGCACTGCCTGCCTCATACAGTGCGAATCTTCTGATGGCCTACCACACAATGCACAACTTGACAGACCTCCTAGACCTCCGCATAAAAACTTGCAATTTGACCACTGGCTGTACAGTCTTACCCAAGCACTGTCACAAATACATTTCTTCTGGACGCAACTGCAAAGCCCATGCTCCTTCATGCAACAGTTGGTCGATCAGCCGCTCAACCAGTCTTGATTGATGTGCAGGCATTGCTGTTTCCTGTGGCAGTCTGGTTGGGCTGGATGTGGAGGAGAGCAACCGTCATACCAAGGTGGACCCTCTCAGGTTGGCTCGCAGGAGGCTGGCCCCACTTGAGCTTGCCAGCCTGGAAGGTGAGCAACACCTTGTTGCCTCGGCAGCCCGGTGTAATTCTGGGCTTCTCGTGAAACTGACGTTGAAAGGCGTAGTCTTTTCTTTTCTTTTCCAACACCTTGTTGCTAAGATCCTACAGCTGCTCTTAACTGCACTCTCAGCTGTCTGCCCGCTGAGGTCTGTGGTTTTGCGCTGGTTTGTTTGGAGCTCGGCTTGCATCCAGGATGCCATGAAATGTGCAAATTTAGCTTGAGTGCTTCTTATTGAGTTGGGATGGGGTTAGGGCTCGTAAACCATGGGTGCACACACGGCAATGTGGTGTATCAGACAATGAACAAGCACAGATCGAAGACAAGGTCATACAACTGGTGCTGTCCCTGCACGGTGCTTTTGACTTCCAGTACCATCACAAAGGCTGCACAGTATTGTCAATTCAGCGACTGTCTGGCAGTATCTTTCCTGCACCAAAAATGTGCAACCAGTGTTTGTGCCATGTGCAGCTATCCATTCTACAGAAGGGTGTGCCAGGCGCTTTGTGCAGCTCTGGACACTGAAAGAGGCCTATGTCAAAGCAGTAGGGCAGGGAATCAGCGCCCCTCCCGGGCTAAAGGGCTTTTCTGTTCTGCTTCACAAAGATGATGATGTAGCAAGCGGAAACCCGCAAGTATTGGCAGCCAGAGTTGCAGATACAGCTTACAGGATCAGCTTTCAGTCTGATAGCCATGTCAATGGAGATGAGTGGGGCTTCCTGCTGCTTAGTGTATCAGATATGCATACTGCTGCATTGTGTGTACAGATATCAGATCAAAGGCAGCTACTGACTAGGCAGGATTCAAGTGACAGCAATGCAAGCGCTGCCACAAACTTTGGAGACTCTGCCAATGATTCCATGGAGATTAACGCAAACAATGAACAGACAAGAGCAGAACCTCCACTACTCCATGTGACATTCCGCAGTACCATCCCTCTTGTCAGGGACAATGTTCATCATTCTTGCTGTATACAAGGTGCTAGCAGGCTGTGGTCTGTTAAATGAGTCAACATGAGTCTGTTGTGGCACTTTGTAAACATGATGTGTGCATTTTCCAACAGGCAGGGCTGTGAAGCTACTGTAATTCATTACACATGCGTACACACATCGACTTGATCTCATCAGGACAATTGAAAGCAGTGCTTGTAGGTTCTTCCAGCTTGCATTGGATCATGCCATAGTTCAGGCGCTAGGTCTGAGATTCGACCTGCGGCTGGTAGACGTTTACTAAATTGACAGCAAAAGAAGCACACATAACTGTGACCGACAATTTAGCAGAAACAGGAGACACATCATGAAGTCTAACTCATTCCTCTTCAGCAAGACTGTCCTCAGACTCATCTGACTCCTCATCTGACTCAGCCTCTTGCAACCACTCCACGAACCTAGCAGCAGCTTGACGCACAGCCTTGGCAGCAGGAGCAGGAACACCCAGAACCTTGCCTGCTGAGGGCTTGCCATGCCATGCAATGATCAGTTCCTCAACCACAATATCGTCCTCGTACAAAGCCTTCAGTGCCAAAGACACCTGCACCAATGCAAGCATGTTCCGAGTCCAAGTCAACAGTGCGTTGCATATGCTGTCTTAGGTTGCACCTGTTCCTTTACCTGCTGAAGGACAATGCAACGCAGGTCACTTATGGCAGGACAATATGCGACATGGTACAGGCCAAGCTATTAAACCAAAGTCAACGACGAAAGGCTGTACAAATACCAGGACAAGCTCTGACCTGGTTGAGCCTCTCAGGGTCAGTTACGCCAACAAGATACTCAAGGGCAAGCAGCTGTGCCATCTGAGTGGGAGGATCATCCCCAACAGCCTTCAGAATGAGCTTGCGCTTGCTGATCTGGGCTGACAGCTTGGTGTCCTTGTCCTCAGCAAACAGAGCCTGCAGCAAGGGGCGACAGCAAAGTCAAACACAGCAAGGCATCATGGCGGCTATGTACAATGCCCAGCATCCCAATGTATACTACCAAGCAAGACATCAGCATCAAGACATGCACAGCGAGTATGTGTTTAACCAACACACCACATACTAAGATGCACCAAACATGACCTTGCAACAACTGTCACCATGGACTGCGCATGGTGGCTATACCAACTGGAACAGACTTTGCCCACAGTTGCTCAAAACAATTTTCTTAGATTGCAAGATGTTGACGTCTGACCTCATACAGGACCCTCCACTTGCCAGCTAGACCACCCTCGACCTCCACCTCCTTCAGAGCATCAGCCACCTTGGCTCCACTCTTGGTCTTGTTGAGGACACGCCTCATCTGAGCCACAGCCGGGTCCCCCTCAGCAGCCTCTGCCTCCAGCCTGGCCTTCTCAGCTGCTGCACGCCTCTCCTCTTCAGCCTACATTAAACAGCACATAGTGTGCATTCAGTGAAGCCGTTAACTGCACAAGAGTATTTTGCTCCAGTCGATGATCACTTACAATGCAGGCTACCTAGCAGATACAGCAGGAGTAACCCATAATAGCAGGCTACCTGGCAGATACAGGAGGAGTAACCCATAGTAGCAGCTGCACAGGAGTGTGGCATGCCTTGCTGACCAGAGCGCATGGCACGCACCAACTACAGCTGTTTGTCATCTCAGCTCTAGCACATTGAGACCTTGTGCCGCAGCAGCATCTCAACCTTTCAGTTAACAGAGCCAGATGCATAGTAGCTGGACTTGATGCATGAAACTGTATCTCTTGGGAAGGATGTTATTCACCTGAGCAGCAGCAGCTGCAGCAGCAGCCTCCTCCTCAGCTTGCTTGCGCTCCTCCTCCTGCTGCTTTCTACGCTCCTCCTTTTCACGCTTGCGGACCTCAGCCTGCTCAGCTTCAATATTACCCTGCAGCATCACAGCACTAACTGTTGTGCACAGGAGCAATTCTCAACACAGGCTGTTGTTGAAAGCAGCAGAAAGCAGACTTGCAGCAACATGTGCACAAATATCCTGACACTTGGCTGTTTGTGAGCAAGTTGTGTTGTACAACAGCATCAATCACAGACTCAGGCATTCATGCATTACTGAATTTGAGCCATGCAACTGCAGAGTGGTCCTGTAATACATGCTGCTTGGCAATTCTTAGCAGTTGACAGCGTACAACATCACCGCAGCCAAGCATCTTAACTGAGGAATTGAACAGCAGCAAAGCTTACCTGAGTGACCATGTCTGCCATGGCTTTGGTGAGTTGCGCCTGAGCACGGTCCTTAGCAGCTTGTTCAGAGGTGTCGGTCATCCACACCACATCTCCTTCACCGTCAGCTGCACCCTCCTCTCCAGGAGATCCCGGGGAATCACCGCCAGAATCTGCATCTGCATCTCCCCCCTTCTTCTTCTTCTTGTCTTTCTCCCTGCAGACACCATCAAGCTGAGGTCAAACATCTGCATGTTAGATGACTGCACATTCATCCACTCATTCATAATCATTACTTTATCCCATCGCTGTCTGCCACATGCAATACAACCAAATGTACGCAAAAAAACCTATCTGGTTGCAGATAGTCACAACGCAACTGTGGTCAATTTGGACAGCTTTGGTGGATTCACATAAGGCACTAACTGGATAGCTTTTGTGCACTGGTTGGACAGCTTTTGTTCCCCATTTGGATGGCTTTGGTGTCCAACATAGAGCTAGTCCAGGGCTCTTTGTTGGACGCCAAAGCTGTCCAAATGGGGAGCAAAAGCTATCCCACCAGTGCATAAAAGCTATCCAACTAGTGCAAGACATAATCCATCCCAGTGAGTGTGTAATACAGCCCTTTTTGCGCTGATGCAACAGCAAGCTGTGCCAGCCTCAAATCAATCTATCAATACAGCCTTGGCAAGCAGAAGTATCATAACAACCAAGAACACACAGACGTATGTGAGCAAGCAAAACACAAAATTCAGAACGGATTTTCAACAAGCATTCAACAAAAGGCAGCAAACTCACTTCTTCTTTTTCTTCTTCTCTTCTTTGTCAAGATTATCTCCAGAAGCCTCCTTCAAGCGCTCTTTTTCCATTCTCTGGAGCCTGAACAGCACACAACCATTTGTAACTTCTGATATGCGCATTTGCAGACAGGTCACACATTTTCCAGCTCAGATTGCATGCTGTGGCACGTTGTGTGAATGTGATGTGTGAATACTTTGTGAATGCTGCAAGACGCAAAACCAAAAATACTGGCAAGCCACTCTCCACACATACTGTGACTTTCATGCTGCACAAAGTAACAGCTTACTTCTTTTCAGCCTTGCTCAACTTCTCCTCAGGAGGGTTCTTGACAATGAATGTGTTCAGCTTGTGGCGCATATCCACATCTGATACAGCTCCGCAAGCCTTGCACTTGAGGTAGATGTTGTCCCTCTTGATCTTGACCTGGGTTTCAGGGTTGCCACAGGAATAGCACTGGACATACTTCTTGATGAAGCCTTCCAAAAGCTCTAGAAGCTTGCCATTGTCATGTGCTCCATTGACAATTGAAGTGCCTGACTCTTTGTTATAGTTGGTCTGGGCACCCA
>JAABUK010000492.1_pt1 | contig 81954 bp, 129 predicted proteins | sample 5559141 | NCBI WGS metagenome assembly JAABUK01 (sample SAMN10711869, study PRJNA513367) | rock metagenome | isolation source: Antarctica rocks | place: Antarctica: Victoria Land, Pudding Butte nord | collected 2016-01-03
CCAGCATGGTCCGCTGGATCTCCCTCTGGCCGCTGGAATGCGAGTCGTATCGTTTAGTACCGATGGCGTCGATCTCGTCTATGAAGACGATGCTGGGTGCGAGCTCCTCGGCAACGCGGAAGAGCTCTCGAACCAGTTTCGGGCCGTCACCGAGGTATTTCTGAATCAACTCAGAGCCGACGACGCGCAAGAAAGTAGCGGAGGTCTGATTGGCGACGGCTTTGGCGAGAAGAGTCTTTCCAGTGCCGGGTACGCCATAGAGTATAACACCTTTAGGTGGCCGGATGCCCATCTCCTCATAGAGCTCCGGATGTGTGAGAGGGAGCTCGACCGATTCCTTGATCTCTTGAATCTGCGTGTCCAATCCACCGATGTCCGCATAGCTCTCGGTTGGCGCCTTGTCAAGCTTCATGACCGATACCATCGGATCCGTATCATCGGCCAATACACCAACGATGGCATGCGTCTTGTAGTGAAGCAGTATAGAGCAACCCGGCTCGAGGCTGTCCTTGTCGACAAAGGACATAATGCCGACATAGTACTCAGGACCACTGCCGAGCGACACGATAGCGTGATCATCGTCGATTATTTCCTCGAGGGTCCCTACGTTCATTGGCGATCCACGGAGCTCATCGACCTTGGTGCGATCTGCGGCAGTACGATCCTGTCCAGATTGCGCAGCCTGATTGGCGACAAACTCTTCCTCCATCAAAAGATAATCCTTGATCCTCTCCATCTTCAGCATCTTCAGCTTACATCGAGTGGTCGGGTAAACAGCAGGTAGACGATATGATGCATCCGGACCACGCTTCTTCTTCTTCCCGACTCGAGTAGGGAGAGGAGGCTCCCACTTTGATTGCTACAACCCAAAATTGGTGATGAGATTAATTGGCAAATCATCGAAACGATGGCCAACCTTGTCCTTATTGTCCTTGCCACCTTTGCCTCCGCCAGGTGGAGCACCACTCGAAGGAGCTTGACCCTTCCTCGTCAGCTACAGACCAGATTGCAGCAACATACCATGGGTTTGGCTTTCTCGCAGGTATGGCCGATGACAAGAGGTTTCAAGGGAACGCGCATGTGGTACGAATTTTGACACCGTTGATTCCTCCAGGATATAACACACATCAGCAAAATCAAGACCCCATGGGAGTTTCCCTTGCCACTGTTCAAGCGTATCCAGGATGAAGCTCTACTTCCTCCTCAGGTTGTCTCACAGATTTCTTGGGTCACAAAGAAGACAGTCTGTTTCACGATAACACCGTTTATGTCTCAAGCGGTGTTCTCGTCGAGATGTTCGTGTTAAAATCCCGTGAGCTCGTTGAGACGGTTCATATTTCGGTATTGGCTGATTTGTTTACCTTCCGCTAGTCCTCGGGAAGATGTGGGGTGAGCGTGAGACTGTATGACAGGGTTAACGAATAGGCAATCCCGCCAACCCTGAGCTCATTCAGATCCCAGCTGTTCAGCTTTACCTCGTTCGACCCAACAGTATAAAGGGGTCAAGAGAATGCATGTAAGTTGCAGATGTGGAGACTGTACTGAGCGTGAAGCTTTAAAGATGCGGTCGCAACGATACGACGGACAGGAGTCGACTTTCAATATCAGCTCGTGGTGACTCGGGCTTATGAAGAAGGCGAGGAGCAGCTGCTGGAGGACGACGCTGAGAGTAAGTCCAGGATGTATGTGAACCCTCTCACCAGCCCGCAGCCGACGACGAGCGAGTCTTTCTCATCGATGAAACACTCGGATTTCGCTTTGGCGTTCTGGATGGGGATGCGACTTGTTCATGGAAGGATCTGAGTGGAGACGAAGGGGACCTTTGGGAGTTTGTGAGCAGCAAGGTGAGCACAACCACGTGAGCTCGTTGACGCATAGTCTGTCCCGAAAGCGACCAACAGTCTCTTCGAGTTGACCGTCCTGCACTGCATCTATGAACGAGTGCGTTTCGAATCCGACGACTCAAGCTCACGGTAGAAAAACCTACGAACCCACGATGAGGCAACCGAGGAAGATCTGGAAGCTCTCAAGTTTGCAGAAAACCCTGCACTACCGGAATCCCCGCTCGAGAGTCACTTCTCTGTTCTCGCTGTCACTACAGATCCATTCAAAGACGTGCCCGTGCTATCCAAGACGCAGGCCGAGCTTTATCTGTTTGACACGGACACGGATATCTTTGTGATACAGGAGAAGGAGGTGGAGGTGGATATTGCCCTGAATGGAGAATTTGAGTGTAGGTCCGAATCGGTGAGGGTCGCTCAAGTCAGGCTGGATCATCGTTCGCCAACAGTTGACGCCTTTCATGTCAATGCCCATCGACGCGGAAATGAATCCTCGGTTTGACATGGTGAGCGTCTTGTCATTATTCAGGCTGATGACAGTCAAACCACGCCTTCATGTTTACCTTTTGTGCCAGCGAGGGACTTACGGCTATGACTTGGTGTCTTCGATTCGGCTCAGGGTCTTTCTCCGATTGGAAGGACAAGTTCACCATCTATTTATGGGAAGGCAAGAACCACATCAGCTATGGCAAGGCCAAAGCGGACGAGCAGCGGTATATTCAGGAGGCGTATGAAGACGTGGAGATGGGCGAGCCTGAAGGCGAGAATGAGGACGACAATGGAGAGCAGGACGAGGAGGAAGAGGAAGGCGGCGGCCCGGCTTCAATCGACGACCAAGATTCAAGCGATTCAGATACTTTCGCCCGAGGATCCAAAAACGAGCAACTCGCTGTCGGCTACAAAAACGATCTGTCCTTCGTCACACGAGGCAACATGATTGGCGTCTTCGCCCACAAGGACGACAAGATTAGATTTAGAACTGCTATCGATCGGGTTAAAGACCTTAGTGGAAAGACTTTAACCCCTCAAAAGGTGCGTGAGGAACCAAGATGAGACTGATGAACACAGATGATGCTCCATAACCAAGACAGTGATATGCTTCTCCTCGACCCCATGAATCGCAACTCGGTATATCGCATGGACCTTGAGTACGGCAAGGTTGTGGATGAGTGGAAGGTATCCGACAGCGTTGAGGTCAATAACATCATTCCAGAGTAAGCCACAAGCTTCAATTTGCGCTCATCAATTTAAGATCCAAATACGCTCAAATGAATCCCCAGCAAACGCTCATTGGGCATTGTGAGTCTCGATGGAGGGCGCCGCTTACATTTACAGCACATAACGGCCTCTTCCGCATTGATCCAAGGGTGTCGGGCAACAAGCTCGTCGAAAGTCAATTCAAGCAATATGCGACCAAGAACGACTTTTCCGCTGCGACTACGACTGAGTCCGGCAAGTTGGCTGTCGCTAGTAACAAAGGCGATATCCGGCTTTTCGATCAGCTTGGAAAGAACGCTAAGGTGAATTAAAGGAATCAGGGACTAAGCTAATTTTAGACGGCATTACCCGCCCTCGGCGATCCAATAATTGGAGTGGACGTATCCGCGGATGGAAGATGGCTGGTCGCGACATGCAAGACGTACCTCCTCCTCATCGACACCCTTATCGGCGACGGTCGTTACAAAGGCTCACTTGGCTTCGACCGAAGCTTCCCAGCTGAGAGTAAACCGGTGCCCAGGCGACTACAGCTCAAGCCTGAGCACGTTGCGTACATGGAAGACGCTGTATCTTTCACGCCTGCCAGGTGAGGCAATGTCGAATTCAGAGCTTATCTTAGGTTCAACACCGGTATGTACGAAGCAGAAAAAACCATCGTGACATCTACGGGCAAATACGTCATCATCTGTACGTGCCAGTAACTCGATGTCGCTCATGACAGGGAATTTCCGCCGCTTGAAACAAGGACGAACAGACGATTATCAGATCAAGGTGAGCTCTTCGGGCGAATCTTTCGCTGAGCCTTTCACAGCAATATGAGTCTCGGGTGGTCGCGGATAATTTCAAATTTGGAGCCGACAAAAATATTATAGTTGCATTAGAGCATAATGTTCTTATGGCAAATAAAAAGGAACTGGCGAAGGTGGGCTCCAACACAGACCCTGACTGATACCAGCCCACACGATCATCACTCGCATCACCAGCATTACTCTCAACCCCGACTCGGAAGATACGGGCATCACATAGCAACATTGTAAATAGTCCATATTGATAGCGTTAGACCTGTGTGTGATGCATCAGTTGTACATCGTGCTAGCCCGGGAGAGTAAAATTCACCCGCTCCATTAGCCGCCGCGGGATTTGGCGCCGCGCTAGTGGGGTGACTTAAGTTTATTCTGTATATGGTACCCTACTTTAACGTTGAAAAATGAGCGACTAGCGGGTGCAAATTGGCAATTTTGGAGCAAACAGCCGGCTTGATCCATTTTGCGTCCTTCTAATTTGCACCGCTGGACTAATACCACCTTACTTGACGGATCCTAGGTGGAGGTTGTTGACGAAAGGGCACTCGAGAACAGAGAACTCTTCGTGAGTGCTGATGTATGATGCATCCGTCTCTCTTTCGAACGGCTACAGACCACTGACGATCATTGCTCTTACCTCCCCACTCGCCGACGCCATCGTTGTCTCGGATGTGATATCGCAGTTCACGACCTTTCGATATCCTGAACCGATATGTCGGCGCCATCTTGGGAAGAGATGGAGGCGAAGCGGCAAGAGGTGAGCGCGACGTTCCTCCTCCGAATCACCTCCCTACGTGCTTTCAGCGGCCCCCTTCCATGTCCCTCATTCATGCTTTCCCCTTCAATGCACCAACCCGCTGACATCCCCAGATGATCACCTCCTTCAAAGACATCGCATCCGCCATGACACGCTGCGTCGTCATCATCGAGGACTACACCCGTCTATCCCCCTCTACTCTCATGGATGTAGCCAAACCCACCATCACCGGAACTCCCCCGTCCGAAGTCAAGAAGGAGCGCAAGGCCCGAGTCGTCAAGGAGAAAGACCCGAACGCACCGAAACGACCGCCTAGCGCGTACCTGCTCTTCCAGAATGACGTGAAGGATGAGATTAGGAAGACGCATGCGGATATCCCGTATAAGGATGTGCTTCAGGTCATCTCGGCCAAATGGAAGGAGCTTCCCCCGGACCAAAAGAAGGTGAGACGGCTCGGACAAGACCAAGTCAGTCTGATGTGCTAATGCGGAGTCGGTAGGTTTACGAAGAAGCGTATCACGATGCGGAAGCGACGTTCCGCCTGGATCAGGCGAGCTACGTCAAGGACGCCGCGCTTGTGCCCGTGATTTGACTCTACATGCTGTATGAAACAATATGCTGAGGTGATTTCAGGTCGTTCCTCTGCCGACGTTGCAAGCGGCGACAGAGGGGGTGTCTGATGATAGCGAAAGTGACGAGACTTCCGATACCTCCGACACCGATTCTCCGGTATGTACACTTGGCCATGCAGCAAGCATTGAGACTGACTCCGTTGTATCGCTAGCCTGTGCCAGCTGTCAACGTCTCAGCAAGTAAATCGAAACCAACAATTCCAGCCACGACCTCTGTGACCCTGCCGACTCCTCAGACCATCAACCCGGCTGCGGTCATCGCGAAGAAGGAGAAGAAGAGAAAGAATAAGGAGGACGAAGCGGCTGTCGCCGCGACCTTAGAGCCGAGCGGAGAGAAGAAGGTGCGTTGCCCGTACAGGCCAAGCTGATATTTGCAGCAGAGAAAGAAGAAGAAGGAAGTACCGGTCGCATGAGGCCGGTGGTGCATCGATGTTCGCAAAGAGCGATGCTGGGGAAGGGAAGACAAGGAGATACCTGTTCCAAAACATGTCTTACTTCTTGCGGCTCAGTGTGTATAATCCTGCGGAGCCGAAAATGTGGTTCTTGTCCATACCTGAGATGCCAACCATGTGATCAGAGCCAGTTTCTTGGTCAAAAATCGCGACTGCCTTTTCGGGCAATTCAGCTTACACCGCCTTCACTGTCACGCCTCCTATTGCCCACCCAATTTATCCGTCATTTGCGCATTCCGCTCGACTCGCACACAAACAGCACTAGCGCGGATCTATTTGTTCCATGATCGCGCCAATCCAGACCGCCCTTTGCTCACCACTCAAAGGACGGTCGTAATATCTGAACGGATTGACCCACCCTTTCCATCACGCTTGAAACTCGCCTTAGCTCATCCGGCTCAGCGATTTCTTCGCGGCGCATTCGAGTGCTTTCTTGGCGAGATTGCGGCTGGTCGTCTCGTCAATACCCGAGCATCGCATGGCGCGACCCACATAGCTCGAGCGATACGGTCTTCTTCGATCACCATAGGTACCACGCATCGTCCCGCCTCCTTTCCTCCCTCCTTCAGCCCCCTCTCACCGCGATGGGCGTCCGTTACCGCTCCGCGACGCCCGGTACTCTCCTCTGCCTAATCACCACCGCCCTCCTAGCCGTCGTATCCTTCAACACCCCGCTCATCAAATCCCTCTACTTCCTCTCCGCGACCTACTCGTCCGGGTCCGACGTGGGGACTCTCTACCTTGGTACCCTCGGTTACTGCTTGACCACTGGGGGCAAGATGACTTGTACCGGCCCGAAAGTCGGATATGAGTTCAGTGAGTTTACACTTCCAAGCTGGGGGAACACCGCTAATGGCTGGTGAGTGCAGATCCTAATGCGTTACTTGGGATCGACATCTTCAATATCCCCGAGACCATCACGAAATACCTCACCTACACCCTTATTCTCCACATCGTCGCCCTCGCCTTTGCCGCCGCGTCCGTTGTCTTTGGCCTCCTCGCCCATATCTCCACCCTCTCCGAAATGTGCTTCCCAACATGTTTCGCCTCCCTTGCCTCCACCTTCTCCCTCATCGCACTCATCTTCGACCTCGTGATCTTTTACATCGCCAAAGCTCGCATCGATGTCGTCAAGGGCGCGTCTGCGAGCATCGGGGTCAGCGTCTGGCTCGTCCTTGCCGCGTGGCTCATTGCGGGGCTCGGAGGGTGCACATATGGGGTCGGACGGTGCTGTATGGGTAGGCGGCAGAGTCGGGAGGGTGGCGATCCGAAGGGGTCCAATGGGTATAATGAAGGAGGCGCGGACGACATGCGACTCCAGGCGATCAGAGACGAGCAGGTGCGCAAGAAGGAGCAAGGGTTACCTAGCTTCCAGGAGCTCGAGCGCACGCCACTCACCAATGCAGAGGAAGAAGACAAGTATCTCTATGAGGACACTCAACCTATGCCAGGCTCGCTCCGGCGGGATGGGAGTGTCGTTCAAGGTGTGGGAGTAGGGTATGGCAGGAAGAATAGTAGGACACCGATGAATGGTCAGCAGGGGTATGGCGGTCCATATGGGCAGCAGGAGGGATACGGGAGTTACGCGGATCTGGCGCCGGTTCCGCCGGCAAGAAGACCGTCGGCGGCGTCGGGTGTCACCTTGGCCGGGAATGCGGGATTAGGGGCGGGAGGTGAGGGGGTGGATAGAGCGCAGCCGCAGGGGTATGGCGGGTATTATGGGAATGCTCAGCACAACTGTGAATGCTTTCCGCTCGCACTTGCAACCCAAATGACTGATTCAAATTTAGACTACGACCAAGGCTACTCCGACCCGTATCAGCAACAGCAGCGGCAACCATACGACTACTCCGCCCAGCAATATGACCCTCAAGCTCAAGCTCAATCCCAGCCCCAACACCAGTACGGATACCCGCCGCAATCAAGGACACCCATGCCGCAGCCCGTCCCCACTCCAGCGTCCCGACACGTATCTGGCGGGTACGACCCCTACTCCGGCGCCGCGTCTTCCGAGTCCCACTACAATGACCCTGGACCGCGAATATCCCAGTCAGACCCCTATGGCGGATATGATGACGGTCTCGGGGCCATCGGGATGGCAGCCGCCAGTCCTGTCCTAGATGGACCGGCTCATCAGAGGGACTATACGGGCGGGACACTTGGGTATCCAGATCAACGACAGTATCCGGTACAATCGGCGCCATTACATGTGCCCACACCACAACATCTGGTTACTGGGAATAACTCGGCGGCAAACCTCCTTCGCTCACCCTTGTCGCCGGGATCGAATGTGGGCGCTCAGAGACAGGATATTATAGGTAGTCATGGTGGAGGTGGTCGTGCTGGAGGGGAATATGATTATGATGAGGAGGAAGAGGACGATGGGATGCGGCCGCCTAGTTATGGGGCTGTGGCGGGGGCCAGCGGGTATCAGGCACCGACGAACGAGAAGAATCGGTATCGATAGGGTTGGGGACGTGTATAATAGGTAGGTTCGCGTTGTTTGCGATGCACTTGATGCTGCGCGGTTGAAAAATAAATGATGGTCTGGAAAGTAATTGATAAGGCGCTGTGAGGCTGTGAACTGGCGGTATATGACATCCTTTCCTGGGTATCCCCTCTCAAACTGACTCATCTCAAAGACGTCCTCGTCGGCCATCTCTGCCGTTTGCTCCGACCGCTCATATACTCGATGGGGCCACCTCTCGCACCACAGAGCCCCGCATCTCCCCCTTATCCATGCGCAAAGTTCCTCGTCCACTCCCTTGCCTCCGCAATCGCAGCCTGCTCGTTCTCCTTCCAATGCTGTGCCACGTCGTTGGCCAGCGGGTCATCGGGGTTGGGCGCGCCGAGCAGTGCTTGGATTGAGAGGCTAATCATCAATCCACGTCAGAATAACACTCAGCCGTTCCAGAAGCGCCAGAAATCGCTCGAGGAGGATGAGGGAGAGGCAACGTACAGGACGGTTCGGATCTGGAGCGCGGGCGACCATTTGTCTTTGAGGATATCGAGGCAGATCCGGCCGAGTTTATCGATGTTGGGGTGGCTGACTCCATCAGCACCTCGGTCGGACTAGAGGTAGATGGAGAGAGAAGGATGATTGTGAGGGGTTGAGAGGTAGGTGAGACATGCACGTACTAGATCTTTGTGAGGAAGCGGACTTTGGGCGGGTTCATCGGATATTCCTCGGGGAGGAAGAGCTCGAGCTTGAAAATCCCGCCTAAACCCCACTTCAGCTCACATTTTACGAAACGCTCGGCGAGGGTTAGGCAGGTGTACGAGTGACCTAGCTGCCGTCCGTTGCGCGAGGGATGAGGGAGACTCACCCTCGTATGGCGATTGCCCGGGACCTGCGACGCTGACGTCAAAGTGCCGGAGGTTGTCGTCTTTCGGCGCGGCGGAGATACCGGGTGGGGAGTCGGCCATGAGCCGTTCGGTCTCCTGTGGGATGACATAGGTTTCAAGACAATGAGAAGGACGTAGGTGGGAAGAGGCAACAAAGAGGCAAGGAAAAGCGAGTCGGCGGGATGCAGGTCTTTGATAGGAGGAAGACTGCTCACTTTCAAGATCCGCTTGGGTAATGCGGACATGGTGGATGATTTAGGGTGGAACGATGACAGCTGCAAGTGACGATAAGCTATTGAGTTGAGCACGTTTATCTCGTCAAAGGAGGATCAGACCAGGATACGCTTAGTGTTTGAGATATGCCCCAAGTGTACCGAAAAGAGAAAGGACAGGACCAGTGGGAGAGACGATTTGGTTCCGACTGGTGTGAATGTGACCGTGGGAATGCTGTATGAAAGGCCGGTTGTATCAGGCCGGAATCTCGTCGATCTCTTTCACATCTCGAAATATTCGCATTTGACTTCGACCTCTTCCATCGTTTAGAATATAGACATAGACAGGATGAGTGCCGTCAAGCAAGGAGATTTCAATGGTATCTCCTCCCAGGACCGCTTTGAATCAATTAATGGTGTGATAGGTATCAAGGACGAGGTGAAGAAGGTCCTCAGGCAGCCGGGTTATGATGACGGTTCTGCCGGGCCTGTGTTCGTTCGGTGAAGCGAGATCGGTTTCACGGGCTTCGTTTCGCTGACGAAGGCGGTAGACTCGCATGGCACGCGTCCGGGAACTTCAGCTTGGTCGAGGTGAGCCCCCTCTCCCATTAACCGCCTCTGCAAAGCTCATGATCTCTGCGTAGCGCAATGGAGGTTCGAACGGGTGAGACAGAGCCATCGCTATCCAACCGCAAGCGCTCACCAGGTCTCGCTCTGCAGTGCCGGCATGCGATTCCCGCCGGAGGTAAGCGCTTCTGATTTCCGATCTTCTCTCCTGACGACTCCACAGTCTGTAGACCCCGCAAATGCCGGTCTCCACCACGCCATCTCCTTCCTCATGCCCGTCCAGGCTGCCAATCCATGGATCAGCCACGCCGATCTATGGAGTACGCCTCCTATCGGTCAAAGAAAGCTCCCCGCTGATTGGGCATAGCTCTCGCTGGTATCGCGGCGATCGAGGCGATGGGCGGACCGACGATCCCGTGGCAACCTGGACGGACCGATTATACGAGTGCTACGGCTGCAGAGGAGCATCGAGGCCAGATTGAGAACCGGTGCGACTCACCCCTTGGACAGCTATTTGTCTTGGCTAATAGGAGTGCGGTAGATTGCCAGATGGAGCAAAAGGAGCAGATCATGTCCGAGAGGTTTTCACACGGATGGGCTTCTCCGACCGGGTACGCGAAAACGCCTGCATGGATTTCCAACCCATCTGACGCGTAATTTGTAGGAGATCGTGGCCTTGTCGGGGGCGCATGCGCTAGGTGAGCATGACCAACAGGCGAACGGCTGAGTGTTGAGGAAATTCCAGGCCGGTGTCACCCCGATCGAAGCGGATTTGACGGGTTGGTGATATCATCCGGCCTCAACCACTGCTGACTGTTGCTCTTAGACCTTGGGTTGTCAACCCGATCCGCTTCTCGAACCAGTACTACAAACTCATGCTTACTAGAAAGTGGGAGCCGCGAAAGTGGGATGGCCCTTTCCAGTACGCCGTTTGGGTACTAAGGAATGGCGGAGCTGAAGAATGTCCAGATATGAGGCTACCGTGGCCGGGACGAAGCTGATGATGCTACCGACGGATGTGCGCTTACTGGCTCGATTCGAACATATATCATGCTGACAGACCCAGATGGCGTTGATCGAGGACCCAAAGTTTCGAGATTGGGTAGAAAAGTATGCTGCGGATCAGGACCTCTTCTTCAAAGACTTTGCCGTGGCTTTCGGCAAGCTCATCGGTATGTGTGGTCAACCAATTCACCGGAAACAGGCTGACTCCGCTCCAGAGCTTGGGGTGGACCGAGATGATACTGGTTTCGCCCAGCTGGTCAAGAAGTCTGCGGAGGAGGGAAAGCCGCTGGACAGGACTGCGATGCCCAGCGGCGGCACTTGTCCGTTCGCCGGAACCGGCTCGAAGGGAAGAGAGGCCCCGAAGGGAAGAGCGGCGAAGCTCTGATGAGAAGGTCATTCATGCGATCCGTTCTCGTCCTTGTCTTGCTGCATGCGGTCCACGTACTGCTTGGGCAACGCTCTTGTCTGAGAGAATGGCCAAAGCATTGACATGCTCGCATCTGTTGCCGTTCGCTTGTTCGGTCCGTAATTTGAGTCCATCTAAATTATCAGGATGCCTTCATTCAGCCGTCGGTTCGGATTGAATTTACGATGTATGCACAAGACGTGCTAGACCTGCAAGAGATCCGGAAACGGTCACATCAGTCTTAGCTAAGCTGGGTCCTCCAGTCCATAAACGATCTGTATCGGGAGATAGCGAAGCGCACGGAGATCCTCGGATCGCGACTACAGATAACATGCATACAATCGCCGGCACAGCTTTGACGACGGGTGTGATCATATGAATCTAGTAGGATCCATAAGAGGTAGTCCACGATCAACATCCTTCATCCTCTCACCCTCCTCCCCTCCAGCAATCTTCACTGACCCATCCGCAAATTCCGATCCTGGCTACGTGAGGTCCTCCACGACCGGCTCGACCACCCATTTGAGATAATATTCCCTCAACGCCTACTTATCCCACGCTCGAGTGAGATCGTCCATCGCCAACAGCTGGGAATCAGAGGCCTCCTGGAGAGCAGTACATGAGTTGAGCCTTGATTGAAGCTTTGTCTAGGACGTCGCATTTCCCACCCCACTCGGCGTCGTGGATCGATGGCTTCGGGAGCTGGTAGATCAGGTGTGAGACCTGGGTGATCTTGTTGGTTCCTGGATTCCGATGGGGTACAAAGTCGCCATATTAATATGGAACGGTCGGAGCTGCTCTCGGGATTGAGATGATGCGCGTAAGGGTAGGTTTTCAGACTGATCGTCCGGCTTCTCATGTTGGATCGCGGTCCCGGAGATTGGATCGGTGTCGTCGGACGGGGCAGGTGACATGATATGTGCCGAGCGAGTATAACAGGACTCGGTAGTGATGAAGGGACTGAAATCTTGCTAGAGCAGGTGTTTTCAGGGGCTGACAGGTGCTGAAAAGGGGAGCAAGGGACGGTCTTTGCGGGAATGAGATAGAGAAGTGCTTCGTTTCAGGTAAAGCTGATCACACGTTCCTCCCTTTCAAGGGTGAGGGTCCAGACAGTCGTTGACCATTCCAGCATCCCAGTAGGGGGACATGAGCGTCTGCTCATCCAATTGGGAACACAGGTAGTATAGCAGCTGTCTAGTCCCACATTTTGCCGAGGAATGGTGTGAGGTATATTTCAGGGTCACGAGTGAGTGACGCAAAATTAGTGATGACTTCGGGTCGTGTCAGTCCTTGCTGGGTCTCCGAGGTCTTCACAGGTGAAAGCCGTCAAGTTCTGCTTCCACTGGGTTGATGAGTGTCCATGAGTTAAGAGGGTGTCACATGTCTATCATACGGGAGGTTTGTGACCATGCAGGATGAAGTGATGTCTCTGTAGGGTTCGGATATACACAGAAGGGATGTCGCGGCCGATGCCTTGCGAAGATAGTATCGATCTCGCGTCATCACATGAAGTCCCCGTCGTCCAAAATATCTTCGTATGCCTCGGTGTCGACTTTGTTAATGGTCTTCGCCGCGCCAAGTTTCGGCTTGTTAGCAGGCTGATTCGCTCTCATCAACTCGCCTCCACACAACAGCGATGACAGCGTACCTTCTTCTTCCCGCTCGCCTTATCCCGCTCGTCCTGCTGCTTCGTATTGCCCAGCACACCCAACGACGATGAGACCTTCCTCGTTTGCACCGCGTTCAGGCTCTCGCACACGTCTTTCGCCAGTATTTCGACGAAAGTTGCGAAGAGGGGATTCGATTCGTGGCGAGAAATGATGACGGACATTATCTGTTTTGACAGGGTGTTGAAGGCGTCTTTGGAGGAGGGTTTGGATGTGAGGATAGATTGCAGAGTCTCGGGGCCTACGTATTGTCCAGTCAGCTAAGATTCTGGAAAAGTCTGAAGGTGGACTCACCGTCCTCCACCCCAGTCGATCCCATCAGGTCTGCAGCCGCCGCCAAGTCCGCCTCAATCTCCCTCTCCCTCGCTATCCGCCGTCTCTCCTGCGCCGTCATGGTGTCTATCAGATCGTCCCCATCATTCTGTACTTTCTACAGACAAACTCGTCAGCCAATGACCTGCGCTTCAAGCAGTATCTCGCTTCACCTCTTCAGCCCCCAACCGCTCCTTCTCCGCGAGCTTCTGCGTCAGGGTCATCTTTTTCTTCGTTGGTGCTGCAGTACCCGTCGGTGCCGCTTTAGGCTTCTCATCCTCCGACGCATCCCAGTCGTCCTGATGTCTCGTCAGCCAACGATCAAGGAATGCGACAAAGGGGATGACCTGCTCCTCCTCTTTATCCTCATCAGCCCATCGTGTCCGAGCTACAGGTCGGGGAGGGGCTGCAGCTAAGGCGGGGGTGGAAGAGCCGGAGTTGGCGGGCTCGTCTTCGAGGTCTAAGGTATACCTTTATGTCAGGATCCGCTCGATGATGAACCAGTGTCAGCTCACCCCAATCGTCTGCCATGATGAAGATATCGCCAAAATATTGAAGGTCACTAGGAGTTGTCTTGTGATCAAGGTCAAACGCAAGGAGCAGTCTTTAGTGGTCAGAATTAGTTCAACCACAATGCAAATCGTCCCTCGAAACCTCGTTTTCTCCGTTTGATCCCGTTGATGAAAACTATACCTACTGGCATTTCCCGTCCCAATCACTCACTCGCTCCGTTCCCGGCGGACGGCACGATGCCTCATCCTCCTCATCCCCTCGCCACCCTGACTCAGATCATCTCGACCCCCTCAGCACAAGATGGGATCTCGGCTGAGGTCGAGGACGACCTCCGAGTTGCGGGGTGTATGATGATCCAAGAAGCTGGGATCATGCTGGCGCTGCACGCTCTTTACCGACTGTCCAGGTCGAAGCTGACAAGAGCTGCAAGACCTCAGAACACGATCGCGACCGCCCAAGTCCTCTTCCACCGATTCTTCTATGTCAGCTCCATGTTCTCCTTCGGAATCACCGTTCGTCCTCATCCTACCTTCCCCGGCACTTTACTGACTCTCGGGACCAATCAGGACATCTCAATATCCTCACTCTACCTATCATCAAAGCTCAACGAGACTCCCGTCCGCCTACGAGACCTGATCAACACCTACATCCTCCTCTCGGCCCGTATCAAGTTCCTCCTCTCCCTGCCAGCCGACCAACCCTTCCCCGTTGAGCTGGACGCGGAGGGGTCGGGTGATATGTGGAGGATTGGAGCCGGGAATGGGAAGGGGAATCAGAAGGAGAGGGTCTGGGAGGGGTTTCAATTCGAGGTGCCGGGGTTTCATGATGAGGTGTTCTGGGATTGTCAGTGCCATGAAGAGGAGAGAAATGCGGCTGATGAGGAGTAGGGAAGGACGTGATTGTCGGGGCGGAGATGCAAATACTGAAGCGATTGGGATTCAACATGCAGGTGAGCGAGGCGTAGGCGTTCTGGTTACGGCTGATGCCGTCAGGTCGACCTGCCATATAGCCATGTCATCAATTACCTGAAGATCCTGGATCTCGTCTTCGAAGACCAGGTCGCTCAGATGTGCTGGTCTATCCTGAACGACTTGTCCGTCCCACCTCATCTATCAAAGACTTCTATCTGATGCTGTATAGTCTCCTCACACCCCTCTACGCCGTCCACCCCCCTCACACCCTCGCTGTCGCCTCCATCCTCCTAACCACCCGCCTCCTCCGAATCCTTCTCCCGGCAGAATGGTACCTCCTCTTCGACGTCGAGTGGGACGAGATTTGGTCATGCTGCGGGGCTGTCATGCGGGTGTGGGATGACTGGGGACTGGGACGACACAAGGGTGTGATCAGTGGTGCTCGGAGGGGAGGACTTGAGGAGAGGATGAAGAGGGAGAATCGGTGGAGGAGGGCGTGGATATTGGCGGAGTCGAGAAAGGCGGTGAGGAGGTGGGTGGGAGGAGCGGGAAGGGGATGAGGGCCGGGAAAGGGGTATCATTGGTTAGTACGCAGATACAGCATGTGGCAGCCTATCCATTCTGTATTCAACCCGGAACTCTTCCCAGTTGAATCCCAGAGGTCGCCGCGAACCGCCACAAGCTACCGCATCAAGCTATTTGGTTCCGGTTCCGCGCGTCTGGACCCGTGATCCCGTGCATCATCTGTTCTGTACATACCTCCTAGACAACCCATCTCCTCCTCAACGACTGGCATCCCTCTCATCAGCTCGGCGGCCACGGATTCCCTCGCCTCGAGGACCCTATTCACCGGCGTACCAATCTCCGCATCGAGACACCCTCTGCACCACTCCTTCCCCCAACCGCTCATCATGGTCCTCGGTCGACTCACGCATTACGCCTGCGACGCACTAGCCATCTCTGCGATCCTAGCAGGGGTCAAGAAATCCACAGGCTTCGCGTGGGTCCCCCTCCTTTCTACTTGATATCCACTTGTCCTCATCCCTATCCAAATCAACCCAATCTCATCCTCCTTCGTTTCCCTGGACGAGTCACGCGACCTTTCTTGACTAGTCGGTGGCACAGACCCGCAACGAACCTCATCCCGGATTCTTCAATCAAGTCCGTCGCCGACTCGTATTTCTCCGCCGGGGAGACTGTCTTCGGGATCCTCAGTGGACAGGCGGTGACGAGTGGGTGGTTTAAGCGGTCCTGAGGCGGAAACGCGGAGCGAGGCCGTGGGCGAGCAGGATGGTGAATCCTTTGCTCTGACACGTTGACAAGAAGGAGCGCGGGGGCATGGGGCGGAGGGATAGATGGTGTCTCGCTCGGCTCTGACTCGGAGATATGTGGGCGGCATGTAATACATGTACACTAACACACTCCAATCTTTACACACTCCCACTACTCCTGATCCTGGTAGACTGATTGACTAGTGTTCACGACTACCCCGGCCGGGTCCGCCATCCTCCTCGGGGTAACTTCGATAGGACTCGTGAAATCCTGCACCGCCTGGGGCAGTCTCGGGAACTGCGAGTACCTTGCCGCAACCCTCGGAACTTCCGCGGCCATAGCGAATGGAGCGACGGCGTCGATATCCGTCATCTGCGCTCGCGTCCTTGGGGCCGGTGACTTGAGCTCGTACGCTTCGTTTGGCTCGGCCGCGGAGGTGAGGGCTTCTCGGTCGATATTGAGGCGATCACCGAGTTCGTGGAACGGATCTGAACTCGGGGAGGATATCACGGGCCGTTTGTGCGGGATCATTGGCTGGATGTTCTCTTCGGCGAGGGAGAGGGACTCGGAGGTCATGTTTCGGGGAAGCAACACCTGGGCGACTCAAGCCGGACCTCTACTGATGTGGAGGGAGGTGCTTACGATTTCGCTGAGACAGGTCGATGCGAAGATGGAGAATTGCCCGAGGAGGTAGAGGAGGTCGCCCCAGAATGCGTTATTGTTGACCCGCTTGCCGGACGTGAAGACGTCGACGGATAAAGTGAACTATCGAATCTCAGCGGCCGGTATACCTGGGCGAGGAGACATACGAAGCTGATTGAGTAGGCTATGCGGAAGACTGTGCGCATCCAGTTCATCTCCGCGAAGAAGTGGAGTCGCTCAAGTACTTCGGGGATGCCGCCTTGTTCGCGGACGGCGTTGATGAACGATGGGAGGACGAGGCAGAGGATGATGCTGGCTGTCGCCAACCTGTTCCTCGCTGTCAGCTGATGGATTGCATGACTGGGCGGTACGACGGACAGGAGGCTGACGCAAGAACCGATGAGGAACAGGTAACCCTGCGCATGGTCATCAGCGCAAATCGAGCCAAGCGAATGAGGAAGGACTGACCCGCATGATGTCAAGTTTCGAGGTCTCGATCTGGATCGCGCAGAACAGTAAGGCGAGGGAACAGCTGACCGCCACAAGCCAAGCCTTGAAGTACCCAGACGCGAGCCAGGAGGAGCCCGACCCACTCGGAGACCGGATGGACTGGATCAGGTACCCCCAAAACAAGAACTACGCCATCCTTCCTCACCACGATTCTTCCTAGAGAAAGAGGCTGGCTTACCTCCTCGAGATGGACAGCCTGCAGAAAGATCCATCCGCAACAGAGAAGGTACAAGCTCGACTCCCACAGTCTTCTCTCCGAAGCCGACCATAACTGCCACGGTGCCGGGATGGTTTCGTCCAGCACGAAAACGTAATACTGGCGTCACCCTCGTTAGCACGATCAAGTCTGGGAGCCGGAGACGAAGGAGAAGGAGAAAGGGAAGGAGGGGGCAAGAGACGGACTGACCTCGGTGTAGAGGACGTGTACCTCGATCCAGCCTCCGGCTACGAAGAAGCAGATCGAGGCGAAGAGGATATGGAGCATCAAGGCGCGGAACCAGTTGGTCTTGGTTGGGAGAATGCATCTGGCTCGACTTCAGCTTGGTGTGGTCAAACGGGTTGAAGACGGGTCAAATGATGGGGACAGTTGGTAAGACGACGACTCACTTGAAGCCGTCATAGTGCCAGGTATGCCAGAGGATGAAGAGCAGGGCCGTGGTCGCGACTAGCGCGGAGAAGGTCATGCTCGCAGGACTGCTTTCGTCAGCAAGCCTCAGCCAGATTAGGTGAGTGAGTTTGAGCTCACGTCAGCATCGTGCAATTGATGAGATGGGATCTGCGTGAATGCAGTGCTTTCAGCGGCACTACGTGGAAGACAAACGATGGTGAGAGAAATTCAGATACTTTCGCAGTAGACTAGCATCCGTCAAAGGCCTCCCCGTCCCTTACATCGTAGCTGTTGCGATCCGTAGGACGCCTTGCTCCCAACCATTTAGCTCAGTAACCCTCAAAGGGACAGCCGCAAACGGCGACCCTCGATCCAGTGCCCAAAGGATGCATGTAGATCAATATCCACCTGGACCCGTCTGATCCGCCTCTCTTCTCCTGCCCGGTCCCACTCCCGAGTCCACCGTCCCCGCCCTCGGCCGACCGGATCGGCTCTCGTGCCGAATAAAGGCTAGGTACTTTGGAAAGCTCGATGTGGTTTGAGGCTGTCTTTGGTTAGGTGAGGATGTCGGAGATGGGCTTGGCGGTTCCGGAGTGGGATTGTTGAAATCTATTCAGATGATCAGTGCTGGTCTGGAGAAGGACGAGATCACTCACCTTTGCGGCAGAGGGGACAGCTACCGGAGACTTGTAGTAGCCACGGATCGATGCAAGCTTTGTGATACACGTGTTCCTTCGCGCAAGGTAGTACACGCAGGTCATCTCCTTCCTCGAAATCCAGCAGGCAGATCGGACATTGGTCTCCCGCCGCATCCGCATCCACTTCGTCTATCATCGATCGATGCGCGACGTGGTTGCCTGACGCCCGACGGGATCCAGAGGGCGTTGGACCAGATTTGAGCGATTCGTCGAAATCCTCGGACGCAGTTCGAAACGTCTCGTCGTCTTCCAAGCTACGCACCCCCAAGGATTGTCGAGCATGGTTGACCTGATTGAGTTCCGGCAAGACCACGCTGCTCGGTTCCCCTTCCGACGATAATCGTTTCGGCTGACTACCGCGGAAGCCCCTTTCATGAGTAGTCGAGGTTGAGCGATTGAATTTGATGACGGGGAACGTATCCAGGATAGCCTGAGCGATACCTCCCGCCGTACTTTGCGGTCCCTGCGTATCATCTCCCTCTCTTCGGCCGTATCGCTCTGGATTACGCGCCGCCCGCCGTGCGCCCATAAGGACGATGAGGAGGAACATCGATGAGATGAGGCCGGTGATGACGTAGAGTGCTATCATGGAATCCGGAGGGTGGTGTGAGGACGGAGGAGCAGATGTGGAGGTCGCGCTTGGGATGTCGGAGGTCATCGCTTGGCCTGTAGAGTTGCGGGCGGCGAGGGTGCCGATGAGGTAGGTTCGGGTGGACAGCGGTGTGCCACCGATGGATTCGTTGATAGCATTCCCACTAGTTACCTTCCTTTCAGCTTTGCGTTGCATCGTGGTGCAAAGATACGTACGACTCGTTTAGAAGGGTACCGTTATAGGTGTAAAACATATCATTGGTATGCACAAATTTAGTATCGATCAACCTGTTCGTCAGCCGATATTGCCACGAGGAACCTACCGAGCGGTCTGGACCTTCTTTGTCGCAAAAACGTCCAGCGGCTTCTCGAAATTCTGGATATAATCCTCATTGAGCAGACAGGACGCCGAGGTCGCCGTGTATAACAAGGCGGAAACCGCTCCTCGATCCCGCGCAAGGGTGAAGATGTCTATTTGTCAGCTATTGCTGTTGAGGCCCGACGTACCCCACTCCTGGCTGGCAGTGCTTTCGTTGACATCGCAGCTGATGTATGCGATCCAAGGTGTGGATGTTGTGAGGTTTTGCCCCATGGAGGATTCCACGAAATGGACGAGACCGCCAGAAGTCGTCCCTCCAGTCTGCACATCCGCTTCCAACTGATACGAACTGGAGCCCATGAGCCTCTTTGTACCATGACTGGATGGGGGGACGTACACAGGACCAGAAAACACGCCAGCGGGATCTACCCATGATATCGAGATTGTCGAAGAATCCGTAAAGTTCAACGAGGACGTATCGTTGACCGGCTGAGCAGGGATATATGCGGCGGCGGGAATGACACGTAGGATAGATGTATAGATGATGGGGATGACGAGGAGGTGGGCGAGAGAGGTCATGGGGAAGCGAGATAAGGATGTTCAAATAACAAAGGCAGTGTTGTCCGGTTGTTTGCTGGCGCTATCGGGTAGCAGAATGCCTCGTGGGATCCGATTCCGACTCAAAGGCGACGAAGAGAATGCGCGGTCCTAGTCGTCCACGATGATGAGTCTGGGGATTCCAGAAGTCTAGTGTGCGGAGGTCGGATGAGAGAGATAGCGCTTGTTCCCAGCGGGTAACACGGCGACAATGTTTTGCCTCCGCGCCTGCGGTTTCCAGCGATAAGAAATCCAGGCTCGACTAGTCTCGATGTTTTGTCTCGATGTTCTTCTATCGATGTTCTTTAGAAGAACATCGAGAGATCGAATTAAAATTTGGACTCCCCATCGCACTCGTCGTCAATTGTGTTCGACAATTGTTGACTGTGACAACCTGTCTTATATAGTCAAGACCATTTTATACCCACGATTGTGTCCGACAATCGTCTTCATTCATTGATAGTCTACGGGGCATGAGGGTTGCTTGGGCGTGAGTTCGATCCAAATCATACTTGGTTGGGTAGATGCTGATATATTCAGCCAAGTCACATCCTCTGAACACACCTGTGCCAAAGGCAAGCATTGGGATCAAGACATCATCATTCAGTCTCATTGAGGGGATTGGGGACCTGGTGTGACGCCAAAGATTTGTCTTGCATCAAGTGCGATTTAATCATACTAATTCAGAGCGATTCAGGATTGTACGTTGCCCATTGCTCCTTTGACTCAAACCATTGAAAGGAGCTCAGGGAGTTGGGGGCAAAAAGGAGCTTCTTAACATGTTTGGGGTATCAACAGATTTGGGCAAAGCATAATGTGTTGTGAACCCTGCATGACCGCGATCTGCTCCACCGTATGATAAACACCGGAATATCCGATCAATATTGTCTGCATGTCTGCAACTGTCGTCGACATTACCCGACAAACCTATGGACTAGTACCAAGTGCAGTCATTCATGGGATCAACCCCTCAGACCAAGCATGGCCGCATGTCCAGAACTGTCGATCACATTCCACGACCAAAGGGGTACGACCAGGGATAGCCGCGTATTTCAAGCTTTCAAGAGTTTTTGATGGTACCTCAATCCACACCAAGCAGCCGGTAAATACTCCTAGCCACTGTGCACTCAGGCCACCCCTCAGACCGAGCTACGTATCACCCTCGCCGCCGCACTTGCCCCCCGTTGCCTCGGCACGGGCTACGTCTGCACTCTCAAACAGGCCGGATCCGAACATCGCGGGTGTTCATGGGTTTGGCGGACGAGCAGAGGACATGGGCCGGCAAACCTCTAGAGTGCTGTAGAAACGGGAAGAACGATCATGAAGCCCCGGGTTTGAGAGCGGCAAGAGCGGAAAGACCGAGGTATGCAGAGGTATAATCAAGAGACCAGATTGACTGATATCCGCTAGAGATCTAGTATCGAGGTTCTCGTAGCTAGTATATGCAACGTCTCGTAACTAGCGGACCTACCCTACCGACAACCAGCCTGGCTGTGGAGGCGTTTCACCCTCAGGTTGAGTGATCTCTCGTGCCGTGTGAGACTAGACTGGTAGGTCTACGTCTTACCCGCACTCGTCGTTGTCTGTGTTCCACAATTGTTGACCGTGTCAACCTGTCTTGAGCTTTCTATTGTCAAGACCATATCATACCCCGCGAGTGTGTTTGCCAACCGTCTCCATTCATTAGTCCACGGGGCATGAGGGTTGCTTGGCCGTGAGTTCGATCCAAATCATAGTTAAGTTGTGTACGGTCACACTACATACTGCTGAAGGATAATTGTCGGAAAATACCACCTTTGGGAAGCGACTGCTTCATCGTGATTTCGCTACATCGAACCCATCTTCGACATGCTGATCAGAGCAAGAAGACCGCTTGTGGGGCATGTCTTGTCATTGCAAGCGACAAGGAGCGCTCGCCGGCTACTCACAAGTCCGCTCCACGACACCTCCGAGCTCTTAAAAGCTAAATCCTTCCAAAGGTGGTAGTCTACCGTTCCCCGAGAACCTCGCCTTCGCGTTCGATATCGTACGTCGTACGGCAGGTCGCACGGTCAAGCTCACTTTCTGACGCAGGATGGAGTACTGAAGCAAGGTCGACACATCTTACCCCAAGCCAAGCGAGTCCTACGCAAGCTCGCAGGAACAGGCGGTCAATCCAGGTACGCCAATCTCATCTCAACAGCATGCTGCGTACTGACTTCTCAGACCCATCCCTTTCCTGCTCATGACTAACGGCGGTGGTCTACCCGATACCGAGCGACGTGAAGCCCTCTCTGCAGAATTGGGCGTTGAAGTGAGGATCATCGACCGTTCCTGCTGACCGTAGCGAAGGTCGGCGCAGATCAGCTCGTTCAATCACATACTCCGCTTCGAGATTATGTCGGTGAATATGCGGATAAGCCGGTACTTGTCGTCGGGGGTCGGGGAGATGCAGGGCGACGGGTGTCCGAATCGTGAGTCAGAGCGAATTAGCTTGAGCTTTATGGCAGGTATGGTTTGAAGCATGCGTATATCTTGCAAGACGTTGTGGCCTGGCGACAATCGGTCTGGGACCGGTACAGCCTTACCCCCGAGGAAGAGGGTTTCGTCAAAGTAGGTCCGCACTCACATCATTGGCTGACACGAAGAGAATCGATTTCTCGACTACGCCCTTCCACGCAATCTTCGTGATTCACGATAATGGGATGGATTGGGGTCTCGCGACTCAGGTTATTACCGAGCTCCTGGGATCGGAGGGCGGGGTGCTCGGGACGAAACGGTCTCGGGGTTTCGGTCAGGATGGAGGGAACTTGCCCTTAATTCTGACTAATCCGGACGTCATTTGGGGATCGTGAGTCCGACTATGTGACTCCAGCTGATATCAGAGATTACCCCTTACCTCGATTGGGCATGGGTGCTTTCCGATTAGCTTTGGAAGCGGTCTTTAAGGTTCGCTGAGGGCGCCGAGCTTGACTGACGAGAAGGCTACGACGGGGACACAGTTTGCATACACCCAGTTTGGGAAGCCCCACGCTGCGACCTACGCCTTCGCCGAGAAGATGATGCGGAGACATCTAAATATAATGGGAAGAGATCCAGATGGCGGGCTCAACGTGTATGTCTTCCCCTCACTTGGAGACCAACAAGCTGATACATGTTAGGTACATGATAGGAGGTCCGCCCGTCATATGATTCCGGATTCGAGCTTATGCTCAGCATAGATAATCCAGAGTCCGGTGAGTCATTCTGTCTCGGCCACGCTAATATCGGTAGATATAGCGGGTGCCAATGGGCATGGCTGGTCGTCCATCCTGGTGAAGACCGGTGTCTTTCGTGGAGGGACACCGTCACATACGCCCACGAAGATAACGGAAGACGTGGAGGAGGCTGTGACGTGGGCTATAGAGCGAGAGCTGAGCAAAGGTCGATGACACTGCATGCATGCCGGTCCATACCATACAATCCCAACCGCCACAAACGGAAGCTTTCGGAAGATTCGGTACTCCGTTGGCGGGGTTAACGGCCCAGATTTCGGTTTTCGGTCCTAGACCCCATCTCTTGCACTCATCTTCTGGCTTTAGATTTGGTATCATGTCGGAGACGCCTCCTCTGGCTGTCCGTGGCCTGGACGGTAATCGGGACCGTACCCCTGAGCTCACCTCGTACGCCATCTCCTCAAACTTTCTGTGCGTTAAGCTAATTCGGTGCGCAGTAAACGTGAGAGGCGTCACCGTGAGGACGAGGAAGATGATCGTGACAGGTCGGCTTCGGGCAGGTCACATCGACGTCACGATGACGAAGACCGGGAACGCGAGCGCGAGCGGGAGAGGCGACATCGCCATCGTCCCCGCGAGGACGAGACGGAGGAACAACGAAGGGAACGTAAGAGAAGGCATCATCATGAAGACGAGACTGAGGAGGAGAGGGAGGAGCGTCGGAGGCGGAGGAGGGAGAGGGAGCGTGAACTCGAGAACCGAGATAGGTCACCTGCGCACCGAGAGTCTTCGGCTCGTCAGTCTCAATCACATCGAGATAGGTCTAGGGAGAGTCATAGGTCACATCGATCGCGCGATGTCGAAGCGACCGGTCTGAGGGACATGTCCAGGGAGGAAAAGGAAGCCGAGAGGGAGAGGCGAGACCGTGAGATGGCGGAAGAGCGTCGAGAGGCGGCTCGAATTAGGGATGAGCGGTTCGCAGAGGTGAGCAAGTGCACCTGGCTGTAGCTAATGTCAGATGGACCGAGAGCGAGAGCGTGAACGACGAACCCGCGAGCGACCATTCTCACCTCCTGCCCGCCGCCGTGCATCTCCCACCTATGATGCTCCGCCGCCCCCTCGAGAACCCCCGCCACCTCGTGACCCCGTCAACCAGCTTCTCGATGAGGTCGACTCCGAGTCCCGCTCCATTTTCGTTTCTCAGCTTGCCGCGAGATTGACCTCGAGTGATCTAGGACTGTTCTTCGAGGACAAGCTGGGTCGAGGGGCAGTGAGGGATGCGCGTGTCGTGACGGATAGGGTGTCCAGGCGGTCCAAGGGGTAGGTGGTATCTGCCGTCACGATGCTGACGGCAGAATCGGGTACGTCGAGCTTGATGCTGTTGAGCTGGTCAACAGGGCTCTAGCAGTGAGTCCACCTTGTTTGATCGCGCTAACTCCAGCTCTCCGGCACGATCGTCATGGGCATACCGATGAACATCACGCTTACCGAAGCCGAGCGCAACCGTCAAGGGCAGGTCGCGGCGATGGCCGCTGGCGGATTTATGGGCAGCGCTCCTCGTCCTGCAGTAACCTACCAATCAAACTTCCCGCCACTCAGCACCGGTCTCGCGATTCCACCGGGTGTCGACGTTGACTCACATAGAGATGCTTCGATCCCCTATCATAGGCTCTTCGTGTCCAGTCTCGCGTACAACCTATCGGCCGATGATCTTCGTCAGGTGTTCGAGCCGTTCGGTGGCGTGGAGTTTGTGGATCTGCACATGGATTTCGTGAGTTCAACAATGTCTGGGCACCGCTAATGGCAGACTGGTCAAAGCAAGGGGACCGCTTATGTCCAGTTTACCGATCTTCGATCCTCTCAAATGGCGCTTGACGCGATGAACGGATTCGATCTCGCTGGACGTCCAAGTGAGTGCGGCCTTTAGATTCAGGCTGATGATAGTCCGTGTACAAACGATTCAAGAGCGAGCCTATGTCGCGGAGCAGATTGAAGACACAGGCTATGGAACAAGACTAGACGCGACGCAGCGGCAGCAGCTCATGTTCAAGCTTGCTAGGACTGAGCCGAACGTCAATCTCGCCCTATCTGCGCACAAGTCTTCGGTACCGTGAGTGATCATTCCAGCATTTACCAGTTTCTAGCAAGCTGATGACTTGCAGATCCAAATCGCCCTCAATGGCCCCGACTTCATTCGTTATCGTCAGCAACATGTTCAACCCGGAAGAAGAGACTGAACGGAACTGGGACCTGGACCTTGCTGAAGATGTCAAGGGCGAGATCGAGGGCAAGTATGGCAAGCTCAAGCGCATCAAGGTGGACAAGATGTCAGCGGTGAGAAACTCGCAGTCTCACCGTGATCAAGCTAAGGAGAAGCAGGGCGAAGTTTACCTCGAATTCGATGTGATTGCTGCTGGGCAGAACGCGATCAAAGGCCTCAACGGACGGTTCTTCGGTGGAAGGCAATTGCAGGCTTCATTCATCTCCGAGGCGCTATTCAAGGCGCACCTGTGAGGGGAGATGTTCCCGCTGTTCCCTGCTCGATCCTTCTCGTTGGTATAATTACCCTCACACCTCTGTCCACAGGTAGCGCATGGCGCAACAAGGCAAGGCTTTTCCAAAGTTGACGTTTTCCCATGTTCGCATGCATTCCCATTCTCCATGCTGAAGACGCGGAGTTCGCCGCCCACCGCCTTGGTTCCAGCATCAAGATAGTCACGTGAGCGGTGCGTTCCATCTAGATCCTTTGTGCTCTCGATCATCCACCGCCTTTGTCTTTGCCTGCACCAAGCTGCATCCGGCTATCCTTGAGATCCTCAATACCATCTCGCGAGTATGGCATTCATCCTATCCGGTCTCCTGAATTGGCTCCGATCGCTCTTCTTCATTAAGCACCTAGAAGTCACCATCGTAGGATTACAGGTATTTTGGGCTTCTCTTTCCATCACAACATCGTGAAGCTGACAAGGGCTATGCAGGCCAGTGGGAAGACTTCGTCAGTACCAACCATCACTTTCCCGATACCGGACAAGGCGGTTTACGAGCTGACGGAAATGTTGATCATAGACTGGTGAACGTCCTCGGCTCAAATCAATGGTCCGAAGATGTAGTCCCGACGGTCGCATTCAACCTGCGACAGGTGAGGAAGGGAAATGTGACGATGAAGGTGTGGGATGTCGCGGTGAGTCATTCACCCCATCCCAAGAGATCCGGCGCATGGCAGGATCGAGAGGAAGCAGTGGGAGTCAGGCAGGAGGGAGGAGACGGGAGACGGCATAGGAGCTGTGCTGATGATGGGCATAGGGCCAGCCGAAGTTTAGGGGGATGTGGGATCGGTATTGTCGAGGAGCGGATGCGATAGTGTGCGTCTCTCGCTGCTTGCGGGAGGCTTCGAGCTGACCTGATGCTTAGGTATGTGGTCGACGCGGCCGATGTGAGTTGATCCCCGATCCTCTTTGTCACTGCCGATTCCCATTCTTCGTCATCCAGCTCCAATCTGGCTGCGAACTTCTCTCACATCCAGGTAGTCAAACGGTGGCTGACTCAACCCGTGCAACAGCCCAAATCCCTCCCCACAGCAACATCCGAACTCCACGCCCTCCTCGCTCTTCCCGCACTCGCTTCCGTCCCCCTCCTAGTCCTCGCAAACAAGAATGACCTGCCCGATGCCGTCGGAGTTGACGATCTGATTCGGGAGATGCGATTGGGTGAGATCGGAGGGAGGCTCGTCTCGGTGAGTCAGCTCGTTATGTGCCAGGGCATACCACGAAGCAGTCGGGTAGCTCCGAGGTTGCCAATGGCTGACTGTTTTCATAGTGCTACTCAACAAGCAACAAGACGAAGCATAATCTCGATATCGTACTCGCATGGCTCACACAACGGGCACATTGAGTTGCTAGCTCCCATCAGGCAGATTGGTAATGAGGGCGGACCCGAAATAGGCATTGATCCCGCTTGGCCATTCGTTCACAAGGGCAGAGGACGTCGTCTTGTACAGAAACGATGCAGCGTGTTGTATAATACGATGAATTCTGATGGTCTATCGGCTGACCCCCGTCGCCTTGATCGCCTAAAGGATCCAATCGACACGGGCGGGGCAATCTGATGTTCTGCCATTTCGAGCAGGAGAAAAGAAGTCCCTCGATTCGTCCACCGACGAAGATCGGAACATCCCGACCGCCAGGTATATTGTCACTGCTCGTGGTACTTCTTACGCGAGGGGTCGCCATGCGTGCTGAGCTGTGAGCACTCTCATGATTGGAGGTGTACCAAGAAGCAGTGACAAGCAACTAAACAAGGGACCTTGGGAAGCTCGGTGATTCTGTATGGCACGAAGGACTAAGTGCTCTATATTTTTGGATGACATCAAACTTGATCTGCACAACAGAAAGCGCCTCAGTGCCGCACGAGAGCCTCTGATGCATGGCAGATTAACTGCGACTCCCCTCTCATGCGCCCCGCATATTCCCCTTCGGTCCGCGATGCCCGCCACCACCTCCTCTCCCCAGTCCACCACCACCTCCACCACCATCGGCCTGACCATTTCGTCCCACAGAACCACCTCCTTGATATCCCCCTCGTCCCCTCCTTCCACCGCCTCCACCACCATGCCCACCACCTCCCCCGCCGGCACGATAATGCTTCCGCCAAGAAGGAGTCTCCACGATTGGTCTGGTTGGATAATCTCCGTGCTCCTCATTCGTTACTTCCCGGGACATCAGCTGATTGCTTGTTCCGCGTGGGTCGAAGACTCACGCCAAGGCGTCTGGACGACCTCGTTCGGGACTCGTTTGAGCTCTGGGAGCCAGAGGCGGACGTATTCTCCTTTAGGGTCGTAGTCGCCTGCTTGCTTGATGGGGTTGAATTGTCGGGATGAGCGGGGATCATTGCCCACGCCGGCTTGAGAACGATCAGCGCGTTCCTATCCGCATGAGGACAGTCGGCAGCCGGGATTTACCTTGGTATTGCCTTTGGGGGAGAGAAGAGGGAAAGCGTGAGTACAAGCGAGAAATCCCACGGAGAGCCGCTCACCAATTGCCCCAACTACGACAGCATATCAGCCCAGATATCCATAAGGACAGAGGAGACCCACTTCGAACACGTATCATAGTCCACCAAATGCATCTCAAAGAATTCGGCCCCAATCCTCCAATCCACATACCTTCAAGCACCCTCATCAGCTAACCATGCACCCCCCACTCAATTGTCTGCACTCACAGGTCCTTGGTCAAAAAACTCGCCACGTTTTGTCTCCCCCGATTACTCATCCACCCCGTCTCCCTCAACTCCCTCATGTTCGCGTCTATAAACGGAACGCCCGTCCGTCCCTCACACCACCGTCGAGCAGGATCGTTTGGGTCGGACCAGTTGGGATTATGCCAGTCGGAAGGATCGGGTCGTTCGGAGGATGGGTACATTGAGATTTGGGAGGAATAGCCGAGGGGGTCGAACAGGGATGAGGACTTTTGGGAAGCGTATTTGAGGGTCGTGAATTGGAAGAAATCGCGCCAGAGGAGCTCGAAGATGATCCCTAGGACCCATCAGCCGTCAACACGGCCAAACCTGACGAATGACGTGACATACAGTAGACGTTGTTTCTGGTATCCTTCTCCCTCCCGACGAGTTCAAGGAGCTCACCAACCCGCCAGCCCGCCTCTCGAGGACTGAGACACCCCAAACTGAAGAACGCAGAAAATTTCGTGCTGAATGCTTCCCCCATCAACCCATTCCGTGTAGCTTTGTAATGCTTCGCCTTCGCCCCGCCTTCCCATCCATCAGACGTGTTGTGGCCGACGTAATCGTCCAGTCGCGCCAGAGCAGCTTCCTCGCCTCCTGGGAATGGGATGGCAGATGAGGCATGACTCGGCGTTGGTGTCGTCCCTTTCGTCGCGGTCGACCATCCGCCTACTGGCAGGTTGTCCAGAAGCGGCTCGACGAGCTTGGCGTACATCCCGTCAACCGAGTCGAGCTCGTCGCCCTTCTTCACCCATCCGCCTCGTCCGTCCGAGAATTCCATATTTCCGACATCCGGGAAAGGCTTGAGACCGCCCTTCCCCTGACCGAACGAGACCTTCAGCCCCTTCCCATCATGCCCAAACTCCGCAGTCTTCATCGGCTCCACCAACATCCCTCCACCGAGATTCAGCCCCAGCCCCTCGACCTTCTTCCGGAAAGAGGTGTACACATCTGGCGTACTCTTTTCCGGGTCGAACGGAAGGTGTTTGGGCGGAACGAGCGTCTTGCTCTGATTCAAATTCAGCTCGACATTGGGTAAAACACCTCGAAGTCGGTCCAGCATCGCTCGTTCCTCTAGAGAAACCTCCTCTTGGGCCCAGATACCCGCTACCGAGCCTTGCTGAGAAATCGCCTTGACCAACTCCGGGACGAGCACCTCGGGTTTCCCATACCCAATGAGCATATCCCCCCCCGACCGCCTATACGTCTCCCGCAGCCCATGAACCGATTGAAGGAGGAACAACAACCTATGCGGTGAACTCCGGTGAAAGTGCCCGACTCTCGATATGGGTGAGGGTCGAGTCTTCCTCGGTCCAGCATGATTCGGATTCCCATCCTGCTTCCCCTGCTTCCTCGCTTCGGTCCCAGCATCCGGCTGGGATATGGAAGAAGTATTGGGCAAGCGGGATACGTCGATCTGGCGCTCGTCAAAGATGTAGAGAGGGAGGAAATGGGTGATGTCGGATGATGGCCTGTGGGCGAGGTGGAGAGATGGAGAATCGTGAGTTCGGAGATCGTAGGTGTGGAGGTGAATGAAGATCTCGGCGGTTTTAGAGGACATGCTGCGGCACTGTGAACAACCAATCGTTCCTCGTAAGCTTGAGAGACGTATCATGCAGCTTGAGAAGCAGCCTTGGAAAATTCCAGACCAGTGGAATAGACAAATCGGCAGATCCGATCGATGCGGATCGATGATCTCCCGGAGATTATTCACGCGGTTTTGGTCCCGCTGATAAGATGAAACCGAGCTAGCGTTTCAGCCCCAGGCTCCCACTTCAACGTCGGAATATCAACATCGCGTACCTCAGCCAAATTGCCTCCAATGACATGTAAATGTACCTATTCACCGTTGCTTAGGAGATTGAAGTGGTTGGGTCAGTCTCAGTAAGCTAGTTCGGGCAATCATGCGGATGTTTTGCTTCGCTCGTGCTCCATCGCACTGTATGATAGTAATTATAGCAACGCCGCATCACTCTTCCCCTCCTCTACCAATTTCCCCCAATCCATCCTCCATCCCGCAATCGCATCTCTCATCCCAGGCTGATTGATCAAGTTCCGTATCCATCTCATCAGCGCGTCCTCGTCCTCCGCCACGAAATATGAGGATAAGAGCGATAAGATGGACTCGAATGTCGCTGTGGGTGCAGACAAGAGATCTTTCAGACTATGTCAGCATTCGGTCTCTGCTCTGGGTTTCTGCTCACCTCTGAAGGCCCATAGGAGAGCGACGGAAGTGAGGATCATAACATCCCTCCCATCCAGCCAGAGGGCATCCCACAATCGGAGCTGCTGGGCGAAAGGGACAGTGTTAACGAAGAGCGTAATATACCATTTCGTCCCCCAGGCAGAGGAGGAGATCATATTCCGTTGCTTCGACCTTCATCAGCTGAGTGTCTCCCCACTGAGTGAAGGTACCGACAAACGACTTGTAGACATCCGGCATGAGCCATTCCATCAATCTCTCTTGGACGTAGAACGCCTCAAGCAGTCCAGGGAAACCAGGTGCGAAGATCGAGTGCATCCCGTAGACGTCGTGCAGCCGGACCAGTAAAGCGTATGCCCGCTGAGACCCCATCAACTGGGCAATCCGCAATCTGAAAGGTTTGGGCGTACCTCTGGATCGAAGTAGCACAGCAGTGTCGCAGCGATCGGTCCCATGCCCTGACAATACCCGCACGTCTCGCACAGCAAGGAGAAGCAATGTAGCACGTGAAAAAGAGATCGTTGGCCGGAGCCATATCGAGTGACGAAGAGTGTATGGCCGCTGATAGTTCGCGGGACATCGAGGTCGATCTGGACGTCGTGTGTCGAGGGGAGGTCAATCTGGGTCTGAGCAACGATCGTGAGCTTGCGGTAACGGAGTCAAGTTCGAGACAAACGCGATAGTCATTCCCTAGCTCCTCAGGAGGCCGCTTGCCCTTGCGCTTCCCCTTCGCCCCAGCCCTCTCCTCAGCCATAGTCCACCAAGCCGCCATCCTCCACCGATCCGGGATCCCCTTATACACCCTCCTCGGCAACTACCCGTCAGCGGCCATTCCCGGTTGTTCACTCACCTTGGCCCCCTGTCCATCTTCTCTCCACTTCCACTCTGCGATATTCCCACCTTGATCCCGTGATTTGACAGCCACCATCTTCATCCACTTGACTATTCGCTCATCCTCTTTCCGCCGACGCTTCTCCTCCCCAGCACTTTGGTCGGGGCTTCCAGGTATCGCTGCAGAAGGCCCGAAATCGGATCCTGCGCCAAACGAGGGAGGAGGTGGTAGAGGTGCCGGAGTACCAGGGGGTATTGGGGAGCGAGAAGGGAGTTTTGGGAATTTGGTCAAGGGGGCGGTTAGGATGAGGGCGAGTCGTGTCTCAGATCGATTACGCAGTGGCTCATGTATGAAGCCATATCTACCTCATCTTCAGCCGTAATCCAAGATGAATAGGAGATTGAGATTGAGTCACCTATCGAGACTAGCGAGGAACTCCCTCTCCTTCTCCCCTACATCCCCATTCGTATCCGCCTCAAACATCGTAGCCCTCTTCCCACTCTGCGGTCCTCCCCTCGTCCTCTCCACCCCCGGATCCCATCCATCCCCATGAACACCCTCCGACTCCAACCGCGCATCTATTCCCATCAGCACCGCTCGAACCGAGCCCGGACTCAAGGCGGACATGACATACAAGTCGACCTCACATGGAACGCATCATTCTCCTCTCCCGGGTACTGCGACGACCCCGAGATACTCACCTGGCTCGTACTGGCCGAAGAACTGCCCGTACCCGGACGTCGCGGCGAGAGGCGGGATATACTAGGATGAGTAGGGGAACACGCGTTCGAGCTGAGGGAGGTGAATGTCGAGGAGCGCTGGTCGGCGAGACGTTCAGGTGTGTTGGGGCCGGTGACGGTAATGGGAGGGGCGACGGCGGTACTCGTTGAGCTGAGCCGACTGTTCCCGTTGGCCAGGGTCGTCTCTGGACCGGGAGAGTTCAGCTCTTCCATCGGGCCATCCTCCCGGTATCCCCCCGACGCCTGGTTTGGAGGAGTCTGAGGAGTGGATTCGCCACGCCAGCTATCTCGTCCGGATCCATAGAGGTCGAAGATACCTCCAGCTTGGGCGGCGCTCTCGACGGTGGATTGGCGCTTGATTCGTGGAGCGAGGGGACGCTCGAGGCTGAGATGACGAGCTCCGTCGGTCAGGTCGTCCGCCATGGTAAAGGTCGGAAGGCGCCTTCAAACTGGAGGATCCAACGCGACTTGTCGCTAGGAAGACCTGCCAAAGCGATCCCAGTCAAGCAGGGCCAAGAGACCAATATCGACAAAGCAGCGGAAGCAGAATGGAGAACCCCGGATCAGTTCCCCCGAAAGGTCTGGGCTTGCAACCCTAGAATCGCGCTTCCCTGCTCACGAACTCGCCAGCAAAAGCTCGAAAGTAGTTACATCATGATACAACTCAGTCCAACGCAAAATGCACGTCTAGATCAGTCGCCCATAAGCCTCTGCCATCCCACTCAGCATCTCCGCCTCCTTCTTCGCCCATGCCGCCATCACCTCCCCTCGAACAGCATTCATCTTCCCGCCATCCACCGCTTTTATCGTCGCCTGGAAACCCGCCGAGACAGGACGATGATCCGAGATCGTCGCTTCATAACGCTTGTAGTTCAGCGACTGGATGCGCGGGGAGTTGTTGAACAGGATCCGATCACACCTATAGCCAGGATATCAGCAGATGCCAGAAGGTGGGAAAGATACGGACCAAGCCGGTATCCGTCGCTTTTCGGACGAGTCATACTCCTCCGATCCGGCGTTGTACTTGTATGTCGGGTTGAAGGTGATCGGGGCCTCTTCAAAAGTACGCAGGCGGAAAGCATGGTTATTTCGGATCTCTTTGCGCAATTGGTCATGTTCCAGGAGATATGGCAGATCGCCAGCTGTGATTGAGGAGAGTACATTCTCTCGGGGTTTGTCGATGCGATACTACACTCGGTCAGCTCGGTAAAACATGTGAAGAAGACAAAGTCGAGCTCACATTCATATCCCCCTGCAAGATCACCATCTCATGATCGAGAATAGCCGTACCGTCCCCACCATGTACGAACGGCAGCTCGTCCGACGCAGGCAAGATTGCTTTATCCTCCATGATCGCCCCAAGATCCATATTCCGGGAAGCTTTCTGGCTCTGTCCGGAAGCGAGATGGACGTTGATGACACAAATCGAGGTGTCGTCAACGACCATCCTGGCGATGATCGCGCCCTTATTGCCGTATATACCACCGATACCTCTGCGATTCCCGTTGGCGCGCACCCTCAAGAGAACGCAGCAACCTCACCGCTTGACCGTACAGATATCCAGATCCCGTAGTGCGTCCTTCTGCGACGCTTTGACGAGAACACAAGTTAACAAGCCGACCAAGCTCTCCGAGTGGATCTTGACATAAGGAGTGTCCGCGGGCATGGCCATCTTCACCTCGTACTGCATCTTGTCGAGCCACTGTCGATAAGCGAGAGACACCTTGTCGGCCGTTGTACCGGATTCCTTGTTCTTACCACCGAACAACAGCGTTTCTTCACCTCATCAGCTTGCATCATATCAAGTTGACATTGTATACACACTCGCTGTAAGCTTCTTGTCGCCAAGTGGTATGACCTCCTGAAATCCGAATATGATGATGTCTGGTGAATTGACCGATCCGAACAGCTGCTCGAAAAAGAGCGCATTTGGTTCCGATCCGCTGAGGTCTGAAGGCTTGGCGCTATTGATATTCCATGAGCAGACGAGGATATTGATGTTTCGAAATCTGCAGTAGTCTGGTTGACGCTCCTTCATTTGGTTGTCTGCAAGCTGTAAGCTTGAACAAGTGCAAATTGCGGAACACACCGATCCAGTCGACAGACAACAAACCATCCCATGCGCGGATGGTATCGCGAGCGGCAGACCAAAGGGTGAGACGACCGGCCTGTGCAAATCAACAGGTTTCCGTGTTGGTATTCCGGGAGAAACAGGCGTTGTACTCACGTGCTCGATGGACCAGGGGTCGACGATGAGAGAATGTATCGGAAGGTCTCTGCAGGAAGTCAGATGCGGCGTTTTCCCGCTGCTGATAGACTCACGGATGTGCTGTCCAGATGTTGGTCGTTCGCCAAGGCTTCTCGTTTACATCATAGACGTGGATCTGCCCTTTCCTGTTCCCCACCCAGAGTCGTTCACCGACACCTTCGAGGGAAAGGATATCGGTCGTGGAGGTCTTGAGGACCTGAAGACAGTTGATGTAGTCTGCCGACCAAACGGAGACGAAACCACCCTCGTGTCCAATGTAGACGACATCCGGTTTGAGGGGCAATATGGTGCCGCTCGTCACGGCGCCGGTCCATTCCGAGGTGAACATAGACTGGCTCGGCGGTACAGGTTCTTGTGTGAAGAGGTCATATACGCGAATCGTCGCGCCTCGAGACGATGTATTCGTGGTGGATCGACTTGCAGGTGCAGAAGAGGTCCAGAGCTTGCCGCGGATCATCTTGACGAAGGTAAACTTCTCCGTGATGCGTATTGTACGATAGGTCTGCGGGACCGAACTCGCGTCTTCCGCGATGCCACCCTTTGCAGTTGGTGGCATCTCGAAGATGTGCACCTTCCCGTTTTCATCGACCGTGATGAGCCACTTTTGATGTCGAAGGATGGAGACAACCGTTGCGCCGTGAACGAAAGACCGCCTGTCCGTGACAGTCCCTGTCCTTATGTCCAGCTCCCACAGGTGCCCGTCCTTGGTTCCACACCACAAATACCGCCCTTCATCCGCTGGCAGTGAGACAGGTCGGAAGCACATCGCCGTCACGCGGGGTTCTTTGATCCGAAATTCGAGACCGACGTCTTTGAGATCGACGGTGAAAAGAGGTCGATCACTCATCTGAGTATCGTAGACTCGGACGTGATGAGCTCCAGTACATACGTATCGTCCAAAGACCGCAAAAGAGTTGACGTGGTGCATGGAGGATATGCGGACATCAGGGATGAACCTTGGATGTCGGCGATTAGCATGCGTGGAGTCTGGGTAATCTTCGTGTAATCGTTTGGCAGCCGTGGTGTGACCTGCAGCAAGGGTATCTTCCTCGTCTTCGTCATCGGACGACATTCCGGTATTTCTGGTGTCTGCTCGACGTGGAGGGGAAGCGACAACGCCAATCGTAGTGCTTCGCACAGGGGGCCGCAGAGGTTGATATCCGTTTTCCAAGTCGCGGGTTCGGTCGGGGGAGATGGGTATTGATGAAGGCATGGATGACGCCGGTGCATGCGCGGGATCTGAGGCGGGAATCGCAACTGTGGCTGTTCTGCTTGGCAGTTTGGGAGGGATATGGGGACTTCTGGGATCACCGATTTTGCCGATAGAGTGCGCCCTAGCTCGATCTGGTAAAGGCGGTGCGCGGATGGCTGACTCGGCGGAAGGACCTCTCAGTATGGGTGTCGAAGGAGATACCTTTGGTCTTGGGCCTGGCAAGGTGGGTAATGAAGTGGAGAAGCCTGGATCTGGGGTACTTGAGGCAGATTTTCGCACTGGAAGGGATGGAGGTCCGGGATTGGTTTCATCCTGAGGTGCGAGTTCCGCTGGGAACTTCGCATTCGAGGGGAAGGAGCCCGCAGTAGGAGACCCTCCAGTCGAGGATTTGTTGCGGTCGGATTTGGTCTGAGATGGACCGGGCGATGCAGATCTGGATAAAGGAGGAGGTGGTGGTGGCGGGTTTCTTGCCGTCGTCCGCTCTCCGATGATACCGGGAGACTTCGCATCAGAACTTGGCAATAACGAGGAGTCGTCTGCAGGAGGCGCAGCTCCTCGGAACGATTTACGCTCAAATGAAGGCACCGAAAGTTGTCGAGCCATGGCAGTCGGGGCAAGCCGGTCCACGCTGTCAACGACTGAAGGGCCTTGGGACAGCGTTATGGAGCTTCTATGCGCTGTAGAAGACTCAGCCTCGGGACTGGGAGAGGCGCTGAACCTCTTTCGCAGCGCAGTCACAGAGGCGACTTGATCCCGATAAGAAGTATCCGCGCCATCATCGGACCCGTTGGGAGTCGAGAATGGTGATCGCATTTTCGGCGGAACAGCTGGTGCAGTACGTCGGGCTGGTTTGGGAGAGAGAAGTACGGGGCTGGCGCCAAGCACGGGAGAGTTTGACGGAGCCGCAGATGAGCTCGATGAGTCTCGCAGAGAAGCGGGTATGGTCATGGGATTGGGTAAGGAGGAAGACTCTGACATGCGAGCTGGAGAAGCCGGAGTGGAGACGATCACAGGCCTCCTCGCTTCACCTGGACGTGAGCCGGGAGGGTGCGGTACGGGCAGTGGATCTGAAGCGATGGCAGAGGGATCGGAAGGCGGAGATGGTGGACTGTTCGGTTGTCTGGACTTGGAGATTCGGGAGACCTGCGACATCTGTTGATTCAGCTTCGTTACTGGAACTGCAAAACGAGGACTGGTGACGACTACTGGTGGTGTCTGACTTACGGGTGCACCTCTGACAACATCAACGTTTCCATTCGGCTTCCGACCACCAGCCGAACTCGTCCTCCTCGCATCACCACCGCCAGCTTTGGGCTCACTCGTTCCTGCAGCGAGGCCCTCAAATCGTGAGCGAAGGGAAGATATGGAAGGGCGTGGTGTCGTGTCTTCCGTCGAGTCTGGCGACGTAGCGGAAGAGCTGCGTGGGCGCCCATGACACATGGTGGGCAAGGGAGACTACCGGGGAGAGGTATGATCCATGACTGGTCCTATCGCGCTCGACATCGCTAGCGGCCCGAACTCCAGCTTGGATGGTAAGAAAGTCTGGAAGGCGGAGAGCTGGTGCTGGAATGAGGTGGATCAGACCTGCGCAGCATCCGCCGGAAGGATGGATCCTGTAAAGATCAAGCTATGACATTTGTCGCCGCAGATGATGGACCGTTCAAGCCGTGCCGTCGCCAATGTCCCCAGTAGTAGCACGAGACTGTCGGGAATTCTTCTACGTTTGGAACTTTGACACGCACAGCTTCCGAGATTGATGAATGAACCTGTCAAAATAGCTTTCACCGCCGGAAACGAAAGCAGATGATGTGATTGATTGCGGAGTATTCCGTCATTTATCCCAAGTTAGGAAGTTCGACCTCGTCCAGCTGTCGTTTCCGTCAAAACCTCACCTTTGCCCTCTTGGGCTGCATCACTCAGCATGTCGCAGATGCCCAAGCATCGACATTTGCCGGACAAGGAGGGCAAGCTGTTCAAGGAGCTTCTCGTACGTCACTCTAGCTCAAGAGGCTGAATTGAACATTGAGCTAATGTCCTATGAATGCAGACGCAATATGAACTCAAGCAGTACAAGAAGGGCCTCAAGGCTGCGGATACTATCCTCAAAAAGTATCCAAACCATGGAGGTGCGTGGTATCTCTTGTCTACGCCATCCTCTGGTTATCCCTTTCTGATGCATAATCGCAGAAACCCTCGCCTTGAAAGCTCTCACCCTCCACTCGTCTCTGCCCTTTCCCCTCACAGTGTCCTCAGCCCCTAAGCAGGAAGAAGCCGAGACGATGGCGCGGACTTCGGTGAAGAAGGATATCACGAGTCACATCACTTGGCACGTCTTGGGTATACTTGCGAAAGGTCGGAAGGATTGGGAGGAGGCTACTCGGGCGTTCGCCATGGCACGGAAACAGGATAATGTGGGTCCCTCAGGCTCGCATCATGTCGTTCTGATATGATCTAGGACAACATCCCTTTAATCCGAGACTCGATCGCCCTCAATCTGCACACCCGCCAATACCCTGCAGCCGTTTCGGCACGACATCATTACCTCTTACTGCGCCCACAAATCCGCTCGTCCTGGCTCGGCCTGATGATCTCCCAGCAGCTCAACGGTGACTTCGAGGAGGCTTTAGAAACGTACGATGGCTTGATGAGCTGTATCAAGACGGACGGCGCGACTGGACCAGAGAAGAGCCAGACCGTCATGCATGTCGTGAAGATACGCATCGAGGCAGGCAAGCTTGGGGAAGCTTTGCAGAGGCTTGAGACTGGCTTCCGAGAAGGGATCGTCAGTCCTCGAGGCGAGGCGACGCAATTGAAGGGTATGACTCTGCTTGACTTTTTGAGGCATTGCTGATGCGTTCCCTCCAGCGGAGATACTAGCGGCACTGGGACGGCAGAACGAGGCTGAGGATACCTATCGAGCACTGCTGGAGCAGAATGCCGATAGTCTAGAATACTACAGGGGGTTTCTGCGGACTAAGGGTTTCGATATCAGTACGTCGGTATATTGAATCAATTCATCGAGTTGACCTGTGCCAGCCGGATCATTAGATGATGAGGCTACCAAGAAAGTCTTATCCCTACTCTCATCATTCGCAGAGAGCTATCCTCGATCAGCTGCGCCTCGGAGATTAGCACTCAATATCGCGCGAGGTATGCTGGAACAAGCAGACTGTTCCAGGAGCTGATGTCTTCTCAGGAGACACGTTCCTTGATCTGGCTCGAGCATACCTAGTCGCCGGTCTCGAAAGAGGCGTTCCGTCCCTGTTTGTCGATGTGAAGGGTGTCTATACTGGTAGTCCGGAGAAGATGTCGGCGGTCGGCGAGATTATGGAGGACGTCATCGGACGGCTGCAACAGGAGGCCGGGCTTCACGACGACGGTCCGTACAGGCCAGTCCACTTGATGCAGATCGCTGATTTAATCCCTTCAGACTCTATAGCTCCTCCGACAGCTCTACTTTGGGCTTACTACTACCTCGCACTTCATCTTTCATACCCCTTGCATCCCAACCCCTCCTTCGCTCGGTCACTTGAACTCCTCTCCCTCGCGCTCGAACACACTCCTACACTACCGGAAGTGTACATGGCCAGAGCAATGGTCCTCAAGCGGGCAGGCGATCCGCTAGGTGCCGCGGAAGCTATGGAAGATGCGCGACTGCTCGATGGTCAGGATCGATTCTTAAACGGCAAAGCAGCCAAATACTGGCTGCGTGCAGGCGATGTTAAGCAGGCGGAAGATCTTGTCGCGCTTTTCACAAAGGTGCGAGAAGCCTTGTCGGTCCGGTACAGTGCTGATTGGGTCATGCAGAAGGACACAAATGCTGTGCTCGACCTGACGGATCTACAATGTCTTTGGTTCTTGCAAGAGGAAGGTGATGCGCATCGACGGAACGGAAATCTCGCAATGGCTCTCAAACGATACCAAGCACTAGCCGATGTAAGGATCTCTATGACTTCGCGTCGACAACACCGACTGACAAGTCCCAGGTATTCCAAGATTACGAGGACGATCAATACGACTTTCATACCTACTGCATGCGCCGCATGACTTTCTCGGCATACCTCTCGTCAATACATTCCTTGCACCCAGTCTACGCCGCTGACAGGCATGCAGATTGATGCGATATGAAGATCAGCTTCGATCACACCCTGCATATTATAACGCGACGACTGCTGCGATAGAGATATACCTTCAATTGTACGATGATCCGAGTCTGACGGAAGAGAAGCTTAGTAAGTCCCGGGATGCCTCTGAAGCCTGAGCTCATGCGTCGCAGCTATCGAGGAGGAATCCGAGCGGAAGAAGGCAGCGAAGAAAGCGCAGAAGGCAGAGCAGAAAGCTCGGAAAGGTGACCTTGCGATCTCTGCGGAAACGAGGGTTGAGTAATGTTCGATTTAGCTGCTGTGGCTTCCGGGGACGGGAAGAAGGACGAACAACCCGTACCGGATGATGATACGCTGGGCGAGAAACTGCTGAAAACGGAGACGCCTCTGGAAGACGCGTTCAAGCTATGGCAGCCTCTCGAGAAGATGGCCAGCAAGCGGATAGAGGTATGGACGGCGGGTTACGAGATCTACATACGACAAAGTATGGTCTTTTCTGTCATTGCAGGTCTCGAATTCGCTGATCTTCTCCAGAGCTCTACGTTGCCGCGCTGAAATGCTTATTGGAGGGCGCGGCGATCGACGCGGAGGACGCTCGATTACACTGGGAAGTCCTCCATTTCCGTCGAATAGGTAAGTCCGGCCAGCACAGATCAACCCTCTCAGCTGAAGAAATTCAGTCGATGCCGCGAAGGACGTCCATCCCGCCGTCACAGCGACGATCGACAATCTCCTCCCTACCCTCATTCTAAAGGAAGAAGAATCGTTCCAATTCAACTCGTCTTTCCGCTCTCGCCATCCTACATCACCCAATCACATCCTTGGTGCCGCTCGCGGTCTGCTCGAGATCTTCCGAGCATCCACTCCTTTGCCTACAAGCGCTGTGGAGCAGGTGTTCCGCGTCCTCCTCCGGCTGGACGACATACCACCGTCTATCCCTATCTTGTTAGATGCCGCTGAGCTTCTCCGTTCAGCCGGAGCCGAGGCTTCTTTGGTGGATGAGTATAGAGCACGGTGTAAAAAGCGAGTCCCATTGGCATGGGTGTTCGCTTCGGACGAGCAGAAAGCAAAACGGGCAGCGGAGAGGGAGTCACAGATATTACCAAATGGAAAGGCGGACGTTTGATCCTTTGTCATCATGCATGCATATTGTCAACAGGACAAGGCTCTACATTCCGTCATTCGGAATCTACCCATTCGATCGACCCGGCTATGGCGACTGTTGAGGGAAGTTTGCCGGGGCTAGGCGAGAGGACGGTATACTTCTTCCTCTGCGCGTCTATCCCAGTTCTGGACGACCAAAGCTGTCAGCGCCCGTAACAGCACCAGGTTGACGGGATTGGGAGACTCACATCACTATGAACCCCAACACCTCCCTCCACCCAATCTCCTCCCTATACGGCACATCATCCTCATCTTCCTCCTCGACCTCCTCGCCACCCTCCACCTTCACCTCGCCGTCGTCCTCTTCCGTCTTGACCTCCTCCTTCTTCACCTCGTTCTCCTTCGCTTTCTCCTTCTCCTCTCGCTTGTCCATCTTCAACCGGTCTTCCGGATGTATAGCAACGATAGCCAACACAATATTTAGCAGTCGCACCACGTGGGCTGGACCAGATGGGTCGACACGTATGAGCCTCGTTGGGGAGAGGATGCGCGATGACCCGATCGGTAATGCGCTGGACGGCGCGGCATTCTCTATATGCCCACCAAATCAGTTTGGTTCCAATTACTCCAAGGATATCGAGTTCACCTTCGCCGATACGGAGGACGATGAGCGTCTCCCATCCGATCTGGAAGCTATACGGTGACAACCCCGTCTCCAACGCCGTGGTTCGGCCCACCAGCCCCGAAATCTCTTTTGGCACGCTCGGCTCGCCGTAGAAATAGCTACGAATATGAAAGGCTTGGACGGTCTGGCGGTATGTGTCGTCCAGGTCGACTGCTCCGCCGGATTTGGGTATGCGGAGGACGCGGACGCCACGAGGGGAGAAGAGGCGGTCGAGGTCGATGGTCAGCTTTTCATGACCGAGGACTAGGAGCACATCGACTAAACAAGGCACATTAGTCACAGTCAAGGATGGATAGGAGATGGCGAACTTTCGAATGCCTCGATGGCCTGCGCAACAAGAGAGTATCGGGCTTTCGGATCGTCTTTCCGTGTCCCCAGCAGAGGATTGGTCAATGCGCTTGAAGTGTCCACGAATAACCCAGATGTCATCGCTGCGTGTGAGCAGGCGCCTGGCTTTCACCTACCTATCAAATCCTTGTCACATCGCTCTCGCCACCGCTCTCCGATAGACGTGACAATCTTCCGCCAGATATCGGTGCCACGATTGGTAGGTTCGAGATGGCCGTACCACCATCCCATGGTAGCTACATCGGCTGAGAGGGTACTTGCTGGGATGGAAGTGGGCGGGGATCCTAGCGGATGAGCGAAGTGATGAGTCGGGATAGGATGGGAGGGGGTGGACAGGGAAAGTGATCCGGGAATGAGATTTGCGGGCTGATCAAGACCTTGAGCTCGGACTATAGGAGCTGGATAGCGAAACTCACACTAGCTGGATCCAGGCCGACAACGCCGACCGACCATCCCATACCGCTAGACAACGCCATATTGACCAGATTCTTCACCACTGTCGTCTTTCCAGAACTCGGTGGACCCAGTACCATGACTCGGGGACCCCTTGACGAGCCATTCCCATTCGAAGTGGACAGATGCCGCTTCGCCAATATTCGATTCCGTTCGAGCGAAAGGTGGAGGTAAAGGAGCTGGGGTTGTGTGGTGGAGGTGGACGTGTACTGTGAGGCAGGGAGATACGAGACTACATGATCGTCAGGGCGTGCCCACCGACAGGGAAAGATTTAGGCGGCACCTTCAATACGCGCAGCGGTCGGCGCGTAAAGCGAAGATTTTGTGTTTCGGTGGATGGGATACCATGTGGTCGGAGGGAGCTCCTCGGAATTGATGTAGATAGGGTCTTGAGATTGAACCTAAAGACATTGGAATGGCATGATCAGTAAAGGTCGTAAGTAGGGTTCTTGCGATCGAGCTTTCACGCCTCTACTTAGGTCTCAAGAAGGCAGAAGCGCTGTATCGGGAGCGAGGCAGGGTGTGGTCGAGCTGGCATGAGGATTGATGGCTACAATACGACGAGGCTGAAATGCCAGACACTGCAATGGGCATATCATAGCAGTGGACTATAACGCAGAAGGTGGACGATGATGAGGATAACGGCCGATTGGGAGGTAGGGGAAGAGGGGACACCTGGGATTAGCTGCTTGTTCGCTGACCTTGGAGTCAATAGGCTCACAGGAGTTGACGATCGTCCCTGAAGGTCGAAGGTTCGTATCTTCGTAGGGAGTGTGAAACAGCTCTCCGCACTCACCCTCACAGCGATATTCTCTTCCCCTTCGAGTTCAAATCGCCATTCCGACCCAGCTTCGAGCTCGACGAATGTCTGCTCAGGCACATCCGTCATTGGGGTCAGGGCGATACGGTCAGTGTGTGATGGAATTCGCGAAAGTGAAACCGTATACCAAGAGTAACGATATGTTAGCGAAAGGTGAAGAAAACGATTTTGCTGTCAGACCGCTTGAGAAGTACTCGACGCAATACTTCCGCGGCTTTCGATCACGAGGCGCTGGGGTCCCCGATGTTTGTGAGGTGAACTGGCCAAAAGGTATATAGACAATCCATCAATACTTGGTGTACAACGCCTTGTCTCGTATAGATCCCCACCACACCGAATTCCGAGCCCTGCGTGGTCTTCTACTCGTGATTAATATTGTGATCCTGAGCTTGTGATCCGCTCGCCGCTATGGCGACCCTCGCTATAAAACGACTCAGTACGCCTCCTTCCTTCCGCAACTGCGTCCTCAGCTCACCAGCCCCCTTATAGTGAAAGAGCACGCCGAGATCAGTAGCAAAGGTACACCACCCGGTATCGTCCTGCGCGATGCGGAGTCCATGGAGATGTGGGTGTTCCTGATCTCGGTGTTGGGGGATGAGACTGTGTACCGGGTCAGTATGCCTAAAGAGTCACAGGTCTGAGCTGTCGAATTGCAGCGGGTTGCTGACAGCTTGTAGGGAGAGATATTTGCGCTGCGGATGAAGTTCGCGAATCGGTATCCTATAGAGTGTCCGGAGGTGGGTCGTACAGCTCAGCATCCACCGTGTCTGGTCCCGGTCACATGGGACTTGAAGAGCGGGACGAGAGCTGAGAGGACATTTGGTCAATCAGGTCACGTTCGTTGTAGATAAAGAATATCAACCGCCTTTACATCCCCATGTATACTCGAATGGACATATCTGCGCGTCAATATTAGGTGAGTCTGCCTCTGGCGGTAGCGAGCTTGAGACTGAAACCCTGCGGCGCAGGAACGGAATGGTCACCAGGTAGGTCGTGGCGGAGGAGACAGACAGCTCAAGCCCGGAGCTGAATGTGCGGCTCCCGACCTGTTGTAGTCCTCAACGCCGTCGCCATCTGCATCACCATGCAGTCCATGCTCGCGTCAAATAAACAGAAGGAACGGTTAGTATTTTCGCCAGAACCTAAGGACTTCGCTGATGCTTGTACAGGCCGCAGGGGAATGACCGATATGTGCGGAATGCACCGTCGAATCCGAAATTGACGAGATGGCATTACGATGACGATGTGAGCTTCTGCGATGGGACGATGACGGACGCATTCCGTTCAGCGTCACCGGGGTAAGCTGACTATCCGATCAGACTGTTTAGAGCATATAGATTCTGGTTGCTCTCTAATCTCTACGCGCATTGAGGAAGGAGAAGGTCCTTCCCCAAGTTGCTTCACTTGGATGGAGGCAGGCACATCATCCGCACTCGGATCTCTTACACTGTACATATCCACTTGTTGTCCATATTAGTCCCATGATGCAGTCGCAGTACCAGTCATGAAGCCATTCGTGCATGTACAATCTCGTGAAGCATCACGACCCCCGATTCGTCAAGCTCGACAAACTCCCCAGCCTCGACAACGAGTCCTCCGAGACCTCCGCTGCGGAACGAGCCAGCATCAGCACAAACCTTCGACGTTCACATCCGATTGAGTCATCCCGTATGCGTAGATACGCACCCCGGAGAGGTCACCGGGAAGGGAAGCCTCAGATGAAGCCGGACTCCTTGAGAGTGCTCGTCATCGACTCACCCTCTTCGATCGCGTCGGACTGCGCCACCTGGAAGTCGATCAGCGCTTTCTCATCACGACTTGTGGGTGTCCAAAAAGGCGGGGAGAGGACCACGCACTATCCGTAATACAGCCTTTTTCGACGATTCCTGCAGTTCTCCAGCGATGATCAATTCGTCCAATATCTACTCCACCATATCAGCTCGAATCTCCGTCGTACTGGCCATGTGAGTGTGCTCATACCGCATAGGCTTTTTGGAAGTTGAATATCAGATCCAATTCGCACACCTGACCCCTATCAGCTCTACCCAGTTTGCGACGCGGAAAGGGAGAGCAAGACCCACATTCCCGAAATACCGATCCAACACCTCGACATACCGATGTATAACCTCTAGCGTAACCAGCTCGTTATCGCCAGGTGAGATGGAGCAGATGAAGAAGAGGGAGGCGTAGCGGCGGTAGATGACTTTGGTATCTGTGGCCCCATGAGCTCGACTTCCCTTGAACGAGTTCAGGAGGAGATGAAGAGGGGTTAGAGGACGATGAGAAGGGGAGAGCAGACCTTTGTATTCTAGGAAATTGCACATCCGTGTCCGACGAGCCAGGACCAGCTGCGTCACGTCTTTCACGATCTTGGCTTTTGTTTTGGATGGGAGGGTCTGGAACCATTTCGCCAGTCGGACTTTCCCTGCAGGTGGTTGATCAGACGCTGCTAGGTAGAGACGGATGGGGGTGTTGGTTCACCTTGTCGAGACACGAGCATCACATAGTTGATCATCGTGGGACTCGCGACTGCGACAGACAAGCCGTATTAAGGGATAAGACTAGACGAGGGTTAATTTGGTGGACCTGTTGAATCAGGGTCCGGTCGCGTGGAGGTGGTCCACCATGCATGCCATAAATTCTCGGTGGTCTGAAGCCGCTTTCGAGATCACTTTACCATATCTAGGCATTAGTGTATTTGTTGGGAGATATGCAAGTCGATGGAGTTGGACTATCAGTTTACGCCGAGTCACGTACGACGGCCGAAAGAAGGCGCTCCAGTGAGTTGGGCCGCAGAAACTCCGCCTTCCCGACCTGTCAACCAATGCTGACCAGCGGGCTAGACGAAGATGACGTTCACGAGCTGAAAGACCTCCTCGGCCGGGAGAGCGTCAAGACGAAGCTTCGACGCCTCGCAGTCCGCACAAACCCACTACGTGATCCAAACTTGCTGAAGCGACATAGGGTCGCGGGTCTTCGCTTCCGCCCTTCAATCCTGTTTGCCCCTCAACCACTCTCGCTTCCTGCCGCTCTGTCCGAGATCGATGCGTCAAAGTACACAATTCCAAGTCATTCACCTTTTCCGAAGCTGATGCGTAGCAGGCACATTTCGAGCCCATCATTCGACCTTACACCGACACTTCTCTCGGCTACTGCTCGTAGGTCACTCCACCCCTCCCTCAAACAGATATTGAGGTGACGGTAGATATCTGAACCTATGCTATGGAGAACCGGTGTTCGCCAAGAACCCATCTCTGGGCGAGGGTACCGGTCCTCGAGGGGGAACGAAGGAATGCCGGTACGTCCCCATGCCTCCCCTGGGATTCGCTGAACCGAGGTCAGGTATATGCATTTCCAGGTCGCGCCATCCTCCACCACCCACTTGCGATTACCACCGGATAAGCCGCCCGAGTTGTCTAAGCCTGTGCTGGATAAGCTACTCACACATTCGCCAGGTCCCGGACAAGCGAAGAGACTCGAGGAGGTGGCGCAGTGGGTCAACTGCGATATTCGGAGTTTTGACTATTCCGTGCTCGGCCAGTATGTCCCCTCAACACTACCTTGCCGGCGTAACACTACCTTGCCGGCGTCTGACGAGACCCTAGGTTCCAGGTGATCGTTGCTGATCCACCTTGGGTACGTCTCCCATATCTCCTACTCTGTTTGCCGAAGCAGAGCTGACGAATCCTCAGGACATCCACATGTCTGTGAGCTTGCCACGGACCCAGGAACATGAGGCGAGATCTGAGCTGGTGTAGTTGCCATACGGCACGATGACCGACGACGAAATGCGTCGCCTCCCCCTCCCCTCCCTTCAGCCAGACTACGGTCTCCTAGCCCTCTGGGTGACCGGGCGGGCTATGGAGCTCGGGCGGGAACTGTTCTCCTTATGGGGATATCGGAGGGTGGACGAGCTGGTTTGGGTCAAGGTTAATCAGCTGCAACGGCTTATCCGGACAGGTAGGACAGGGCATTGGCTCAAGTGTGTCGCCCCCTTTCTACCAATTCTGAGTGTGTGGGAGGGGAAGGAGGCTGATGGAGTACTAGTCATACATGTGAGCATTTGCTGGTGGCGGTGAAACTCCCGGCGAGCCATCCGAGGGATAAGGAGATTCCTTGGGACGAGGATCCAACGTTGAGAGCGCTGAGGAAGGGGGTCGATACGGATGTGGTAGTGGCGGAAGTCCGGTGGGTGATTCGGCTAGGTTCAGGCAGCGAGCGCTGATGGAAGGTAGGGAGACGAGTCGGAAGCCCGATGAGGTCTATGGTGTGATCGAGCGGTGGGTCTCCTTGGTTTTCCTTGAGATCCGGGACGCTGATAGAGGGGCAGGCTTGTACCGCATGGACGGAAGCTTGGTGAGCTTCGGCTGATTGGACATCGAGCGATTTTGAAGACATGATGAACTGTAGAGCTATTCGGGAGGAAGCATAATATCCGTTCAGGGTCAGTCCTTCAGTCTGTCGGTTCCTTGGGGGTGATCTGATATCCTTTGCATCAGATGGCTGACTCTTGGCAATCAACGTGAGGACGGCTTCCAGCTCACGATATGGATGATCTGACGCTTGTGCTCCTGTAGTGAGCGACTCGCAGATCGCTGAAGCCGATTTACACAGCCGTTTACAGGAAAGGTAAGTCACACGCAGCACGGCTGCTGATGATCCTAGGTATCCACACCAACAGTTCACGTTAGTCTCGTGATAGGCTGTTCCAATGGATGCAATGCAGGCATGCATATGATCATGAAATCTAGATTGGTAATGGCAGAATGCCAGTTGGTTACAAATGCTGAGTGAACGTCAATGCTAGGGAAGTCGGGTATTAGGATGATCGGGGCACTAGCGGTCATATTGCGAGAGCTTTTATAGCAGGCTCGATGCCCTCCACTGCGGTCGTGGCGCTGTTTGGGATGTCCGCGCCATTCGTATGTCGCTCAAAGCGCGGGATCGTTCGGTGACCATCGGGAAGGGTGGTACTGCCATCCTGTCCCTGCCGCTACGACTGACCGTCAGCGGCGGCACAGAATAGGTACCAGCGATACTAACCAGAGCGGACCGGTCGAGTCCCGCCTCTAAACCTTGCAGAAGAGCACATGCTTTCTACACCGACAAATCAGCTACGAGTCGGCATGACGGATCGATGGCGTACGCAGAGGTCGTTCGACGAAATGTAGCCGCATCTCAAACAGGTCTCTACGTAGAGCTTCAACTCATTGATGGCTTCGGCTCTGCCAGTCGAAGCGGCAATCAGTGGGGAAGCTCACGCATAGCCTTCATTCCCTTCTGCACACTCGGTTCCAGCACGAAGCTCTCGCCCGAATGGATGATGTCGATGATTGCGCTCGGACGAATCGCTTCGAGGTTTTTGAGGAAGACGCGAGCGTGGCCGCGGTACGCTGTGAGGCTTCAGTCGGCCACTTGGTCAAGCATAAGAGAAGACGGACCGTCCGGGGCGTATATGCATTCGGTGGAGAAGTAGGTAAGTTTCTTGAAGTAGGCGTACCTTTCGCTCCGCATCAGCTTACCAGTCACTAGTCAAGACCGCCGAGGAGGTGAAGACTCACATGACGATCTCCTTCTCATAAGCAAACTTGAACGGCTTACTCCGCTTGATCGTGTCCTCGGACTGTGTAGTCACAAGTGTACACCGTCCCAATCTCGCGACATCTCCCCGCATGACTAGACGCAATTGACACGTCAGTCGATTGCTTGGGGACTCAGGATACAAGGAAACCGCACTGTTCATGAGGACTGTCTCGGCAATGTCGTCGGCATTATGGCCGGTAACAATATGATCCACCCCTAATTGCGCAGCTCCGCGATCGAGTGCTTGGCGACGAAAGACACCGCAAAACGTGCCTGCGACCATCAGCGTCATTCCTAGGTAGAAGGAGAGTCATAAGACGCACAGTTGTTCCGCCGACCGACCTGTTCGACAATCTTGTCCATCGTCCACCCATATAGCTCGTTGTACGAGAGGATCTTGAGCGGTAGCCCGTACTCGACCTGGTTCTCCTTCACCGTCTGCACATCTCTTGCGTCAGCTAGATTGATGAGGACATGAAGAACGCGGACCTCGAGTGAATCATCGCGATAACCCGTGATCCCCTCATCGATAGACAGTAGAAACAGATCCAACCCATAATCATACCGCTGATTCAGCAAGCTCAAAACGTGCGCCAGCACTGTCGAGTCTATGCTCTGTCAGTCTGACTGTTTGCAAAAGTAGCACTCACCTTTCCCTCCACTCGCCCCGATAGCGACCTTCTCGCCCCTCCGGAAGATCCCCTCTCCCTCGACCATCGTATTATGCACCTCCGTCTCAAACACCTCAAAGAAGCAGGATTTGCATACTTGTTGACCGGTCTTGGGACGCTTGACCAGTGCTCGGGCGGAGTGACAGAGCGAGCATGGGGAGGGTGGCATTTGCGCAGGTCGATGGAAGACGGTGAGTTTTATGGTTTACGAAAAACATGGAATTGAGTGGCAAGAGTCACATGCGCCTTCATCGATTATCCTTAACCCCGGCTGGCCGATCAATGCTTTCTACTCATCCTCTTTCCTCTGTCCTCATCTCACCCTGTTCTTACCTCAACATGGCGGCTACCAGTCCTGCTGAAGCTGGACCGTCGACTGCGGCGCGAGCTGGAGCATCGCCACCGTCGACGTCAAATTCCGAGCAGTTCAGCTTCACCTGCAGATGCCTGAATGTGCAAGTCAAAGGCCAGATAGCCAATGGCGAGGCAGAGCAGGAAGGGGAGACCAACTCAGGATCATTACAAGTCTGGCTGGCGGCTGGTGCAGAGTTCGTCGTAAGTGTCACGTCTAGCTGGCTCGGAGATAGGATCTGTACTGAACTCACTCGCTTGGAAGAAACACCCGGCATATGTCGCGCTCGAGGATGACGAGTTCCGACCTTCTCGAAGGCCGTCTAGGACGAACCAAGGCGAGCAGCAAGAGGCAGAAAGCTCTTCATGGCGCAAGTGCTGGATATGCGGAGTGAGATGTTATCAGGCAACGGGGAAAGCTCGGCCCGACGTTTGGGTCACTGTGGATCTGAGCAGTGGCATCAGGGTGAGGCTCTGTGACGAGATCTTGAGTTCAAACTGATAGTGGCATCAGTATGACGCTGAGCTCGATGCCGAGCCTGCGCCGCCGGCATTACCGTTCTCGTCCCTTTACATTTCCCTGCCAGCCTCATCCTCCAATTTCGGTCGTCCCCCAAACGCCATCGACGTGTCGCTCTATCCTCCAACCTCAACATCAACCATACCCGACTCCCTCATACCTCCCGTCTACGACCCTTTCTTCCTCCCAGCCCCCTTCATCCCGTCCCACCCTCACCTGCGAGACCTATGCTACCAAGCTGTCCGATACCTCCACGACTCGCATACCGGGCTCGAGGACGAGGTGAAGCACTACATCGCGATGAAGTCTACGGAGATGCGTACACTCGAAGAGAAGGTCCGGGCAGAGGTCGAGATTCTTTGGGAGAAGTACCGAGAAGGTCCAGGCCGAGGGGAGGAAAGACAACGGAGTCGAAGTACGAGTTCTAGTCGGTCGAACGAGCTCCGCCAGACACCCTCTCGTACCCCGATACAATCCAAGACTTTCTCTCCTCCTACAGACGTCAAGGACAATCCTATACTCGCCGAAGCAGCGTCGTCACCCATCATGCCCGGATCATCCCTCTTATCAGCGTCCCTATCTGCCAACGCCTTCTATGCCCAAGCCCCGTCCCCAATCCCAGATCCAGTGGACGATTCCATCGACGAGATGAGCAAGAGAGTCGACACGCGTTCTGACGCGAGAGCAGTAGCCATGAGCCATGTTTTCTCAGTACTAGACGATGCAATGGGCGTGGAGAAACCGAGAGGGCGGAAGGAGAGGATGAATAGACAGGAGCTGAAGGGGAAGGATAGCTGGATCGATGACGAGAGGAGGTTATTGGCAAGAAGGGCGATGGCAGAAGACGAAAGTCAAGGGAGCACACCGAGGCGGCGGATGCCCATCAAGTTGCCAGAGGGAAACGGCCAAACGAAGGAGCGGGCAGTGAAATTCGAGGAGCCGGAGATGTCGGTGGTCGAGGAGGATGGAGAGCTTGAGGAGGACCAGGTGGAACCCGAGAACGGGGATATCGACCGGGATGGTGAGTCGCCCTGCCTCGAGTTGGAACACTGCTTATCCCTCTGCAGAATACGTCTTCGATTTCGAGCTGGAAGTACCTGCCAGTCCACACCTCTCAGAGGGCACCCCAAACACTGCACCAGAACCCGCGCGCACCATGGGTCGAGCTCGCAACATCGTCGATGCGAGCCTCCACACGACCCTCGCGGCCGACGCGCCATCCCACCGCGCGGCATGGCGCAAGATCGAGCAGACCGGCTCGATTTACGCTTCTCTCCGTCGCGGATCGAAAGATTCCGACGACGAGAACAGTTTCGACGAGGCGGCAGTCAGTAGGCTGGCCATGTCTATGCCGATGGATATCGTTCTCTCGAAGCGCAGGGGACAGGCAGATATCCCGATGGAGCCGAAGACGAGTTTATCGGATCGGAAGGGGATAATGGTGCCTCCTTTAATGATGGCGATGCGAGAGAAGGGTATTCCCGGAGGCCTGAACTCTTTAGGACTGGACGAAGCGACACCGAGAGAACGACCTGCACGGACTGTGGAGCCGCGGAGGAGAGGCTCGCGATCCGCCTCGGTGTCGAGGGAACGAGAAGGCGTGAAGACCTACGGCGCAGATCCAGGGGCTGTTTTTGAGACCCTGGCAGACGAGGGCGAAGATGACGAGGACGACGAGAATGGGCGACCGGGAGCCTTGAGGGATGGCAGGAAGTTCGTACCTCCGCATGTGCTTGCGAGGAATGAGAGCCGGGAGCCGGATGTCGGTTGGCGCAGCTTGGTTTCGGATTGATCGTGGACTCTGCTGCGAGAAAGTGATTGTGCCACTCTAGGCGGCTATATGCATTGGATGATGTGATGCGATTCAATGCTAGGTATGTTCACCTCTCGGACCGACCTCCGCATCCTCATCCATCTGCTCTTCCTCTAGTCTGGGCAACTCCACCGCCGTCTGCTTGAGACCCTTCCTCAACATGTACCTTTGATGTTTCCTCTCCTTCTCCGCAGCCTCGCCCTCTCTGCCGCGCCAAACCCAGCCCATCTCGCCTCCCTCCTGGTCTTCATCTACCATAACTCGCTCGATCCAGCCCTTATCTCGTAGCTTGGCCATCGCCTGATTCCGCCATCGCAGGATATGCTGGCCGAGATGCCGAAATCGCGCAGCGGGAATCTCGATTTCCCTGTTGAGCAGGACAGTCTGGGGTGACTCGGTTCGTCGTGCCGGCCGGCCCGCTCGAGCTCGAAGGGCTTCGGCGCCCTGCTGGACAAGCGAGCGGAGTCGACGATGTTCGGTCCACCAGCCGTCCCATGCGAGCTTGGCTACCTCCGGCCGGTATTTGAAGAGACCCCATCGCGCTAGATGACGGTAGGTCTCGAGGCCAGGAGTGATATGGTAGCGGGTCGAAAATGACTGGATGATCGTTACCGGATCGACTGCCTTCGTGACAGGCGGATTGGTCTGGGTGTCGCCATCGGACGGACATGTCGAATGTTGGGGCTCGTCGAGTAAAACATCGGATGTGCGATGTATAGGCACTAGAGAACGACCAGGCAGAACGACGGAAAGGAGGGCGAGATGAAGTGTCTGTCGGGACAGCTTCACCGAGGGCTGCAAGCGGAGAAACGTCTCGATCAAGCTCTGGTAGTCATGGTCGGGTGATGGGTAGGCCAAATACAGGTGGAGCACGTCCCTCGCTAATTCGTCGTCAGCTTCCCTTCCACAGGCGACCCGCAGCGCTGATAGCGCTTCTTCAAGGATTGGAGGCGGCTCGCGTGGTGATGCATTGAGCAGGGCGTGGTGAAGATGACCGAGGAGATCGAGAGCCGCGTATCGAGGTGAGAGGGCCTGAAGCGGAGGCCAGGCTTTGATAGCTCGACGATTCGGCCTGCGCAAGTGCCTAGCCGAATGGTCTAAATTGGGCCGAGTACCCTCAAGCGATTGACGCAGCGTTCCCAGCCTCGTCCTGAGCATGGAGTCTGTCATTTCCCTCTCCGTGCGCTGATCATTCCACCGTCTAGAGTATGCGACGAGAGCTTGCTTCGCATGAGGAGTCGCGAGTGCGGGACAAGCGCGGAGATGCGTCAAGAGGGTCGAGGGCGAGGGCGGGTTGTACTGCTGAAGGTGATGATGAATGAAGGTCGGGGCTTGTAGAGGAGGACTGGAGCGTGGGGTTTGTTGTAACCGTTTGCTGAGCGCATAGGAGGAGGCCGTGACTCTTTTGGGAGGGACTTCATTTGTGAGGGGGTAGGGGGAGGTGTACAGCGGTTTCCGGCGAGCAGTGGAGGGGATGGAAGGAGAGAGCGAGGTGGTTTGCGACGAAGCCGATGGTGAGGGACCTTGAGGGACATTCGCACCAGTCGGTACATTAGACCCAGAGGGAATGCTCCTGGACGAGTAGGGCCATTCGAGAGGCGTAATGCCGCGTTCCACCACCGAATCCTCGATGTACCTGCCCTCCACAGTCTCTGACGTCGTTGAAGCTGCATAACCCCTTCGGGCAATTCTGCGTGGCAGCGGAGGCCACGGCAGAAGAAAATCGAGGAAGAGAAAGGATGGCGGAGCGGAGATGGATTTGGCGCCATGCTGTTTGCTCGTGCGTGGTCGGAGCGGAGGTATACGACAGGGCATGAAGGTCGTGCGATGACGGACCAGGCGGCACGGAACGTCATGCGAGACTCAAGCTTTCAATCTATGCTCCATGCTGAAGTGCAGTCGACAAGCGATATTCAATGAGCACGTTAAGCGGGTTGGTCAAGTGGCGAAACTGGTCATTGACTGAGCGGACTTTCTGTGATCTCCGTTTGCCAGGAGTCAAGCTTTGATTAGCTCCGGTTGCGAGGTACCCGAAACATTAGCATTTTGATTGTCAGGTACAGCTAATCAATGGGGCTTGACGGGAGAGATCTGCGGCTGAAAGGTACCAGCTGACGGCTCGTCTGTCAGCTTCGAGCTATCTCAAGCTATAAATGTTGGTGGCTCCATTGTCGTCTTATCTCACCACTCAACCCAATCTGTACATAGCTGTCACGAAGATCTTTCAATATGGAATTCCTGGGTCACCCCGACCTACCTGCGCTGAAGAACCTCTACCCCTGCCTAGCAACGATAACCGTCACCCCTCCCGGTCACGATAACAAATCCCGCCGCCTTTCCGCGGGCAGTGGCGGGGAAGATGAGAACGCGCTCAAGCGAGTCATCTCGGGCGGGAGAAGAAAGAGCTCGTTTGGTGCGGGTACTGGACTTGGCGATGAGAGGAGGAAGAGTGGGGAGTATCAGCCGACAGGGACTTGGTATTGGCGTGTTCAAGCGGGTGTCACCGATGTCAGCTCTTCCCGTACTAAGGTATCCTTTGAGCTGATGGCAGACCTAGACTCACCTCGTTCTCCTCCCGCTCACTCAGCCGCCGAACGCACTCCTCACTATGCCTCCTGCGCCATTGTCAAGCGCGATGCCTACCCACTCGACGGAACACAACGCCTCTGACCCCGCTGTGATCGAGGCCAACAAAGAAGGCTCGATCACATCCAAGATGAAGACCCTCTTCCGCCGCCCATCCGCAGCCGCACCCGCGCATGCCGACGCATCCAAGGCTCACGCGAGCAGCAGGGACCCCGACACGGTGGACGCAGTACTTGACCAGAGCTCACGGGGCGAGCAGCTTCCGAGCGCAGAGGCGAATAAGATGGGCGCAACGAACGTGAATGCCAATGCGGAGATGGGGTGGCCCGGGATGGTGGGCGGGGATAAGTTGGGGGCGGTGGTGATTAGTCTGCAGGCTGTGGAGAAGGGGAAGGTGAGTTTGGGTGGGGGGAAGAAAGGCGAGGGGAGCTGGGTGACGGTGCCGGTGAGTCAAGCAACCTTGTGTGGATATTGCCGCGTGTTTCGGACCGCGCTGAAGTAGGCTGCCTCTCGTCAGGTGAGGAGCGACTTCTCGAAGCTCGTTCATCCGATGCTCGAGCCGCTTGGGAAGAACCACCACGAGTCATGGCCGAAATCAGGTTCGATCAGATTCGATTTCGACAAGGAATGGATCGGTGCCAAGGGGTATGTTCCGTCTCGCCGACTAGTCTCCGCTCCCGAACCGGTGCTGAGATGATTGCGCGATGCAGTGAGGCAGAACTGCTACATTATCATATCACGAACGCCCTCAGCAGCCTCCCTTCGCAATCCGCGCCGCGTGTTGCGCCTCAGACGCCTAGCTTCCAGGTCGGTGCGGGAACGCACGGCCATGCTGGAACAGCGACCGCGACGACGGATCATGCTGTGGCAGGGACAAACCCGGCGGCTTTGGGGAGGGAGGTGGCGCCGGATGAGTAGTTCGCGACGTGAATATGGGAATGATGTCATGATACCGGGTCTTAAGGAGGTTGTTATAAGCTGTTTATCAAGCGGAACGCGATCATGTAGTCTTCGATGTGTACAATGAATGAAGAACCTATTGTTGCATGCTCCGTCTTCTTGGGATCCCTTGTGAGCTAGAAGCTGCTATTTGCTATCCCGCATTGGGTTTTGATCTTTGTATGATTGTGATAACCCCATTCACTTCCCCGCGATGAGCGCCTCGAGATTCACCTCCTTGCCATTACTCGTCAAGCAAGCCTGAAGCAGCGCCACATCCCACAACGATCCCCTCGGCGTCCCGTAATCCTCCTCCGTAGCCTTCTTCCCTTCTTTGGCAGCAGCGACCGCCCGTCCAAACATCCCCACCTCGATGGGTACACCCTCGCTCGCTCCCTCCTTACTCCCACTCTCAACTCCCGAATCTTTCGCGCCTGTCACCGTGACGAACCACTTCCCGTTCTTCTGCTCCACAACTACCTGAGCTTTCGTAGTAGTCACCACCAGTCCTCCCTGGACTTTCTTGTCGGCGGGAAGGTCGGGAGTGGCGAAGGTGAGTAGGATGGTCCCGTGTGGAGCGGAGTCGCCGATTGCGGACGGAATGTCGGACTCACTGTGTACGCCTTTGAGCTTGGTGGGCGGGCCGTGCGGGCTTGAGTGTGTCGAGGGAGATGGGGAGGCGAGGGCGATGACCGTGTCGTGAGGCGGGAGATGAGCACGGTGAAGTGACGCGGAGGATAGGATTGTGCTCGGCGGGTTGGGGAGGATGGTGCGAATTTGAGCGCAGTTGTGGACACCGCCGTCGAGGAGGAAGCCTGAGAGCGTGACGAGCAGATGGCAACCGAGAACAGAGAGACGAGAGAGAGATGGCCGATCGTCAGTGACAAAAATCATCTTGAGTCGGCAGACCTACCGCCTTGGTAATCCGGAATCGTTCTCCACTCCGTCGCCTGCCAAGACGACCCGTCGATGACGGTATTCTCCACTCGCAGCTGCCAGTACAGCACAGGGCCGAGCTTGGTGTCCCGCAGTACCTCGCCAGCATGTCGGAGCATCGGTTCGTGAGCGAAGTCTACGGTCTATCAGTCTCTGTAGAAGCATTCCCGTAACTCAGACAAACTCTCCGCAACCCGCCAGATCAGACCCTTCGGCTGATAATCCCTCTCATACTCTTCGATCAACTCCCTCGCATCCTTTACGTCCCTCGCTACCGGTTTCTCACTCAACACGTGCTTCCCCGCCTTGAGCGCCTTGATCACTAACGCTGGCTGCTTCGTAATGGGCAGGACGAGCATGATCGCGTCGATGGACTTGTCAGCGAGCAGCTTCTCGAGTCCGTCATCGCCGTAGAGCGTCACGGGTTTGAGTCCGGCCTCGTTGGCTTTCGCAAGCGCCTTCTCGACGGAGGATTGCGAGCGGGACCAGAGCGTGTGCAGGTTCACGTCCGAGGTGTTGGCCGCTAAGGCGGGGATGTAGGCGCCGGTAACGAAGAGGCCAGAGCCGAGGAGGGCGACATTAACGGGGGCCATTTTCTATGTAGAATCGTAAAGTGAGGTTATAAGAAACTGGTGTGGGACAAATATAAGGGACTTTGTCAGGTTTTATGGGAGGAAAGTGGAGGCGTAGAGATCCTAGCGGAGTTCGCCGCGTCCGCTCAAAACGCCGTTCGTTTAACCTGTTGCTTGGGCACGACGTGCCGATCGGTCAAATCTTGAAGGAAACAGCATCAAGACGTGCTCTGTTGCATTCAGTGGCGATTTATAAAGACAAGAGTTCAATCCTTTACTTTGGATGAAAACGCGGAGCAGCAACTCAAGGTCATTACAGTAGGAAGTGCCACACCATGATGTCTATCGGGGATAAATTCCGCGGCAATGACGTCCATACAGACGATCAGCACAGAACATCCTTTCACAGATGGATCTACTTCACCCCTTATAATCTCTGTCATCTTTTTTTGGATCTCTCGGCATCGCTCCTCCCGATGCCAGAAGACAGGAGAATTTGACACCTTCCCGGCGATGCAGTCTGCCTACCAGCTTCGAAATACCCTTCCCAATCGCTCAACGTCACAACGTCCTCGTTCGCTCTCGCTCTCCGAGTATCAACCCCTCTCATTCGACCGAGAATCTCTCGAAGCGGCATATCAACATACTATCGGGTTGCCAAGTACGAGCTCCGCGTCATCCCGCTCCATCCCATCATGGTCCAGCTTCGGGGTCAGCGGTACCGGCAGCGCGGACACGCACGATACGGGAATCACCACGCCATCGTTGCTCTCCCACGAGCTCAAGCGGGGAGATAATCCACATGGATTGATTGGTAACGGTCCGCCGCCGCCGCTTTCGTCTTCGAATATAGCCGGTGTGGGAGCGGGACACTCCCTCACACCCCAGCAATCGCCTTTCCACTCGGCCGCGAAAACACATCATGCATCTCCACTCTCGCCTGTCCCCGGTTCTCCAGTCCCTATACCACCGACACCCCCGGCCCGTCCATCGGCCATCCCAGACTCGACGTACGCTCTAGCCTCTGAGCCGCATACCGGTATTGGTATGCGACGCGTTGCTTCGGCTATGGATATCGACGATGGATATTCTACCGATCCTGGAGTATCCAGCCGCGCTCGAGGGAAACGTAGGGCTTTGCCAGCGCTCCCGACGGATGTGCCCGCTCCTGTGAGTTACGTCTGTGATGCATACCGTGCGCTGACTGCATGCAGGAACCGCCTCAATGGGAGTACGTCAACCTATATCCCCTATTCCTGGAATGTGAATATATTTTTGCTCATACTTCTGCTTGCAGACCGGACATCAAACCTCACATCCCGTCGGAGCTCACTCAGCCATCCATAGCCAACGCCTACGCTCGTCTCTCCGCCCCGCCGCCGAATCTCCCACCGCGCCGGACACAACCCCTCCGCCTCTCGGCATCTCCACCTCCCCGGTCGACGAGAAGCATGGGACTCGCTCGGACCGCCGAGGCTCGGGCCGAGGCTGATGCTGGCCCGAGCACGATCATCCCGCCTAGCTCGATGGTCCAGCCTGTCGCTTCGAGTAGTACGGCCCCTCCACCGGGCGCTTTAGATCTCCCTCCAACCGACGAGCCAATGCTCGAGTCGTCCTCAGCACCTACATCTCCAACCCGGCCTCGCCCCACAGCTGAGAAGGAGATCTTCCTCCGCGCAACGGACAAGACGCCCATCTGGTCAACCCATTACCTCGACCCGTGCCTCCACACGTCGCTCATGAACGTCCCTCACCAGGTGACGAACGCCGCAAACGTCGCTCTGACCGGTCTCAGCAGTGGTCAGAAATCTAGGTATAACTCGACGGTCGGTGCGCCGATTGACGGTATGGCAAGGGCGGCTAGGGACTGGATCGTACCGGCCGACGCAAAGTTCGTGAGCGAGATTGGCGGGATCGAAGTGGGAGTCGCCGTGGTGGATGGCGGGCTTGATGGGTGGGGCAAGGAGAAGGGTCGAAGGAGGGCGCGAGTTGAAGCGATCAGCAAACAGGGCGGGATCAAGATCGATGTGGTATGTCGAGCTCGATCGGAACTTCGCTCATAGTAGATCGAACTGGACGCGAACAGGCAGATTGACTTGCGCATCGAGTCCAAGGCTGGTGACGTACTTGTCCTCTTGTGCGGAGCATTCGTCATGTACAAGCTATCACTGACATCTACCAGGCCCGACACATTCCACGGTCCGATCCATATCACGTCTCCGTCTCAACCGCCGCGATTCCTGCCCATCCTGACAGCCCAACTGGAAGCCCTCGCCAACCCTTACGCAGCATTCTTCACCACCGTCGTCACCCCTCTCCGAGTCAAGGCCGATCCATCGTATAAGCGCTCATACGAGCACCGTACCGTCTCTGGCATTCAGAGATACACGCTCAAATCATTCCGCGAACAGAGCGATATGCTGGATCAAGTCGTAGGAGGGTACGCGGGTCATACACGAGCAGAGCAGAGCAAGGTCACCATCCAGAGCAGTAAGGGCCGGGTGGTGATTGGGTATCGGGAGAGTGCGGATGAGGAGGGGGCTCTGGGCATGGGGCTGGTGGTTGGGGCGCATGGACCGCAGAGGAAGAAGAGGTGGTGGCGCTGAGCTGGAGGGGATTACGGCATACACGAGGACTGTTCTGACTGAGTTGGGAAAGGCGGTCTAATGAGTTGACGAAACACGGACATCTTTCGGCGAACAGTAGACATACACGCTAGTAGCCTGTACCTCGTCAGCGAGATTTGAACCATTTACTAGGAGACACCACGCACAGCATTCACAATCGAAGGGGCAAAGCGGAGTGCCTGCTCGTCAGCTCAGGCGCATGTAGGGAACCATACCTCCAGCCTCGGGACTGATCCTCAGTTCCGCTTCTTTGTAAATCAAGAACCCCTCTTCCGTCTTCCGTCCTGCGAGAGTCTCATCAGCCGCCGGTCCCCGGGTCAAGGATGGCACTGACTCGGCCCATACCCTCGGGAATCGCGGAACAGCTCGTCCTCGTCGACTTCTTTACGAGCTCGTTTCGCGCTGCTCTTCGGTCGTTTCAATGCGATAGTGGTTGGAGGAGGCTGGGGGAGAGGGGCGGTAGATGAGTCATGTATGGTCTGCACGGGACTTGACTTTTGACTGGATGAGGGGATCGGCTCGGAGCGGATGCTGACATGAGGCATCTTCTCGCTCTTCTTCGCTGCGTCATCGGTCATGGGGGGTTGTGGTGGCAGGGCGTTTGACTTGGCCTTCGTGGTCGAAGAGGTGGAAGCCGGCTGAGCGGATGGACGTTTTGACGAGGAAGCGAAGATGTCGTGGATCGAGGATGGATCTTGCTTGCGCGGGACTGGCTTGGCCACGCTTCCTGTCGTCTTCTTGGCCATGATGGAGATTGCTTGATGTCTTTGTCAATGGTGTACAAAAACCTAAGGACCCAAAAACTTGCGGGAAATCCGGCGTGTGCCATCCTCCGGCTATACTTTCCAGGGGCACCTCGCCATCTCTATGGACTGAAATTCTCCACCCACCCCCAGTGCACCGACATGACCTCCCTCATCCGCGCGTACGAATCTCTCCTCCTATCCAATCTCTCCTCAGCGTCCACCCTCGAATCCGCGATTCGAAACATCACCTGGCTCCTCCCCGGTCGATTTGAGGATGCAGAGCTCGCCTCGGAGGGTCGTAGGTCCAAACCCCTTCTGCCTTCACAGCCCGCCTTTCTACCTTTCCCCGACTGACCGGTCCTGAAACTCGCTAGTATACGCCCTGCTAAACATCGTCTCGGGATACCATGATACCCTGCTCTCTCGACGTATCGGCCCGAACCTCTCCCTCCCTCCCCACCCATTCGAGAAACCCAATAACCCGATGCCGCTCCTTCCCCCACCGTCAGAGCACGCACGCTACACACGATACTGCTCGACTCGCTCTCCGACCTATCGACGTGCGAGCAGGACGTTGGCGTCTATTGGATATGTGGAATTACTTGTGGAGATGGTCGCAAGGAAACGAGGGGAGAGGGTACGGTGGAGGATCTTGCTCGTCATCGAGAGCTTCAAGTGGGTACACTTGACCTCGTTCTTCCTCTACTCGGGGGCAATTTGACAGACGACTGATGGGAACAGGACGATGCTTCGCTTCATCCTCCTTGGGATCACACGACGGCCAGTCCTGACCCCACCGACGCCTCAGAGGGAATACGACATCTCCTCTCTCCCGACCGAGATCCTCGATGGTACCACCCCATCTACTTTGACCAGCACACCACAACTACTCGTCACCGCTCTCCCACCACATGCTCCGCTCCGATCACATCTCTACCCCCTAGCCGGAGCTCTTCCCGAATCACACCTCCCCCATCCACTTACACTGGTTCCCGAACTCGATTCGACGTCTGCTTGGACGGCAGAGATCCTCACTTCTACAGCGACGCTGCTGCACATGATCCTCCTCATCCGTGCTACCGTACGTCTCCATCTCTCCAACGTCCCAAAGCCAACATGTCAACGTGAACAGCGGAAACAGGGCCCGAAACACCGTCCGAGATCCCTCCCCACCATTTCCCGCTCTCTCCCACCTTTCCTCCTATCACTAGCATTCCAGCTATTAGCCCGGCATCTCCGCCCGTCGCCCAGCTCGTCTCTCCTGCTCTCATCACACTACGCGCAGCTCGACCGACGGTTGGCCACTCACTTCTTCCTGACTGGACCGATGTGGATCGGGTGGACGCGGCCAAAGGTCATGGGGTTTGTCAAGGGGTTGGAGCGGATCCCGATTGTCGGACTGGTCGGGGAGCTCGTCGAGGGGTATCTACCGCTGGTGGACGATTATTTCTACTGTGAGCGCGGTTCTTATGATTGGAATCGGCTAACCACGGGACAGACACCTCATCATGAGCGGCCATCTCAGTCGGCGGGCCAGGGAGCAAAGAGAGGAGTAGATGATGGTGATGATCAATGCATTTTATGCTACCCCCTCACTTTCTCTTCATGAGCCCCTTCTGCAGCCACCTGATTTCTCATCAGCGATGTTGTTACACTCAAGACGTCAGCAGCACGTACTTTGGTATCTTCTTCTCACCACCACTCTTCGGCTCCTCCTCCTTCGCATCTTCCCGCGCCTTCGGCACAGCAGGAGGCAGCGGCTCACCCCTCTCCATCAATTCTGCACGCAACGGCGCTCTATACCCCGAAGCTACGCCCACCCCACGTCAGCACTTCAATACCCCAAGTATTTCTCAGCCAACGATAGCGTCCGACCCACCATTCATCCCCTCATCCTCCCACTTGACCAACAACACACTCTGGGGCACAAACCCCAAATCATTCAACGACTCCTTTCCCCCGGTGCCACCCCGCATCCCCGCAGCCTGCCCACCGCGGATGGGTCCGTAGTCGGCCGGCGCAATGACAGTCGATCTGTGAGGGTTGGGCTTTTTCGGGGGAGCTGAAGGCGGGTGTTCGGGGTACTGCGTTCGAGGTGGTTGCCCTGGGTGATTCAGCCCACACTCGCACATCCTCGGTGAGGTGAGATACAGAGGACGAAAGGCTTGCTCGACGCCGAGGGATCTAGAGCGGACCTGACGAACGCATACACCGGTTGGATACTACCATCCCCAATCAGTGAGCGCCATCCTAGAGGCGCGGCGCTCACGGTGAGGTAGAAGGAAACGTGCTCTGAATCAGCGTGCCATCCGAGAACCTGATCCTTATCGTCGTCTACGACCGTACCCATCACCTCTCCCCACTTGACCCTCAATCAACAGGAAGGAGGGACGAACCGTAGGCCATTTATCGGCTTTCCGCCGGTCCCGCTCGAGTTTGTCTTGGTCTCGGAACTTTGAAGTGAGCAGGGGCGCCTGGTTGAGTCTCTTTGAGCGAGCTACTGCCGAGGCATGGTGCGCTTGGACGTCGGCTAGGGTCGATTCGAAGAATGTGTCGTCCAGGTCGGCTGGGTCAGCGTCAGCTGGCTATAGAGCGAGGGCAGAAAAAAAGTGAGGAAGAGCGGGAGGAAGAGGGGAGGGGGCTTAGGGCTGGGGGAAGGGGACGATGGACAGCAGGGACGTACTGGGTGGAGAGGAGGTCGGGGTTGAGCCTGAGGCTGCGGAGGGGAGGAAGACCTGTATTGGCAGAGTGGTAGGTGGATCTGATATATGCTCAGGGGTCGGGGTCGGGGTCGTGTGGGAGGTGAGTGGGTAGGGGTGAGATTGAGCTGTAGGCGATGGAGCTGAAGCGGGCTCGGCTGCAGCATGTTCAGGTGAAGGGATCGCAGGGCGAGCGTCCTTCTCTATCGGCATCTCCCGATCTTCGGTCTCGCTCATCATGATCAATGCTCGACGATACTCACACCGCTTGAAATGATAAATGAAATGATTGGTTTGGGAGAGGCCGTCAACTTTCAATCTCATTCGACGCGTGGTCGCTGAGGTCCCGATTTGGTGGCAAAGACTTCAAGACCGTTGTCAGTCAAGCCTATGCATATGTGTCAAATCTTGGTGAGCTATGTACACAATATCTATGCGTCGTTAACATGTCTACCGATTTCGTCATGCAGTCTAGGTCGTATCGATTATGCGCTCAGGTTGGGACGGTAGCGCCTGAAAGTGATGTCAGCGATTCATTCTCCTACTGATGGAGTCGTGGGGATTGCAGGTGGACGGATGATGTAGACTCACGGCTCGTCATTGAAGTATGTGCTCGGGTCAAGTTCACCATGAATAATGTCGTAAAACAGCTGTAAGGAGGACTGTCGGACCCAGTTCCTGAGAGATTCGTCAGCGATGAAGGAGCCATGCAGTCGAGCAGACTAACCAGTGCGAGTCGAATGTCCTCGCTTTGAGCGACGAGAACACCGGCTTGATCCCGTCGAGGTACGCATCGCCGTGCTCAAGCTGGATCGCGTCGAGCTTCGCCTGCAGCTCCTCGACCGATGCCTTCTCCTTATCCGCCTTCTTCTCGCCAGCTCGCACATCCTTGGCGAGGTATCTCGACAATAGCTCGATCTCCCTCTGGGCGTGGACCTCCTGCTTGAGCACGAATGCGTCAAACTCCTCGGAGTTCATGACCGCGCCTCCAGCACCACCGCCACCACCGCCGCCGCCAGAACCTGGCGCTGACAAGCTGATCCCGCTGTACGAAGCGTAGCTCTGAGCAAGTTGGTCGAGGAAAGCTTTCGCCTCAGCTTCCGAGCCAAGACGCTTGGCCGGCTCGCTGAGGATACCGAAGAATAGCGCTGCATCGGTCCGAAGCGGGCCCAGACCCCACTGCTTGTTGAGATGGGTTCGAGCAGCAGTAATGTTGAAACCACCCGGGAACTTCGATGCAACCATGCGGTTGGTGAGAGCCATCGCATGTTTTCCGAGACCGACATAGCCGACACCAAGAGCAGCGCCAAGCTCGTCAAGGGGCAGGTCCTCCCCTTTTTCGGGAGCTGCGGCAAACTCGACTTGCAGATCGCCAAGAATCTCGTTCTGCAGGGTGGACTTGCCACCGGACAGCTCCTTCAATGACTTGCTGAGGGGGACCTCGGATGCCGGCTTCTTGAGCTTCTGGGCTACAATGACGCGGAGGGTGTCCACGGCCTTCGGAGGGACATCCTCAACTGCGGCGGCGGGGCCGGCAGAAGGCGCAGCGGCTGCAACGGGCGCAGCCACAGGAGCAGGTGCACTTGATGCGGCTGCAGGTGCGGCGGATTCGGATGATGCGGGTGCAACGTCCTCAACAGCGTCCTCGAAGGCGTAGTAAACCTCTTTCTGGTTCTTAGCGGCGCAGAGGATCTGACGCTGCTTAGCGGTGGCGCCGTCCTGCGCTTCGTATTTCGCCTTGAGCGTCCGTTGAGCCATACCTATGGACCATTATGATCTGATCCTTCGCTCTATTGTTTGTACTCACCAGCAAGGACTGGGCTCGGTCCGACCTCGACAAAGCGCTCGAATTTGGCGATGGAGAAGAGCACGTCCTGAGTCTCGATCCAGCGGACCGGGGATGCGAATCTGCGCGTGTCAGGAGGTCCGGGTGCAATCAGTGCTACTGACTGGTAGGCAAGGCACTCGGTCATGATGTTGTAAGCCAATCGCTGACGGCGATCCGCCGAATCCCAGTTGTCCTTCTCCCAACCCTTGAGAATAGCCTCCATCCTGGGCGAGGCCGTCTCGTCGAAGATCTTTTGCACATAAGACTTGGATACCTCGAACGGCTCGGCACTGGCCACGTCAGCGAGACGGATTTGGAACATGGCAATACTCACATCAGATTCGGGATGTACTTGCCGACCAAGCGATCGGGGTTCAGTTGTAGCACGTCGATCTTCTTGATGAGGTAGTTGCGGAAAGACATGACACCAGGCCAGAGGTATCGTGAATGAAAGGGCACGTCGATACCAGGCAATGGAATGGTCGCGAAGCCTCGCTCAAGGATGACCGCACCATCCTTCTTCTCCTTCTCCACTGCCATATCCCAAGCGCCGTCAATGATCTCGGCCAGCTTCTCCTTCAGCTCCTCAACGCTCATCATACCTGCTAGCTTCTCGAGATCGATCTTCTGCGCCTTGAGCGCGTTGAGAACGTTTGTGAGGGTCGCCAAAGCGCGAAGCTCGCCTGCACAGACGTATTGCTGGTTGGCCACGTTGAGATTGACGATCTGCAAGAGGATTGACTTCTGCTGACTGATGGCGTCGACGATCTCCCGCAGAGCTGATTCGCTGAAGGTCTTGCCAACCCTTGACGGATTCGCGGCCATCATCGCATACTGGCTCTTTCCTTCAGCATCCCGATGGACAGCGCGTTGCATGGTAATGCCTCGAAAGAAGACGACGTCCGCAAGGCTCGAGATCGGAAGAACATCGGCAATCGCAGCAAGCGCTGAGTACTCGCCAAGCGAGTGACCGGCAAAAGCGGCTTCCTGATCAATCAGGCCTTTAGACTTCATATCGTCGAATGCAGCCTTCTCCGTGACAACCAGCGCGATCTGGGTGTATTGAGTGGCGAAGAGCAGACCTTGCGGGTGAGAGAAGGTGTAGCCCGTAGTGTACAGGTCGATGTCGCCGAAGAGGCGTAGGGTCTTGATCTGACCGTTGTCATCGATCGTATCGTACGTGAGGTCCATGTATCGCTGACGGATGGCCTGGCCCTTAATGCCTCCGAAATGGATGGTGAGCTCCTTCGGGTTGTTCTTCACGATATCGGCAATCGAGAATCCGTAGACTGAGGTGAGATGTGCGTCGGCAGCGTCCCAGACTGCACGGGCGACGGGCGACGCGTTATACAGTTCCATACCCATGCCGACCTCTTGCGATCCTTGACCAGTGAAGACATAAGCCGAGGGCGGCTGGCGAACCTCGGACGTTCCGTCAATGACCTTCTCGCCCCGCTGATTGAACGCCTCAACCTTGACGACCTTCTTGCCGTCCCTCATGGCAGTATGCTTGAGCTTGACCTCGATCCGGTCACCTGGCAACACCATGCCGACAAAGCCGACATCGTAGGACATGACGCGCTCCGGATGATTATCCGCAACAATCGATTCGAGGTATTTGCGCGCCGCTGCGCTGTTCCACATGCCGTGAGTGATGGTGCCGGGCAGAGAGGCGAAGTCGGAAAAATACGGGTTGATGTGGATCGGATTGAAGTCACCGGAGATCTTCGAGTAATGCTCATTGGTGGACGGAGTGGTGTACGTGGCCGAAGCGGGATCATTGATGAGCGAGTACCCTCCGGATTCGAGGGGGATCGGGAGACCGACAGCCTTGCCGTGACGCTTAAGATACTCAAGTACCGGGTTGCCGTGTGAGTTGTGCGCTTCATAATCTACGGTAGCAGCCTGGATGAGTTGCTTAGTGCTGCTTCGGACGAACGCTGCACCCGACACCTTGACGGAGCTGAACGTGCGATTGTCCTTGAATCGGAGCTCCGACTTGACCTTGAAGGTAAGGACAGACCCTACATCGAGAGGGATTGAGTCGTCGTCCCACTCAAACCAGGGCTTCGACTGCAGGATGCCGACTGAGATCGCCTTGTCGAGCTCCACCACGTAGTCGGTTTCATCGATAGTCTCGAAGGTGTTTTCGAAATCCCTGAATCGCCCGCGGTACAGGAAGGAGGAGGTGACTTCGATGACCGGCTCGTCCCTGCGCAGGACGAAGCCCTTCACCTTGACAATCTTTCCGATGTCATTGTTGATGACCGAGACAACGCGAGCCTCAGCGGAGCAAGGGTCACCAGCTCGGATCGGAGCTACACCGTCCATCATGCGGAAGCCATTGGAAAGATGGACGAGATTAAGAAGGTCGCCGTCGATATCCGAGGGGAAGATCGCTTTCATGATAGACTATTTGTTAGCACGGCAACACGCTGTTGACTCACCTGCCAGCCGAGGACTATCGCATAGTCCATGGGCGCCATGATCTTGTCATTGCGAGCAGACTTGAAGCTCTCTCCTTGGTTGCCCACGACATCACAGAACCGTTGAATTGTCTTGGCGTCGACAACGGTCTCGTCGCAAGTGAACGTCGTGTCAAGGGAGATCGTCGGGAGCTTCTCGTTGTCGCCAAACCAAAGACGCCAGTAAAAGTCCTTGATCCTCGAATTGCGACCGTCAACGACCTCGTGGATCGGCGCGTATCCCATTTCAGGCTTGTAAAGGAAGCTGAAGTGAAGGGGTACTGAGGAACCACGGCGCTCTTCGTTCAAGTCGAGGGATATTTGCCGCGATGCGGAATCAAATGAAAGCTCGACCGCGTTGAAGTCTTCGGGATGCGGGCCGAACGATCGAGCTGCTCCGTATAAGCTGACAGACTGAATCGAGTCGCCGGACGACTTGATTTCGACCGTCTGCCCGGTACGAGGCGCGAAGATCCGACGGAAAGGGTTACTAAGATATCCTTGACCTTGGACGATATTGACCGAGGTAAGAGCGGCTCGGAGCCAGTTGACTTCCGGCCCAGCAAGCATCTCGAGCCAGCTGTCGACACTTGGTACGGGACTAGGCACTTTGAGGGTTCTGAGCTCGCCTTCGACGAATTCGAAAGAGTGATCGGACATCGGTGATCCCGGTTTGGCGCCATTATGGTCAACTGGAGCTCCAGATTTGGCCCCGATGTAGTCAATGGTTGGGACTTTGGACTCGTCGTTTCCGTAGAACCTCTCTAATACCTTTCTGGCCAGGAGACCTTCGATATTACCGAGCAGTTCAGCGATGGGCTCGTCAGCGACAGTCGAGTGCTTCACAGCCATGGGACCCTGGAGAATACAGACACGCTGTGGGTCTTGGTCAAACACCGCGTCCATGTCCTCAGCTGCCCACAGCGAATCCTTCTTGAACCAAACTTCAAACATGTTGTCCAGGATCGGGATGAAAGGGACTGGCTTTTGGCCGGCTCGCTGACAGATCGTGAGGAAGAATGCCTTGTCTTCCGCAGCCACAAGCTGAGTCCTGGCTCGTGGGTATGAGCCAAAGAAGGCGTCAATCGTGGGAACAGGCTTGTCGAGCGATGAGAAGGATTGCACGAGTGACTCCTTGGTGCGGATGCCATCGACACCGGCGAAGCGCTCCTCGACACGTCGGAGCCAATCGCCCACGAGATTTCGGAGGGACACGTCAACCCATCGACCCTGGTTGGCGACGTACATGAGGCGGACCATACGACGGGTGATCTCTTCGTAAGTCATTTGACCAAGATCTGAAACGACGGTGCCATCGGCTTTCTCGCCGAACCACGGTTTGTTGAAGTCCTTGTTGAGGCGTCCTATGACATAGTCCTTCTTGGCCTCCAACCATGCAGCACGTTTGTCTCTCGGCTGGGCGAAAACCGTATCATCGAACTCGCGCCACAGCTTGACTCCTCGAGTGGCGATCTTGTGAATGGGCTCGCCTAGCTCAGAACGGACGGTAAGGATGCCGCCGGTTGGCTTGTCATAAGTGCCTTCCCAGTCAACGTCATCAACACCAGGAGCATCGACGATGAGTTTCTTGACAGACGGACTTGTGTCGGCTTCCTTGGCGACCATTACTCGACTGGCGTAAAGTGCCCCGTCGAATGGCATAGGCTGGAGGTTGAACATCTTAGCAGACCAATCACCAGAAATGCTGCCGAAGATCAGCTCCAATCACCTCATTGCGAAGAACCACTTACTATGGCCAGACATCTTCTGCTCCGCCGAATCCAGAACCCGCGATGAGCGAAATGTTCCGATTTTGTCGGATGGAGCCATAGGTGGAGATGATGGGCTGGTGGAAGTCCTCGCAGCTGTGATGACCACCGGCGCGTCCACCAGTCCATTGGAGGATGATGGGGTAGTCCGGGTTGGCGGCGGCGATGTTCACGACCTGCCGGATCCCTTCAACAGATCCCGGTTTGAACGCGATGTGCTTTATGCCGGCAGATCGCAACGCAGTGATGATCTCGGCTGCCTTTTCGGAGCTAGGAATACCCGCAGCCACGCAGAACCCCTCGATGGGCAGGCCTTCGCGACGCATTTCCTGCCATAGAGGGAATTGAAAGCCGAACTGTCGCTGATTGATGTAAAGCGCATTAAGAGTAAGACCGACACCAGGCTGTATGCGACGTTGAATCTCGGCAACCTTGCTGCGAAGAGCGGCAGGATTGTAATGTCCACCTCCAGCCAGTTCGATATGGTAGCCTGCATTGAGCGTCGCCGACACGAGACTGCTGCCAACGGTGCAGGGGGTCATGCCGGCAACCATGATAGGCGGCTTCCCCAGCAGGCGGGAGAAGGGCGTGTCGATGTGCATCTTACCATCCCTAATGATAGTCAGTACATTGTCCCAGAACATGGCGTGTCACTTACGCGGTCTTGACAAGACGTGGCTTCCATTCAGACGCCCAGACCGACTCGCGGCGGACCTTCGTGGAGTCGTAGAACTCAGCCGCGGCTTTCCCCTTCTCGCCGACGACCACAGTGCGGACCCCGCGACCTTCGAGTGCGCGACTGGTCAAGAAGCCAATCCCGCTGTTTCCGCCCGGGCCAAAGTCTACAGCGTGCGTCGCACTGGAGGGGAAATCGCAAGTCTTCACCCAGTGTATCGGACTAGTGAAGATCTGGTCGCAGAGCGAGGCGGTGAGAGAGGAAGTGTGACTCCGTAGATCCGCGCCTGTGGGGATCAGCGATCTGAGGGATGCGATTGAGAAGACCAAACTCACCGGTCTCTGTATTGTAGATCGCGATAGGGAGCTCCTCAATCTTCCACAGATCCTCGCCTTCAAGGTCATCCTGTACGAGCTTGGCGGTCGCGCCCTTAAGATAAGGACTGTGGAATGGCACGTTTATCGGGAGGAAACGCATGTTGAACAGCGCTTTCCGCTTGGAAAATGGGGTCTTGCTCTGATCGAGGCCTGGAGGCGCCATGACTTTTCGTAGAGCCGTAGCGAGTCCGTAGAGTGCCTTTGCCGGACCGGTAACGACGTTCATAGTCGAGCCATTGTACAACGAAATGCCGAGCTTCGAGTTGGCGGGAAGATGCGCGTTGACCTTCTTCATGTGGCCTTCTAAGGCCTTGGCAGTAAGACCATTGACGGCCAGCATCGGGCTCGGGACGCCCTCATTGTTGTCGACCGCATCGGCGACGATTTGTGGCTCGATTGAAAGCAATGGGAAAGCTTCTTGGCCTCGCAAGCCAATGTAGAAAAGGAGCTTGATCGCCTTCAAGACGTTGACGTCCAGCGTCTCCCAGCTATCCGAGGCCGCGATGGCAACGGCAGAAACGATTCCTTGCGAATGACCAGTCGCGCCTTTGAAGAGGTCCCGCATTTCTCCCGGGTTGAGGTCCGTAACCCGGCACGATATCACATATTGCGCGAGCTGGGTGACACCGATGAGAGGCATGGAGAGGGGGACAGAGGCGAGATCATCGACAGGAGGGCGAGGGGAGGTTCCGTTGAGCCAGGACAAGAAGTCTAGACCATGCGAGTAATAGGCGAAACCGTCTGCCTCGGCCTTGGTGGCCAGGGAGGTGAGAACGTGATTTGTGCTCGACAGGAGGGATTTTATGAATGGGGTGTAGACGTTGTAGAGAGATTGAAGCTCGTTAAAGTAGTTCTGAAGATATGTCAGCTTTTGTTTCCTCGTCCAAGCCTCAGCTGCTCACCTCATTGACACCCTGACCACCAAACAACCCATACAACTCTGCCTCGCCCTTCTTCGCGGCCTCGAGAAGAGCTGATGGATGAGCGACCTTGACCTTGCTGTCTCCAAAGGCTTCCCTGGCCATGGTGAAAGTCTTGAAGTAGGCTTTCAAGACTTCTGACCGGGTTTCCGGCTCGAAAGATTGGACAAGGGAATGAATGTTCGCGAAGGGGAGGAAGAGCTCGTCGAAACGGTTGTACGCTGCGAGGAGCACGTCGGCGACTTCAGAACTGGCGGCAACCGACTGCCTGTCGCCGAGAAACGACAGGAACCTTGCGAGGAGCTTGGCCTGAGGCTCATTCGATACTGGGGTTTGCACGGCGCCCTCCTCGCTTTCGACGGGTTTTGGCTCATCGTCCAGACCGACTCGGGAATCATGGAAGTCCTGGGCGAGCACCTCGGATGCTACCCAAGCAGACAACGGGGAGGCAGGGACCGGGATGGAAATACGTGTGGTAAGGGAGTGCAGTACGAGGGGACGGGTGGGAGTAGGACCGCTAAAGAGGGAAGCCATCGTGGGCGGAGAGCTGCGGTAGCTCCAGGGATAGAATGGAGTGATGAATTGGAAGGATGTGGATGAGTCCAGAGACGTTGAATTCCCACTCTGATGAGTTGAGCGGCGAGCTTGATGAAGGAGTCAGGAGGCCCCCATAATTCCTTTGACCGAGGAAATCCCCAGATGAAGAAACCCGAATTTACGTTATGCCACGTGCAGAGATTTGGGGAATCTCGGCTTTGGGGGCCCGTCCACTACAAAGCAATAATCCTTTGTATCATTGACATCGACTGCAGGCTCCGTATCTCCTTATCCTATCATATAGCGTCAATCCGACTGGGTATTGCTGCTCTGCTCGCACTTCATCTGACCTCGAGTCCTGCCCCCATCGAGTACGCCTCCTACGACCGGCAGTGATCCCTCGTCATGGCGGCGGACATGGATCAGGAGAGTCTGAGCCGACGGGAGCTTACCTCGCGCTGTATCGCAATTGTGAGTCTGACTCCACGGTGAGGGCTTCGACATGCCCTTGGGATTCATGGCGGTCGTGGCGCAATCAATATCGCTACCTGGGCATACAGAGCTGACGGCACCCAAAACATAGATGAACCGCGCGGATCCTATCCTGTTAGAGCGAGTCCGGCTTCTCCACGGCATGCATTGCCTTGTATTCGGATCAACTGATGAATGCTCTCCGACAGGTACATGCAGTACCACATCAACAACGTGGACCCGTCCAAAGGTCCGACACACGAGCGAGCGAAGAAGTTCGGTCAAATGCTGATCGACAACTGCAAGTCTCGCAAGCATTCCTTAGCAACGGCTGATGACAAATCTGTCTAGGTTCCGAGGTCGTAGACACTCCTCCGGTCTACCGAGATGTCGCCCTGCCTACCGCTCCGAGGACCGAGATCACCGCGAAGGGGGATATCGTGTACACTGAGAGCTCGAGGCAGAATGTCAGGAAGCTGGAGAGCTATGTGAAGGGTGAGTCTTTACCTTTTTCTGCCACCTGTCTGCCTTGCCACTTCTGAGAACTGTCGCAGAGATGGCTTCCGGGGGAGAGGTCGAGCCAGGAGTGAACCTTGACAAAGCGCAGTCAGACATCGGTTAGTCGTCTCACCATGCCTTCCCGCACGTATCCCAGCACTCAGCTGATTCTCTTCTAGACAAGCTGTGGGAGCTTGTCAATTCTCAACCCTCCATTACCCTCGCCCAGAAAGCCGCAATAAAGTCCATGTACGGCGAAGTCATCAAATCACTCGGCCACTCCGATCTCTCGCCTGTCAGTGGTGATTTCGAAACTGCTGCGGTCTCGATAGCGAAGGGCCCGAAGCAGCGACGATCCAGTTCTCTGTTCCTACGCCCGAATGTTGAGGATAGAACAGAGGTTGAGGAAGCGCATTTGCCTTTCTTGCACTTGAAGCGGAAAACGGGGACCAGCTGGGCGTATAGTCAGAAGCTTACGAATATTTGTGAGTTGTCTTTGACTACAGCGACTAGTTTAGCTGACCGGAAATCGCAGACCTGGACGTCTTGACGGAAATCGCGACTTCTGGTGTAACCTTTGCGAAGAAGGCTGCTCTTCTCACGGGTGTGGGTAAGGGAAGTATCGGTGTGGAGATCCTCCAGGGTCTCCTTTCCGGCGGCTGCACCTGTGTCGTTACTACCTCGAGGTACAGTCGAGCCGCGGTAGACTATTACAAGAACATCTTCCATGAGCTCGGCTCAAAGGGTTCCAAGCTCATCGTTGTCCCTTTCAATGGCGGTGAGTCTCTGAGCCCATATGACGGGATTGTGCTGACACTCCGAAGCCTCAAGGCAGGATATTGAGGCTTTGGTCGACTACATCTACTCGACGCTTCAGATCGACCTGGACTATATCATCCCCTTCGCCGCTCTGCCAGAGAACGGGCGAGAGATCGACAACATTGACGACAAGTCAGAACTGGCGCACCGTCTCATGCTCACCAACCTCCTTCGCCTCCTCGGCGCCGTGAAGGTGAAGAAGGCCGCTCGCGCTTTCGTCACTAGGCCGACTCAGGTGATTCTGCCCCTTTCTCCGAACCACGGTCTTTTCGGGAACGACGGTCTTTATTCCGAATCAAAGATCTCGCTTGAGACTTTGTTCAATCGGTGGAGTGCTGAGTCATGGGGTGAGTATTTGTGCATCGCTGGAGCCGTCATCGGCTGGACTCGAGGGACGGGTCTGATGAGTGCGACCAACTTCGTCGCCGAGGGCCTCGAAAAGCTCGGTGTTCGTACCTTTTCCGCCAAGGAGATGGCTTTCAACATCCTCGGCCTGATGCATCCGCTCCTCTTCGATATCACACAGATCGAACCGATTTGGGCGGACCTAAACGGTGGAATGGACCGCATCGCTGGGCTAGCAGAAGTCATGACCGGCATCCGCATCGATATCAACCGGATTGCAGATCTTCGGAAGGCTATTACCCTCGATAACAACGCCGACTTCCGCGTCTCTAACGGCGACGCTGCCGAGCGACTTCATCAAAGAGTCGCCATCGCTCCCAGGGCCAACTTCCAGTTCGACTTCCCGAAAATCGAGGGCCCCGATGTCCTGTCCGAACTCTCACACCTTCGTGGACTTGTGGACCTGGACAAGGTCATTGTTTGCACCGGTTTCGCCGAGGTCGGTCCTTGGGGCAGCTCGCGAACGCGATGGGAAATGGAAGCAAAGGGCGAGCTCACCATTGAGGGGTGCATCGAGATGGCTTGGATGATGGGCTACATCAAGCATCTCGACGGCAAGCTCAAGAACGGTCAGGCTTATGTTGGATGGGTGGATACGAAGTCCGGGGAACAGGTCGATGACAAGGACGTCCGCTCGAAATATGAAAAGGACATATTGGATCATGCTGGTATTCGGATCATTGGTGAGGATCGTCCTACGCTCAGAGCTGACAGGCAGAACCCGAGCTGTTCTTCGGTTATGATCCCGAGAAGAAGGTATTCAACCAAGAGATCGAGCTGAACCACGATCTCGAGCCGCTTGAAATCTCAGCCGAGGATGCATCCCGCTTCAAGCGCGAGCAGGGTGACAAGGTCGACGTCTGGGCGCAAGAGTCCGGCGAGTGGTTTGTCAAATTCAAGAGAGGCGCTAGGGTCTTCGTGCCGAAGGCCGTCAAGTTCGACCGGGTCGTAGCCGGGCAGATCCCTACTGGCTGGGATGCTCGACGATACGGTATACCTGAGGACATCATCGCACAGGTCGACCGGTGAGCCAGCTTGACTAGCTAGCTATACCGCGAGCTGATAAAGATCAGGACCGCTTTATGGGCTTTGGTTTGCACTATGGAAGCCCTCATCATGTCAGGTGTGACCGACCCTTACGAATTATACCAGTACATCCATCCCTCCGAGGTCGGCACGGCATTGGGGTCGGGTATGGGCGGGATGCGCTCACTTAGCGCCATGTTCAAGGATAGGCGGGAGGAGAAGGACGTACAGAAGGACATTCTGCAGGAAACGTAAATCACATCGTTTGATTCTAGAACTAAGCTGATAGCCTACCAGCTTCATCAATACTGTCGCTGGCTGGGTAAATCTCTTGCTTCTCTCCTCGAGCGGTCCCGTCAAGATCCCCGTCGGCGCTTGGTACGTAGTCAGACCTGCAACCAGACATATGCTGAGAGTGATCAGCGCCACTGCTATGCAATCAGTCGAGATTGCCTGTGACTCTATCCTCTCCGGCAAAGCCAAGGTCATGATCGCTGGTGGCTTCGACGACTTCTCAGAGGAGGGTTCGTTCGAATTCGCCAACATGAAGGCCACCAGCAATGCTGAGACCGAATTCGCCATGGGTCGTGAGCCCAACGAGTTCTCTCGCCCAATGACCAGCACTCGTGCCGGTTTCATGGAGAGTCAAGGTTGCGGTGTGCATGTCATCATGAGCGCCAAGACCGCTCTCGAGATGGGTGCCACCATCCAGGGCATCGTGGCGTACACCTCGACTCACACCGACAAAGCCGGTCGGTCCATTCCCGCTCCTGGTCAGGGCATCCTCTCCGCAGCCCGTGAGATTAAGCCTAAGGACTCCCTACCGATCCTCGACGTCAAATACCGTGCTCGACAACTCGCCTTCCGACGGAAGCAGATCTCGCAATGGCTCGAGAACGAGCACGAGCTCCTCCGCATGGAACTTTCGGCTCGCAAGGGCTCGGACAATGATGGGTGGTTCCAAGGCCGAGTTAGCTTCATCGATGAGGAGGCGAGGCGTCAGGAAAAGGATGCGCTCGCTACCTTCGGCATGCTAGAGGGATCCCATCCATCTATCGCGCCCCTGCGGCGTGCGCTTGCTGTTTGGGGCCTTGACGCGGACTCTGTCGGGGCGATCAGCTGCCACGGCACTTCGACCAAGGCGAACGACAAGAACGAGAGTAGTGTTTATAATGTGCAATTCGAGCAACTTGGTCGGACACCAGGCAATGCCGTTCCCGTCATCGCGCAAAAGAGTCTCACTGGTCATCCCAAAGGCGGTGCCGCCGCATGGATGTTCAACGGCATGCTCCAGACCATCAATTCCGCACTCGTTCCAGGCAACCACAACGCCGATAACATCGCCGAGGAGCTCCGTGCATTCCCTCATCTGTTCTATCCCGCCAAACCCATTCAGCACGTCCGCATCGAGTGTGGTCTCCTCACTTCCTTCGGTTTCGGTCAGGTCGGAGGCCAATCCGCCATCGTCCACCCACGTTACCTATACGCCGCCCTCGACCCCCGCGATCTTGCCTCATATGCTGATCGAAGACGCAAGCGCGAGCTCGATTCCTACTCCCGCATGTCTACGACGATGGTCAACAACAACTTGGTGCAGATCAAGGACGCCCCGCCATATCCCGCAGAGCTCGAACAGCAGGTTCTGCTCAATCCCCTTGCGCGGGCTGCCCCGAGCAAGAACTCCTACGCTTTCCAGGGCATGATGCCATCGACAGTCCCGCTCGACTCAGCGAACGCTACTACGTTGAAGTCTCTCTTCGCTCAGACTGGGGACATCGCAGGCGTTGGCGTCGACACCGAGCTCATCAGCAGTGTTCCTACTTCAGATACCTTCAGAACCCGAAACTTCACCCAGGGGGAGAACGATTATTGCTGTTCCGCACCTGATCCCACCGCTTCATACGCTGGCCGATGGGCGGCGAAGGAGGCAGTATTCAAAGCGCTGTCTGTCCGGTCGAAGGGGGCAGGAGCGTCGATGAGAGACATCGAGATCGTCGCATCTCCCACTGGACCAAACGTCAAGCTCTCTGGAGATGCCCTCACTGCCGCTGAGGGCAAAGAGATCAAGGTCTCCCTCTCGCATTCCGACACTTCGGTGGTTGCTTTTGCTGTTGCACAATAGAGTGAGTCCCGCGTTCGACATCCTTCGTAATATCGTTGACTTTCTATGGCCCTTGCAGTATGATGACTCTTACCCCATGCATGACCAGGCCGATGTACGGCTCATATCACCCCATCCCGTAACGATTATAGATCCGGTAATTCAGTGCCACTGCGCCGGGGTTCCCGGCTTTACGGCGCTAGCCGCGTGACAGACACCCCTCAGGCGCGTGAGATCACCCGCCATTGTGTGGCGGCTCGAAATGTCGCCTCTGGCCAGGGGGACTATGGAAGTTGGCGGTAATGACGCGGTCAAGGTTTCAGCTTTACCCGCGTCCTCGTGAATCGAGAAGGCAGCGTAATTTTTGTCAGGCACCTTACGTCAGGTGGCTTATTTGTGTGACCTAGCGCCTAGGTCGTTGGTGATGACCAGGCTAGGGGTGTCGGCGTCAAGTGAGTGGTGGCTGTCTAGGTCGGTAGTGTCGATATGCATACGAAGACCTGAGGCGGAGCGTTCGGATGGAAGCAACCTTGGTCGTTTCAGATTTGATACGTGTCGTGATTCTCGCGTCCTAGACGTGGAAGGGAGGGTAGATGTATACAGTGTCACCAAAGAGGGTGAACAGGTCGCGGTCCATGGGACTAGCGGCTCGCGTCCGTGAAGGAAAGCGGCACTGAAGGTGTGGTTCGGAGCGAGACGGAGGGGAAATTCCTATGGGTATGATTTGTGGACCGTCTGCTGTAGGAGTTGCACAGTGGGTAGATTCGTCCGCCGGCCCGTCTGGGTGTGATTTTGGTGGCCCCGGGTTATCTCGGCGGCTACGTCTCTGGTGTACCATGGCAGGAGGAGGAGGAGAATGAATCCGAAGACGACAGAGTTATTGTGACGGCGTGCATTTCGGTGGTCCGGTTCCGCGAAGAGATGCTTGTCGTCAAGGTCGCTTGCTGATGCTATTGCAGATGCTGAAGTGTTTGCGCCACTGCTACCGCTACCGATAGATAGATATATAGATAGATAGATAGATAGATAGATAGACTAGACATGAGGCATGAATTGTGCATAGCTACTGATTTCTCCGGTTCCGTCACCGCTTGATGAACATCGGTTTCTGGAATCGTCTGGTTGATGGGAATCTTCTCTTCCATCCAAAATTACACCATACATGATTTTATAGCATCGCTACTCGTTCACTCGTCCGGCCCAGACTCTCAGAATTCCTCAGCATGGCTGACCAACTATCCAAGGTATGTCTCACGACTCAGAGGCTGGTGCGAATCGCTGATGCGGGAGCTCAGGGGGACAAAGTATCATGGAACTGGGGTGGTGGACAGCCATGTACGTCGCTCCTGCCAGTCATCCATGATACAAAGCTGACTAGCCCGGTGTAGCTGGCAAAGTCGCCCAGATCAAGGCCGAGAAAGCCGAAGTGACATCCAACAAGGGCAACGTCATCTCCAAGAATGGGACGGAGGAGGATCCGGCGGTGGTGATCGAGCGGTCTGGAGTTAGTCTCTCTACCCCTGAATCGGTCCTTGCAAGCGTGGGGGTTCGGGCTGATGAGAGCAGAACAATGTCGTGAAAAGGGCTCATGAGCTGAATGAGGTGGAGAGCTGGGCGACTGAAGCCGGGAATCGTTCGGAGGTGTACGAGTATCTTGGTAGTGATATGCTTGTCGTCTGAATGAGTGATTGTATCCTACTGCTTGGACAATGATGCAAACAAATGGTCCGACACAGATCAAGATAAGATATTGCGATCCTGACCGCCGTCACCGAACGTCTCCGACCGGCCTCGTCTCACATGACCGGATCATCGCGTCTGGCTGTCTCAGCGCGATACACCGCCATGCATGCATATACACCCCTCGTACCTACCGATCTGTCTACTCTCCCCTCTCCCTCCGTCCTTCGCTCTGCTTTCGTCGCTCTCTATTCTGCTCACCGCTGGCCGGTTTTCTGATGACTTCAAACCCACTTATCTCTCTTGATCGATTCAGCACCGACCCAACCCGAGCTCTCTGGAAAATGCTCTCCCCCCGACACCGCCGATTTCAGCGAATCGTCATGAATCCACCCCAATCTTTGCTCGATACCTCGGCAGCGAATAACCCAGTCGTCCCCCGTGGACAAATAAACCGATCGTCATTTGGACAAGGGGGGCAAGCGGTGATGATGGCCCCTACTGGTTCGGGGGCGAGTTGGAGTGATACGGCGAACGCGAGCTCGGTACTGGAGACAGCGGCAGCAACGGCTGCAGCGGTGACTGGCTCAATGACCACGCCAAAGAACAGCGTTGCGGCGACGGCCTCTTATGACCCCGACAGCTTCTTCACTGATGACGTCGGCTGCCGAGACTGGAATAACGATTTCGGCAGATCAGACGACATCGAACGTCGTGATGCCCTCAACGACCATGGCGAGCCAAATCATGACCGTCATCTCCGCAGCGACCGGCCTGGTAACTCTCACTCTCAGCGCGACGACCTCATCCGATTCGATCCCGGCTTCAGGCTCGAGCTCTTCGTTCCCAGGCTCGATCCTCAGCGTTACTTCCTCGTCATCTCATCTTCCACTTCTACAGCTTCCTCCGCCTCCGCCTCCGGACACCGATGACGATGGTCTCGTCGATCTCGTTCAGTCCTTCCATACCCGCTCCCGATCCAGCACGATTCGCCGGGTCGACCCGGATGATCCGACACAAGCGCTGCGGAGAAAAGTCCAGCCTCTTCGCGTCGAATCCCTTTGCGGTCGACCCGGGACGACACTGTCCCTCAACGACCACAGCGATTACCGCTAAGAGGATCGGCGGGGGAGCGGTATAAGCGATATGCGAGAAGTCAGCGGTCTAACGAGAATGATACAGAAAGCTGTGCGAGTTGGTCCAGCGTGTCGGAGGAGGAGGAGCGAGTACCGAGCCGATTAGCTGGCGGGGAGAGAGAGCGAGGGGTGTGAGTGGGTAGGTAGATACATAGATTAGTTGATTGGGTGTGTTATTTGCAGGGTAAAGTAGACAACCACGCCCCGTTCTTCTTCTAGAGTCTTGGTCGAGGCGTGGTACTCGTCCCAGCCCCCGTCGGACCGCCAGCGGACTTCACGAATCCGGGTGATTGCTGCACCGCGAGAGATAGCAGAGGCGATGAATCGCTCGAGCGGACCACGACCCGTATGCAGACCAGCAGTGACATGCCCAGTACCTCCAGGCCTGAGTAGAGCGAAGATCGAGTCGAGGAGTGCTGAATGAGCCGCCGTTGCCCAGAGCGTGTCCGCGAGAATCAGGATGTCAAACTTCCCAGTCGAATCGAGAGCGTTCAGCGATGGAAAAGCGTCCGTTCCCCACTGATGACCGACCACCTCCCATTTACCATCCTTGCACGCTCGTCTGAAGTTGTCCCGGATCACATCGAGGATCTCAGTGGCTCCCCAATCAGAGCTGACTACCGTAGCTCTCTGCCGGCAAGCTACGATCCCCGGTAGCCCCGCACCGGCACCCAACTCAGCGAGGCGAGTACCTCTCACATCGATCTGATCCAGACAGACCAAGTCGGCGAGGTAGATGCCCGAGAGCCAGAGGTGATTCGCTTGGAGGGTATTGTACAAGCTCGGAGGAGGATCCGGGAAGCGCAATCGTACCGATTCTCGGAAACGAGAACCAGGCGGTGGGTTGTATGTGTACAGCTCATCTGGGGAGGAGGTGGAGATCGCTATCGGCGGGATGGCGAAGAGGGTGGAGAGGGAGGTGTCGAAGATGTCGGAGGCGTCTTCGGCCTCGTTCATTGTTGAGGTCGCATCGCCTGGAGGAATCCACTGGTCGTGCGGTAAGACGGAAGGTGAAGAGGGGACTAGGTTTGTGAAGGTTTCACCCGTTCAGACGATGAACGGCACTGTGAGGACTCTAGATGATTCTGCCTTTTGTGAAGACAGACAAGCAGTGTTCGGCCCACGCCGGTGCCACATTGCTCAAAAACTCCCTTCTCGGTGATTCCCAGGATCGCCAATGACCGGGAACAAATCCCGATCACGCGCTCGGCGCGACAGTACGTTGCCGCTTGGTCACCTTCCGCGTTCTTAAACCCCCACTCCTTACTCCTTTTCTCGCTCATCATCCACCATGTTCGCTTCCACATCGAGAGCTCGACAGCATCAGCGCGAGTCTCCGCCGCCATCTGGGACCGATTCCTGCTATGGCGTGAGGAGTCTGAATGGAAGCGTATCATGGGAGGCCGGATCGGAGGTGCGGGAGAACCGCCTTCCCGTGGATGAAGGCGAATCCGAATCCCATAGCGACAATGAGGAAGAGTCGACTTATAGTGCCGGGCCTGGTCTCGCTCCCAGCCCGACGATCATCCCGTCGAGCCCGGATGATACCCTCCACCCGTTGTCTCATGAGGATGATGAACCGCTGCACGAACACCCGTCCGAGCCGTCTTCGCCTGCATCATTCACCTCCATGCCAAGCTACGTAGCTTCCGTATCTTCGGTATCGCGCACCTCGTCGCCCCTTGGATCCGCAGCGGACTTTGCTCGACATGTCGGCGCCGGGTCAGAGGATCTTGTTCTGCCGATGCTGAGTCTCCCTTCGACCAGTCTGCATATGAGTCTGCGACGGTGGGAAGGCGAGATGGGGGGTAACAAGGTTGTATTGGCTGGCAGCAGTGCCGCGACGCAGAAGGTCATGAGGGGCTTGGGCGAGACCTGTGAGCTAGCGGACATGGGAAGAAAGGGGGAGGTAGGGGTATTAAGAGCGGGAAGGATGTTGGCGATCCTCATCACCGGACTGTCTGGGGAGCAGGTGAGTTACAAATGATGGGCTGAGACTGACTGTCATAGATCCAGTCACGCGTGACTGACTCATATAAGGCTCTCCATGGGTTATTGAACCCGTCTCCACCGTTGGGGGCTCAGGATCAGCTTGCAGGACTAGTGGAAAGCTACGCGGCTAAGTCT
>JAABUK010000495.1_pt1 | contig 81814 bp, 92 predicted proteins | sample 5559141 | NCBI WGS metagenome assembly JAABUK01 (sample SAMN10711869, study PRJNA513367) | rock metagenome | isolation source: Antarctica rocks | place: Antarctica: Victoria Land, Pudding Butte nord | collected 2016-01-03
TTCGCGGGATTGTTGAACCTCTCGCCGCCAAATTTCTTCTCGATCCTATCAAGCCCTGTTGAGTGGACACAAGCGACGAGGTTAGATAACATGAATTGTAACTGCAATGATCAGTAGCTACGAGGTAGCGAACAAGACAGCGGCGTATACAATGTCGCACGGTGAGGTGACGCAAAGGAAGACTTCTGATTATGAGGAGTTCTAGAATAGAGTCTGGTGGATTATCATTACATTTGGTCATCGTATCACGATCATCAGCGACAGCAGCCTGTTCTCCAGTGCTATTCATCTGCTGGCCTCCACCTTGAATGTAGTTGTTGTTGCTCATTTGTTGCTGGCCCATTTGCTGCTGCTGGCCTCCGCCTTGGGTGTAATTGATGTTGCCTATCTGTTGCTGGCCTCCACCTTGAGTGTAGTTGTTGTTGTTGCCGATCTGTTGCTGGCCCATCTGCTGCTGTTGGCCGCCATGAACGCCGCTGTTCTGTCCGTAGGAACCCTGGTGGAGGTATTGCTCATTTGAGGCTTGCTGAGGCATCCCATCCTGGACCTGCTCATTGTAGCCTTGCCGGGGAAATCCACGCTGCCCTCCTCCGCCTTCATGTAGCTCCTGGCCGACACCCTGAGTCGAACCTTCAGGGTGCATGCCTGTGAATTGTGGGCCGCGGGAAGGTGAGAGCTGGGTCTTTTCCACTTGAGCGTCGGCCGTGTCGTAGTAGGATGCTGCTGCCATGATGGATCAAGTGTTTATTTGATGTGTGCGATGAGAAAAGCGCAGCGTACTATTAGCGGGAAAACGACGATAACAACGGCCCGCACGGGAGAGGCTGGAGTGGCTGGCGCTAAACACGGCCCGCAGTGACTTAATCTAAATATATCGGCGAAAACGAGTTCTGGACCCCTTGAGCGCGTCATCCGTGACCAAGTTTTGTGGCTGGGTTTACGAGGTCTGGACCATTGGTGAAGATTGTTTGTTCCTGCAGGAAGGCTTTCCCCCAATGGATCTAATTTAGTAATCACTATACGAAAAGAGGGGGCTCAGAGACCAACCTCGTTTGGGAAAATCGTCGAGCTTACGAGTCCAGCTCCAATATTGGGTGGCGAGACGCTGCGCTGTCTTTGTCTTACGCCTGCCTCATTCATCTACAACTTTTTCAACTTGTGAAATCTTCTATCGTTCCCATCAGTCGCTACATCAACGATACATTGCTTTGTTCATTTGCTTAAGTCCATTTCGTCGCTCCTCCATGAAAATTGTCCAAGGCTTGTACCAATCCGCCACAATCTAATCTTGTATATCCAGAAGATGCACGGTCTTATATACTACTCTCTCCTTATTCACGCGATTCCCACATTAGGTGCCGTTCTCGCGCCACGAGCCAACACAACCTATGCGTGCAATAACTCGCCTGATCTCTGCTCGCGATCATACTCGAACATCACTCAATTGGGGGCCCACGACAGCCCTTTCCTCAATAACGCTTCTTCCACCAGCCTCTCATTCACCGGTGCTGGTAATCAAAATGTCAATAGTACAGCCCAGCTTACCGCTGGTGTCCGACTTCTGACCGCACAAGTTCACAACAACAATGGAGCTTGGCATCTATGCCATACCAGTTGCAGCCTGCTCGATGCGGGCACATTGAGTTCCTGGCTGTCAGATATCAAGACTTGGATGGACGCCAACCCTCACGACGTGGTGACAATTCTATTGGTAAACTCGGACAACGCTTCCGCTGCAGACCTCAATTCCGAGTTTGAAGCTGCAAATATCACTTCATACGCTTACACACCACCCTCAACGACGACCGCTTTAGTGACATGGCCTACGTTACAAGATATGATTTCGAATTCGACTCGCCTCGTCACATTCGTTGCATCATTGGAACCCTCGTCTAATACCGTGGCTCCTTACCTTCTCGACGAATTCACCTTCGTTTTTGAGAACAATTATAATGTCACAAGTGCGTCCAATTTTACATGTGATGCAGATAGGCCGCCTGTAGTTCAAGGTCAAACAGCGACGGCTGTCTCCTCTGGGAGATTATCTCTGCTCAATCATTTCCTTGATCAGTCGGTAGGACTTGGTATCGACGTTCCAGACACTTCCAAAATCAGTACCACAAATGGAGCCACTGGAATTGGAAGCCTAGGTCAGGCTGCAAGCGATTGCTCAGGCGTGTATGGCAAAGCGCCTGCGTTCCTTCTTGTGGATTTCTTCGATGAAGGTTCAGCCATCAGCATTGTCAACAGTTTGAATGGAGTGTCAGCGTCAACGACAGGGCAGACTAAACCTTCAACTACGGCAATGACGAGTACTGGTGCAGGTGTTCGGACGGTGAATCCTCAACGAGGCTGGATGGGCGTTCTTATCGTTGCAGGCTTAGCATATGGAGTCACCAAGATCCTCTTCTGATTTACGAACAGCGTTGTGACGAGCAATAACGCATTGGATGACATGTTCGTGTGGTACAAAAATGAATTGGGAGGACATTGTTGCACAGCGAGGGGCGTTCTTTGCCAGCATTTACACCATCCAGCGAATACAACATAGCATATGATGTACATAGAAATTCATGCCACGCATCTACTACCCAACCTTTCCTGACTTGACATCGGCGGCCAGAATATCATTAACAGCAGTAACTTTTTCGCTGAAAGACTGCTTCTTATCCGTCCTGCACCCCTGCCATCAGCCCATTCACTCCCAACCAATCACTTCAGGTAGTACGTACCTCGACCCGACTCGAATATCAGTCTGAATCCTCACAATGCCTTTCTCATGCAACATCGAATGCGCCTGGCCAATGAGCTTCATCACAGCGTCCCAAGACCCTTCTGCAGGGATGCATATGATCAGCATCAGTTTCCTCGGCCCCATCTGCCTCATCACAAACCACAAACCATCACATACCGACCGTGGTGCCCGCCGAATGCATCGAGTACGTCAGATTGCTCCTCTGCATCAGCCGCTGCACATCTGCCACTTCCTGCGATACGGATGCCGAAGGCGTTCCTATCTACGTGCGAATAGACATTTAGCCAGGAGAGTGAGGCGGAAGAAGGGGGTAGGGGGATGTACAGGGATCAGACAGAAATCTGCAACACAAGCGGAAGGTGTGGGGAGGTGGGAGAGACGATCGTCTACTGAAGCCATGGCCTCTGAAGATTGAGAAAAGGAGTGTGTAGGGATCTGAGATGATGCTTCTGGTTGAAGCATCGCATAGGCTGCCAAGCCGGCTTCTCATCCCTCTTTCCTCCAGTTCTGTATTTCTCGTCCACCCGTTTTCCAACTTCTCTCATTTTGACATCATTGCCATGAAACAATAGCATTTCTCGTTTGGGAGGCTTTTTGGTGTAGTACATTTGAATTGTGTTACTGTACTCGTTCTTCACATATACTATTTTGCGCCTTTGCATCACAGCACGGAGCTCAACACACGCTCATTTGAAAACCCCATTCCCCCTTTCTGGAGAACGATAGTGTCTTTTCGTATCAGAGCATGAAAGACTGGTCTCATTGTTGTATATCTTGAAGCTCTGTCCCTGCAGCGATACTACTAATCTTCCTAAAGTCATTGTGGATAAGATTCCTCTCGTTATGAAAAACACCACACTCTCTCTCGGTCTCTCGGACATTCGATTGGAATACTTAGCCGAAGGTGCTGCAAACGTTGTCTACAGGATTTTACCCCCAAACACAGACCCCAGCACAACAGCAGATCTATGTTCTGAACCCAACGGCTACGACTCAGACACTCCTCTTCCAACAGAGATTTCCCCATTACAACTCGACCCCCGCCTCCAGGGGAAACTCATCCGTTTGAGGAAATCCCTCCCCTCCACAGCGCTCGTAGCCGACTCGCAACAACATTTCGAAAACCAGATACGCCCCCTCTTTCGGTCAGAAAACCTCGTGGAAGCCACTCTATTCCATCCCTCGCAGTCCCTACTCAAAGCCTGCAACACCAACCTCCGCTTTATGGAAAAGAACGAAACTCGACCACTGAAGCGCCACAAGGTCTACCTCGTCGAAACTGAGCCGCACGGCTGTCTAATGACAGACATGAGCTGCAGTCCGGACGATCCAGCGTTCAAATCCATCGAGTTCAAACCCAAATGGCTCATCCAGTCCCCCTCCGCTCCCGCCGGCGCTCGACGTTGTCGCACGTGTGCACTACGAGCCATGAAGCGAGCGGGTACGGAAAAGGAGAATTCGAAAGCGGCGTTCTGTCCCCTGAACCTCGTCTCCATCGACCGCACCAAGCTCTCCATCTTCATCGATCACATTCTAGGCTTCTCCCCGCACAGAAATCGAAATTCAGACGAAGAGAATGCAGTGAGAGAGCATAATCTACTGATAAAGTTCTTGTATAAAAACCCACTCTTGGATAAGTTGAGGACGCTGCAGCTAGAGTTGGACCCTGAGGGCGTTTTCAAGGCGGACTTGCTTTCACCTAAGTTTCTGGCGGCGATGACGTTGAGAGATTGCACGTTGTTTTTGAAGGTACGTATATCTCTTCTTTCTAGATGCTTTTCAAATGATGGTCAGTGCTGATTGAGAAGGATAGGTGCCGATGACGACTGGAAAGGAGATCGAGGCCCGGCTTGGAGATCTGGATCTCAAGACGAGCAGTGGGAGGAAGGCGGAGTATTGGAGGAGTTTGGAAAGGAGGCTCATCGATGAGGGGTGGTATGGAGCGACCGAGAAGAATAGTGCACAGCATGAGAATTTCTGTCAGTTGTCTTGAGGTCGGATTGCCTGAAGAAGACTTCGTTGGCAAGACGCTTTTCTACCACGTTTATGAGGAGGTTCATCGAATGTTTAATAAGTAATCTTTGGACTATATCATTCAAATACACATCAAAGCAATACAACCCGTCATACAGCCTCAAGCTCCGTGTGGTACGTAATGCCAGCCAACCAACTCGCCTCATCTAGCTATACCAGCACCCTTGAACTTTTGTCCATTCCAATCACCACCCCCTTCTCTGCCTGTCCCTTCCTATCCCTCACAGCCCTAGCAATGACGTCGGCCTGCAATCCAAGCCCCCAGCTCCGCTCCAACAGTTCCTCAAAACCTCTACCCTTTCCTATCCCTTCCCATCAACGATCCCCCCCATACCACCGACCCGGAACCGCTGCAGTGTATTCGGCGCAAAAGAACCAGAACTTATTCCCACAGTCCCTGCAATCCTCACACGCAGAGCATACCGCGTGCTCTTTTAAGTCTGAGTGGGCGCGCTCGGGGTCGAGGTCAGCGATGGCTGAGAGGCCTAGGAATGCGCCATCTGCACACAATTGATTCGCCCAAATTTCGTGCTATACCAAGTCTTCTCAGTCAGATGAGTCTATATCAGGTATCCTGTGATCTCATGCAACCAAGGATCCCTAGGACAGTAGTCCATGGACTCCACGCGCTTTTCCTGCGTTTCGTGGAGTTCGAGGGGCCTGTATGTTGCTCTTGTTTTTCACGCTGGACGGAAATCGTCGGCCACTCCCAAGGAAATGATTTGTTGGAGTTGTGTCTTTGAGACTTGACCAAACAACGTGGAAAGAGCAACTCAACGCCCATCCCGATAAAGCCCAACGGCGTGTCGGCGCTAGCACAGATTTCTTGGCACCTCGATGGAAAGTTTGTAACGTACACAAATCATCCGAACGCGACTCCGACTCCCTACATGCAATGGGTCGCACCACAGGCAAATCCAACCTCCCCGAGGCCAAACGAGGAGCCTTGATAGCCCTCAAGCAAACCAACAAATATTCCAATCGCCAATTAGCGCAGACCTACGACTGCGATGAAAAATCTGTCCGAAACGTGCTAAAACGCGCCGAGGAAGCCGAGGCGCAAAACATCGACCCCTTCTCCACAGCGGCCCACCAACCACGACCTAAATCGGGTAGAACGCGGGTAATCAGTACACGTACTCAGCGACAGCTGACCAGACACGCCACCAAAGATCGGCACCAACGTCGCAAATCATGGGTGACAATTGCACGCGAGATTGGGTGCGTAGCCTCGGCCACGACTGTCAACTCCGTCTTTGAAAGAGCGGGATATAAGCGATATCTACAAAGACGTAAGCCTCGTTTGAACGCCGGACGGAAACTCCGGCGTTCAGCACTCGCAAATGAACGGCAAGAGAAGTTGAGTGGCGATGAAGACATCGGGGTACACAACGATTAGACGTCGGTTCGGTTTAGCGAATCTCGTGGTCAGATTTGGGTGACTCGTACCAAAGATGACGCATATCACCCGGATTGTGTGGTGTAGCATCTCTCCCTCAGAACCAGAACCGCCATAGCAACAGGCGCAGCGCCCAGACCCAATCTCGCATCTGCCCAACTCCTTGCCGGAAATGGCACCATAATTATTATACGGGACATCATCCCGCACCTACCCTCCTCCCCAACCTCTCCATCACCCTGACTACAAAAGCAGCCGCGCCATCGCGCTCCGAACTGCTCTCCGCCATTCCCAAATCAACGCGAGAGCTCAAGAACGTGATTCTAAATATGAAAGCCGCAGACATCGCGACCGATAAACCCTTCCACAGCACCAGCACCAGCAACGGAATCTCCGTGCAAGCGTTTGCTGTGTATGGCACCGGCAGCATTTTCGCTGCGGAAACGCCATTGTGCGCCAGGAATATCTAGTGTAACGGCCTTTCAAGCCCCCGGATCGAGCCCTACGGCCGCTTCATGGGTCGTAGAGCCACGCAGGATAGCATCGTCGCGCAGAATGTATGTGGCATGTAAAGCGATTGTGCGCGGATTGGCAAGCCCTTGGCTATGGATCTGGTAGTGCATGGCATCTGTGTGCAAAGTTTGGGTTTGGAATGTGTGAGGCATACGGGTTTTAGTCATGCATTGTGATAAGAGACGCTATTTGGAGCATTGGTTTTCCCGAGGAGTTGAGGAAGGGCATTGGGGATTTGTGCAATTGGTGTACGGGCAGGAAATGCCAAATGCAAAGGAAGGGCGAGTTGTTGGAAGCATCCGGCTGAGATGGAAAATAGAAAAAATAGAGGAATAGGGTTCCAATCAGATGAATGCATGTATGTTTTTCATTTTCATCGTGTTCTAGTCTCGTGGCTCACCGCTAACATGCAAATACTTTTTCCCTCACTGCAAATGCGTGAACATGCCTTCTCGCTGGTCGGTGCATCACTGTCCGAACTTGAGCAGATACCCACCATCAACGGCGATGTTCTGCCCATTCAGATACTGATTGGTAGCCGCGAAAAGTATCGCGCTTGCCATATCCCTATCATTGCCCGGCCTCTGAGCCGGCAAGTGGCTGTATTTGTCCTTGGGTATCTCACTCTTCTGATTGTCCTTGCTATCTCCAGCCGTCATCTCGCTAGGGAACACACCAGGCGCGATGGAGTTGATCCGAACCTTGATGCCGTTGTTCGACACTTCGGAAGCGAGCATCTTGGACAAGTGCACCGCGGCGCCCTTGCTGGCATTGTAATTGAAATGGCCCTGTGATATCGAAACCATACCGGAGATGGAGGTGATGTTGATGGCGCAGCCGGAAAAGCCTTTGTGGTGCTCGGTAGCTTTCTCGAGGAGGGGGAGGAAGGCGGTGGTCATGAAGTAGAGCTGGGGTACGTTGGTCTTGTAGGTATGGACCCAGTCGTCGAAGGTGACGTCGTCGCGATCGAAGAGGTTCGATTTGAGCTCTCCGCCTGATGATGCTTCGGTTTCCAGTTTCCCAGTGGAGATGCCGGCGTTGTTGATTAAGATGCAGAGACACTTTTCGCGCGACTCTATCTCTTTGACTAGGTGCTCGATGTGCTTCTTGGAGGTGATGTCGGCCACAAGAGGGATGATTTCGCCGGAGATGTTCTTGCCATGGGTTTCGACGACGGTTTGAAGCTTCTCTTCTGTACGGCCGACAATGTAGACTTTGGCGCCGTTGACGGCGAGAGCTTGGACACACATGAGACCAATGCCAGAGCCTGTAGCTTGTCAATGATGTCTGAGGTTTGTGTAGCTGATGCTGATGTGCTTACCTCCACCAGTGACGAGGGCAACTTTGCCCTTGACATCAAAGATGTTGCCCAGCTGAAGGTCCGCATTGTTAGACTCCATCTTGCTTCTTGACGTCGAGTAAGTGAAACGTGGACTCTGGTTCTCGATGAATTTATGCCGAAAGGTCCTGGTAATAAAAGGCCTGTAGATCAATTTGGATGTGGAACAAATGAATACTGATCTTGAGAGGAGCATTTAGAAATAAGACAGAGTGAAGTTCTAGTAAGTGTGATGTCACACACCATGACGAACTTAGTTTTCCTGCGGAATGACGACCCGAAAGGGGGGTCTCGTCATCCTTGGCATGATGGGGAGTCGTGTCTGGCGTGTATACGAACCACTATCAGACAATAGCCGTCTGGATCAGACCATGCCGTAGCTGTTATGTGTCTCTACTGTACTATTACAACATAGATATTGACATAAACGTTCGGAGATACCATATGATTAACTCCGTTAGCGTTCGCTTAGCCAGCTCTTCTGTGAAAGTCATAAATGTTTATGTTTTCTCTACGACTATCTGTCTGACAACAGAGACTGTTCAATACCATGCATGAAGCATCAGAAAGGAGCAGTATATCATCACCGGCTTCTGGCGTCGTGACTCGTTTGCACGCTATACCACCATCCGACCCCTTGGCCTTCAATACCCGTCATCAACATCCTTCTTCCTCGACGATAGGACTATCACTGCCGCACGGCACTGCTCTTAGCACACTCGTGACATCTCTTGATTCTTTCCTCCTTCTCTAACGACCTCTAGCGACGTCGTTCTGGAGGTCCGAGGCCAATCCGGATATCCGGAAACGTAGGGATGTTCAACTGGCTTCTTAAAGTAATTCGATCAAGCATAGCAAGCTCCACAAGTCTGTTCTGTTCATTGCCATGCCCCCCGTTCTTGTCATTGTGTAGCGAGGCTGTCAAGATCTTCGCAAGCGAATAACCCACGCCTACGCCAAATAGCTACTGGGAAAGAGCAATGCCAATCAGTACCTAGGTTCTCGAGCCTATCGAACTTGTCCAGTGCTTTGTTGTGAGACACGCTTACTTTCATCTTGTGTGTGAATACGATGATACTTCATAGCGTGGCTTTCAAGTTCGTCAACATCGTTGCTTGTGTAGAAGCTAGACAAGCGGGATCGTCATCAAAGGAGTATGTCACATATCGAAAAATACAGAGGAGCTGCACAAGCAGGAAACCGCCTCAAGGCCAGAAAATCGGGGTGGGCTTTCACGGGGTATTTAACGTGAGGTCTGATTGGATCAGAGATCAATGGAAAGCGAACCTGCATCGCTTGATGCGCTCAAAGGCTCGGATCGCCTATCGCATCGTGGGGTTCCATACAGCTTGAGGACCTGAGCCGCATGATTGCAGGATGCAGTTGTTTCTAAAAGCGATGGTGTGGGAGATCGCCAACCGGAGATGCGAGATAAAAATGCCAGACCGTCTTATGCGAAAATCAGCGACGTTAAGACGGGGGTCTCCAAGAGAGGCGAGACTTCCTTCATCACTTTGCTCTCCACAACGCTCTGGAAATGCAGTCTAACATTGCACTGGTAGCTCTGCTGCTGCAGTCAATTGCAACCTCATGCCTCGCCAGGTCAAGCCAGCGCTCAATACCCCTCAACGCCCTGAACCTCCCATCACTACTGTCCGTCACTCCCAACCTACCTCCTTAACCATCCATACTAACTCCATCAAGAAACACCAGCCTCTCCGACCCCGCCCGCCCAATCGCCACCCTCCCCTACGAAGTCCCCCTCAACGACGGCCTCAACACCAAATTACGCATAACATCCTACACCGCACCGCACGTCCAAAGCTTCGACCTGCTCCCCTGCATCGTCGACATGATGAGCACAGCCTTCGCCAACGCACAACAGAGCCACGACGCATATCCGAGACTCCTGCACAACGAATACGCCTGTTCGGAAAATAGCTTCGGGCTTCATATTCTCGGCAACCAGATCACGGCGCCGTTGGAATATTCGGATCTGATTTCTCTGGCGAAGATGCTGTTGATGTTTCAGCAGAAGTATACTATGCCTGGGCTTCAGTTCGAGTATTGGTTCAAGGGGCAGATGCTTGGGCAGGGGTATGCGTGGATGCAATTTGTGCAGGGTACCAAGGGGACTGGGGGATTGAGTCGGTCGTGAGTCGGGTGTCTCCAGAATGATTGTATGTTTAGAGGCATTTGGCTAGCGTCTTGATGCCAATTACCCTTAGAACTATCGCATTGATGATATTGGTCGCTTTTCCGTGGCGGCACTCCTTATTGATAGATATTCGTGCTTTCATCCGTCAATGACCCAAGCATCTGATCAGGAATCAATTCTCAAGAGCGTTGAGCGTCTTACCCTTGAATTCATACGCTGATATGTAGCTTTGTAGTGATGGCAATAATTTGACGTGAATTATCAAATGCACATCACAACGAGCTTGTGCAGGCGCTATAGATCCCACTCATTGCGAGAAAAGGCGTTCCACCCTTCCAATGAAAGTGAGGTTCGCAACGTTCTATGAGGTGGATTGTAGTTCTAAAGTGTGATTAGAGACGTCCCAAGAGGTGAGTGGTAAGTGTGACACCTAGTTCGAAATGGTCTATCATGAGTGGCGTGTCTTGTCAAAGATCGTTGGGGCAAACATCACCGGCTTCAATGTGTTTTTGCGAGAAAGGTCGATGAAGTGTATCAATGCAGATAGGGAAAAGGCAACAACATTAGTTCAATTCCAAGAATGGTAGTATTTCCTATCCAACACCGTTATATTTAATGACTCAAGAATCTATAATCAGCTTCATATAGGGAAGTCGACTCACAATCATCCCACCTAACATTGTCCATACTTGACCCTCCACTTCCGCATCTCCGCATCATGGCTTAGTCTCTTTGCCGAATCTGCCACAATATCAGCAGCAAAACCTACCATTTTCGCCATCTCATCAATCGCATCAGTCTCAACTTTCGACATACCTTCCCTCTTCAATTTATCCGGGTGCGTATCAATCCGCCTCTGTCTCGCCGCCCGTTTGGCCTCTTCGTCCGAGCATCGCGGATGAATGTGTAAGATGGCGTATATATCTATTGGTCCTGGCGGTGGAGGCGGTCTCGTCTGTTCTGGACATGGAGTCGAAGTTTTCCAATGAGGGCGCTCAAACGGTAGATGCTCGAATCGTCCTTCGCCATGACACTGGTAGACATGTTTGGCCTTGAGTTTGAAGTGAAATCTGATGTACCCTTCGCATTCTTTGCAGGGGTGACAGTTGTGATAATGTTGAAGTATGATGTTCGGCGCCCAAAAGGGGAAGTTGCACATGTAACAGTTCTTCAGATCCATCGCGGTCTTGGTGTCGAAGTCATTGCAGGGATTAGGATGATGGCACGTTTCCATGTGAGCCCGTTGGAATGGCTGGTAGAAAATACGAGGGGGGTTGTGCGTGCAATTAGGATCAGGGCAGTTGATTGCGCCGTGACACATCCGCATGTGAGACGCGAGCTCTTCGGACTGACTGAAGCCTGTGTTATCATTACATTCCTTACAGCGAAACGAGGTGTGACCCCGAGAACGTGAGGAGCTTTGATGGCCTCGCAAGCCGTGGTGTTCGTTGTCGTAGTGGTTCTCACGCTGCCTCTCATCTTGGAGAGATCTGATGGAGCAAAAAGAGCATCCGAAGTGCTTATCGACATAGTGCTGGCGAAGGGCCTTGTTGTTGCCGAATACAGGACTACCGCACTCGAATATGCAACCATGGTGACGGTCTTCCATATGAGACAAGAGGCCTGCCACGTTCTCAAACGCCAGTATGATGGTCTCCGAGCTGCATATAAGGCAAGCTTTATGGTAGCTTTGGATATGCATCCGCCTATCCATCAGATCATCAAATAGTGTGGGTGTCTCGCAGCAGGGACATGCGCAGTGTTGGTGGTACATATGATCCCGCAGAGCTTCCTGATTGCCGAATGTTTTGATACGCTCAAGAGAACTGCAAATTTTGCAGGCGAAATGAGCAGTGAGATAATGCTCTAGACGCAGATTCAGATTGTCAAACTCCTGAGGCAATTTCGTGAAATCCATGGAACGCCCCATGCAAATCCCGCAGATGATATGCTGACTGGATGACCATATGTGTTGGCTGCGCTCCTCCAGGCTCCCGAACTTGACGCCACATTTCACGTCCCAGTGAGGGTTCATGAGGGACTCTGGAAAAAGGTAAGGGTGGCCCTGCGGTGGTACCATGAGGTCGTGAATCTACCAGTCGTCGCGAATGGGTATGCGGTGACTGGTGTTAGGCGTGGGCGAAAGACGATAAATCCGAGACGAGTGTGAGAAGGGCGTCGTCAAAATCATCTGTGGAAGAGTACCCATTGAGAGACTATAAGAATTGAATCGATCCTGATACTGGACAATGGAAATCACCGTTCAACGGGTTCCTTTCTACTCTTTGTTGAGAAAATCAATGCCATAGTCAATTTCGTGAACGAGAGAAAGGCGTCATTATCCCATACTCGCATACCTTCCGGATCCGCTTTGATCAAAGTTATTTAGTTAACATCAGATGCCGGTCTCCTTAAAGAAGACCTGACATGACGTCCCTTCTTGAGTTGTGTACTAGCCATGTCTGAGCTGCTGAAATAAGGAAATTCACACCGGATGAGCATAAATTCTTAACACACCAACACTTCATTCCTATAGAAAGTGCTTGGTTTTCCCGGATCTAAGCCAAAGAAACATTATGCATTCAGCTCTTATCGGTCTGTTTCCACGTTGAGCAAAGCAATTGTTGAAAAATTATCAAGGTTGCTAAACCGGATGTTAGTTCCTCCAGGGGGAAGTTAACACAAATTTCGTTCCGGCCAACTGTGACATGATTGATGTGGTGTCTGGTTCAGAAAACGACTTTGTTTGATCGAATGAACGCCGACTCGATTTGATCAAGTCCTGTACTTAGCTAAGAATAGCCTACGCCCGTGAGCTACTAAAAGTGGAGCCAAAAAGTGTGTCGAGTAATGCCAGCACAGGATTGCCTGACACTCTTGCCACGCACACTTAACACTTACCGTTGCAGTCCGTCAATACTCAGGTAGCTAATAATTTTTTTTGGCCTCGAATCTTTATTGTCAGTCGTTCATCAAGACTCCTCGTCATCTTTATCGAGATTTCTCCGTATCCAAACTTCCTATTGATGTACACTAGTACTTGTACAAGCGACGTCAAGAGCTTTGTATGCCGAATCTCGATTATCCTCGTCAGGCTCATACTCACCTCGCTTCAGAGTCGTCCGTAATGTCAGATCTCGCTCCGGAGATGTGGTCGAAGCTCCCTCACGACATTCTCTTTAGTATCGTTGACTGCCTTGATATACCAGACTTAATCGCATGGTCCTGCGTCAGTCGAACTTTCTTCCCGTACGCAAGCGCTAGAATCTGGCGCACACTCAGGATCAAAGCTTGTCATATCGAATCCTACAGATGTCTGCAAGAGAGTGGGATTGAAGGCCACAAGGAGGCTCTCCGGCACAACTTCGTGCACTTCTTGACACACAACGCTCATAGGCAGGATGCAAGCCTTGTGTTTCAAGGGCTTCGAACCTTGGACGCACCAATGCACATGTATCGCCCAAACGTCGAGTACCCGGACCAGAAGTTCCTTGGTCTTTCCAGGATGCCGGCAAGTCTACCCGGCTCTTTGGCGAGACATCCCGAAATCTCCGACCGTGAAGCGCCAAAGCACATGGATCCGAAGTCTGGTGATGTTTTATCGCAGCTCTTTGGCCATCTCGACGGGCTTCGTACGGTCTCATACGACGGTAGGCTGAATTCATGCACTCTAACCAAGATCACTGAGATTCGGACTTTGACGTCTTTGTCTTTGAGATTTGGTTCTGAAGTAGCTTCACTGCCACCAAATCTTCGACTTGGACACGGCGCATGGGCGCCACTAAGACTGGATCTTGGAGTTCTGTCAACACTGCCTCATCTTCGCACGCTAAGCGTTGGGCATCTGACGAACGGAGAAGCCGAAGGACTCGCACGGTCGATCATGTCGCTCAAGTTAGAGACACTTCATGTTTCCACGACCGGCTGGCTCATCCTTCACGGGAAAATACCAAGAGTGACCAGGAACTACAAATTAGCCTCTCCGCTTGTAGATTTCCTCTGCGCTCTAGCCACGCTCCCATTGACAGATGAGAGCCAGCCGAGAGGCTTCCCACTCACATTACGTTCTCTGGTCCTGTGTGACAGATATTTTCCTTGGCTTCCTTCCCTACACCAGCGTCTTGCGAGTTTGATCACTCATTGCGGACTACTAGTCGACATGAAGCTTGGATTGCTGGTCGGCGGACTGGACCCTGTCAAAGACGGCTTGCGTAATCTCAACATACCAGCACACAACTTGATCGTTCGCTTACAATCGTGGGATCAGCTTTCTTATAATGGAGAAGCTCGAATCGTGTATAGATACTGGTCTTACAAGTATGACGTCGATGGTAGCAAGACCCTCGTGGCCTCTCGAATTCCGAGAAGCGGCTGTGGACGTATTATCAACATTGCGAGAGTGCTAGATGAAAACGTTGCGAAATATCATGGGTATGGGCTGACGGATGAGCAACAACCACAGCATTATCTGAGAATGATGAGATTCATCAAGGAGCCTCATGGAAATTGCAAGACTTTCCAAGATGGCGTGGTTGAAGTGCATTGGTCTCGACACTGGCTTCTGAGCTCTGGAAAGTTGTCAGTAAAGAAATACTTACGGCATATCGGGTTTCGCAAGGGTTCTCTTGAATAGGACGTATCTGCAGGCCCAGATGGATAGGTCAAAAGTGGCGGTAGCTTGTGGAGAGCAGATTATCTGTGAATTGGCAAAATGCCGGGCTTACGCGTGATAGGGTATTTTGTAGTCGTTCCAAGCTCTCCGGAAAGAGAACGTTGCCTTTCATCTTGTCCTCAAATGATGTAAAAGCAATACTGTACCCAAAGCGTCGGTAACGTCCAACAGAAAGACACGAATGGCGGAGGTGGAATGCACGGACGGCCTCTTCGTTCTTGTCTTCTTTTCGGTCAGTATTGCCCAACTGGAATGGATGTCGTGATGGACTAAGACCGTAGTGAGGGCGGTTGGGCCTGAAAACAAGTGGGTAGCGTTTCACATAGGCAGACACAGAGGCGTCTCGATAATCTGTTTGACTGTCCTACTCACCGCAGCCACTGGATTGGCTGTAATTGCAAGTCATGCTCGCAGCAGGCACCCTTGCCTGTCAGAGTTTGAGGTGCCGTTGTGAACTGACATGGCCTCCCTCTCGCTTCATAAAGAGAAACGTAGAGAGTGTATGCCCTGCTAAGCAGTCGAGACATTCCCTCGGGCTTTGTGAAATGTTCGCGAGACCAGATGGACTAGCGTCCTAGTTCTACCCTTTACGCGGGTTAACCCTTCTATTTTGTTAGCGTACTTTATCCATCTGGATTCGTGATGTTTCATCGTCACGACCTCCAACATCTGCCTGTTCTAACATCACCAGACGTATTCATCATAATCTCGCTCTGCCTCTCAATATGATTGAATCACATCGATCGAAACCTCCATGATAGCCAGACGATATCCTCGTATCTAGGAAACGCCACGAATATGGACCGCGTTCGCAACGCCCTCAAGCAATGGCGCTCCTCGCCCACCTACGAACCTCTCGACGACGGCTCCGATACTCCAGAAAATCATCAAAGAAAGCACACACAGCGCTTCTCATGGCTGGAATATGCCATCTTCCTCCTCCTCGGCATCTCCATGCTGTGGGCCTGGTGAGCTTCCCAATCCCTCCCATCCCAGCAAGAGGCCTTTGCTAACCGCCATAACAGGAACATGTTCCTAGCAGCCTCTCCCTACTTTCAGCACCGTTTCCGCAACTCTACCGTCCTCCTCACCGCCTTCCCTTCCGCCCTCATCTCCGTCTCCTGCATCACAAACCTCGCCTCCATGCTCCTCCTCACACACCTCCAATCGCGTGCCAACTACCCTAGCCGCATAATTCTCTCCCTAATCCTGAACATCGTCGCCTTTACCCTCCTCGCCCTCTCCACACTCCTCTTCCGCTCCGTCTCCCCAGGCCTGTACTTCGGTTTTCTCATGGCTATCGTCTTCACCGCCAGCCTCGCAACCGGCCTTTGCCAAAACGGCGTTTTCGCATACGTCTCTGGCTTCGGCGTAGGCGAATACACGCAAGCGATAATGACAGGCCAAGCAGTCGCCGGCGTGCTCCCCTGCATAGCGCAAATCATCTCCGTCCTCTCCATCGCGCCGCCCTCCCCCTCCAACGGCAAAGACACACCCATCCCCGAAGAAAGCGGAAAAAGCGCATTCGCCTACTTCCTGACCGCAACCGCCGTCTCCATCGGCGCCCTCTTCGCATTCATGCTGCTCCTCCGGCGCCATCCCGATGCCGGCACAGATATAAAAACACCCATTCGCGACAACGCAGAGGAACCACCCCCCGTGCGAAAAGTCGTAAGCTTATGGACGCTCTTCAAGAAACTGCACTACCTCGCCAGCGCCGTCTTCCTCACATTCGCCATCACTATGTTCTTCCCAGTCTTCACGCAGCAAATCACCAGCACACGTCCTGCCTCGACTGCGCCGCGGATACTGCAGCCTTCATGCTTCATTCCGCTCGCTTTCCTCTTCTGGAATACCGGCGACTTGGCAGGGCGGCTGCTCACACTCATTCCCACCCTGAAGCTCGTGCGATGGCCGAAGACTGTTTTCGTGGCCAGTCTGGCGCGCGCGCTATTTATACCGTTGTATTTCCTCTGCAATATCCATGGCAAAGGCGCGGTGGTGGCGAGTGATGCATTTTATCTCGTCGTAGTCCAATTTCTGTTTGGGCTCACGAATGGCTATCTGGGCTCTACTTGTATGATGGGGGCGGGTGAGTGGGTGGATGTGGAAGAGAGGGAGGCGGCGGGTGGGTTTATGGGGTTGATGCTTGTGGGTGGATTGACTGTGGGGAGTTTATTGAGCTTTTTAGTCGCTTGAGGCTGGAATGTGTTGGACATGGTTTTGGCGTCATCTGGGGTTGCATCATGGTATAAGTGGTGAATCTGCATTGGGCGGGCGTGGACTTAAACGGTATCTAGGGCATTGGAGCTCAACATTTATAGTAACGTTGATGGTATATGAGCTAGCTGGGTATTCATATGTACATTATGGATCGACCAAGGCAAAAATATTCGATGCTATGTTGAATTTTTGCCTCCAATAGTGGGTCTATTCCTCGTTCATGACCCTCCATTTTAAACGCCGCGAGTGGGGGTTATGTCTATCCTTTCAATCCTCCCCATGCCTTGGAAGCCTCCACTCCAAACGCCGTCGACAATGCCATTCCGCCTGAAAATGCCTGATCCCTGGTAAACTCGCTGCAAGCAGTTCACTTCTGACCCTTCTCAGCTTTCTGCTCCACAGTCTCAGGCACCGCTCCATCAAGACTTTTCGCTGTCGAAGCTCCGTCACCTACTCCATCGCGCCCACCCTCCGACATAGCTTCCATGACATCATCAGTATCCTCAAACTCACTCGGATTCCCCGCTGGTTCATGCACCGCATCGCTCTTAGTATCTTTAGTCTCACCTCCGCTCATCTGCCACTCCATCAGCTTAGCGAACGCGCCATTAGGATCCTGGCTGAGTTTGGTGTAAGAGCCCTGTTGGGCGACTCTACCGTCTGGAGAGAGGACGATGACGCTGTCGGAGCGTTTGATGGTTGACAGGCGATGAGCGATGGAGATGGTGGTGTTGTTGCCTTTAAGGAGGGCGGCGAGGGCTTGGTTTACTAGGGTTTCGGATTCGGCGTCGAGGGCGGATGTTGCTAATTGGTGTTAGTGTACGGTAGGTTGGGATAATTGAGATAAAAAGGGCTTACCTTCGTCTAGGATTAAGATATCTGGATTCTTGACTAGGGCTCTAGCTATTGCTATCCGCTGTTTCTGGCCGCCAGACAGCATAGCGCCTCGGGGACCGACGGAGGTGTCAAGGCCATCAGGGAAGTCTTCGATAAACCGACAATTTGCTTTCTGGGCAGCTTCTATTATCTCTTTTCGGCTGGCATCCGGCTTTGCGTACAGGATGTTGTCGGCAATTGTGCCAGAGAAAAGGACTGGCTCTTGGGGTACAATCCCAATTTTGCGCCGCAATTGCTTGATATTCATGGTCGAGATGTCAACTCCATCGATCTTGATAGAGCCCTGAGTGGGTGTATAGAAACGGAGTAAAAGTGATGCTATTGTTGACTTTCCGCCGCCTGAAGGGCCGACAACTGCTATATTCGAGCCTTGCGGGATCTCAAAATCTAGGTTTTTGAAAATGTCAACTGCCGGCCTCGTAGGGTAAGCAAAAGATAGATTGTCAAAGGTGATAGGTCCCCGAGCGGACTTGACCGGTACTCCCACAGTCGGAGAGATAGTCGGGTTCCTGTCCTGAAGCTCGAACAAACGGGTTGCAGCCCCGACCCCTTTCATCAGCTCCGACCAAAAGCCTGAGAGACCAAACAGACTCGAGCCAGCATAGGCCGTGTACATGAGGAACGAGGTTAATTCTCCAATCGATATGGCACCAGATTGCACCATCCCTCCACCAACGTAGAGTAGCGCTAGTATGGTCATGTTTCCCATAAGGCCAGTCTGAGAACATCAGTATTATGTGAAAACAAAGATTTTAGGAGCCTACCGAGCTGAAATACGTAGCTGAAATGAAAGCTTCTCTCCTCCCAAGAGTGAAGATCTTCTTGACCTGCGTGTTGTACCTCGCAACTTCCAAAATCTCGCCTGCGAACGCTTGACTTGTCCTAACATTCCCTAGGCGTTCTTCTGCAATTTTGGTCAGGGTGCCCAAGTTCTTCTGGATCTTGCGACTGAGATCCCTTATAGCTCTACCATACAAAGCTGTACCAATGGCTACTGGCGGGAAGCAGATCGCCAAAACGCTTGTCAATTTGAGACTAACGAAGGCCATCAGCGTGATACCAGCAACACCAGAGACCAAAGACCGTAAGCCATCCGATAGATTTTGCGTGATACTCTTCCCAACAATGACAGTATCAGAACTCAGACGTGAGATTAGATCACCAACTCTGTTGGCATCAAAGAATTCGGCATTTTGTACAAAGGTCCGCCGGAACAGCTGGGACCGTAGACGTGCAACGATGCGTTCTCCTACAACGCGAAGAATAATAATTCGTCCGTAGTTCGCCCCAGCTCCAATGAAGAGAAGACCACCCAGAGCCAGATAGAGTGTCTGTAAATCAAAGCCATAGAGCAAGTTGTTTCCCTCTTCTCCCGACTTTGTTGCTACATCAAGAAATTTGCCAATCGAAAAGGGTATTGTCATGGATATTGAGGACGAAACAATTAGGAAAAGGAATGCCCATCCTAGAACTCCAACTTCAGGTCTTGCAATCTTGATCAACCTCCATGTCTCTCTCAGTCCGGCCCCGCTTCCATGGTCTTTTGGTGACGATAGGCGTGCGCTGAGATTGACTTGCGTAGCTTGACTAGCTTTTTCAGATCGCCCAAAACCGCGTTCCTCTTGCTCATGGTCCAGCTCGTCCTCTTCGTCCACATTTTTGGCTTGCCCATTGTTCGGCTTTGAAATCTGCTTCTCCTCCTGAACAGCAGGTTCTTCATTTTTCGATTGGACAGGCTTTATTTCTCGTGAGTGCGCTGAGCTGGTTGTAAACCCTCGTAGGCTCTTTAGGATCGTAGAGTAAGAGGGCTGAAGACGAGAGTGACAGCTCGAGCTGGAGATAGAGAAGTAAACACGGGTCAAGGCTATAGATTCTCGAGACGACTGGGGCGTGCAAGGTCTCCATTGTAACGGCTGAGCTAGAGTTTTGCTGGGAAATGCAGGGGGATGAGGATGGGCGGTGCTCAGCGTCGAAGCGTTGCACAATCGCTGAAGAAGCAGCTTAGAGCCGCGCATGTCATCGGAGTCTGACTTCCATCGGTGAGGCTTCCGGTCCTGCTCCGGGGTTGTTCGCGTGAAGCAGTGGTTGCTGACTAGAAGTTCGACAGTAAAATAAGCTAACCAAATGACGTGCATCCTGGCGCTCAAGCGCCATGCATTTCTATTTTCTACGAAATTGGGCTACATATTGCCTTATCTATGCATCTATATGATGCCTAATCTCTTGCGGATAGATTTCCACGCAAGACGATATTGCTCCTCGAACATAGCATCCAAAACTCGGTCTGAACCGGCTGGCACGGCTGGAAAGTCATGAAAAGACTTCTGGGCTCTTGAATATCTCGATGTGGCCGCTTGTTGGTCTCTGCATGACGCTGGCATGATCCTCGACGACTGTGCCTGATAGGTCCAATTAGAGCGACTGTGTTTCGTCCCGCAAGAAAGCAAAGACATAACGAGACGGCTAAAGGAGCAGGAGATATGATAACAGTGGTAGACACAGCAGCAAGTCGCAACACACAGCGTGGTGAATAATAGTGTTCGATAGGAGAGCTTCGATAAGTGTTTGAATTTGTATGTGGTATCCCCGCTTCTGGCAATGCTCAGCAAAATCGGAGCTAAAGTACCATCCCATGCCTCAATCCTTCCTTTCATCACCATCTTGGAACATTGCACGCGCAATGAGGTTCTCTGTGCGGCCGAAGACTGCCGTATTCCATCATAAGCCTCCAGGTAGCCAGCTACTTCTGCATCATAAGCTGGACGAATTCGTTGTCTACAGCTGATTAATGTCTGCATACATCTGTTCTGATAATGGATGCTTACAGTCAATCTTTCCGTCTCCGTCCTGGTCAGCCTCCCGGATCATCTCATCGACCTCATCGTCTGTCAATTTCTCTCCAATGGAAGTCATCACATGGCGTAGTTCAGCAGCCGAAATGAAGCCGTTGTTGTCTCGGTCAAAGACTTTGAATGCTTCTCGAATCTCTTCCTCCGAGTCGGTATCCTTCATCTTGCGCGCCATCATCGTGAGGAATTCTGCGAGGCCACGGTCAATAACCTGAAGACTGTCGGCTCCCGCCACCAGGCAATCCATACCTGGAAAGTCGATTGTCCCATTGTTATCCGAGTCCACCTCGTTGATCATGTCTTGTAGCTCGGACTCGCTTGGGTTTTGGCCCAAGGATCGCATGACGGTGCCCAGCTCTTTGGTAGTGATCTCTCCTATTGGGCAGGAACAACAATCAGTATCATGAGTCATCGCGAAAACGTTCTCACAGGCTGAGGTTGTCCTGCCGTTACCGGCTGCGAATGATCCCAGGCAATATATTAGAGACTCGACATACCATCACCATCTTTGTCCTACAAATTTAGACTTAGCTTTCGATGTTGCACAGGGGTACTGCAATACTCACAAACAAAGAGAACGCTTCCTTGAACTCGGATACTTGCTCTTCGGTGAGTGAATCTGCCTGGTGAGTGGGACCCGTCAGCAACCTGCTTATCTTTGCGCATTGTCGAAACCTTGAAACGCGGGGTTTGAACGAAAGAGGGCCAATTTCGTACCATATCTTGGTGGTTGCGATTGTGGACTAGCACCGTATAGGGGGAGGACGTCTTCCCGATGAGTTTACTGGTAGGTAGGTGTATATTTGGGGTTATAGAAGTGATGTGCACAAGGTCGCAGGCCGCTGTTTCGTTTCGTGTGGAGCCTTCTCCTGCAAGGCTGAATCCAAGGGAGAGCGCCAAGCATTGTAGGGCGACAAGCTCCAACGGGCCATTCCGCAATTTCCGCAATGGGGACGAGCTCTCATCTCACTTCGCTGCGAATGCAGCAAGCATGGAGATACATTGGCAACTACGACGGTGATCGTAAAGGGGCCGGCACTGAGTCTTGTGTCTTTCGTTGCTAGAATGTCTGGAGTGTGGAGGGACAGAACAAACCTGTAGGTTTAGTACTTTACGAAGGATCTTCCTAGATATAGCCCTAGTCAACGACCAAAGCCTGCAGCTGACAGGGTGATCGTCTTAGATACCTCTCGTATCGCCAATCATATGCTCATCACCCTGCAAAGAAGAGGAAAACCCTCCGTTCTTCCGCGAATGGCTTCTCAACCTCTGGATATGAATCTGAAGAACGTCGCGGACTCATGTCCGCAGGGGCTTTTGAAGATGACGGAGATGCGGTCATTGAAATGGATCTGCTGCCACCAAGATGGGTCGATATTCAGGACGAGGTTACCGAGCTTTTGGGGACAATAGCGAGGAAGTCAGCAGATCTAGAGAAACTCCATCAAAAACATGTGCTTCCAGGTTTTGAGGACGAGGACGTGAAGAAACAAGAAGAGATTCAGATAGAACGGATGACCCAAGAGATTACACGAGGCTTTCATAGCTGCCAGAAAGCCATCCAGAGGATTGAGATGATGGTCCGGGATGCCAGACATCAGGGTGGTATTAGCAAAGCAGATGAGACTATGGCAAGTAACATACGGATATCTCTAGCCACTCGCGTGCAAGAAGTGAGTGCTGGATTCAGAAAGAAGCAAAGCAACTATCTGAAAAGTAAGAGTGATCATACAAGTTTACCTGGCGCATTGCTAATGTGCTGGAAGAACTTCGTACGCTTGGTGGCCTGACCATTCCGATCGAGGGCTCCTCTGCTCCTTCACAGAATCCTTACACCGACCCATCCATGATGGAGTCAGAGGCCGACAAATCCTTCTCCCAAACCACTCTCCAGCAGACGTCCGTCAAGCGATTCAATACAAATGATGTTGCTATTGCACAACGAGAACGAGAAATCAACGAAATAGCACAAGGAATTATAGAGCTTGCGGAAATTTTTAAAGAATTGCAGAACATGGTCATCGATCAGGGAACGATGCTTGACCGGATTGATTATAATGTGGAGAACATGGCCGTCAACGTGAAAGCTGCAGATGAAGAGCTGAACGTGGTATGTTATGTAGAGGGAACCTGTGGACGTCGCCAGTATGCTGATGCCATCGCTACAGGCAACAAACTACCAGCGCAAATACACCAAGCGCAAAATTCTCTTCTTACTCTTTCTTCTTGTTATTGGCATGATCATTTTTCTTATCGTAAAACCAAAGCGTGCGAAAGCACCGCCACCTCCACCACCGAGCGACCCTGATGGCAGCCTTGGAGTCGCAAGACCTGAGCCAGAAATTGCAGAATCTGGGCCTGATATCATTCAGCCAAACGACAGGAGTGTTGGACAGGAGATATCAGTCGGCAGATTATTCAACACTTACTAATTTGTTCTTGTCAAAAATACTCATCTGATAGGCTTTCTGTCGGAATAAAGCGGAGGCAGGGGGGGTCTCCCAACCTGACCACACATCAAAGCTCTCAACGGCAGGGCCCTTCTATATTGGATATCGTTGGTATGCTGCCCTACCGAAACTCTACTAGACGGTGACAAGATACCCCGGCCAATTGGACTCAACACCTCTTCAGAAGTGTCAATTGTTCTAGGAGTGGTACCCTTTTTACTGCAACTCTTTCTGACCAAACATGAGGATCAGGAATGTTCTTTCCGAAACCTTTCCTTCAGCTCATTGCTGCGCTCTACGGCTCTCCGCTCAACTGGCAACTACGACCAAGAATGTTACCCACGTCTGTGATTGTGCAAATCTGTCCAACACAGCCACTACAATTATCAGCAAGGCTTAAACACTCTACATACGTACTCAATGAAAAGCATAAGCCATATGCCGGAATTATTCCAATAGTATAGCAAGACAGGTTATTGCAAGCCCATGGACCAAGATAACGTCAGCCGTATTGACGTCCCAGGCTTTATCACTTCACCAACACCGCATGTAGGCATCTTAGAGCCAGGGGTTGTGGTCTCAACCGGCATCTGCGAAATATTTGAACTAATTACTAGACAAGTATTACTGGGAATCCGAACCCGACGATGGGGAGATGGTTGGGGACTCTTCAGAATGGGAGCCACTTCCAAGGTTGAAGAAATGGGTTCTTGCACAACATTTGGATCCACCAAACTCTACAACGCCGCGCAAAACTTCAGACCACAAATATGCCGAGTTTCAAGCCAAATATGCGACTTGGAATCGTGAGTATGAGAAAATGTGGAAGCATGTGCGAGAGATGAAGAAAACTGGAAAGGACGTGGCAGGCAGAGTTACTGCATCATATATTGCGGTGAAGAGTCGGGAGCTGCAGGAAATGAGGAAAGCATATGGGTTGGAGGATGCCGCCGATCTGGCAAGGATGATATATCAAGTACGTGGTCTTTCAAATCTCCCTCCTCTATGCGCAGGGAATTATCAGCCGTTGGTTAGCAGCTGTTTCGCTCGTCATTGGAGAAACACCTCGCATTTCACTACGTCTCACCTGCTAGTCATAATGCTTAGGCCCCTATCCTCTAGGGCACCGAACGCTTTGGCATGTTTCATTTCTCAATGGCCTTACCTCATAAGGTATCTCCAAATCAGCGTCGATATCCTTACACATCCTCTAACAATGGCGATGCTGATTCTAAACACTCGTACAGCAGAAAGCTGAGCTTTCACGTACGTCTCAGCTTCGCTATGACGACAAATGGGCAATACCCGGGTTGGTGGACTTGATTGTTAGATCCCTACCCTACAGGACCGAGCGGACGACGGTGGTGGCTGCCTTACGTGAATTCCGTGGCCGTATCAGCTATGCAGTAGACTATCTCATGCCTGGAAAAGGAATAGCTGATCTCCCCGACTTCGACCCAGGATATGCCGATTATTTCAAAGATCCACCCACGCCAGGGAAAGGGATCGATTTTGATCTGCCCGAGGACGACACATTCACGCCATGGAGAGGGATTGATTATGATTTATCCGAGGACGACCTACCCATCCCAGCCGAGGACAGCCTGCCCATTCCAGGAGACGACCGTAACGCCCAGCAAAACGAGCAATTGTGGGCTTATGTGCGAGATTTGGAGCAGAGGATGGACAGACTTCAAGAGGATGTGGCCTCTTTCAAGACTCAATTGAACGGAGCGTTACGACAGCATCGGTAACCCTGTTGTCCATTGCCGAGCAAAGCCCTTATACTCGGACGTCCGTTCAGGTGTCCTTGCATAGTTTCATTCCAAAATCATGGACAGCTTTCATAGCCTTTTAGGATAGATGTTAAGCCTCGATCCCACCATTGAACCTCCACCTCTCGAGAGACCCCTGTCGAGCATATCTCGCCATCTTTGAGAAAAAATGGCAAGACTCCATTATAATTTGTCAACTTTTTCATATGAAAGCAAGAAAAGGAGTACCGATTCGCTCAGTAATTGAATCATCGTCAAGCTAAGAAAGATGTCATCTCGCGCTCTCAGTTCTTATCACCCAACTAGTCCACATCAGCAACCCTGATCTCCTCCATATCCGATCCTCTCGCCTCAGCATCCATCTCCTCACTTCGCTCCCCACTTCCCACCTCCTGCTTCCCTTCCCTTGCCTCCTCCTCCAACGCCTTTAACCTCTCCCTTCCCTCCTCAGTCGTCCCATCGATAACCCCCTGCTCCAAACTCAACATGCCCCCCTCCCCCAGCTGATCCACCACCTCCTCGGCCTCACTAACGCTCATCTTCCCTAGTACCTCATTAACCCTATCCAAACTACCACTCTCCAACGCCCGCTGCAAGCCCGGCGGGAAGCGTTCGAAGATGATTCGAGCTTGTTGTTCGACATCGTCCGTGCTGTCGGCTTGGGGCACATTGATGTTGATGGCTGTGCCGGGCTCGACGGCGTGGAGTTGGATTTGCTCGACTTCTTGCTCTGAGCCCTTTGGGTTGGCGGCGCGCTCTTTGGCTAATTCGGCGGTTCGGGTGCGGATGCGGGCGTAGGTGCTGTTCACATCGTCGAGGAATACTTTTTGGGCGTTGTGGCCTGGTGTTGTTATGCTACGTGCAAGTTAGTGCATTGCTTATAGAAAAGGGTGGTTGGATATTTGACTTACCGCTTGAAAAACAGGCCGACGCCATCTCTACCAAGTGACCTGCAATATTGCAGAAGCAGACCTTGATGGACGCATTGTTTGGCATAAGCACCTTTCCCGTCCATCTGAGCATTGAACGCTTCCATCAGTAGCCCATCTGTCTCCCGCTCCTTGACAACTTCATGGTGTTCAGATATAAACCTGAGGCACTCTCTATAATCACCCATCTTGATCTTCGCAAACTGCTTTCCAAGCTCGGTAAGCTCAATATCCTTCTCATCATCTTGTACATCCTCTACCGGTCCAGGCTCATCCACATCTGCATCCGCGCCAGACGTCTGTCCACCACTATCCAGCCTGCTCAACGGATCCTTCTTCTTTGCCCCTGGATTCAGCACCTCCACTGCCTCAACCTTCTTAGGCTTCTCTTTGGGCTTCTCCTTCGCCACAGAACTGACGCTAAACCCCTCATGAATACTCTCACTCGTAATCTTACTGCCCTCTTCCTTCTCCAACTCATTCAATTTCTTCATTAACTCTTGCTGCAAGTTCTCCACTTTGGTTTTATGCTGCCGCACGCCCTCCACATAGCTCTTGTACCAATCTTTCGGCTCGGCACCAACCTCTTTCTTGACTTGATCCACCAACCCCGCCAGCATCTGCGAATATGTCGGCTGCCCGTTCTCCTCTTTGTAATGCACACCCGCCGGCGGTTCTGGTGCCTTATCCTCTCCTGCATCCCCCGCACATTCCATCAAAGCTTGCATCATGAACTCATCCGGATTCCCGCCTGAAGCCTGATCCGCATGTTTGCGGAGGCTTGCGAGGAGGGAGTCGATGCGGGCGAGCAGGCCATCGTTGATGATGCGTTCGTATTTGAGGGTGGAGATTTCGTGTTTGCGTTGGAAGCGGGCTTGGTGGATTTGGTTTTGCTTTGCGCGTATGAAGGAGCGTTTGTCGACGTTGGGATGGACTTCAATATCGGAGTCGTCGGAGAGCTCGAGGGCGTCCCACTTGCTATAGTTGACTACCATTATGGTATGGGTGGTGTGCTACTAGTGGTTTATGAACGTTGAGAGGTTCCTGCTGCTTTGAGGGGCTGTATGTCCGGGAAATGGTCTAAAGACCGAATGTACCAGAACGACATCATGGCAATACTGTATTGCAGGCAAGGTGCATGGTCACATATCTATGGATCTGGTTGTGGCGTGGTCTCCGGCGGAGCGTCAATGCGTGCTCATGCATGTCTACGCCTGAACGCCGAACCTGGATGCTATTCACATGCAGTCCCATCGAGCTCCCGCTCCATAAAATTTCCCCAAATGCTCTCCCTTGATCAGTACCCAGTCGCTCCAGGTGCCTTCTCATCCTTCCTCAAATCAAGCAGCATCTCCCTGAACTTTTCCTTGCCCGTCCCACTAGCTCCACCTCTTGCTCCTTTCCCACTCAGATCAACCAGCTTAGCAATGCGCTCCCAGCTCGTACCACCTGCAGACGTATCTTCTCGACTCGCTAAGAATTCCTCTGCTTCTTTGCGTGTATTTGCAATGGTCTTTTCAGTCTTTTGCGAATAGTTCTCGTAAAAATCGTCGATGTTGCTACGGGCAGCTTTGATGGTCTCTTCTTTCTTTGAAGCGGAAATCTTTTCCCGCTCGGCGAGAGCAAGGTCGCGCCGTTCTCGCCATTGCCTTTAGGGAACATGTCAAAGGTAAATTCTTCATGCTAAATTCAAATTAGAACCTACTTGATCGGCTCTGACTCCTCCTCCGGAACTCCGTAGTTGCTGTACGATGTCTGTGGCTGTGAAGGTTGAAATGGAGCTCCTGATCCTGTTATTGTGCCGCCTGGTCCAATTTGCTGCACATTTTAAGTTCTTATGAGCTTGGCGCCTCAGGGAAGCACTATACCTGATTCTGGGTGTTCATCGCAGGATATGAGCTCTCAAACTCGGTGATTTCCTCTCCGCCATCATGTGCCCCGCCATAGCTGTCTGCACCACCACCTAACAGATCGTCATTCCCTCCCTCCACTGTTGCTGCATTATCGCCAGCTGAAGCAAATTGAGCGGCGTCATCCCCCAGAGCAGCACGTTCACGACTCAAGAAGTCGTTTCCTGCATCGACCCCATCGTGTCCGTTGGCTTCTTTGGCTGGGGTGGCTGTCTGACCTAGGGGACTGATTTAGCACCACAGTTCATTGAGGCAGATGGGATAAGGAGTTGCTCACCAGCTGAGAAGTCTTCCAGCGAAGGAAACCTTTCTGCCATGCTGACTTTCAATTGGGTTAACAGCAGTTATAGTCTGTGCGATATTCCTTCACGCGATGTTATGAGTTGCGTTGAAGAAGTGAGGTTATTTGTACAACATAGGGAGGCGTGGGAGGCTCGGAGGCTGCTGTCCGTGAAATGCGGGTCCTCTCCATATCAAAATATCTTTCCGCCCATGAATTTTATGCGACCGCCAACCTGCTTCACTCACCTTCACAGTCATCACAACCAAGATCAATAATTAGCAGCAAGGCACTCGTAGAGCTGTAGACATGGCGTACACAGATGATGCCGTCAAGGCGAAGCTATCGGCCTTGAATGAGACGCAGGAGAGCATAGTCACAGTAGCGCAATGGGTCATGTTCCACCGGTACGGCCGCTCTTACCTGTACTGCTCTCATCTACCTTCTAATCCTAGGATTCTAGGAGACATGCAGATCGCACTGGCTCGCTATGGCTACAACGACTAAAAGACTCGGGCTCGAACAAGCGACTGAACCTGATATACCTTGCCAACGAGGTCGCCCAACAGTCGAAAGCCAGGAAGAAAGATGACTTTCTCATCGCCTTCTCCCCAATCATCGCGGAAGCTACTGCTACTGCTTTCAAATCAGCTGGCCCTGATATTCAGACCAAGCTTCGAAGGGTCGTCGAGGTTTGGAGACACCGGCTGATCTTCGAACCTTCAATTCAGGATGCAATTGAAGCCCGCATAGATGGTACGAGACACCTAAGTATGGTACGCCTTGCAACGCTGACAGACATACAGATCTCGACAAAGCAGGCAAGAAGAAGCCCCTACTTGGCGGTTCATTATTCTCCAGCTCTTCAGGCCCCTCGGCACCACCAGAAATTCAACCCATTGTGTCCCTTCAAATAGCAGTCTCCAAAGCAGTAGCCACAACCACCAGCGCCGTCCCAACCGCCGACACGGAATACGACAAGCTCACGGACCCTAGCAAACCCACTCCAACACCTCCAGTCCATGCCGCACGGCTCAGCGCTCTCGTCAAGAGCCTCGCGAGCGCAGAAGGCGCCGTCTCAGAGAGCATCAAAGCCCGTCGCGGCTTGATCGAAGGGCTAGAAAAGCTCATCGAAAACAACCGCTCAGCTCTGGCAACCGAGGAAGCCCAAAAGGAAACCCTCACAACCCGCAAGAACGCCATGGAATCCAAGAAACGAGAGGTCGAAGACGGCATCATGCGCGGCCTATCCGCAGAATCCACACCCGCAGCACACGGCAGCCCACTCACCAACTCATCGCGAACAAACGGCAACCCATCAACACCCCACGAAGATCTCGAGCGCCCTCACGTCGAAGAACTCACCCCTCCACCACCAGAGTCCCTAACACCCGCAGGCTCCCCCACCACCGCCTCCAAAACCGACCTAGAAGCCGAGCCAGAACAGCTTTCCATAGCCGCCGATCCGCGCTTCGCCTCACGCACGCCCTCGGCCGCACCACCCCAGCTACCAGGAGCAGGCGCAGATCTCCTATCCAGCCTCTCCATGCCGCCTGTGCGCCACTACGCCGACCCCTCAAATACTCCAGGCGGCGGACCGTCAAAGAAGCGAAAGGTCGACGACGACTATCCGGACTTTGGCGCTGGAGAGGATGCGCTGGCCGATTTGGATGAGGATGTGGCGGAGTTGCTCAAGCAAGAGAGTGGGGGAGCTGTTCCTGATAAAGTGTATCCGCTGTGAGGGTTCGGTTTGGTGAGACCTGGAAATGAAGGACTTTACAATTTGAGTGTGGCTTGTTGGCTAGATACCGGAGACGCTGAATACTGAATCTTGTATGATACCCGTTCATTTGGGATGGGAGTGCTTTGTGGAATCAAGTGGCAGCATGCATGGATATCTGATCATCTCCAAACGCTTGTGCAGCAGCGACACAGCCTGTGAAGATATTATAGGCTAGATATTCAAGTCCAATAGATTCAATGAACCTTTGATCGTACCCGAGTAGTCTCGCAAAGCTATCTATATACATAAGCTTGCCACCAAACGATTGCATTGCACATCCAGCCCAAAACCAAACCGCCCGCCCACACCTTCCCTCTCCCTCGGCACCCCAGTACCACCTCATCTCCTCTACCCCTGCACCTCCTTATCAGGCACAGGCCCCACACCACTATCACGATGCACATCCGGCAGCTCACTCTCAGGACTAGGTCTAAACACCCTCCCCCACCTCCCCTTTGCCAAATCCGACAGGTTCTCCGCAACACCCTTCAAATTCTGCCTGACCAACTCGCTAGTAGGCTGAGAAAACAGAATATCAATCTCCTCTAGCGTCTTATTCTTCGTCTCCGGCATAAACAGCAATTGATAAAACCACCCTATAACTGCAATGCCACCATAAAAGCCCAGCGTGAGCCCGATGCGACTCATAGCGGCCTGCATGTCGGAGAAGAAATAGGTTACGAGCCAGGAGCAGAAGAAGAGCGTGACGTCCGATGTTTCCATGCCGTAACTGCGCAGGTATGTCGGATAGACTTCCGCGGGCAAGACCCACGTGAGGCAAGCGTAGGAGCCGAAGAAGCCCTCGTAGATGATGAGACCGGTGATGTAGACGCCTTCGGCGGTGCCGGTGTTTTTCTTGGAGTCGACGAGGTAGGAGCAGCCGATGATGAGGAGGCCGATGAAGAAGCCGGGGAGCATGGCGCAGGCCCAGAAGCGCCGGCCGAAGCGCTCCATGTAGAAGATTGCGGGGATGGTGCCGAGGAGGAGGGAGCCGCCGCCGACGAGGGACATGAAGACGGATTGCTTGCTGTCGAAGCCGACTTGGTTCATGAGGGTTGCCATGTAGTACCTGTGTCATTTGGGGATTAGCATTTCCACTTGAAGTTATGAGTTTGTTGCATAGAATATGACTAGGAAACAGCGACCCCCTGAGACGTGTATTACGACTCGCAATGCCGTTACCATGGAGAGGAAAATACGACGTACATGATAGCGTTGATGCCCGTGAACTGTCCGAGGAAAATCATTATGTTGGCGTAGACGATCGAGCGGCGAGCGCGGGGGACTGTGATGAAATCGAGCCAAGCCAAGGAGCCGGTGCGCGATTCTTTGTTGTTGAGCTCGTCCAGCACGGCGTGCTTCATGACGAAGAACTCCTCGCGGTTTTCGGCGAGCTCGGTGCCACGAATACGCTTCCAGACATTGAAAGCTTGGAGCGTATGGCCTTTGTGCATGAGGAAGCGTGGAGACTCGGGCATGAAAAACATTCCGATGAGCATTATGGTCGAGAAGACTAGGGATGAGCCTAGCATATAGCGCCAGCTGCCGCTCTGTAAGAGTTGTGGTCAGCCAGTGGTCTTTGTGAAAGGTGTGGATGTTGGTAGCTTACCTTGACGTTGACAAAGATAGCTGCAACCACATAGCCGAAGACTTCGCCTAGGGCAATGTTGAACTGATAGAGAGAGACCAGGTTGCCACGATACTTCCTCGCCACAGATTCGGCGACGTAGACTGGTACTGTTCCACCTTCAAGACCAACGCCAAGGCCGAGAATGACACGGCCAGTAACCATCATGCCGAAATTGATAGCACCAGCCTCAAGAGCTGCACCAATGGTATAAAGAACCAAGGAGATGATGATGGCCATCCGTCGACCCACGGCTTCGTTTATCGGTCCAAGCAATAGAGCACCCCCAATAGCGCCCAGCGGCACACCAGAAGCCACCAGGGAGACTTGCGAGGTATCGAGATGCAGACTCAGCGGCATGTACAGATTAGCACCCGAGATCAAGGACTGATCGATTCCCGAGAGCAAGCCTCCCATGGAGGCAAAGGCAACCAGCAGCCACGTAAAGTGGGCGGGATTCTTGAAATTGATGACTGGGGAGAAGAAGCTTCCGTGAACTGGATTCTCGCGCAGCTCGATTTCGAGAAGTTCAATCTCCTCGTCGATTTCGACGGCGCCCTCTTTCGCAAGCTTCATGGCGTCCCACTGGCTCATTCTGCGGGGACCGCCAGTAGAGTATTGACGTCCATTGTCTGTGGCGATTGACAATTGTCGGCCGGTCATGGAGCCCTGGCGTCTGGCATTGTTTCCGACGTGCTCGACTTGGAGCTTTCCATCAACGTACCTCTCCATTGAATCGTCGTAATGGCTGTTGTCCGACATGTCGGCGATGGTAGAATGCAGTTCACAGGAACAGCTTCAGTAACGATATGCCCATAAGCACAGAGCGACTTGAATGACAAAGGGCGGAGATCAAGGGATTTTTGAGCGGCGGTCGTAGGGAATTTATGCAATCCATGTCGGTGATGAAGATGCATTGCATGATCGCCCATTGGACATGTGATGCCTCTCGTCATGGCGACGATACTCAAGGCTAACGGATCCTGGGACACCGTACGTCGTCTTTGGAAAGGACTCGGTGAAATTTGAAAGATTCGGCGAATCTGTATACCATTTCCGGCAAGAAAGCGTCGTCACAGTGCTCAATTTGCGGGGTAATTTACTGATAATCGTTGGGATGCGGGGGCCCTTAGAAAGACAGGAAGTACTAAGTCGGCGACACTGTGATGTCCCGCCGACGATTAATTAGATTGCCTTCAATAGGCGCACGGCCAGACCTAATGTCGAAAGTCCAGCCTTCGAATACTGCCGCGAATTGCTTATTTGTTCGGAGAGTGCTCCATGCGACAGTTTAGCGGATAGATAATGAATAAGGTTTTCAAGCTTGGACGCGACTACTACATACTACGTAGTAGTACAATTATTCGGCAGATCATCAAGGGCGCTATGGCGAGACGACAGCCCAATTGCCGAGAAGGCCCGCGACCATGATGTGGGCCAATGAGAAGCCATATCATCTTCATAGCACATATCGAAAGTATGGATTCTCTTTGTCAGTCAGATCCTGGAATGCGAGTTGATCTCGCTCATCCTCGTTTTGTCGGAGAGACTCTCGGCGCTTGTTCTCCGCACGAAGGAGCAGGTACAGTACCACCGCTAAGGCGATGACGATACAGTAGCTAGATCATGCATTAGTTTGTCTCCCTCCACGGACAATAGGTGTGGAGCATCACTGACCATATAATGAGGCCGAGCCAAAGCTCAGGATAATGCCTTTTTAGTGTTGGCGTTTTGATCAGCTGTGGTCCTATGATCTAAACAATGTTAGGAGCATGCACACATCAGAGAGGCTAGGGATCCTCCGTACATTGCCCACACAGTACGCCACAAAAATGGCGGCCGCTGTGCAGCTCTTCTTGGTTGCACCTGCAACGTTCGCCATGCCGATACTGATGATGAGGCTGACCACCGGACCGAAGAACCCGATCAGGGTATAGCCGGCGACGGGTGTAGGAGCACGATGCGTCCAGCTACTCCGCCAGATCATGGCACAGCCAGCAATGACAGGCAAGCAGCAAAGTACCAATAGAATGAGGCGGATGTTCGGTATGCGACTGGAGAGGTACCCTGTGAGTAGGATGAAGATGAAACAGACGCCTCCTAGAGGAAATTGAAGTAATATCGAATCGAGCGTCGACCAGCTGTTGTGATTTTGATCAGCTCAGACAAGTTGTAGAGTATGACTACTTGGAAAGACAACATACCCAAAGGTGGACACTATGAGGGGTCCAAAGCCGCTAACAGCTCCATTGACAGTATATCTTCGTATATGTGAGTAGATCCAACCAACCGAAGGGGAGAACACTTACGCAGCAGCCATCATGAAAGCCACAAGCCATATCCTGACATCCAACGCTGCTTCCAGGATCTGAGACCCCTTGAGCTTCTGACATCGCACACCCGTTTGCCCTTTTCTTAGCCTTTCGACTGCAATCACGCGCTCTTCTGGAGACAAAAACCACGCAGACACTGCCGAATTGGGCACAGCAAAGCATACAATACCGAAGATGATGGTGAGTGAGCCTGCCAGAAGGTAAATGTACTGCCAACGAGCTAAAGATCCACCAGTGATCTGGGCGAAGCCATAATTCAAGGCACCGCCAATGATTGTCCATCCTCCAGTCGAAGAGAACCACCAGCTTTGCCGGAGCGCTTGCTCTTGTTGCGTGTAATAGCCGCTCACAATGCACATGAAAGCAGTCGGTATAACGCTTTCCACAAATCCCAGGAAGAATCTTTGAGCAAACAGACCCCGCCAGGATGTCACAGCAGCTGTGAGCATGGCTATCATTCCCCATAAAACAACTACTACGCCAAGAACTCTGCCTATGCGACATCGTTGTAAAATGAATGACATCGGATAGAGGCCAGCAAGCATTCCGAAATAGAACATAGACGTAGCCCAACTCAGCCGTGTAGTTACGGTTGTTGGAGGATGCGTTGACTTATTCACTACACTCAAGGAGAGGTCCTTTGTCATGCCAAAGAGGACGGCGCTGCCCAAGATAGCCTGCGGGTCACAGCGGTGTCAGACAACGAACTATCGTGAGGGTGAGAGATCATGCTATTTCACCTTATCGTAGTAAACGAAGCCATAGCCAAGCCACATCCATGGTATTAGGTAGAGGTCAACTTTTCGGACCACTCTGCGTTCCGTGGCAATATCGAATACTTGCGCATGGTCCGATACAAGAGCAGCAGCCAGGTCTTTCTCAAATGACTCGACGCTTGAGTCTTCGTGAGCGACTGATAGACCCGGCTTGGCAGATGCTGCTGTGTAGGCAGGCTTCGATTTCTCCCCTCTAGTTGCCATATCCATATAGTCTCCGATCACTCGGTACGGTAGTGCTTCTTCGGCTATGCTCAAATCCTGAGGAGTAAGTCTTGAAGCCAGCAGATCATATCGGAATTACACTCGAAACGTCGACACACACGATCTCTGCGTTCCGAAGCCTCTGACTTTTGGCACCCTTGTGGGCTCCGCTTTCGGTAGAGCATTGCCGACCTAGTGGAAATGACGTCAAGCGGCGTCTCGCGGTGCAAAATGCTTGATAAAGCATATTCGTGGTCCAGATGCTGCATTTTCAAAGGATGGCTGAAGCTCTGCACCGATGGGATAGAGCGTGGGGGTGGCACCGTTGGGACGAGTAGCACCGCGAACGTCTTCCAGTGAGCTTCAATTTTGTGATTGCGCTATAATCCTCGTGACTGCGTGTTCCTAGGGCCTAGGGAAATCATACAAAGTTTGGGACACTTGGCTGTCAGAGGGAAACAGTGACAAAGGAAAAAGAAACGTCCATCCACATGGCTGGAGCTGCTTCGTTGGTTGACCTGCTCATCAGCACTTCCCACAGGCCTTTCGAACAGCGCGTTAGCTGCTCTGATTTCCAAACGCTCCGTCTTTGCTAATTTGCAAAAGCACTGCGAAGTCTATTATGTAAGTAGAAAGGATTTTGACCTTGAAGTAAGTATTTTGTACGTTAGCGTGCTTTGCGTGACGCGCTAAAGATGTCAAGAGTGGGAAGGCGCTAGTCCAATTGGGGGCGGGATGAGGCTGAAGGCAATGCCTCGTCGAATATTCTTTATATCACATCCCATGGAAGCACATATCTCCTACTGGTGCAGGGGCCGCTTCGCAGGGCCGTGTATATGGAGGAAGCCCTGGGGACTATTACCAAGGCTCCAGGCAGCAGCCTGCCACATGGGTTAACCACGCATCCCACCATGTATCCAAAATTACGTTCTCGGTGGCGGTGTCTAGTAATGTGGTGACATGTTCATCCGTAGCAGTCTCGCTGTCGGATGGTCTCGTATCTGTGTAAGGTCAAATGAATATCTGTAACATGCTTAAAACAAAACAAAACAGTGCTTCAAGGTCCTCAGCTGTAGGTAACCGGCCTCACAAATGTGCAGCCGAGACCAAGAACAAGACGGCCAGGATTCTCGGTCTGCAAATCCCGAACTCCATGACTGGGCGATATGAGGTTCGCCTCCGAGCAGAAGTGTTGCCTGGTATATCCGCTGGCCCCATACAAGCCATGCAGAAATAGGTGACCGCGATACAATTATCATATTTTCCTCATCGATAATGTTTTCCAAGCGGTTTTGACCGTTCGAGTGCTTGCAAGAGGCCAAAGTTCGGAGTTTGTGTCGACAGTAGTGCCATTGAACTTCGATGAATCTTTCATCGGCAATGTTTAAACCCTCTACTACAACATCCAACGGGAACGACTCCTCCGACGCTTCCATACCGCACCGATCACCGTGACAAAGGCTACTAGTGTTTCTTCCCACTGGGGGCGCGTTGGGGGTATTGGTCTACGTATTGTAAACGTGCCAAGCTTCGTCAAGATATCTCAAAATGCTGAACCCTCCGTTTGAAGCCACCGAGTTGCCGTCATTCCCACTCCAGTAGGGCAAGGATGGTACCCTTCGGCAACATGGAGGCCCAAAAGTGTGCACCGGAATACACTATACCGAGCAGTACCAAATACGTATATCTGGCTCTCTACTTTATCTTGAACCTGGTCCTGACGCTTTACAACAAAGCAGTGCTCGGGAAGGTATGCAATTGATGGACTTTGAGCTCCCGGTCCACATGCCAAACGTGGCCTTCAACCCTCCATTCATGGGACGGCTCAGACAAGATTCCACTGACATCAAGGCCGAGCAGTTGGCCTTCCCTTGGCTCCTCACCACCCTACACACCAGCTGCGCATTCCTCGGTTGCTACATATTACTGCGACGAGGCCACTTCAAGATCACGAGACTTACGACTTCAGAGAACCTGCTGATGATCGCCTTCTCATTTCTCTTCACTATCAACATAGCAATCTCGAATGTATCCCTGTGAGATCCGCTAACGCTGCTTCGAAGGCTTTCTGCCGTTGTTGCTAATGCCTGAGATCAGGGAGATGGTATCAGTCCCATTCCACCAGATCGTGCGATCTACAAGTCCAATATGCACTGTCCTCATCTATCGCCTCTACTACTCCCGGACCTACCCAGTGAAAACCTACATATCTCTCGTCCCGGTCATTTTTGGTGTCGGACTCGCAACGTATGGTGATTACTACTTCACCATCATCGGCTTCAACTTCACCGTATTAAGCGTCGCCCTTTCTTCGACAAAGACCATCGTGTCTAATGAACTGATGACCAGCAGCTTAGATATGCCAGCGCTCGAGATTCTCCTACGCATGTCTCTTCTTGCCGCGATCCAGTCCTTGGCGTATGCCTCCAGTACCGGCGAAGCCAGTGCCTTTCTCATCTGGGTCGCCGGCGGTCATCTTACGCCTACGTACGGAATTGCTCTTGCTGGCAATGGCTTCTTGGCGTTCCTCCTCAATGTATCGTCCTTCTACACGAACAGGATTGCAGGAGCCCTTACTGTGACTGTTTGCGCCAACTTGAAGCAGTGCTTTACGGTCTTGTTGGGTGCTGTACTGTTCGATGTACGGGTTGGCGTGTTGAATGGACTTGGGATGATGATCACCCTGCTTGGGGCCGGTATGTACAGCAAGTTTGAGCTGGAGTCAAGGGTTCAAGACCACGGAAAGCCGACAATTGCCGCTTAGTACAAGATGTAAACCAATGGACTCTCCGGGACAAGTCCCGCATATGGAGGTGTCGGGTACTCAAAGCTGCACCTAAGAGTGGTCAGGTAGTTGGGCTTAAGTCATAAGAGATTGGAGATTGCTACTCAGAGAGGATGCTAACATAACACTCTCCTTCAAGTATCTCTCTAAAATGTGGCAATTGGTACTCAAAGCGGCCAAGAAACCGATAACATCGCACCGACAATGTCCTAATAAGAGAAGGTCATGAAGAATGTTTGCCGTAGCAATCGTGTTGGTTCCTGCAGTGCAAAGATAATGGAGGGTTGTACTTTCCAATAAAGAAGGTCAGCTTGCAGGACGGGTAGCTACTCGTGTTCTCATGCTCCGCAAACCTTTAGAGTCAAGTTACCAGGCCATAAGACAAGATATCAGGAACGTGAAGTACTTAAGAAACCCGCCCTCATCCCCACCCCAGGCCTCCGCAAGTCGGCCTTAGTCTTCATTTGTGCGGACCCCTACCTCTAAACACCGTTCAGCATTCTTCGCATGATGGATGGCCAAAACAATAAAGACAGTAGCTGGTTACCTACCCCTTCAATTGGTCTTGACATGGCCTCAGTGACGCCTTCTCGACCCAGATCCATCAAGAGAATCTGCTGCCTAGGTGCAGGATACGTGGTAGGAGCGGTTTCGATTGGGGTGTTACCAAATAATCGAGCTGATACTCTCATTAGGGCGGGCCGACGTGCGCTGTGATCGCCAACAAGTGTCTTGACATCGAGGTCACCGTCGTCGATCTCGACGCTGACCGCATTAAAGCATGGCATACCGGCCACTTGCCCATCTACGAGCCCGGCCTACCAGAGGTGCTTCACCCAGCGCGCGATGGTCTACCAGGCGTTCGAAAGCCCAATCTCTTCTTTGCTACAGACATCCAAGGCGCCGTCGCAAAGGCAGACCTGATCTTCTTATGTGTCCCTACTCCTACCAAACTTACAGGAGTCGGATCTGGTCGAGCAGCAGACATGAGTTACGTCGAAGCAGCCGCTCGTATGATTGCTGAGGTGGCTAAAGATGACAAGATCGTGGTAGAGAAGAGTACTGTACCATGCAGGACGGCTGAAGACATTCGGAAAGTCCTCGCGGCCGTCGGTAGACCTGGAGTCAATTTTGACATCCTCTCTAACCCTGAGTTCTTGGCTGAGGGTACAGCAATCAAAGACCTCCTAGAGCCTGACAGGGTACTGATTGGATCTCTCAAAACTAGACGAGGCCTTCAGGCGGCAGCTACACTGGCTGATGTTTACGGGAGATGGGTGCCTCACGAACGCATTATCACGATGAACCTATGGTCTGTTGAGATGGCAAAACTAGCGGCAAACGCACTTCTGGCCCAGCGTATCAGCAGCATCAACTCTCTCAGTGCAGTCTGTGAAGCAACTGGTGCCGATATCGACGAAGTCTCCTACGCTTGTGGTCTCGACAGCCGCATAGGGTCTCGGATGCTGAAATGCTCCGTCGGCTTTGGCGGCTCGTGCTACAAGAAAGATGTTCTCAGCCTTGTCTACATTGCTGAAACCCACAACCTGCCTGAAGTCGCCGCATATTGGAGAGGAGTCGTTGACATCAACGAAGACCAAAAGGAACGCTTTATAAAGCGGATTGTAAAGTGCCTGTTCTCCACACTCACCAACAAGAAGGTCGCCATACTCGGCTACGCCTACAAGAAAGACACAGGTGACACTCGAGAGAGTGCAGCAATTTCCATCGTGAATCGTCTCGTCAGGGAAAATGCTGAACTCCGTATCTACGATCCGAAAGTGGAAGAAACGCAAGTCTGGCAAAGCCTGGAAGAGACTAATGACAAGACTGCTTTTGATGTAATCAAGAGCCGTGTCACAGTCTGCCGGACGTCATATGAGGCCTGCAAAGATGCTGACGCAGTGGTCATCGCGACTGAGTGGGATGAATTTTCCAACAAGACGTCGAATAGAACTCCCACTCCCACTCCCCAACCCCCGATTCTAGACTCTAGCAACAACTTCCAGATTCCACCAAGGAAAAGAAGTGCCGGTCTAGTCATTAGAAACCCCGATACTGGAAACGTTGTCACATTCGACAAAATATCTCCACATGCTGGCCCACCTGGCAAACCTCAGAGCCCTTTCAATGGCTTTTCCACCACCTCGCAGAAATTGTACGAAGGTTCAGATTCGGGCAATTACACGACAAGTAGAAGCTCGAGATCATCCATTGTCGACACAAGCACAGGTTCACCTGTAACAAACACCAACCTTACTTCACCCCTAACGGACGCAAGCCATGACCCCATGCACGGCCCCTCAGTTACCTACTGCAGCGACGAAGGAGCGACAGCCCTTTCGGATGAGGTGGGTACCTCCACGCTCGGCTCACCGGGCGCCTATCGGCCTGATATAGCCAATTTCGCCAAACAAGCTATTTCAATACCAAGCAACACACATACCGCCAAACAGAGCAATCCTAAGATTACCGTCAGCGGGGAGCTTGACAAGATTGAGAAGTTAAAGAAACAGGGTGAAGCCAGGGAAAAAATGGATTGGAGCCTCGTGGCTCAAGTTATGAGACGTCCAATGTTCGTCTTTGATGGACGGAATATCGTCGACGCCGAGAAACTGCGTCAGCTGGGCTTTTGGGTGGAAGGCATTGGAAAGCCTGGCGTTGGTGGTCTGACATAGGGAAGATGCGATTGCCGACGAGATCTGGTCAAGGAATTTTGAAGTGAATGATTTGGCTGTCTGGCTCTCGAGCATTTCCCAAAAAGCCAACATTTGTTCCCTAGATACTATCTCATGTCCTGGTAACTTTGGCACTCGTCTCGGCCGAAACCCTGGAAACGAGTGCCTTGCCTTGCCAGGACATGGAATACAATATAACTCGATTGCGTATCTTCCTCGCTGAATCAAGCGATGATCGTAATCTCCATGCAGTAGATCAAGTTTGCCAAAGTCTTCTTGAACCTTTCTCCTGCGAAATTTCCTCGACGAGTGTTGATTGTGGCTAGGCACTTACCTATTGCCATTTCTCCTTAATGCTTTCGGATAGACCCTGGTCCAAATCCCTAATCCCCAATCCCCAATCCCCAATCCCCAATCCCCATTTCCCCATTTCCCATTTCCCATTTCTCCCACAGCATTTCCCACCCATCCGCTCTTCCGTATGGATATACTGGATATCTGCATCTTCCATCCATCAGCTAAGAGCAAACGCCATTTCCATTTACTGAAACCCGCGGGCGCTGGGATATGGTACGGATAGCTGGACAGGTAAGTGGGCATGAAGGAAATGGTATAGATGAAGAGAGCAAAAACACAAGGATTGGCGGAGTTCGGTGGAGTTATGAATGGATACCGCGACAGGCTGGGATTGTGAGGGGAGTGGTATATAGCTGCTTTGAAAAGATTTGGGGATATGTCATTTGATACTGTAGATAGTTCACGAAAGCATGAGGTTCCACTCCTATTGGTTGTGGTGAGCCTACCTTGGAGCGTTTGCGTGCGACTGATATGCGGTTTTGGCAGCCTGGGGGAAGTTATGGGAACTGATCAGAAGGCCACCGACCGGCAATTATGCTTTCGTCCTGGACTCTCAAGAAAAGCAATTTTCACGTCAATAAGAGGGGTGTTTCCAATTTTCATTGGGGGCTCCTAGCCCTCACCCTACCACCGCGTTGCCCTTTACCGGAACCCCTTGCTGTCGATTGCATGGTACATCTAGCCCACCTGGCACGTCGATGTTTCGCCATTATTTCGTCATCGTCGGCAAAGTCATTTATATCTGGTGACACCACACCACGTTCTGTTCCGGCCTTATACGCCAATTCTTCGCTCACCACGTCGCCAGCAGACAGATAGAGCCACTCGCTTAGATTGATTGGGTCCATGCGGGCTAGGATTTTCGCTAAGCGTTTGGCCATCTTGCGCTCTTTTGGGATTGTGAATGCTTTGCATGTTGGATTCGCACAGAAGAATTCGGTATTGTCGAGGAGGAATTTGAGAATGTGGTACAGCCACATGATGTTCGTCATCGGCACATATTGGTGCCACCTCTCTCCATGCTGAGCGTTTGGGTCGCCATCGATCAATGACTTCATGTGTCGATACATGCTGTATTGCCTATCGTCCGTTGGGTCGAGGCTCGATTGCTCAAAAATGCTGCCAACTTTCATCGAATTCGCGAGCACTTCGCCGTTCTCGAGAGTTGCACGTGATAATGTATAATCGATGACAGTGACTTCAAGGTCCGTGTTCTTCTGAATGGTGTGTTTGTCCGGCTCGTCCGGCGGCATTGTCCTTCTTGTGATGCAAATGTTCCCAGGATGGAGATCTCGATGCTCGAACTTGGCGAGAGCCTCTCCACGAGCTAATGCTTCTGCGGTCCCCCAGAATATATCCCACGTCTGCTGGATGGCTAGCTTTGCTCCCTTTTCGGTTGTACGAAGCAATTCTCCGTTGGGGAAGCCTTTCTTAAGCAACGTTTCCAGATCTGTCCCGGCGTCGCTCATCTCAACAAGAAGCCACTTTTGTTCTTTGGAGTACTTGATTTCAGTTTGCTCGTCCGGATGGCCAATCTCCCAATCGGTATTGAGATTCTGCAGCAGTCGCGGCATGGACCCTCGCAGTACACGTGCGCTTCGAAATTCCACGAAGCCTTCAATTTCTGCCATCAGAGCCAGCGCTTTAATTTCTGCGGCTGCATCTTCAATGAAGGTCTGGTCAGGGGCCCGACATCCTTTGCCGGACTTGTTCTTGAGAGGGATGAGTTTCCAGACAGTGTAGACATTTGGCTTGTCTTTCATCTGCATGCGGAGAATGGTGGCGTAGCTACCCTGGGCGATTTTGGTGATGGTGAGGTTTTGTTCCCAATGATTACACGCGTCATAAAGGCTCTGGATTTCCGGTTCGACACATTCAAGGCTTGTCAGAGCTGTGATTGGCTTTTTTGGATCGTAATCTGTCCCACAATCTATGTCCTTGTTAAGGATCATACTTTTAAAACATGTATCAGAGCAACGACTTACTCCTTGTCGTCACCGTCTCGGTATTAGTATCCTTGATGTTGGTGGAGCTTTCGGGCTTCTTGCCCACCACATTTGATGAGATAGATTCGAGCGGAACCCGAGGCGCGGCTCGTTCTATGGGTCATTAGCTCTCAAAGTGATAAGGGATCTATATATATTCATACCATCCTTCTTTGGTGAGAGGGTCAATTGGTTGAATGAGGCTACGAGGTCATGTCTTGCCTTTTTACCATAGGTCTTAGCCTTTGCGACCATGTTGTGGGCGCCCGCATTGAGCGCAGTAAACTGCGTTAGCCATGCATTTTCAAGTCTGTTCCCAATGTTTACTCGCATCAACGGACCGGCCGTTCTTTTGTCCGGAGTGTTGGCAGGGTAATCGGCTTGGCACCAGAATGCACTAGCGTCGATGGAGCTAGAACTCTTGGCGTGGTAGAAAAGACTGTCCGAGCCCTCGGTCAGGCTTATGTTATTACTTGGGTATTATACTCGACTGCGCGGACATCCATCATGGAGAGATGCCAATCATGCTCACGGTGCCTCAAGCTCTGGTGTTCCAGTCTGACGGAACAATTCCTCTCCCCAAATTTTCTTCATACCACGAACGTAGAAACCAAGGGCGTGGCGATCAAGAGCTCTCGATTGCCGATTGATGCGACTTCTTGACACCCCGCTGCCGAACAAAGTATCGAGTCGATGGGTACAGATTCTAGCGATAGTAGATCGGTGGATCGGCACGCCTCGCTGCTGCAAGTTGCGCAGCAGGACCAAGCCCCAGACCCACAGAGGTCGTTGACGGTTCAGGACCCCGGAGCTCATCTGAACCCTTCGAAAAGTTCCCGGCGGGCACTTGACTGCTTGCTGAAAGCCCCAAGCAACAATGGCATGTTGAGCAGCTATGGTGAACAAGGTTTTGAGGAAGGCCTGAGGATTGCTGTTGAATCCAGGCTCAGAAGCTTCCCTTGATTCGACCATTATTCGAGAGGGCATAGACGACATTCCTACAGGGCTTGTATAATGATCCACAAGCCAAAAGGCAAGATTCTCGAATTCGGGCAAGCGTCCAGCCATGCCCAGACGGCGCATGATCTCTTTCCAGGCTGTGATTGGTACATAGCGGCCGCACAGCATCGTGCTCTGCGTGGCATTGATAATGATTGACAGTTCCTTAGTTGAATGAGCTGCGCGGCCGACTTGTCTTTTGGAAAGCCAGCAAACGCGCAGATGCCTGCTACTCCTTGTTGTGACGGGAACGCCTTGTTGTTTCATGATCTCTAATATCGACTTCACCGCATTTATCCTTCCGAGCTTTACGTGGCTGCGAAGAGTAAGATTCCACCGCCATTTAGCTAAGTCCTGCTCCCTACAGCGGACAGTAATCGCAGCCAGCGTTCGCTCGATCTGTAGCTGGTCATTCTTTTCGTAGTACTCGGCAAGCAGTCGTTCTTGTACATCTGCATCTTCGAAAGTGTCAGGATGAAGATCACATTCAACGGCAGACCTAAGAAGTCTTTGCTCATCGCTCCAAGCCAGCTTCTGGATCAGGAGGGAGAAAGCTGACTGGTCCGGAGAGATGCCTGCATCCTTCAGACGATCAAGGTGACGAGTGAAATTGGAGGGGTGATAATTGTCTCTAGAAACAATCTCCCTCATCGAAAGAGGCCCAATTCTTTGAACACCCATCATCTGAAGACCAGAGATGATCGTCTCGACCGAGAATAGTCTGGTCGCAAACAGTCGGGCGCAGAAGGTATCACTCAAATGCTTCGGGGCGACTCCGTGGACCTCGCCAAGTTGTCGATTGAAGATCTCACGGCTAATGGTAGGTCGTTCCCTTACAAACTTCTCAGTAGCGAGAGGAATAGACGTGATTTCACCATGGGCCTCTTTGAGGTCTTTGACGATTTGTTCGATTCGACGATCATCACCAATGTGCGCAAGATAACCCAACAAAGGCTTGATTTCTTTGAAGTCCGAAGGCACGTCTTGACGACTGAAGAGAAGTGTGTGCCATTTGATAGCATCGCGATTGTTCAGTAATCTGCATAATTCCGGTACAATCGTTCCATACATTCCTAGTATTGGCAAGTCTCTGTACACCCTTTCGAAAGCATTAAGGTTATCTATGGCAGTCGATCGATGAAAAAGCTTCTGATAATCAACAAGAGATGGTGGAAAGTCTTCCTTGAGCCGGACATGCAAGTTGTAGGCCAAGGTTGGGTCCATTTTCAGTCCACATACAACAATGCTGTAGTATAGCCTGGGCCAAGCTTCTCCCGTAGTCCTCTTGAGCTTGATAGCATATGCCACGACTTCTCGCAGGAACCTTGAATCTTCATAGGCTACCATTATCGAAGTGTCCCAGAGCTCTTTTCCTACGGCCCCTCTCGTTGGCATTGACATATTCCGCTGAAAGATCTCCCTGAATAACGTCTGTGTACCTTTTGTACCATGATGACGTCTCCGAAAGCGAATGAGCTCCAGCCACAATTTCCAGTCAGCAGCATATCGCTCGTCTTTGACCAAGAAAGGCCTGCCATTATGAGACGCGTCCAAATCTGACTCCTTCTGATACTGTTCAAAGGTCGATAGGTGCTGGAGCCATTCAGGCTTCTTCATGAAAGCCCTTGGCGAAGGACTTGTTTTGCCGACCAAGACATTCTCCCCTTGCTGTTGGACCTGTACTACACCATGTTGTGGACGTTCGTCCCCATGCTTAGAGGATCCGCTTGCTTTCTCAGACTTTGCCAATTGGCCGACTATAGGATATTCCGACGCCCTGAGACTCTTACTTCCATTCCTTTTGATGTTTTCTTTCACCTTGGGACTATCCCTCCCAGCTCCCTGAACATGGTCCCAGATCGAAGCTCCATTGGAGTACCTTTGACAAACACTGTAATTGCCCAGATGAACAAGATCTCTTAAGGCGGATGTGGGAGAGGGAGTAGCCAAAAGTCTTTGGAGCGCCGGTCGCATCAATCTGAGGCGACGCCGGGGATTGTGCACATGGCGACTCGGTAAAGATGTTTGAACCTTTCGGAAGTCGAGAAATTGAAAGCCAGGAGAGCTTCGCACAAGCGCCAAGACTTCTCAGCCCTACGGAGCTCAACCTCATCCGATTCAACAACGTTCTTCCGCAACTACTGTTGTACACAGCTATTCGACCGGACTAAACCTCTACATTTCATCTCCTGAGGTATCAACCACCTCACGGACCATAGCAATGCCAGGGTAAGCTCCGCTTTCCCTTCCATCTCATCCCAGCATCGCTGGCGACCCCTCGCGCAAGGACCAAGCACCACCATTTCAAATGCCCATCCCCCATGAATCTCATCGCTAATACCAGCTCTCACTCCCACAGCCCAATCGAACGCCGGTTTCTCTACCGTGAAAACCGCGTCCCCCACTACCAACGCCTCTTCCAGAAAAACGATGGTGTGAGGCAGTGGAATAAGGTCAGAGCCACTTCAACGCTTCACATTCACGAGAAGAAAAGGAAAGCCGGTTTTTCGAATACGGGTATTTGCTAATATGATTGGTATTGTAGACGCCAATGTCGAAATTCATGCTTTATCCGTTCTATGTCGCTATGGTGGGGACGTGCGGAGGTATGGGTGCTTTTTCTTTTGCTGATGTGGGGAAAAAGGGCTGATGGTGAAGGTAGGATGCATGTATATGATGGGCCGATTGGTGTTGGGACATAAGACGTGGTGGGGGCCGGGTTAGATGGGATGTGATGGGATTGGGAGGGAGTGAGGAGGTTGGGGGATGTGTATATACTATGTGGAGAAGGTGTAAGCAGCTCGGGGAAGATTCTGCTTTGAGAGATGAACAGATGCATACCAACGACGGTTGTCAGAGCCAAGAATCGTCTACTAAAGTCAACGTCTGGTCTTGCCTGTCGACCAAATGCCTTTCAGACTGTCTGCTTTGATGACTGATGGATCTACCTACAGGAGCTCTTGAAGGTAAAGTGCCTCCCCAATATGATACAACGACTAGAGGGATATATTGATATTCCAGATATACCAAAACCATGCCTCGCATATTCACGGGACATTGCTATTCCTTGAATCATCCGAACGAACAGCATCCACTAACCCTTCTTACTCATCTTCTTCTCCTGCCTCTTCGTACCCCTCTTCCTCTCATCCTCCAGGAACTTCCTCTGCTCATCCGCACTCATTCCTTTGAGCCGATTGTCTCGCATCTCCTTTTTCTTCTTCTCACTTTCCAGACGCCTCTCGTCGGCTTTCTCGTCGTCGCTTGCTTTTCGGAGCTTCTTCTGTTCATCTTCGCGTGTGGCCTGGATCTTGCGCCTCACCTCAGGACGGAAGTGGGCGTCTTTTGCAAGCAGGTCTGGAAGGCGCAGGAAGTAGGAGAATATTGGGAGAGTGGGCTCGTAGGCGGATGCTTGAGACCCTGACGGTATACGCATCGAGAGGGAAAGGCGCTTTTTTGGCTCTGTATCGTTGAGCCTAGGTAAGGTTAGCTGCAATCCGTGAAAGGTAGTGACAAGTGGAAAGCTCACTTTGCTGGCTTGTCAATTGGTTGATCCGTCACAAGCAAGTACTCGAAAGCATCACCAGCTTTTTCGACGGCCTTGATTAGATCAGGCGTGAGGAGCTGATCGGTGATTGCAGCGCTCTCACTCATTGTGGTAGCCCATGAAGGGAGGCTGGCATGGTCTTTGGTGCTGGTAAGCGAAATGTCGTAGCGGTCCTCTCGAAGAGTCCGCATCATATCTTTGTGCACCACCGCAAAGACGAATTGGTCATAGATGGAGCTTTTGCTCTTTGCTTGCGCCTCGATAGCGTCCTTTTGTTCTTGACTCCGTGCTGGAACGAGGTCCTTTTCTCTGCCGTCGAAGACATATGTTGACACCTCCATCCTCTCTGCTGGCGGTCGCATGGTATCGAAGATGAAGCTCAGTACGAACTCGACGATCAGGGTTGCAGGGTTGTATCTTTTGAAAAGCGAGACTTTCACGTCTGTGAATGCAACATTCTGACGCCCAGTTGCATATGTCACATACTCTTGTGCCGTCTTCTCTTTGAACAAGTCCTTGGGTACCGCCGTGTCTCCTGATGTCAAAGAACCGGATGATTGCACATCATCCCCTGTTGGCTCCTTCCTACCTCCAAAGCCAACTAGCGCATACTCTTTCTCTAGAATTGGCGCATGGGCTGTAATCCATCCCTTCGCTTTACGCTTGTTCGCACGGCGGCCCCATATATGTAGTCCAATGATGACGAGTATGAAAGGTAAGATGATGGCCTCCGCATAAAAATCTGAAGGCTTTGATCTTTCCCAGACACGGTACCATTTGGTGTAGACGACCTGTGAAGCGCCAGTAGGAGTCGCCCCTTGGGCAGTCGCGGCTTGAGGCGTCACTGGCAATGCTGGTGCAGGTGAGGGATCCGGAGCCCCTGCGAAATCGGCGAAGTCTGTAAGAGACACCAGATGTTAGTCGGCGTAGGGACGGCTGAAGACTTGGGCATACCATCGTCGCTGGCAGCCGATGGGACAGCCTTTTGGCCTCCGAAAAGACCCTTCAGATAGTCTGCCATGCTCAATGGCCTCAGAGTATGGATAAGAGTAAGTCGTGTAATAGTTCGCTCACATACTTTGCTTGGCGTTTGAAGCTCCTTTCGGTAAAAATTCCTCGATTAGGATCAGACGCCTCTAGCATCAAATCCAGTTCGCACTTGTACTTTGCTATACATAAATCTCTGAAGAGTAGAACAGATGCAGCATCTACGCATGCTGTGGGACCAGGCATGACTAGAGCCAGATGCATGGTACCAAGCCGAACTTCTATAGAATCAACCTCGTTTGAGCAACGTTACGTGGTACTTTTGACCGACACGTATATTGCCAATAACCCTTACAATCCGCTACCCCCACCATTTTCGCTTGAGTACACGATCAAGGCCACACTGCTCTAACCTATTCATGCCATTCTGGACGACTAGGAACATCATGACAGGAGACATCAAACCACAGGCTGTTTTATACTACAACTACTCCAAATGGAATTGGTTCTCGTATGGTCAGCATTCAAACCACCATACCATGAGCAAATAACCTCACAATGATGCCAGAAAACTTCGTGCATCTTGCGGATATCTATCCTGAAAGGCCTGTGTCGTCTCGTCGGGAAGAGGATTGAGCAACTGGCAAGAGGAGACCTTCACAATCCCGCTAAAGGGGCATAGACTCGACGTGATTGTAGCTTCAGCTCCCTTCGCTTTCTAGATTCGGTTCGTAGCAACTATCTCACGTCCAAAATGCTTGCTTGGCGGAAGTACGCCAGCGCTGTCACCTTGGAGTCTGGGTCCGATGGGGAAGACCACTAGGTGATTAAGGAGGATTTTCAGTGCACACTTATCGTTCTTGTTGGAGTGAAGTCTCTGCGAAGTGATTGGCTGAACAGATCCTTTGGGGGTCGATGCTACCCCTAGATGAGAATACAGGACAGCTTCACATATCCTCCCGCTTCGTTCATTCAAAGACAAGACCTAGAGCAGTGACCTTTTCACTGACAAGCGACAGTCACTCCTCTGCGTTTGGCTTCTAGCTGACATCCGTACGCCTTCCACCTATGATGTTTCCTGCCTCTTGTAGTACTGGAGCCTACTGTGATGTCGACCCTTTGCAGCGCGCTGAATCCGAACCCGTTCCCTAGCTGCACTAGGTCAAGTGCTTGTACCTCGAATACACTTCTCATGCTGTGCGACGCGTACGCGTTCGTGAAACTCCGATAGGCGTCTTTGGCCACACTGCTGAGGTAGCAATTCTGCGCGGTGAACTTCTCAAATTGCGGCGGACTACGATTGTTTCTCTCATATTTCGTCAAATTGGTCAAAGCTCCTTCTCCACGAAACTCATATATCTCGTCCCTCGACCAGAGATCAGCCCTTATGCGAAAAAATAAGTCTCCAAATCACCACAGTCGTCCTCTCCAACAAACCTCTCCATCTTCTGCTTCAATTGCCCTTTATCAGTCTCCCTACTAATCTCCGCCACAGCATTACTCGGCCCCCAACCGCCAAGATCCTTCTCCTTGTGAACATAGAAACCGATAGGTGGCGCTACCGCTTCGGGAAGACCTCGCACGCAATCCCATTCATCCTCAGGGGTTCTCTTGGCAGACTTCTCGGAGTCTTTAGATCTTGATCTCCAGCTTCCAATGAGGACGAGGGCATGGGTATCCTCGGTTTTCCGGGGAAAGAAGTAGACGGAGCGGGAACGGGCTGATTCGGGTAAAAGTATTATCTGGCGAGGGACCTAGACGGCGCTGCTTTCTTGATCGTCTGAATTTGGTGATGTGAATAGGTCGACGCGGAAGACGACTAGCTGATTGGACTCGCTACTGCTGGAAAGGTACACTTCTTTGGGCGCCCAAGTGACCTCGACAGGCATCCTGCTCGGACAGAGGGCGTTCGTGCTTCCCAAAGAGACCTTGGCACGGTGTATCAATGTTGGTGGACTCCTTGAAGTCTTGCGCGCGGACAGACGATGCGTTGATACGAATGCGGACAGTAGCAAGGGCGGTTTGGCTTTGGCTTTCCGGTCGGCTTTCCTCAGTGACTGCTGTTGTGCTTCCAGTGACACCATATGCAAGAATTTTCCGCATGACGAGAAGCAGCACTTCATTGAGATATGACGGGCTAAAGGTATTCGTTAGCGAAAAATTCATTGAGCAGCGAGGGGAAGAATGGCGGACTTTTGGGTGTCGAAGGCCTGGCCTTCCTGACAAAATACGTCTTGTCTTGAAAGTTCGCAAACAGGACTTCCCCACCACAAAGTGGCCAGACAACTAGTGGGCCCGTGGGGTGAATGACTGGTGGCGAATCGTACAGTGTGATGGGTAGATGCTGAGAGTATCTGAATATTTGAACTGGATCCCCGGACTGAAGATCGTATATTGTTAGCAAACCTTTCTGGACATTGGCAGCCGGCTTTGAAGTGCGAGGCAGGAACATCCTCCGCCTGGGCGACTCCCCATCGTCGCTGTCGAACTCGACGTTATCGCTAACGCTATTTGCATCGCTGAAGTCAGAGTCTCCATCGTAGGCGCCATCTTCAGATCCGCAATCGAAGTCAATGTCTCCACCATCGCTGTCAGATTCTTTTTTCAGCTGCCCAAAGCTATGCACAGGAGTCTCATCTTCAAGCATCTCGTCCTCGTCTTCGCTTCCAATTTCGGAATTACTGGCGCTCTCATGAACTTCTTCTGACGAACTCATGGTGTTCAATGCCATATTGTCGCTTTGATCAGTCTCCGTAGAACCCTCACTCCAGCTTTCTTCCGCAGAGTTCCATTCAGACTCTTCAGATGCCGTAGGATCGGGAGACCCCTCACTATCACCCTCACCTTCCTCAGATTTCACTGCTGGGGGGGCTTCCGAGCCATGGTTACTTCTGGACGGCTCGCGCGAGCAAAGTTGACACTGTGTGGATTTCAGATCTTTGCCCAGAAGTGAACGGTCTTCTTCGTTCAAATTGTTTTGTCGGAGGCCTCGGTCTGTGCTTCGGCCGCGAACTTCGCTGGTAGATGGCTTTCGCCTCGACGTCAACACGAGATACTGACCCCGATTGGTGATGTCCTCGAAATAATTCGGGGAGTTTTCAATCAGTCGGCTTGAAGTATGCATCTTAATGTACTCACCGCTACTATTTCTAGTGAAAAAATGGGGCCCGATACGGAGATAATTAAGATTAGGCGTGAATGAGACTCGGGGCCCAACCAGCTGCCCTTTGTCATCCGCGAGAGTCTCGCAAAATATCCATTTTGGCGTGTCCCAAACTATTGATATGGTGGTACTTTTGACCAGTCTTGGTGTAGTGACATCTACTAGGCTCCAACTCTCGTGATGAAATCTTAAGGTTTCCTCAGTTGCTGGGCTATTTCGTTCAATCATAATCAGCATTCAGCAAGACTGAATACACTCAGGGTTGACCTTGTTACCAGGGGGGGTGAACGAGCTTACCCTGTGGACATCTGCAACACTACGACCTCGCTACCATCCACAGTAATACCTTCAGAATAAGGATTTTTCTCCTCAGCTCTGTATTGATCCTCGCTAGCTAACATGAAGTTAGGGTAGCGTCCCTTGGTGCGCGAGAGGAAGTTTTGAGGTCCCAGAGCTTTCCACAGGCAGCGGTCGATTTCGCCCTGATAGCTAGCGCCATGGCAACCGCCAGCAACACAGGTAGCACTATGCAGAAAAGAATACCACTCGCTTAAGAAACTCCGATAATTCTTTGAGAAAGTGGCGCATCCCTCTGGGCTATGGCCGGCGAACCATTTCGGGAAGACACGCTTAGTGTATTTATGACTGGAAGAGCATCAATCGAGTATATATAGCGAAAAGTGGCCTTCAACGAAAAGGCTCTGTATCTGTAAGGTTGTCACAAAATTCGACGAATTGAGGAAATCTTCCGTTCTTTGACGTAGAGCTGGAGAACTCTGGACTTCGTCCAGGTGCTTATCCCAATACTTTGCCGAGTAACTCAAAAAGTGGTGATCATGTACATTCTTCCCTGAAGCCGTCACCCAGTGGTCTGCATCTCTTACCAAGATCTGCGCATATTTTTCTTGTGACAGATATTGAAGACAGGCATTGCCGATTGTTGCCTCTGAGATGACATGGGCCGTGACACCAGGCTGACTATGATTAAGAACGTTGGCATTTTTCTGGAGAAATGCCTTCACCGTGCTGTGAAAGAGATGACAGAAACATTCCTCAGGATCATCCGGATCTTGTTGCGTCTCTATCAAGGGACCCAGAAGCTTTTCAACGGCTCGTCGCCAGGGCATAGTGCGAGGGTTCAATGACTTATTATCGCTCGAAGATATCATCCCAATGGCTTCCCGTAGCTCGTTGAGGCGAAGACGGCGTTTTGCAAAGGTAATGAGAGCAAAGATTTTGCTGCGTCGATTAGACTAAACCTGTAGAATTCCACGACCGATAGACTCACCAGGCAAGGTCTCGCTCCCTACTTGTCTCATACTGTGCGAATATTCGTGTATAATATCCGTCTAGATCTTGGGGTAACCCTTCCTTGATGAATTGTTCCAATTCATCGAAGCTGCTCACCTCGTTCTCGATGGTCTTCAACATGAGGCTCGCCCATAGAAAGTTCCCATCCGCTCGTGTCTTCAACTCTGCCAAAATCCAATTCTGCGTGCCTTGGTCCACTTCATTATTGTTGATTCTCTGCACAGTCGAAGATACATACTCGTCGACTGCAGCCCTCACATGCTCTTTGATGTCCACAACCGGATAATCCTGGAGCTTTTGACGAACGAGGAACCTGTCCTGACTACTGTACCAAACACGAAGGTTGCTTGGGAAAGTTATAGCTAGCAGATTGACAAAGTCGATAAGCTTGACTGCTTCTTTCCATCTTGCATCATGGCATTCTTCGTCTAATCCGTCGATGAAGAGGTACACGATGGGAAGTCTAGTGACCAACAATCGGATAAATTCGAATATGTTGATCAAGCTCGCGTCGCTGCCTTGAGAGGCGTTTACAAGATCTTCTGGGTTGTCATGATTAAGTAGCCAGTACTTTTCAAATAGCTGGGTCGCCAAGATCTGAGCCGTAGAGAGAGCAGTGCGTTGGCTGTCGAACTCGTAAAAGTGTACGACCACTGCTGCTTTCTCTTGATGGATCTTGATATATTCAGACACCTGAGAACATAGGACGCTTTTTCCAGACCCCGGACCAGCGAAGAGCCAAAGTACTGGTCTGGATGCGGAACCAATGAGCCATTCCTGGAACCGAGCATCTGTCAATAGCCACTCGCATGTGTCTCTTGATATGTTGTAAGAAATATTGTTCTGCTGCCGCCTCAAATTGGACTCATTGATCATTTGGCCACCCAACCAAGATCGGATTCGGTCACTTTGCAGTTGATTCCTCCATGCAGAGCCTTCTTCGCGCTCTATCTGGCTTTTGCCACGCTCGATACTAGCTTCGTGGCGTTCCTTACCGGCGAACTGGCCTTCAATTAGTGGGACGAGCTTGTCGAGTTGATCGACATCGTTCTGCATGTCCGCCACGATGCCTTGAAGTTTTTTGATGCTGAAAGAAGTAGAAGCTCGGAGAAGAGTATTGAAACTGCATCGGTCACACTCCTTGTCGACTCTGCACCAGAACCTGAAGACGTTCTTATAAGAATTGAATAGATGCTCTTGCATGTCAGCGGATGATCCGTAGAGATCTTCATATAAATTTAAGCGCCGGAGCTGCGTCGTCATGGAAAGCACCTCCCCCTTGATCTTGTCAAAGAGGTCAATAAACCTCCCTAAGCCGTCGATCACTACCTTTAAGGCCCCCCAGAGCATGATCCCAGGCGTGGGGTCGGCTTGGCAGAGAGTGTCGAGGACGCCGTAATAATCTTTCAATACCGAGACGACGGGGCCCAAAATCCTCTTCATCATCTTTACGGAAGTCTTCTGGCCATGTTTGCTCTCTATTTGTCGGATGGACTCCTGGATTTTCTCCGGTGTTGGACGGTCGTTAGGATCGATCCGGTCTAGCATGGATTTCTGGGCTTTCTTTGCAGGTATGCGTTGGAGGTAATCATAGAATGCTCTCATAAAGGGAGACTGCTGGCTCAGGCCCACCATCTTGACTGCCAACAAGAGTAGTTCTCGGATGACAACCAGCCACGACAGCGTAGCAGGGCTGGCAAGGCTGGGTGCGAGAACGACGCTCAGCTTACTACTATCTAGCTCCGAAAAGACTTGTCATAGTACGCCTTGCGATACGGAGTAGGCACAACCAAACAACTAAGAGGTTATGTCGCAGGCAAAGGGGCTGGGCGTGAGAGAGATGAGAAGGTAAGAATGAGTTCAAGGAAGGCACATACTGGAAGAAGCTGATGAAAAGGAGAAATTATGGTATCGGTTGAAGGAAGTCACATAATGAGGACGAAGAGTTTATTCCGCAGCAAAAGCGTAGGAGAGTGGAGACAGACCGTGAGACCCTAGCGAAGGGTGCTCATAAGAGCAGGCTTACTTCTGATTAGCTCCCGGAGCGAGGCATGAGCGTTAGGAAAGCCCATATTACGGTATAACAGTCTGATGGTATCCCGAATTCTGAGGGTTAGGTACCTTATATTCGAGTCGGCGGAAGGCGGTGTACAAATGTAAGGTTCGCCCGATCGGCCGAGGAGCGTTCTGCGGTCCCCCGAGCTGATTGGCTAAAACCGCTGCCTGAGGCTGCCAGCCACCCAGCTCAGCCTCTTCAGCTCGAACTCAATCATCTAACGTCAAGTCGTTGTACCTGAGATAACAGTAAGGCTGATTCACACCGTCTCCAGCATGCATTCCCACTACGCGTTCTCGTCCGCCGCGACTGGAACTCAGCCTCCGGACTATCTGTGCCTGCTGCTGAAGCTGCTGAAGCTCCTCAATCCACATAAGCGCGTGTTCGAGTCCGACTTCCATCGTTCAAGCCTTTGCCTCGACTCACGTAGGCTCTCCACTTTTAAGAACCAAAGCCTCCGTTCCACTCCAGAAAATTGAGCTGTCTATTTCCACAGCACAAATGCCAGGCATCGAAGCGTCCGTGGTGAATGTCAAGAATCTTCAGGGGAAGGAGGAAGAAGTCAATGGCTTAGCGAGAACAGATGGAGAGGAGAAGTCTCAGCTGTTGAAGGAAGCCAAGGACAGGCCGAATCGTATCTTACGATACGCAGAGGTGTACGTCAAGCATGTTGCGCGACGTGTTGATTCTATACTGACCCAGTGTCTCTTCTAGCTTCGACTTGTGAGCTTGACACCTTCCCAACCAATGCCATTGCTTACATTGGACTTGCGCTTCTTAGGCGGAGCTACACTACCAAGCTCGTGAAAACCGGCAAAGATAAAAGTCTTGACAGAAAGAAGCCTGTTCTGGTTGAGCGACGAATTATAAACTATAAGGGTATACATACACATACTGAAGTCGATGTCAAGAGCCAGAAATTGCGGGACGCACTGATAGATATAAACAAAGATGTGGAAGGACTGTCATTAAAGAAGGAACCTCCTTTTGTAAGATCCTCAAATTCGCATTTGATATCGCGGAGCTGATCGTACTCCGCATTGTCAAGGCTGATCCTTCCACATTTTTTCACTCGCGAACTGCGCTAAAAGACACATGGCTGCATGAGAAGGCACAAGAACCCCAAGATCATTCTTTTATAGAAGACCTTTCGACCGCACTTCAATACATTGACGAACACCATGGAAAGAACATTACATCGGTGGGTAACATGACGGCGGAGAACCAGATCACCTGGGAATTGCTTTGGGCCTTGTTCGCACCAAATACAATGATGTATCACTATCACCAGTACACTGAACAGCATCAGGTCCTAATATTGCGCCGTACAAAGGTTCGATACCGGAAAGACCGTACGCCCTATTGGCATGTAATGTGCGACATGATTGCAGATGACGGGCTCAAATTCGGATTCACCAAGGATCTTGGAATAACGCCCAGGCCAGATCTGTACTCTGATTTGGAGATTGACCAATTCGAAGGAGCGAAGAACATACAAGACCTGATTGTCTATCCTCTAAAATTCGCTCAGCATCCAGATAAAATACGAGAAGATCTGGTCGAGAGAGGCAGGAAATACGTTGAAATGGTTGGCCATAGCTACTACGAAACCAGCGGGCCGGCAATGAAGGAGACAGTCAACGAACGCTATGAAGTCAATCGCTCGAGGTTCAGCGTGAGTTACCTGAGCTTTCCACAACCATGACAGTCCTCTGACAGGTTCTAGACTTATGGCCGTGTAATGATTGATACTAACTCTTTCCAATCTTATAATCCCAACTGGCTGTGCAAGGGAAGTGTGCAGTCATCTCTCGACAGAACTAGATTAACAGAGGGCCAATTGCTTATGTGTTCACCTTTCATTGGTGGCTTTGGCTTCGGTAATAAGCTGTGGGGTGAGTACTCTAATTGGCTTTTGACAATCTCCCACTGTTGCTGAAAGCCAGCTTAGGAGCCTTCCCTGTTTCGCGTCTCGAGAAAGTCGTGTGGACTGACGAACCGTACCGCTCCTTGGTAATCGGGCAGAAACAGAAGACCCTGATCCATTCCCTGGTTAAACAGCATCACCAGAAGCGGTCGGGCTACGACGATGTGATCCAAGGAAAAGGCCTTGGCTTGATTGGACTGCTGAGCGGAAGGCCTGGATGTGGAAAGACTTTGACCGCAGAGGCTGTTGCCGAAGTGACCAAACGACCACTCTATGCAGTGAGCGCCGGCGAGCTAGGTACGGAGGTCGAGAAAGTCGACAAGCAATTGACCTCAATTCTGGAGCTCTCACATCGTTGGTCTGCGGTACTTCTTCTCGACGAGGCCGATGTGTTCCTTCAGGAACGGGATACTAAAGATGTGGCACGGAACGCTCTCGTATCGATCTTTCTACGACAGCTTGAGTACTTTCAAGGGATCTTGATACTTACTACCAACCGTCTCAGTGATTGTGACCCAGCCTTTGAAAGTATGTGGCGACTTTGTCCCATCGTGCCTGTCTATGATCTATGCTAATCCTTTTCGCTTGGTACAGGTCGTATACACTTCTCCATTCACTACCCAGATCTTGACGCCAAAGCTCGAAAGTTGATCTGGAAACAGTTCATATCAAAGGCTTACGCTAGTGCTGATGCCAAGACTCAACTAATCGTTGACGACGACATTGAAAAGCTTGCAAGACATGAGATGAACGGCCGCCAGGTCCGTATATTCGCAGCTTCCAATAGAACCCTGTCTAACAGCAAATTCAGATAAAACATGCCGTGGGAAGTGCCCGTTCGATCGCTGCTGAGAATCAGCAGATTCTAGATGTTTCGCACATAGAAACTGTGCTGGATGTGGTCGAGGATTGGAAGGTCGGCAAGGCCGAATTCTAAATTATTCTACACTGACAAGGCTCACATATGTATTTGCGGTCGCTCTTCAAGGATAATTGTGTGAGCTTGTGGGTCGACTTCATTGTAACATACCCTGTCCGATGCGCCCGGATAATATAGATGAATTTTCCTGACTTTTACCCCTTTCACTTGCAAACGAGCATCGCCTAAGCATCACGATAGGACACAAGCTCTTCCAGTCCTCTGGCGAGAAATACACCCTCTGCTCCATGCCCAACATGCCATCAACGAAAACACTTCCAACCTCAAAACCCACGCAATTCGCTCAGCGCGCTGTATGTGCCAGAGCCAGTATCCTTGGATAGAGTACCTATGGCTCGACAAGGTTTTTTTCGAATGGACTTTTAGTATTGCGCTTCCTGTCAGGGTTGGTGCGGTAGATGACATATTCTAGACATCCGAGTGCTATGCAATCCGTGGGCCGCGCTTCTTGTTCCTAGTGAGGACTGGGAGTACGTTTTGAGAGGAGATCTACTGCTGTGCTTTCAGCAGGGTGTATGGCGCGTAGGGGTTACATTATTGGTTTTGATGCATGAGAGGAGCTGGGATGGAAGTTATGGTTGTAGAAGGACACGGTTGATAGCGATGAGCCCTGGGGAGAGATTCGTAAAGGCTTTTCGCTGTGGGGGTGCTTGTTGGTTTTGGAGAGGATGGGGGTTATACATGTAAGTAGTATTGAATTAAGAATGTGCTTTGGCATCAATACAACGAGGGACTAAATATACTGTCTTGTGAAGAGATCGTTCTTGGGATATATGAGCTAGTCTTGAGTCGATACAGTGTATCAGGGGGAGACTGGCATTGCCAATGTACCAAGAGGAACAGGGCTTACAGTCGCGGTCCTGTTTGCGTTTCCTAGTCTTGCCGCCAGCAGAGTCCATTTCGCTGGTGTATGGTAGAGAATGGGCACGCTGGTGAATATTCAAAATGACATTTGCGGGCTTCGATCATTCCTTGATGGCTCTCTATTTGCAACATCCCTTTGAGAACACCAACTTTCATCAGCCTTCCCAGAGCCGTCTTCCAAAGGCTCGAATGCTCGTTGTGTCGCTTGTTCTTCACCAAGATTCAAACGGGGTTTCCCGTCTCCTTGATTAATAGTCCAATGAGCCCAATTTCTCGGGCTACACAAGCACTGCATAAACGTTCGAGTAGCTCACAGCGCTTTTCGAAAGCTGGTGGGGAACATGATGGGAATCATATCCGAGCAGAGGTAAATGTGTCATGAAGATCTTCTCCCGCTGCGCATGACACGTCTCGTAAGTCCTCATTTTTCTAGGTTGAAAAAATCATGGTAGGATGACTTTCCGCTCCGAGATCCGCTGTCAATTATACTACCGAATGCGATGAAACAATTGTAGATACGAGCCTTGTGATGAGGACAGAGCGAATCTTCTTCAATACCTTTCAACCTAAATCTGCTTTGGATCTGGCTCTTCATAGACCTTTTCGGAGATGGTACGGGCTCTTACCGTTGAGTTTGATGAAGGTGTTGATTCATTGACAATGATTGAGCATGAAATCAGAAACATATGTGGAGTTTGCCAAGCATGCCTAGCATTAGTGTACTAAAGATTGGAATCGGGCTGATGCAACTGCCGACCTCAACCCTCCACTTCCATGCCTTCATGACTACCTTTGATCTGTTCAAATTATTTATGAGATTGTTGTACGACGTATTATGGTCACCGTGAAATGCTGCGAGGCGCCGCTAGATATCAAGCAAGCACGACTTTGCAGCCATCTGCATTCGAAAGGGTGAGAGTGAGATGCTGCCGCTCCTCCCCTGGTTCTTCCCATATCTCTCCCGGAGCAAGCTCGATTTTGGGAAAGGCTTGAACGACTCTCGCAATTCCGTACGAAGCAAGCATGAGCCCAAAGTCCTCTGCGTTTTCAAAGTCAGTCTTCGTCTGGTCTTCGAAAGTTCTGTTTGACTTACTGCCTAGGCAAACTCGCGGACCACCGTTGAAGGGCAAATAACCCCATTTGATGTCAGCGAGCTCTGAACCTTCCCATCTTTCGGGTCGGAAGGTTCCAGCATCAGAACCGTACAAATCCTCACGCCGTTGCATATGGTATACCGAATATGCAATAGGCATTCCTTCTCGGACTAAGATTGGAGAACGACCATCTGGACCGCGACCCCGAGGAAGTGTGGCTGCCTGTTTACAGAAACGCGTGTTTATTGGCACTGGGGGGTATAACCGGAGTGCTGTTGTTAACTTTAGCATGGGATGCAGAGGCCTACCCAGCTCTAAAGATGGATCACTTACTCTCCTTGAGAACGTTCTGCAGGTATGGTAAGCGCTGGATGTGGGCTCTTGTTATATTTATTTCCTGCCCGAGAACGCTATTGACCTCAATGCGGAGTTTCTTCAGCGCCTCTGGATATCTCACAAGAAGACGACTGTACAGCAGGCATTAGGTTGGTTTTAGGAGATGAGTATACGGACTTACAAGGCATATGACATTGTCGCAGCTGTAGTATCCCGACCCGCAATAAGTACGTTGATGATCTGGTCTCGGACAAGACGTGTATCTTGGTGGTGTTCACTATAGAGGTCGTTGATGAACGTGGATTTATGAGATGCTTCTGTGGTATTTTGTTGCAAGGCATCTTTGACAAATTGATCAGTGTATGATTTGACTGTCTTGCAGGCTGCGAAAAATCCCCTCGGAGCATACAAAAAGTATAAGTCGCCAAGTCTGACACGAGTGGCGGTGACCAGCGATGCTTTATTGAAGGACTTGGAGAAAAGATCAATTTCGTGCTTGAAGCTCTCAATGGATTGACCAAGTATCATCGCGATAGTGGTGTCGAGCGTCAAGCGATAAAACAATGGCTGCATGTCTACGATGCCTTGAGAGTTACTCAGGGCTTCGACGAGGTTCTCTACGTGCGCCCGAAAACCTTCAAGATTTTGGTATTGCATGCGCACAAACTGATGCCGTAAAAGCTCCCGGGAATGCTTCCATGCGGAACCATCTTGGGTGAAGATGCCTTCGCCTATCATGCTCTTCATTGCGAGGCTTCGAGGTCCGAGATGAAAGTCTAAGAGAGTACTTAGCGACCGTTTCCTACTGAGACGGACCGAAAGATGTTCGATCTTTCCGCGTACCATGGAATTGAGTGGACAGGATGGCCTCTATATTTTCAGGATCCTTGGTCACATATCCGGTGCCACCGAGTATCGTCAGTTCCGCAGTCGGTCCTCCCAGCTCTTCGAAGTAATACGTGAAGAGGGCAAGTAGCTTCTTTTGACGTCCGGCCTTGAATCCTCGTTTGACAAGATCCAAGGCTAGAGGCCATTTGTACTTGAGCACATACGCTGGCGGCATGCAGCCATGGCGTTTTCCGAATTCAGTATCGGCCTAGAATGGACCGTGTCAGTCACAAAACAAGATGTCTCTGTCAACTTATGGTCATACCCGATATCTCAAATTTGTGGAGATGTATTTGTATATACAAAAGGAGCAGAAAGCAATAACGATGAAGACTCGTGCAGACGCGAATTGAGCGATTCCATCCATCGATCTGACCTTGCTCGTAGAGAGCCTTCGAAACCTCCTTTTGATGGAGCTGAGGAAATCTTTCCACCCATTTTGTATAAAGAGGATTGGCGTGGACTGGAGATGGTAGGCCTAAGGAGGGAGGGAGACTAACAGCGTGAGGCGGCTTCGAAGCGCCTGTGCAATGCTTCCAGCCAATCGTTCCTTTTGGGGAACGACTGTCGGCGATCCGACGCCCCCACTAATATAGTGCAGTCGCATTTTTAGCACGGACCGCATGATCCAACCTCCCAGGCTCAAACACTTCATGCAGCTTGCAAACGTCCGAAAGTCATCGATAAGGCGTAGGCAACTAGTGATCATGGCTTCACAAATTCCAAGTTTCCACTTGGAGCTAACGTTCGGGCAAGATTACATACTGATATGTTTTCCAGAACAACTGAAAGTGGGCCGTCTAAGGTTGCTGAGGGAAGATCAGATCGAAAACCCGTTCCTCCCAGGATTTGCCGCCTATCCTTGAACTCGTCGGGAGGATTATCGCGCGTAATTATTTATCTGTACCACAAAATCGGCCAATCTACCTCAAAGTGCCATGCCACCATCAGCCACTGTGCAATGTTCTGGCGCATATCGACCCTCCATGTTTCCAAAAAGCGGGCTGTGTGATGGCGGAGGCGACCACACTGGATTAAGGAGGGCGGTTGCATCGTGCCGGCTCCACACACACACACAAACGCACCGGGTAAGAGCATACCAGCTTCGCAACGTTCTCGAAGTCTCACTCGACGAAACGAGCTAGTACTAATATCTAATTGAGTCTACTTGCTTCGATGCTTCCCAATAATGTGGTACCTGTGGGAAGAGAATCTTTCGAGATCTCTAGACGTTGATTCGTCCGATCTACCTTTCACCCCTGCATGAGGGCCTTTCCCCCAAAAAGCAACCTTTTGCTCCGCACTATGAAATCCCGGCCCAGAGGTTGGTAGTGCTGCAGCTTCATACTCATGCTTAGCGCCCTGGCGTTCGCATTTACCTGGCCCCCTCTTGGGCACGCTGGCAGGACTCATTTATTCCAATGTCCTTGATTTCGTCAAGGGCCACATTTATGCCACATGGGAGATCCTTTCTCCATCATCGCTGGATCAGTTGGTTTGGCTGATGTCTGCATACGTCTTGCGGGCTTTTTAAGACAGGCCAGAGACGGATTCCAAAAAGTCGACAAGGACCTTGACGATTTGTCGCAGGAGATCACAGCGCTCCGCTCCGTAAGCGACCTGATCAAACGTAGTTTCGAGATCGATCAAGCCGGAACCAGGGATCCCAATGAGCAGCAGATTATTGAGAGCCATTGGCAAGCGACTCGGGCCACACTAGCAGGCTGTCAAATCCATGTCGAAAAGCTCAATGCATTGATAAGCGAGGTCCTAGGCAAGGAGAAGCCCAAATATGCGAAATTCAAGAATTTACGGAAGTTCTTGAAGCAGCAGTCCAAGGAGGGCGAATTCGTTGAATTGAAGCAAAAGTTACGCACCTATCTGATAGCCCTGCAGACGAGTCTAGCAGCGGTCAACGTGTAGGCAGACTCTTTTATGAACTTCAGCAGTCCAGCTTCAGCTATCTAACGACGTACAGTATCTACACCCGAGAGTCACAACATACATCGACCAAATCCTTTTCAGAATTGTCGGAGAAGATCGAAACCCTGGGTGCAGAGCTGCAGACCAAGATTATAGCTTTACAAGCAAACATCGGACTATCCGCGGAACAAGCTGTAAGTTATCTAAGCCAGAATTTGCCAAAGCATGTGACTGAATTCGAAGCTCGATAATGCTGTGACATCAGCACAAAACGTGGTGCCTCTTGCCTCTCTCAACAAACACTTCTCTGTCCCTCAGACCGTGAGCAGCATCTACACAGGTCGAACTACCGATCTTGAGACCCTGAAAGAATGCCTCCTGGCCTCCTCTTCCATCAGTCGACTTCGAACACAGAGACGATTCGTCATCTACGGGCTTCCAGGATCAGGTAAAACCCAATTCTGTTGCAAATTCGCCTCAGACAACAAGCAAAGGTGAATTAGCATGCAAATCCATGAATGAATTAGGACTGATCTTGGACACTAGCTTTTGGGGAGTGTTCTGGATTGATGCGAGTTCCAGTGATCATGCTAAGCAGTCATTCTCGATGATTGCAAGGATAGGGAAGGTCGAGCCGAACGAACGTGCTGCAAAGAATTGGCTCTCCAGTCTTGGTAACGAGCAGCCGTGGCTGCTTATCATCGACAATGCCGATGACTTGAGCTTTCCAGTCGAGGAACTGTTTCCGGATGGTGCTCACGGTGTCATATTGATCACGACGAGGAACCCGATTCTCAAAACATATGGCACGATTGGTCCTCATTACTACCATTTTGTTGAACATGGCGAGGCCGAGTCGATTGAGCTCCTCCTGAGAGCTGCGGATGAAACAATGCCATGGTCTCAACCTACCATTGAAAAAGCAAAGAAGATCTGCAAGACCTTAGGCTACTTACCGCTGGCTCTTATGCACGCAGGGAGAACTATCCTTGCCCGCCTTTGCAATCTCGACAACTACCTTGATTTCTTCGAAAGAAATTGGACTCGCATTCGGGAGATGAGGAGATTACATGTCACAAACACTATTACAGATGCCAATGCTGCCATCTATTCAAGCTACGAACTGATACATGATGCACTGGTGGCTAAGCAGACGCAAGCATCCAAAGACGCATTAGATTTGCTTAAAATTTTCGCGTTCCTACATCGTCAACGTATTCGAGTGGACATCTTCTTGCGCGCGGCATCGAATCCAACACTCGAGATGCTAGAGAAACACAAGCGAGCCCAAGAAGAGAAGAACATCAACAGCGTAGCGAAACCGAATACGACCTGGGCTCAGACCTTCCAGAAGCTCGGCTTCGGGCTAGTCACATCCTTTTTAGACCTAGGCTACCGTCCTGTTCTACCACGAATACTCAGCGATACGCTCGGATCAAGCTCTTTCGATGAAGTGCGTCTCCGAGAAGCATTGAAGGAGCTCTTCCAGCTATCTCTTATATCTGCTAATCCAGATCCCAAAGATGACAGTTACTCCATGCACCAAGCAGTCCATCTTTGGGTAAGGGAAAGACCAGAAATGACGATCGGAGATCAAGCGGTATGGTGCCAAGCGGCAGCGACGGTACTCACTCAAGCCATTCTGCCTCCCCCTTTGGGCGACAAGGAGCACGATGAGATTCTTCGAAGGGATCTACTTCCCCACGTTAGCCATGTCCAGAGCAACGAACGTGAGATTCGAAACAGGTTTTCAAAGAAACAGGAATCTAGAAGTCGATTGTGGTCGGTGTTACAGCCGCGACTCAACCGGGCCCGAGCAATGCAGCTGGTCAAATTCAGCCTAGTGTATTGGCAATGCGGCCTCTTGGAAGAAGCTGAAAAGCTCCAATTGCAAATAATGAACTTTTGTGTGAACACGTTGGGCATGGAACACACATCCACCATGGATATTACGCTACTACTCTCGAGGACCTATCAGCTCACGAAGGGCGATGAGGCCGCGGATCTACAACAACGTGTATTGGACGTGTGCATCAAGGTTCGTGGCGAGAATGATCTGAAGACACTCAAAGTCATGGACATACTAGGATCAAGTCGTTGGCAGCAAGGGCGAATTCCGGAAGCGCGAAAGATTCACCAAACTGCGGTCGACGGGCTGAAGAAGGTACTTGGCAACGAACATGTAGATACGTTGCGGGCCATGGGCAATCTTGGCCGAGCGGTTGGTAAGGATTTTCAGTTTACGAAAGCCATCAAGATACACACGGACGTCGTATCTGGTCTTCGCAAAGAGCTTGGCCCATCTCACCTAGATACCCTCATCGCTATGGACAACTTGGCAATGGCTCACTTTGACCGAGCTGGATATGGCTATGGCCATCACGGAGATCTTGACGCTGCGAATGACATGGAACAAGAGGTTTGGGAGGAACGGAAGGAGAAGCTCGGCAAGGAGAACCTCTACACTCTCTGGGCCGGTCTCAACCTGGCACGTATCAAGGCCCTACGTGGCGAAATCGACCAAGCATTGGCAATATTCCTCCCAGGACACGAGATCGCTAGGCGAAACTTGGGCGAAACCCACTTCGGCGTTCTCTTCGGCAAAATGCACTACGCCCGTATTCTCACATACGCCAAGAGATACAGAGAAGCAGAGGATTTACTAGTGGAGGTCATCGAGTCACACGTGGGGCCGCGCAAAGGCCATCCTGACCGCTTAATCGCGATCATGTCTTTGATCAAGTGCCGCAATCTGCAGGGCAAACAAGCGGAAACGACGGCTCTACTCGAAGAGCTCACGCAAAGTACCAAGGCTCTATTTGGTGAAGACCATCTCTGGGTTGCATACCTCCTTGATCCGGTCAATTTGTCGAGAGAGCCGGATGAAGAGGTGAAGACCCCTATTCAATCTATCACCAGAATAGATTCAGGAATTGGGTGTACCGAGACGGTCATGCCCGTGGCTATGATCGCCAGATATGGGCATATCTATGCATGACGATTTTCGATGTCGAAGGAGCATAGAATGGCTTGCCGCACAGTGAAGAGCGCATTGCTTTTTATTAATACTACCCTCGTACATGGACGGAACAAGGGAGGGTCTCAGGACAGCAGCATAGATGCATTCAGAGCGCTGACTCCGCGAGACCATTATATTGAATTCATCGCATCTGGGCCGCTAAATACAAATGACATGGCAGAAGCTTGTACAAATACTCCACGAAGTAATGCGGAAAGGACAGAGGGTAGAACGTGTAAAATATCTCATATAGAACAGAAAGTCCAACGCAAGCCGGTCATTCCTCCGAGTCTGTTTCTAGATATGAGCTATCATTCACATTCCTTCTTATGCCCTATCCACTGCTCGACCAAGGTGAAACTCACACCCAGTCCATCATAACCTCTAGTAGTAGTCCAAGAGAGATGAACCCAGTATCTTCATCAATAAGCACGCAAGCTTACTCCTGAAAACTTCATTTTCCCACCCACCAGTGGCAGCCCTCTCCCTCAGCATACGATTTCGATTCCCGATAAAGATCATTCAAGAACAACAGCAGCGGCAACAATTCTCTTATATATACACTTCCACATCAAATCCATGTACAGGTTTAACCACAATCTTGCAGCTCCCCACATTCTTCTACGTTGGCGATTTCAAAACGTCGAAAGCGCTGGTGGTGAGGGAGATACCGGCGTTATGACGCAGTCTTGACACCATGATCGTTGGCGGTTGAAGAAGCCGTCGTTCGAACAGGAGGGCGCGTTGTTCGGAAGTTTGCTTGACAGACTCAGTGCGGAGGATGCGTTGGTTGTGGGTTATTTTGCAGGATATACTAGATAGAGATGCCGCTAGTAGGAGGGGAGGAAGATGATGGATCCATTTGGCAACACACAGCCAATGCTGGGATAGTGATGAGGAGAGAAGCAATTCCACTACCTCGAGTGGGGCCAACACCTTCTCTTATATCAAAATCCCTTCCTAGAACCAGCGCGCTGTATGACCGAAACCAGCTCGTTGATATGGGCAGGGAAGTAGTGGAAATATCGCGGGTGCAGACCGAGATAGGAGTATTTGCGAAACACATTGTCTGATTTGGTCATCTCCGCAAGATGATGTGGTAAAAGCGTGCTGTATGATGCCCAAGTCCTCAACACGTCTACATATTGATATAGACTTGGCTTCTGTCTGCGCCATGTCATCTGCTGAAGAGGGTCGACTGCCGGGATCCAGAATGTTTCAGTGTTGTGAAACCCCTTGCTCTGTATTAGCAGTCTTCCTCGAGAAATTGTATCGGATACCGCTTTTCGACAAAGCCTCTTCGAGGTTTCACTGGCATGCCCATGATCGTCAACTGCTGCGAATCGTAGGTGAGACGCCGCTATCATTCTATGGAATCCTGAGGCCTGTTACATGAGGCGAGGAATGAGGATTATTGGAACTTTCAAGAGATAGCAGGTAAAGAGGCACCGGACTTACCAGTGACTGGATCATAGCCGCCCTCGTTAGCACCAAAATTTGGGTGGGTGCACTGACACTAGGCGTTTCGGCCTTATTTCGCGCTGCATTGCTTATCGCCTTCGCGGCTCATCTGAATATAATACATCAAGAAGCAGGGAGGTATCTCGCGGATGCACGCGCCAATACTAAGCCTCCTAGTTCCGAGTGCCAATAACTCCCTCGTAACATCATTATAGAGCCTTGTATATTATGCTCCGTACGCTGGAGGTGGTGTCTCCTCTGGGTCGTGACGATCCCAGAACCCACTGTCCGCCGTTTTCTGGTCCTGTACTTTGCGAGCGATTTCACTAACCATCTTGGTCATCCAGGTCTGCTCCAGGTTACCTTCAGGTGACATCTCTGTATATGGGGAAGGTGAGAGCTGTCTAAGTGGAGGTTGCGAGTTGGCTAAACCTGCTGATTCTTGCCCCTTTTCCACAGAAGACTGAGGTGGTTGAAGAGACTGTGACGGACGGAGACTTGGCCGCTTCACTGATGGGTTTTCGGGTCGCGGCTGTCTGCTTGACGTAGATGTATCGTACATAGAGGCTCTGGGAGTGGCATCAGGATCCTGTCTCGGGGGACGAGGGGTAAGATTCCGAAATCGTAGAGGTGTACCATCGCCAGGCTCCTTTTCTTGCGATTTCTCTGGTGTGCGTGGCGGAGTAGTAAGCTCGTCCTTTTCGCGGTCCTCGGGTGTTCGAGGCCGGCCTCCGTACTCCGACGGGGCAGACGACATCGTACCAGACGCTGTACTACTTTCGCCACTAATGCTCTCGCGATCGTCGCCAGGGGTCGCGTTCTTTCTCAGGTTCACAACGCGATTCTTCCTCTTCCGTCCACCATGTGACTCGCCATGCTTTGAAGAGCCACCACCTAGTCCGGTGGCGGCCGATCCAAAGCTTGAGAGTGTGGGCCTGCTCATAGGCTGTCTGGCATCAGCCGTCTCACCAAAAGAGTACGTAGTGCTTGTATTGCCGGTGTAAGAGTGAGAACGTGTCAGGGCAGGTGTCACTGGCGTCGCCCGCCCACTGGTTCCGTATCGCTCTCCGCGCTCCGTTGGGCCCGCCCACGCTCTGAATACTGCATCCCGAATACTTGGAGTGAATAATGATAGGGTCCTGTGGGAGTCGGTCAATGCGCTCAATCGGAGCAGGTTTTTCTGTGAGAAGAGCGCGTGCATCTCAGAGCTTGAGTCCAAAGACAGAGAGGCTATCTGGTTTGCATCCAGAATGTGGCCAGAGCCATCCACAGGATCCTGCGGCGGACTAGCTAACGGATCTACTGGCTTCTCTGCCATGGTCGAGTCTTGCATTCTTTGTGCGAGTTCCTCGTCTTCACTTTCCCGGTACTCTGGAACCCATAGACGTTGTGAGAGGCGGTGTATAATGACAGGAACATCATCCATCAACAGTGTCCGTAGCTGCCCCTCTATCTCTTTTTGCAGGTAATCCCTCACGAACGGGATTGCATCGAATGTGGACGATACCCTGAGCGACTCAAGTGGATCGTTGCGAAAGACCAACGTAAGGCCCTTCTGCTTCGAGAACACCAGTATGATAAAAGCAGAAAGCTTGATCTCGGAAAGCGTGATTTGGAGCGGTATCGTCAGACCAGAACAGGCGGCAAGAGGTTGTGGGGATGTGAATGACGGTTTCGTGGAGAGGTAAGTATTGAGAGGATTTGCCTGTCGTGAATCATTAGCGGCAAATTCAACGAGTCTCGAGAGTTCACGTCAGTACCTGCACTCGAGTCTTAAGGGTGAGGAAAGCATCCCCAGTATAGCACATCTTGAAGATACCCCGAAACCGATCCTCAGCCAGGTCGCCAATCTCTAGTATCTCAAGATCCGGTGGGACGGAACCTAGGTTGAGCTCGTTGACCAGGATGTCATCTACGATGATAGGTGGCTTGGGAGACTTGTTCAAGGCTGTAGTGAGCAGTTCTTGTGCTCTAGTGTAGAACGAGGCATCTGCGGTCAAAGGCGACCAGTTGAAGTTGAAGGCCATGGTATTCAGTCATCCAAGACCCAGCGGCTTCCAAGATTCTGAAACCTCAGTAGAGAACGTTACAGTGCTGTCGTCGACGTTGATGGATCTAGACTGAGCTCAATCTCAGACCCCGTCCTGTGATGGGCCCATGGGCTTACTAGAAACACAGCACCGTCGGATCCTGAAGAAAACGGTATTTTAGTGGCAGGTAAAGATCCCATTCCGAGTGCTCGAAGCTGCAGGAGCTTGTTGCAAATAGCGACGCTAGAATCCAAAGGTAGTAGGTATATCGTACAAGTGTTGGTGATTGAGGCATTCAGCCCTAGAACTACCATACTAGTGGCTTGGCGACCTCGTGCTGCCGCCTCGTCACACGCTCATTTTCCACAATCGTTGCTCCAGCAGTCGGTGTCGCTCTGCAATATGTAGTGTTGCAGCAGGAGGAGGTTCATTACCAATAGGTTGATCTCGAAATCAAGCATTACCGAAAGGAATGAAAGATAGATTTTGAAGGGAGTGACACAAGCTGACGTGGCTGAAAGTACGTTTTAATCACGAACAATGGCAAAATTCCCTACCTATCCCCGTCTCAATTCCTTCGAGCATACTCGCTTTATCCTCCTCTTAAACACATATCGTCAGCCCTTAGTTCTCTGTCCTCCGGAGTTTGCTAAAGTGGAGTTACCCACCAGTCATCTTTTCATTCTCAAATGTTTCATTTCTACTCATGGTGCTAAGAGAAAATGTGTCATATCATTCTGTTGGCTCTGCATCCCTATATGACTTTGTATTTACCTTATCGAATAACATATAGGAGAACGCGAGAGATAATCAATTCTTGAAGCAGTGCCTTCTCTATCACGTTTGTAGGTTTTCCTTTAGGTTTTCCTTCTCCCAAGCCTCCCAAGTCTCATGATCTAAATCCTCAAGGGTTAAACTGTCCACCGAAGGCAGCTCTTCGTCCTCGCCCATCTGACGATGGGTTGGAGCGTCAGGACTCTTATCTTTGAGTTTGAGCGCCTTTTTGTTGAAAGTTCCAGAGGAGATGACCTTGAGCTGCATGGCGAAGATGCTGCTACCCTCGTCCTTTGCCTCGATGTGTCGTTGCTGGGTCTTGTTGACCGAGAAGCCCGCTTCAATGTTGCCGGTACCATCGTTTGGCAACAGCACGCCTTGGCTGACGCTGACAGCAGCCACAGCAGTTCTGAGCGGCGCTTCGATCGTCGCCTCGCGCTCTTGCGATCCTTCTGCAGACGACTTCAAGGCGACATCTTCGCAGATGAAAAGACCCGTGATGAGGCACACGGGAGGTTTGGAGTTCAAGTGCCAGGACCCAATCCACTCGGGCACGCTTTCCTTGACCTCTGAATCCTCTTTAAGATCCTTCCAGAACTTGTCCACCTGTCGCAGTTTGACGTAACGTATATGCTTGCCGCATAGGTCGAACGCGTCGTCCACCTCCCCTTCCCAGGTCAGCTTAGTCAAACCCTGGATCTTCAGCTTCGCGGCCTTGCCTGCCCCATCTTTGTTGGTCAAGACGAAGTCATTATATCCCTTTTTGACGAACGTTCGTCCTTTGTTATAGTAGAGGGGCTCTTCAGGGACCGAGTTATCGGTCGGCGCCCAGAAGTTCTTGACTGCGGCACCGAGGAGCTTGTCCATTTCTCCAAGTGGAAGCCATGAGGTCGATTTAAGCAAAATGAAAGGTGGCTCCATCGCCATTATCACTAGCGGACCGAAGGACTTTGCAAAGATCTTGGAACAGCAAGACCGCTGCCTGCGGGACGTCGAGAAGTTTATCTTCCTCCAGGCTGCTCCAATCTTACCCGCCGGCTGATAAATTTTCTACTCGAGTGAAGAGTATTCGTATTTGAGATCGAACGCTATTTGGTGTCACTGGTAATCGTTACAGCCCAATCTTGTTTGTCTGCAGCCGATGGCGTACTCGAGAGGCACCTTTACGTTGAGAGCTCTGCTAGTGCTCCCAATCAGGCTTATAATCGGTGAGTACTGTGATCCTTACCGCATACAAGCTGGGGAGCTATTAGACACAGCCACGAAATTACGACTCTAGCGCTGATTTCACCACTTATGATTCGCCCTGCACCGCGATCAGGACGTTCAGCGTACTATAGTACATAGCTATCACGCATGCGGGGTAACATGCAACTAATGTCGCAAGGCGAGAACGCCATCCCATACTAAGTAATTGATCGAGTGGACTCCAGCTATTGCCTGGTTTAGTTAGTGGTATGTTATCTAACCCAAGAAGAGCTGGATTTATTAAGCTGGAGGCCCATCTGACATTTGGAATTCAGTTGGCCAAACGTGGCACCAGAATATTCTTGATGGTATGACATTCAGACTTGTTGTCTTTGTGGCGGAACCCTGCACGTGACACGGACAGCTTGCTAATTATTGGTGCTGAGGTTGTGATCTCACAGACGTCTCGTTGTTCTCTTTCAAGCGGAGTTTGTCAGACCCATTTGTATACTGAAAGATCAGTATGGCCGCCTTGGATCGGGAGAAATCCTGCTGGACCCTCTATCCTCCTCTGCTCTCTATCTTGAAGACGGAAAGGGAGCGCAACTACCTAGAGGAGGCGGCTATGGCCTATCGGTGTGGTAGATTCGCTGACGCAAGAGCACTTTTCAATCACAATTTGCCCCTTAGATCCACGATTCCAATGCTCGCAATGGAGCACGCGGATTTGCTTACGACGCAAGGAGTTGAGAGGGAGAGAATCAAGATCTTGGAAGCAACTCTACACAATCATGAAGTCACGAATGACAGGGTTGCGATCATTGAACGTCTTTTGCTAGAGCTAATGCTGTTGGATGCGCTAGGAGGGTTACTGTACAAAGCGCGCCAAATTCGTAAACTGGTCTCTCAGGTCGCTATGGAACATTTGAGCTACTTAGAGGTAGGTTCTACAGGATTCCAGTCAGCCAGTGTTGTAGTAACAGTACGGTTGAATCAGATACGGGCTATAACTCTCTATTACCAAGTAATCAACTGTTGCAAGACGGTGTCCAATTTTGTGAAACCTCAACACGAAACCATCTTTGATAAGTCTGGAAATAGAGCCTTGGATGTCAGAAGATTGCGGGAAAGCCTTGTCAAGCGAGGGAACTACAACAGAGCTGCTACGTTCATGCAAATAGAGCTTACTTTAGTGCAAGGTCTTGAGATGCAGGCTTCCGTTGCTGCGTCATTGGGCCTTTGCAATGCCATGGAACAGACGCAAGATAAGTCCTTGCTGTTCCACGCGGCGAAATTGGGACGGCAGATTTCTGGCATCCTCGCAAATGTCATACCACAAATGGGTGAACAGGCTTCTCAGCACTCCGCAGAGCTCTTAAAACAAATTTTCCCCCAGATTGAGACCCAATGTCCAGGAGTATTTTTTGATCATGCAATTAAGGTGGTACGCGATTCTCCGTCGACAGGAGGCGAAAAGTCTCGAAGGTATATGGACCTTTCGAACCAAGCCAAGGAGCGTATGGACTTTACCAGGGCAAACCAAACTCTCATTGCTGCACGGGATGCGGCTCAAGAAAGCTGGCATCAATGCAAAACACTTCCATCAGCGCACACAGCATTACAACAACTGCATGACTGTCATACTGCTTACATCGAGTTTCACCAAAGTGACACTGGGATGGATTTTTTTGAATCAGCCGGGATTTTTGACTATCTTTCAACTCTGTCCGTGCACTACAAAGATAATCACAAAATTTTGCGACTTGTTGAGGATTGCGAGGGGAAACATCCCGACTTTGGGATTCCAACTCACCAGGAGCGCATATTTGATCTGGCCGCTGGGGCCGCCCGAAAGCTGTCACTGAAAGATCAATTGGAGCAATATGATAAGCAGCGCTTCAAATGGCTTAGACAATGTCCATTCTCGGATCAAGACGGAAGACTGACCGAGTCAGCGCTGTCTGACCCAGACCAGTATTTGCGCCAGATTTTCCACCATACTCATGATCCTGTTAGGTGGGGAGCAAATGCACTGCAACTCGTACTATACTGGGCCAAGATCGAACGTGAGAAGGGATTGTTGACGGCGGGCGCTCTAAGAGAGCTTTTTGGATTTTTGCAAACCCACGGGCAGGGCGACGATCCCAACCTCCTTTTCCGATACACCAAAGACTTGGAATCCGAGGAAGCCGCCGATGAAATAGCTGAGGAATCTGCCGACGAGGCCGCCAGATGTCTTTATGGTGTTCCTGATGAGCCGACGCCAAGTGTGACCTTCTTGAATATCATGCAGCGCCTAACAGATTGGCTAAATCTGCCAAGCAGACCACCATCTCAGGTTGCAAGGCTTGGTACGGCCAAAGTCATCATGATATCCAGGATGCATCGACACCGACTTCACCTGGCCAGCAAAGGCATTCCAGATGATACAGATATCAGCGAATACTCGGCAGAGCAGAAGATGCTGGATGCTATAGAAAAGCTAGAGGATGCTGTTGGCGGTGGATTCGGCGATCAATCAGACAGACAGACGGGAAGCCGGATTCAAACCACTCTGACCAAATGCTACGTTCTTGGGACTGTGAGTAAAGGGCTCATCAGTGATGAGGAACTTCGATCGAGGATTTCCGATTGTGTGGCACTTGCGTCGAAATACGCAAACGGTGGACGTCGTTTTCTGGAATATCACACCTTGCTCCAACAAAGTCGTTTGCAATGGCAGCGATATCTGCTTCTCAAAACTATACCACCTGATGCCTGCCTCGAAGTCCTTGAGAAGGCAGAATTTTTGTTCAACAGTACTCGAAAACAGCTTCTGACGCCCAGTCCAGCAGATCTGCTCTCTGCAACAGTAAGCTTGACCGAGGAGTTCATGGCGCAAGCGCACTCCAAGATGGGGATCATGGCTTCATTCATGTCCGTTTTGGAGGACAGCCCGGTATCTCAAGAAGCACAGGGGCAAGGCAAAACCGACACAAAATCACAGCACCTGACCTCTCTCACATATGAGCGATTCTTGAAGTGGACCCATCGATCAAAAGGACGAGGACTGGTAGATCTTCTCTATTTCGACTTTGAGATTGTGCAGGATCTTGTTGCGACCTTAGGCAACGATGGAGGAAACGCAGAGGCATCCAATGTAGAATCTGACCTGTCCTTGTCGGTCGAGAATCTTCAGGTGGCGGAGAACATCACGTTGCAGGATAGGACTGAACAAGCAAAGCCTCCCACCAACAAAGTCACCCCTATAGTTCTTTCAGAGGACGTTACAGACGACACCATTGTGTCGAAGGCCATGATCGACAAGATGTTGAGCGAAGTTGGGGATAATGTCGTCCTTGTGGACATCATTAATATTGCTTACCTAGGTGGAGGCGGCTCGCAGGCAATCTTATACAGGAAAGGCGCTACAGGTTCACATATTCCTCTTCCGGACCTGACGCTCCAGGCCGTTGAACGCTGGGTTGGAAACAATCTGGGCACACAAGGGAAGACTATCGAGAGACCCTTATCCACAGAGGGTTATGCAAGCGAACTCCAAAAGTTGACTCCGCTCTTGGTGCCTCTTTTCGACCCAGAGCTGCCTCAAGGAATCAAAGAAGGGGAAGTAATCGTATTCTGCCTCACGGGAGCGCTACATCGAATCCCAATACATGCCGTGCCTATCCAAGGCAAACCGATGATTGAGAGCCATCCTGTCACTTACTGCCAGAGCTTGACAACTGTGTATCGTAGCTAGGAAGCTGTGCGCAAATTTCAGCCTTCAACTGCGGGTGTCGAGAGCCTGGCTATCATCCCGACCTATAAGAAGCCTTGGATGAAAGAACCTAAAGCTGAAGAAAAGTTGCTGCAGGAAATCGAAGGAATCTCTAGGGACCTCAACGGCAAATTATACACTGGGCCCGCCTTGTTGCAGGAGAAAATTCAGAACGCGCTGTCCGATTGTGGCCACTTTTTCTACTACGGCCATGTGCACTACAATTCCGAATTACCTACTCACTCTGCCGTGCTTCTGAACCAATCAGCGTACAAAGATCCGTCACTCAAAAAGCCAGGCAGTGAAGGTCTCACAGTTCGCGACCTGTTCAAGGTTCAATTGCACAAGCCAGCCCTGGCCACCCTGATCGGGTGCGGCAGCGGCCAGGCGCTGATCTCTGGTTTAGACGATGTCCTTGGCCTTCCCACAGCTCTCTTGTATGCTGGAGCTAGCGCCATCGTCTCCACTCTGTGGTCTATTGATGTTGACGATGGAGCCAATTTCGCGGTGGAGTTTTATAATGCCGTCCACCAGCAACAAGTGAATCAGAAAACGGATGGAACGAGCGCTGATGGGGAGTCAGGGTTGAAGAGTTGCGTGAACCTTGCCTGCGCAATGCATGAAGCAGTCAAGATGTTGAGGCAGAGAGGCGAGCAAGAGAAGGCTGCATATCATTGGGCTGCATTTTACCTGACCGGATTCTGGCTCTTCCCTCCTTTGGCCATTAAGGAAACCCTGGAAATAGATTCTCGCTCGGCATGTGGTCTTGAATCAAATCAACGAGGAGTAGCTTCGAAAAGGCAATTCCAGACCACCCTGCGTTCGTTACGATGCCGACTAGATAACGTAGGGGAGGGCTTTGCAGTGGGGACCCGTGAACATACCCAATACCATGTGTCGTACTCAGCTATGGCAGGAAGTCATGGCTTTTATATCTTTACACCTTTTCAAGTTGCGCGCTATATCAGAGACGCAGTATTTGAAAGGTCAATGATGATATAATATCCAAGGAGGTGAGGAGAACCCAAGACAAAGCCCACCGTATGATATCAACCTCCTATCAATCACGTCCTAATCCTCAAAATATCACACCACTGCCTCACACTCCCCTCCCCCTCCGCAAGCCCCGGCACCCAAAAAACCTTCCTCGCCCCGCTCACGCCCAAACCATCCCAAAAGCCCCCAATAACAGCCTCAGCGCTCTCCCAATCCTGCTCTCCCTCCTCACCACCAACCCACTGAATCTCCACCACAGTCCCCCTCCCCATCTGCGCACCCCCACCACTACCCTGTCTCACATCCCCAACCCTGACTCGAAAATCGCCAACCTCAAGCGCAAGTCCATTCACCACATTAAGCGTCTGTCTCTGCTGCCACGACGCCCCAAGCTTCGTCACAGCCAGCTGGACAAATTCTTCAGTATGAAGACCTGACGGTATAGACACGATAGTCGCTGGCTCCCCACTAGCCGCTTCAGCACCAGCGCTTATATTTGACGAAGCGGGCGTTCCGGCTCTTGTCTGAGAGGGAGTATTGGTCGTGGTGATGGCGACGTAAGTTCTGGGCGCGTGGTGGGAAAGGGACAGAATTTGGAGATAGCGTTGACCAGTTGCTTTTGCTTTCTCGGCAGAGGATGGTGCACTTAGAGGTGTTTCGCGGAAGAGGCGGTGGGACAGGGACCAGGATGGGAGCGGCGAGGGGTTGTAGTAGGATGTGAGGCGGTTGAGGATATCTTGGGAGGACGGGGTTTCGACGCCTTGGGTGGGGAGGAAGAAGAGGCTGTGCGGGTCTTAGTAGGGTTCTACAGAGTATGATAGGATCGTTTGGCTTACCCGGTCACTGACATGTTGCGGTGTGGTGATGGAGTTGCATTCGGAGTGGTGCGATGTAGGGTTACCCATCTGAGGAGAATAGATCAAGGTGCACGAAAAGCTCCAGCCATTTGATTTTTCAAAGGCTTTCAAACTTATGATCTCATATTCATCTCTATAGGTACTCCTGGAGCCAGTCTGGGCGCAGCAAGAGGGTATATACGGTTGAAATCTAGAGAGTGTTTTGGGGAAAGGTTGATAAGATCTACTGTATCTAATCTAGGACTCTGACTTTAGCGTATTCAAGACTTTTGGAAAAGCTTGGCATCGAATATGCGAAATTATAGCAATTACCCAATACTGATTAAATCTTCGTATTTTATTCAGTGCCAAGATTTCTCCACAGTCTTGGAATACGCTACTGCGGCTGCGGCTTCCTTCGCAGATCTCCCGCAGAGCTCGGCCTGATGATGTCTTTTTGATAACCAATTACATTGACCTTGCTCTTCCGTTTCACGCCTCGAGCTGAACGAGACTGATGGCGAAGAAGATTGTAGTGTGCGGAGGCAATGGCTTTCTTGGTCCGAGAAGTCGTTCCACCCAAATCGACCCCAAATACTAACCAACCCCAGGCTCTCGAATATGCAAAGTAGCAGTCAGCAGAGGCTGGGACGTAACCTCCATCTCGCGCTCCGGCGAACCCACCTGGTCCGCCATCACATCCTCTCCCGACGCGCCTCCATGGTCGAAATCGGTTCGGTGGCAGAAAGCAGACATACTCAAACCGGACACCTACAAGCCCATGCTGGACGGCGCGGACGCGGTCGTGCATTCTATGGGTATACTGTTGGAAGCGGACTACAAGGGTGTGATTACGGGGAAGGAGTCGATATGGAAGGGGTTGAGTAGGGCTTTTAGTGCGACTAAGGCGGGAAGTCAGAATCCGTTGGAGAGGAAGGAGGGGGAGGCGTTGGAACCGCAGGAGAGGGATGGGCAGTTGACGTATGAGCTTATGAATCGGGATTCGGGTATGCGTTCGAATTGGAGGGATGAGTGTATTGTTGACAGTGTTTCCAGCTATCACACTCGCGCAAGAAGCCAATTTTCATAAAGTCCCATCGTTCGTCTTCATATCAGCGGCGGCGGGAGCTCCAATGCTGCCAAAACGGTATATCACCACCAAGAGAGACGCCGAGTCCACAATAGCATCCTCGCTGCCGAAGCTTCGAAGTATCTTCATAAGACCGGGGTTCTTATACGATTCATCCCGCATGTTCACCCTTCCGATCGCGTTCGCTGGCAGTGCAGGCAACATGGCGAACTCGCTCTTGGGCGGACGGCTGACGTGGATAGCTGGTGCGGCGGTCGAAAAGCCCTTGAAACCAGATCTGGTGGCGGAGGCGGTGGTTGAGGCCATTGAGGATAACAGTACCAAGGGTGTTGTTGCAACCGCTGAAATAGAAGCCCTCGCGACAAAGGCGTGGAGGAGAGGCATGTTATAATCATAATTGTAAACAATGTTTCACTCCGATACCTCTCAATTATCGCCATCCTTCGTGGTTTCTTGGCGCCAGGCCGAATGATTTTCGACTTGTTAGGCGTTCATATCATGGTCCCACGTTCGAAGCTGTCTCGGATTTCCGCAGTGTACTAAAATCTGTCAGCATCGGTGGATGGTCTAGCGCGATGATAGTTCTGACCTTATTGTAAAAGCGAGCAAGCTTCTGGTTGAACTGCTTGTTCTTGTCGTTGATGAAGGTCACATCTCCATCATCATCGCCTTTGCCCCTATCCCTCCTCTTCTTTAATCTCGTTTCTTCTGCTTTCTTTAGATCATTGACCAGTCTGTCCACAGCCGCCCGGTCAGGCTTATTTTCGATGAATTCCGTACTGTCAGCCGTAGAATAAAACGTCCCATTATTGTCGACAGCGACCAACTCTCCGTCCTCGGTTTCTACGATCTCTAGGCCCCCACTTAGAGCTGCCTTCTGAACCGCTGCAGCTTTCTCTTTCTCATAGCCTTCCATGTCTGGCTTCAACTCTCGTAGCTGCCGCTTGTAGATTTTCCGCGCGTCCTGTGTGTAGTCCTGGAAAGCTACATCCTCTCGGTGTTTCTCTTTCTTCTCCATTCGCTTGTCCCATTTCTCTGACTCGTCGATCGTCCAGTCCCAGGCTCGCTTTCTCTCGAAGTCTTCTCCAGCTGCAGCCGTATCTGCTTTCAGCAGGTTGTGCGAGGCGAAAGCCTGCTTGCGCTGGAGGGAAGAGAGGAGGTTAGGATCAGTCGCAAGCCGTTGGGACTCAGCAGCGGCTTCCTTCAGGTTCTTCTTGGCAGAATTTTGCTATTTGGCATGTCAGTATGTAGATTGCGTGCGGAGCTATCAACGTACAGCACGTGCTTGGAGAGCCTTGAATCGTTCTTGCCTCTCTTTATTCTTGTCTACTGGAGGGTTCTCAACCGTAGGAGCCGCTGATGGCCCAGCTTCATATGATTCCTCCGGACCACCCATCCACTTCGACTTTGACTGTGTTAATGATCCTGTGCTGTCTTCTTGAGTAATGCTGTCCTGTGCCTCAGTTGCTGGAGAGAGTTTGCGCCGCTTAGCCGGAGGCATGGCGTTTCTGTTTCAGTCTATAGGAATGCCAACGGTCTCGTATGAAGTCTATAATAGCGAATGAGACCGTGGGACAAGTCTATATCTAAGTACCTATGTGTTGCTGAGAGTTTATATCGATCTGCATTAGAGCTGCTAGCGCCGTATCGGGCCTTGGCAGCCTTTCCAGGTCTCAAGACCGCAGTCCGCACTTTTGATACACCAGCCACAGCTCTCTTTCGTCGATAGCTTTGTATCATTGAAAAGAGGCTGTAAACTCCTCTGCTTTGGTCCTGAACGCCTGCTAGAAATAAGTGACTCACTCAATACCTCCAGGCTGGTGTCTAGTAGCTTCTTGCACAGGACGTCCTTGTCAGCTTCCATCGCCTGGTCTGCCTGCTCCTCATGCACTATCGTCACAGACGCATAACAACGGCTTGCAAATCTGCCTGCTTCTATATCTCGCTATGATCGTGTGCAAAGTCACCCCCAAAAGCTCAAGATGCTGCTTCGCCCGATGGATTTCTACGTCATCTGGATTACGGGCCGCTACCAATTTCGCTCTCATAGGGCAGTCTGAGAAATGGAGTTCAGCCATTCTGACGGTTGCTTTCACGCTGCAACTGGACGGCTTTCCTATATCAGTTGCCAAGTATCTTTCAGAAGTTCGCAGGTGGAGGAACTGAGGTAAGCAAATGATAGTGCATCTTTGTGCGGATCATCCACAACATAGTTGCAATTGTCTACTGTTCGCACCCCCAGTGGCTATGTACCTTTGTCGAAAAACATTTTCTAGTGGTGGAAAACGAAAGAATCCCCTGATTGAATCGAGTGGGCAAAGGCCGTTGGAGATTGAAAGGGTACATACATCGTATCATGCCAGTCTGCCCTAGGGCTGACTAGATCTGCGTACTGTTGGTGTTGAAAGCGAAAGGAGCAGGAGCATCCTAGCTTTCATCTGCAGTGCAAGCATAAGGTTTGAGATTACGCCGATCTCGGATCTATGGAAATAGCTCTGAAGTCGAGTTTCACCCTGGTGAGCATATGATCCAGCTTTACAGTTTTCCTGGAGAGGGGGGACTAGAGATGCGAGTGGCTCGAGCTACTAAGTCTACTGACGAGGCAAGAGTGCAAGCACGCTAAGTACTGTCTGTCAGGGCAACATTCACTTATGGTCGTTGGTAGACAGGACATTGGTCGACTTGCCCAATGTAAGCTAGTCCAGGCATCTTTTCAGGTACGTGGCTTTGTTGTACATTATGAATTGCCACGATTACTTGCATTTGGGAAGCGGAAGCTAGCGGATAGCCCCCCATTTGTTTGGGTGCTGGCATCCGACGAAATGATGTCAAACTCTTGGCACCCACGTCTCGTGCTGAAAACTAAAGCGCATAGCAATGTCATAAGCCAGACACAGTCGAGGACAGAATACTAAGATGTGTACTAACATCAATCTGATTCCTCTGTAGGATTGTTGATAAGGGAGAAATTGCTCATATTGAAGTCGCCATGACTCTCACTTATAAAGCTTCGGTTTTACATGAAGCCAATGATCTGCGTCTTGCAAGTCTACCGACCGGCCTCTCTTCTGTGCATCGACTAATACCTTCACTCTCAAGGAAGAACGTGCGCTGGAAGGCCCTGGACCAGAACAGCTCCAGATTATCATTCGAGCCACCACCTTGCGCGGTTCTGACTTGCACTATTATCAGCATTTCCGTCACGGAGATATCCAAGTTCGAGAACCCCTATCGTTAGGTCACGAGTCAGTGGGAGTGGTTGCCGCAATCGGATCGGAAGTTGGAATTTGGCAGGATTTCAAGGTTGGCGACCACGTCGCGTTGGAAGTGGGACTTCCTTGTGCTGGCAATGAGAAGTGTCAAATGTGCAAAGAGGGGAGATACAATATCTGTCCAGATCTGAAATTCAAGAATCAATCACCCTGCAAAATGGTGCCACAAGTCAGTTATTAGAAACCTCCGCTTCAGTAAAGTTGATCGATTTTCAGATTACCAGACGGGTTTCCTTTCGAACTCGGAGCAATACTGGAGCCACTAAGTGTAGCGATTCATGCTTCACGGCGGGCTAATATTAGCTCGGAAGTTCCAGGCGTTCTTGTCCTCGGTGCTGGCGCTGTTGGGCTCCTATGTGCCGCTATGGCCAAAAAAGAAGGAATACCAGTGGTGATTGCAGACATTCAACAGCAGAGGGTTTCTTTCGCAACGAAAAACGGGTTTGCAGATCATGGTATTGTAGTCCCGATCAGACGAGGCCATGACATAGAAAAGAAATTACAGATTGCTAAAGAGACAGCACAACTGGCATGGCAGATTTGTTCACCTTATGAGTCATCCGAGAAAGGCTATAATGTCGTCTTCGAATGCACGGGTGTCGAGGCCTCTACCCAGGCTGCCATCTATGTGAGTGGGAGCAGCCT
>JAABUK010000496.1_pt1 | contig 81781 bp, 104 predicted proteins | sample 5559141 | NCBI WGS metagenome assembly JAABUK01 (sample SAMN10711869, study PRJNA513367) | rock metagenome | isolation source: Antarctica rocks | place: Antarctica: Victoria Land, Pudding Butte nord | collected 2016-01-03
TTTTGGGGCTGCAAATCATTGGGTTTGGGATTGGGTCCAATCAAGTACTAGTGTATCATGCATTCAAGCAACCAAATCCATAGCTGGTGGTATTGGCTTGCTGGCCGCCAAAGCAGGCCTCAAATAAGATCTAAGGTTCAAATTGATATGATGCTAGAACTGTTGAAAACATGCTCAAGCCCCCCTTTTCCCTTCTTACCTTTGGTAACCCTATGGTTCAGCTGCTAAGGTCTAGCTAGAGCTAGAGCAGCATGTTACCCTTTGAAGTCTGTGCTTCTCTTTGCTGTTATTACAACCGTAGCTACCGTAGCTAAGTACTTGTTGTCTGGGGCTGGCTAGATCAGGCTGTTGTTGTTAGGCATGTACAGCTGTGGCGACATTTGTTTCTCTGTTATAGGCTTGGCAATATCGTTTCCATATTACAAAAGGATTTGCAACATATTTGTGCTTGTATTGGCATGCGTCTGATGACACTTTCCTATGCAGACCCTCTTTGCTAGGCGATCTTGGTCGAATGTATGTATATATTTGCCCAACTGATGGTCCAGTAAGACTTCTTTCCCTCTCTCTTTGGCGGGAAAGGACCCAAGCTCAGCCATTAAGCATATCATCCGCAGCATGCTGCATTTGGCTTGAGTGACCCTAGTGACAGTACTGTATGCGGCATGGTATGGCAAACATGAACTCATTGTTTCCTTAGTGGTATGAGTCCGATGACCACTTCCTAAAACATGCAATCATACCACCAAGAAAATCCAGATATCTGTCCATGATGACTAATTACAAGATACGAACGGCACTGGCAGCCGGGATTACGGTTGCCTTTATGACCTTCGACATAACAGACAGAAACCTGTCGGCCGGCATAACTCAGAGTGTCACACATCCACATATCTGCAATGGCTTCCTCTTCTGAATCAAAGGGTCTCATTGTACTCGCTACAGACAACTCACAGGTGCGCGCGTCCGTCCCAACAGGGTCGCTGGTTATTTTCTGGTTTTTGAGTCTAGACAAACGACCCAAGTACTGGTCTCCTACTGCTGCAGTCCGCACTCAACGTTATTGACTTCGCGTTGAAGCATTACAGCACAGGTGAGGCCCCGACGCAAACTTCGTAACGGTGTCGGAGTTGCAGTCGGCATTTGCGGAACTGCAAGGGTGCAGTCTCAGCGCTGCACCGCAGATGTCACTTAGTGTCGTGAAAAATAATCGTCGCCTGAAGCGCAGTGCTTTTGCGCAGGCTATGACTTGCACGTCGTTCACGTTCAAACCGTGCACAAGAATCTTATGAACCATGCTGACGAGGAGTATACGGAGGCAGGGGTTACACAGGCAGACATCACGAAGAAAGTGCCTAAAGCCACAACTCAGGTGGGTGTGAACTGCATCATGCAAGATCTCAACATGGACCAGATGTAGCAGCTCAGAGTGGTGTTCCGACGCAGGAGGTGGAGAAGCAAAGCTTCCTTGTAGACACCATCTTGCCAAAGTTTGACACTCTTGCCAGTCAGGGAACCGCTGTCAATGCAACTGTGGTGTATGTGCCAGAGAACACAGCACATGCTATTGGCAAGGCTTTGTGCAAGTTTGCCAAGCAGCACAATGCAGCTCAGCTAGTCATGGAGAGAACCTCAAAGAACTTCCTCAGCGAGTTCTTCCTTGGCAGTGTTGCTTCATACTGTGCCTCTCACTCCCCAGTCCCACTTGTCATCCTCAAGTCTTAAGTCAACTTACGCCGTGCAATTGCCTAGTGTGGGACATTAGCCATGCTGTGGAGAGACATGAAGGACTGAAGGATGAAGAGTCACGCTGCCAATGAAGCTGATGGGTCTCTGTGCCTTTTGCAGCTGAGAAGCCCTGTACATAGCTGTCCTGCATATGTTTCAGCACGTTTACCCTTTTACACCCCAGATGCATTGCCATTGTACTTGACGTTTACCCGGTGTGTTACCTTCTGCAAGTGTTTGAGTAGGACCATCAGAGCTCCTGACAGATTGCTTTACGTCGCCCAGAGCGCTGGACAACAGTGCTATAGTCATGCTGATTGTGTGTGCCCTGCTTGTTGCAGCCAATGTTGTGACCTGATGTTTGGTATTGTACTGAGTGCTTCCTGGTTATTGCAATTTCCTTTTGTAACAGCATATTTGTTATCTTGGGTCCTACAGTCACCTTCCTGCTTGCACCAGCTGCACCTGTAGTAAGGTCTAATTGTCAAGACAGTGTTTTCATTCTCAGATTGGAACCCAAAAGCTTTGTGGTCATCACTGCATTTGCAGCAAGATAAGTTGAATGACATTGCACCACCTGCTGTTGTAGGGCAGAATCCCACAATGCGCATTACATGCCCCTGAGCTCATTTTACCCTGCTACACCTGCATCTGCTTGCCAAAGTCATATCACTTCTTCTTGGCCTTGGCTGAGCCCTTGCCCTTCTTCTTATCGGCTGTGGCGGCCTTCTTCTTTTCTGCATCTGCTTTGACCTTGTATGCATGCCAGCTCTTCTGGATAATTCTGGCTGCCCGCCGGCTCATCACCTCTGCAGCTTGCTTTGCTCTCCAATCTTCTTCTGCCTGCAAACAGCCACATGTTTATTTTACACAGCCACATGTAGTGATGCATACTGGTCAGGCGGCCGGTGGACTGCACCCCACGGTGCCCATCTTGCTAGCCTACAAACAACAGACCACAGGCAATTGTGAGGACGATATGACCAGAGATGTCGTCAGCATAAGACCAGCTCAATTGGCATGTGACAGCATTGAATATTGCATGGAGGACCAGTGATTTGGTCATGGTCGGCATCTTCTCAGATGTTGAAAAGACATTTCAGCATTGCGTCATTGCCACTCAGAATGGTCATTGAGAGGGATGAGATATGCCTGTAAGGGATGCCATCAACTTTCCAGAAAGCATCATGGAGTGCATGGATGATGATGCACAGGAATGTTGGCATGTGTGTGGACATAAACCAGGCATGTGACAAGCTGTGCCCTGTCCAAAGACCATGACTCGGTGATGCTCAGCGCTTCTGAAACTAAATCACACTGTGTCACACCTTCTGAGACCATTGTATGTTGAGGGGTAAGGATTTTGTTGAAACATACCTTCTTAAGGCGGTCTTCATGCTCCAAGCGTTCATGCAGCATACTGTCATGCTCCTCTGTGCATTGCCGCACCTTTTCTGCCACCTGCACTTTCACCCACCACCTCCCTGAATTGTGGGATCCAGGAACATCTTCCCAAAGGTGCACTGCTTTGCAGAAAGTAGCAATCTGCCTCAATGGTGGAGAGTCGTAAACTTGGTTAGCACTTAGGCAATACTGTGACTTGGCCAGAATCGAGCTTGTCTGTGCGTATGCGGCTAGTGCATGCTTTTGAGTATCAGCCTGCTGATGTTTCTCTTCAGCAGCTTGTCAAGTCTGAACTGTTTGCTGGAGGCACCACTGGGCAAGGCTATAGGGATGAATGACTACGTGATTGAGAACTTGTGACTATGACCTTGTGGCTGTGTATCTCTGCCCAGTTGGCTGAAGCATTGCAGATTGATACAAGTATGTTGAGCACGTCAGTGGCTGTGCTGTGCTGTGTCATGCTATGCTGTGCTGTGCTGCGCTATGCTGGGCTATGCTGTGCTATGCTGTGCCATGTCATAATGTGATGTTCCCTGCCCTGCCCTGCCGTGCTGTGCCATGCCATGCCGTCGTACTGTGCTGTGCTTAATGCATGTGCGGTGAGACTGCTTTCACGGAGACAAGGATGGCGCACCTGTGCTGTGCTGTGCTGTGCTGTGCTGTGCTGTGCTGTGCTGTGCTGTGCTGTGCTGTGCTGTGCTGTGCTATGCTCATGTTATGCATGTGCAGTGAAAATAGTCTTGTGGAGACAAGGACAGCGCACCTGTTGAGTCTGCGCGAGCTCCTCCTGGTAGGTCATTTCTGCTGCCCCCATCTCCTCATCATACTTCTGAATCCACACCTATGCAAGATGCGTGTGTCAGAGCTGTGCACACTGATCAGACATGCTCATTTGCATGCCATACAGAGCGACAAGGTTACACAGGCAGCATCTGATGCAAGGCCATCTCACCTGCAGGTCAAGAAATGCAGCACTGCCAAAAAGATCTGACCGTCACAGTGAACAAAGCCCTTTTTACATCCAGTGGGAAAGCAAAAACCAGGACAAGTAGGATGTAGACGTGATTGCAAGAAACAGGCAGGTGATAATTCCTTTGATTGAACTCATAATGCATGCATGCACAGACAGAATGGCAAGCTCTGAGGCTGATACATGCATATGCAATGAGGTATTGGGGTAAATCGCCATAGGACATAAAATTTAGGGTTAAGACCCACCTCAACTTCCTGATTAAGCTTCAGCCTCTTCTTCCTCAATCCCTCAGAAGCCTCAAGACTCTCAGCCCCATACTTTTGAGCCCTCAGAGTCAACTCAGCGAGCTGCTTTTGCAGCAACGCCTGCTGGTTGGCATAATACTCCGCATCCTGGCTCCTGTTTGCTGTGGCCTGCAGAACACATGGTGACAGAAGTGACATCACACTGCGAGTCCCTGTGTGCACTGTTTACCGCGCCGGCACAAGTTCACATGATCAAGTACTGCTCTTGTTTGGCAGATTGTCTCAAAGTTGATCTGGGGTAGAGTGCGATTTCCAGGGGGGGATTTTGCCGCCACATAGGGGTCATAGTGGGTACATCACGTGTGTAGTAGCATTGCATTTTTGAGGGAGAGCATGCAATCTGTGCCGCCTCAGCCTGAGGGCGTTGGCTCACACTGTCACCCAGTTGAGCTAGTAATCAGCCAATGTGACAAGGGCTGCTGTCTTCAGTTTCCCAATTGACTTTTGCAATGATGCGTTGTCTATGCACTTGACAGTGTGCTAAAGCCTTCCTCAGACCTCACATGCAATCTATCAGGTGCCTACACATCGTACTCTGGAAATAACTGAGTACAGCTTTAGCATGCTCAGCGATGTCAATGAAGCAGGACTCTGCATGCAAGCAACGCAACATGCAATGCACATGACACATGAACATTCAGCATGTAGCCCAACACAAGCTTCGGTGGCAAGCCTGGGATGATACTCAAAACCAGCCCATGCTATGCACCTAGCCTATCCGAAAGTATGCAAAATAAAAATGCCTCTGCAAAAGCAGGAAGTTGTTGTACCTCTGCTCTAAACCAAGCACTACTAGCAGACAGACTGTGGCCTGAAACGCCAATGCCTCAGCAAGGAAACCATGAATGGACAGGTCAGCTTGTCACATGGGAATCACAAATCACATAAATGTCGTGTGGGAAGGCATGTGGCTGACCTGAGCTTCCACATCAGTGTTGCGCTGCTCAATCTCAGCTTGGCTTTCATCCAGCTCAGCTTGTGCCTTGGCATGAGTGTTCTTGGCTGCAAGCTGAGTGTTGAGCCTCTCCCGCCGGTCCAGCCTCAGCTGCTGCTCCAGGGTCTGCTTCTCCTTCAGTGCCTATGCATCACACATGACATGTTCACAGCTGTTCAGGTGTGGTGATGTGATCAACCTTGGTTGTTTGTGCTGAAGTGTTTCATTTATCAGTCTTGCCAGGTGCAGGCCATAAAGTGAAGCGTGCAGCCTGTCTGTGCATTGTGCTGAGGCAAATGACCAGGCAACTCAGTCAGGCATTCAGCCAGCCATAAGCGTAGAAGTCCATTCTGTCTGTGTATAATAGCTGCGGCTGGATTCTGCCTAGATGGGACGTCAATGGCTACAAATGCCTATTTGGTAATGTAAGTAGGTCTAGCCTCAGCTCATGGGACACAGCATGCTATGTCAACAAGGCACACTCACCCGGGCCTCTCGTTTGCAGACTTCATTGTAGTGCTCTGACACAGACGCATCCTCCTCCACAGAGGTTGTCAGCTTCTTTTGCATGATGGTTCTCAACTGCGCAACCAGTGAAGCACTTTTGTGAGGCTGTCATGTATGATGCGTGATGGAAATCAGTCAGTGCAGCATAAGACGGCAGCAAGATCACAATGTGAACATGGACAAGTGCTGCTGGGACCCCTTTGAGACAAGCCTTGGTGTTTTCTATCACATGTAGAACTGCATGCCCACACATACTGACCAGCTCTGCCAGAGGCAAAAGTGGCTATAGCGCACCTTATCGAAGGATGCCAACATGTTCAACATGGTGAGTGATCTGTCAGTGTAAACGGCACTGATCTTGGCCTCAGACTCTGGGCGATGCTGCACATATGCACCGGGTCCTCAGTTGGCAAAGAACGCTATTGTTTACAGACTAGGGGGTCTTTATGAAAGTACAACTGACAGGCAATTTGCAAATACAGTCATGAGCTGTGCCCATGTGCTGTAATCATGAGCGCATGCGCCCATGGCACAGGCATGCAGACCTTCAAAGCTTGCAACAGGTCTGATGTTGAGAATCTCAGCTCTTCTGCTGACAGGTCTGCACCTGCATGTTGTATATGTTGCATCTGTTGCAGCATGGCCCGTGCGACTTCCTGGACGCACAATACAATTTGTGTTCTGTACTGTTGGGTGGTCACTGAGGGCACAGGACATTGCTGAGCATCAAACTCATCTAGACACCGGTCTGACCTGCCCGACTATGCCGGAAAGTTGGTCTGCACCAGTCAAAACCTCCTCCGTAATGTGTGAAAGCACCCTGCGTTCCAAGTCTGTTCATCTTCACGGCCATGAAGAATCTACGAGGCGTCAGTGCTTGTACCTGAGACTGTCAAGGGCGCCGTCCACGACCGCCACGACACGGCGGGCCTCGACGCTGTTCATGTTGTACGCTTTGAAATATCAGTGGCCAAATGAGTTGCCGACCGTCCTGACGATTGTGCGGCAGTCACGCCATGCAACGTGCGCTGCACTTCTGCAGTGCCCAGGAAGGCAGTCTTGATACGGTTGCGTAAATACCGTACTGATGACAGCGATTAGTCATGTATGAAGCATGGTCAATTGGCATTGAAGCATTGAGGTTGAAATGGATGTGTGGATGAGTGCTTACAAGACATGACGGCCTGAGCCAGACTGTGTTGAAGCGCCTGAGTAGCAGCAGCTTTGCTTTTTTGTATGCCCTGGATCAGCACTTCCAAGACACAATGAAAGGGATAGGCCTACATAGCAGAGCACAATTGTTTTTGTTCGCTAAAGATCATTAACGGCTTTCTCACTGCTAAATGCTTTTGTGCCTCATGGGGCCCATGGGCTGCATGTGCACTTGTACGTCATATCATGTGATCATACTTGTGCCTGCCACCGTTTCTCTGTCGCTGATGCGGCCGTGAACAGAGTGCTCGTCTCTGCGCATCTTTCGAATCGCAATGATGTGCAGTCAACAGATATTGGCGCAACATTGCAGACCCCAACGCGCGCCTTCAGTAGTTTTGGTCAGAGCAGTCGCCCACGGACTTGACAAGCACACAGCTGCGATCAAGACCTCAAGACGGCGCCAGTGTGACATCATCAGGTCAGTGCGCATAGGCGGCCTGGAGCTGTCCGTGCTGACAAGCCTAGTGACGTTGTGACCGTGCAAACCCCGGATCATGATCCGCCAAAAATCAGCCCGATCACACTTTGCATAGGTGGAACCCCCGTGAAGACGGGCCATTTTCGGAAGATGCTGGTTACTCAAAGATGCGAAAACTTGGTCATGACCACTTCTCCGAGGTACTCAAGCTCAACCTCAAGGGTTCTCCAGGTGCCAATTTTCCGTTTCATGCCCATGGAGATGCTTCACTGGAAATGCAGATGATTGGATCATCACGCTACTTCTTCCCCAATCAGGATCCGGTAAGCCTGTATGCTGTTAACCCCATGTCCAGGCCTCATACTTTTGTCCATCACTTTCTGAGCCACTTTCCAGCCCAAAATGCATGCATGCAAAGCAATCAAGATGGGTAGCAATGGTCATATGCAGTCTAGCAAACATAGGTGAGGTACTGCCAACTGACTATTTTCGCTTGTATGTGCTCAGGTGGAAATTCATGCAGGGGACATAGTTGATTGTCCCAAGGGCAAGGATGGCGCCCACAGTGTGGAGTCTTTGACAGAGGAGCAGGGGGTTCTTGTTGCAAACAAGTATGTGGTCACTTGTGACATACAGTTTTGTGACATGTATCTGCTCTGCTGCATGACTCCCAAGTCTGCTGTTGACACAACACATGCATAGTAGAATGGCATACATACTGTTGCTCATCACCATCATCATCACCATGCTATGTAGGTCATGATAGCAGCTGATAAAAATATCGATTTTTCACTTGCATGGTTGAGTGTGCTGTCTGCCAGACGTTGTGCCTGTGAGCATTTAAACAAAACCATTCAGACATGCATGCTGATGAGTGTTGGTGCAGAGTGCTAATGTTCACCTTCTTGCCATGGCCAACCACCTGTCTGCTGCAGGGAAGTTATCTTTGATGACATGGTGATTGCCATTTTTGACACAGAAGGGATGGAGAAGACCAACTATGCTGAAACCATCAATGGCGCCATTCTGGAAGAGCGCATCAGGGCAGCGTGTGCTAGATCATTCTGTTGAAGCAATGAATGCCAATCATGTACATCAAGGCTGTTACTTCATTCTCAGCTGCTGTATATTTAGTGAAAGTTGCGGATTGTTGCCAGAAACATTGCATGTGATGTTCTTTGCTGCAATGACAAGCCTGTACCACTTGCATGCACCACTTGCCTGTACAAACTGTATACCTCAGCTGATCAACACCAGTACCATGCACATATGATCAGGATAAATGCGCATTGGTGGGAACAGGCAAACTACGTTTTCTGCTGTGTTGCTTGTTATTGTTTGCTAATTAGACATGCCATTTTGATAGGTTGCTAAGGCTGTATGGTCACTTGTATCATTGCTGCATTTTGCAGGATCTTGCAACATTTTGATCTGAACACTGTAGCCGAAGCAACTCTTGAGTATCTGAGATCCAATCTATCAAGGAAGCAGGTCTTGAATGTAATTTAGCTGCAGCGGAATTCCTTCAGCAGTTGCTGTTGAATGTTGAAGTGCTGTTGCTTCTGAAGATCCTTGTAGTGAAGTTCATTCAGCACTGAGCTTATCTGACCGCAACAAGTGTACTACTGTAACAGTGCATGCAGACATTGTAGATATCAGCCACGCAATCAGCATGTTAATTTGCATTGAAACCTCAGCTCATTATCACAATCGACCACAATCCATCATCTGAATGACAGACAGGTGTGTTCAACTTCAGAAAGCCTGCTTGGTATATGTTAACATCAATCAAAAATCATTTCTAAGTCTACATCTGGAGCAAGCAAGTCAGGTCCATAGCGTGTCAGGTCAAGGCCATCCAGAATAAGGTGCTCAAACGTCTCTTCCAGTTCAGTCTCTCCAATCAACACTGCTCCCTGCATTCCCATCAGATAATTCTGACAACTGACCTGTGAGGTAGCTTTGACTGCCAATTATGTGTTAACAGACCAGAATGCTCTGCACAGATAACATCAGAGCTGTGACTCTGTACTGGCCGCCAGCACAAAGCTTTTTGCATGCATCTGCTAATACCCACTTTACAAGTACTTGTAAGAATGTTGCCACAGCATGCTGCTGCACCTCACTAGTCCTTCCCACGCTGATGCATACCTGCACAGATGAAGTAAACCAAGAGCACTGCTGACACAGCAGCAGCAAAAGGCAGCAAAGGAATTTCGAAAGCCAGAAAGAGTGATAAATTGTCACCTGCATGCGGCCTCTCAGGAGCAGTACCCTCACAAAGGTAGGGTTCAGGCCCTGCAGCACATTGAACATCACCAATGAGCAGCCTGGCACCAGCTGATGACTTGGTTGTCCCAGCAGCAAGCAACCATTCAGCACTGCCACACAGCAACATAGCTAGTCAGGGTTCTTTATTTGAACTGACACTACTACTTGCAGCAGTCATGTCTCTGCTACACAGTGCATGTGCGCCATTGCAGTGGTGTGCTGCCAGCTTTTGGCAGGAAAGGCATTAGAGCAGCCAGACCTTCACTCCACACACATGCTGAACTGAACTGGACAGTAGCACATGCATGCAATGACTACAAGCCTGTGTGGCAACTGCATGCACTGACTACCAGACAGACCTGTGTGGTTCTGGAGTATGTGACCATATCCTCTTCAGGTTCCTGGTGCAGTCCCTGACCATTGTACAGGCCCAGCAGAACAACCTTCTGGCCACAGAAGCGCGTGATGTGGGTGAACAGCTCAAAATTGAAGCCGAAAGCCATATCATCGGTCACACCGGCCATGGCATGAGCTGCAAACATGCCCTGAATGCGCGCCTGCAACATAATAATGATTAAAATAATTTTGCTTTCCAGCTCATGACGAGCTAGATACGTGCGGGACAAGTCTTGTCTTTCCAAAGCAGTGTGTCTTGCGCATCTCTGCAACATGCATCGTGAATGATGCTGTCACTGCAGCGCCACTCTGACACGGTCAGGGTTCGTGCTGGGTGCATAAGAGCGGCGTTCAGCTAAAGGCGCAAGACCATATGTGATGTAAGTCTTGTGTCCTGTCATTCATTATGACCAATTAGCATTCTAGCCTGCCAATGTTGATAGCAGGCGAGGTATGCAGGTATGTTTGCATGCCCCTCTCAGCAGATGAGCTCTGCAGACTTTACTCAGCAACATACATAAACTGATTGCGTACTAGTCTGTACATCACATGCAGTAGTTGACAGTGCACTTGCCAATTTTGTTCAGTCAACGCAAGTGCAACTCACTGTGTCAGCAACATGTCTGCAGCTGCAGTGCTCTGCAAAAGTTCTCTTGTTGTTAGCTAGAAGAAAAGCTGATGTCTCCATGCATCACAGTAGCCGAGCATACTATGCTGCATCAGCAATCGTTTGACGTGGCCAATCACACAGCATTCGAGACTAAAGTATCAACACAAGTATTGGCACCTGACCCTCGATGCGCAGTGTTTTGGTTTACTGTTGGCAATGGAACTTTTTTGTGCGTCGCAATTCTGTATTGATGTAATGTGGTGTCTAGCATGATGAGAAGCATGGGGAGTGGACTCAGGGCTACCAACAGAAGAAGAAGGCAGCTTGCCTGAGTCCACAGGCGCATCTGAAACCAGTGAGGGGACTGGTCTGTCCACGCTATTGTGCATGCATCCCCCGCAGCATATATGCCAGCCACAGAGCTCTGCATCAACCTGCACTGGTGTCATCACCTCCAAACATTCGGTACACAGATTGCACAGACGTTTACAATGTGTGTGCAACAGTCACATGCATAGGCATGGCATGCATATACTGTGTGCATTCCCAGAATCATCTGACAAGCTCTTGACCACTCTGGCAGGCCTCACAATGCAGAAACTCACACACTTCAAAACTCTGAAAACACTTACAATGGAAAATGATGGACACAGCAAGGCAAATAGTTCACGTCACTAGATTGCGGTTTATTTGTAGAAGCTACAAATGCATACTCAGCTATTGACAGCAAAGCTTCTATCCCTTTTGTTTGTCAAAAGTGACGGACACGCATACCTGTCCACAATGATGCCTCCATCACTTTCATCTCTACATACTTCCTCCGGCAGCCAGCCAGTGTTGGGCTGCACCCCTATGGCACTGATCACCAGATCAGCACCGTAACTCTTCCCATTACTGAGGTACACTGTAACAGGCCACGCAGCATCTTGGTCTCCTGTACTGTTGATTGTCTGCTGCTTTGCATCTGAGCTAGGCTGCGATGTGCTTTGACGCTGTGAGGCTTCTGCATGGGGTTGTGTGGGGTGCTGTGTGGGGTGCTGTGTGGGGTGCTGTGTGGGGTGCTGTGTGGGGTGCTGTGTGGAGTTGTCATCTGATGTGTGAGACTGAATGGATGTGACGTCGACGCCATACTCAAGAGTGATGTGGCTTGCAATGGAGCTTTGGGGTAAGGCCGTTGCCCATTCGGGCCCTACTGCATGCCCAAAGTGCATTGACCCCTGCAGCAGCTTGGGGGAGTCAGTAACACAAGAGCTTACTAATGCCTTGTAGGAGTTGAAGGGTTGGAGGTATCGCTGGAGCACACACACATGCACATGATGCAGCTACAAAATATTGCAGATCTGGGAGTCAGCAGCATGTCAGATACCAAGCTTTCTTGCCATTGCAAATACATGCCTTGTTGGTGTCCTACAGCTCACATTCTGCAAAGCAACACACCTTGATCTGCAGTCATCTTATGTCATGCATATGCGATCATAGTGGAATGCAAATGTCAGAAATGAGCACACCTGCTGAGTTTTGATGGTGGCCTCTGCTGGCGGTTTGTTGTCACTGCCTTGTGAAATTTGCTGAGGTTGCTCAGGTTCTGGGCACCGCTTTTGTTTTCCTCTTCGCTGATGCTTAGACCTCTGTGGCTGGGCTTCACCTCTTGCAGCTGTATCTCCTGACCTGTGGTCTGCCTCTGCAGCTGCATCTCCTGACCAGTGGTCTGCCTCTGCAGCACCTGTAGTGCTTGTTGCCTGCCTAGCTGACGCCTGAGGAAGTGAGCTTGCAGCTGTTGAGGCTTGAGCAGAGCTGTGGGCGGGGAACTCAGCAGCAGAAGGGGTTTGACCTGCTGAGATCGAAGCAGCTGAGTCCAGAGGGGATGGGTTTTGAGTGTGTGAGTCCTGGTGAGTCATACCAGAGTGCAGATGCTTTCCCTGTTCTCTTTGACCAGGTGGATGCTGCTGCTGTGACTCAGCTGTTGGCTGAGGTGCTGAGCTGCAGGCTGCTGAGGCTTGAGGAGCTGAGGGCAGAGCTAGTGAGTCCTGAGATGCTGGGCTTGCAACAGGCAGCTGACCACAAAGGAACGCTGCAGCATCTAGATCAAAAAAGGCGTCACCAATGTGCTTGTGCTTGACTGCCCAGATCACCTGTACCAAAAGGTTGCTCAAGCAAACAATGTTTTCCCCTGGTACCAAATGCATACTGATGCATATCATACTGCCATTCTACCTTGCCATAGACATTGCATAGAAGCCTTCATGCACTCTACATGTAGCCTGCGTGAAAATAGGAATGCACACCATGCAGACTGCAGATGCAAACCAAGCCATTGCTGGTCCCACTCTCCATGCACAGCGTTGACTCAACAGGCTTAGTACGGTCAGCATTCAATGCTGAGTTTGCAAGGCTGACCTCCACTCCAGAAAGGGCATGTGCAACCTCCAGAGCAATGCCACCATTTCCCACTAAGACCACTCGACGCTTGCCTGGAAGTGTGTGAGCCAAGGCTTCAATGGTGCCTTGGTCACGAAGGACAATCACATGAGAGTTATGAGCCACAGCCTGAATACCACAACACCTTGATCCAGATTGCACAATCGACTCTGCAGATGCTTGAAGCACAGTACACAATGCAAGCGCAATCAGCTAGGGACAGTATGAGCACATCAAGCTGTGAGTACTATGCATCAATCAATGTTCGTGTCAGAAGAAGCTTTATGATGCTTAGAAGGGTGGATGTCAGGAGGAGGTGTAATGTCAGATGGCGCCATTATCTGGATTGAGCAATTGAAAGGTAGAATTGACAAGTGCCACAGACATGTGTCGCACATGCCAAACTTTGGTCCATAAGAAGCTTTGCAGCATTGCGCTCATCCTCATACAAGTGCACAATGAATGCATACATTCAAGCCCATACAGACAAGACACAAGTTCGCGCATGCACCTTTGGGTTTGCCCCTGTGCAGACGCAGAGCTTGTCATATAGCAACCGTTTCCCGTTGCTAAGAAAGACTTGGTTTTCACCAGCTGATAGACCTGCTGCTGTGCCTTGTTGCACTGTCAAGTTTGCATAAGGCAACGAAGTCAGATCTCTCTCTAAAACTGCAGTATGGACAAAAGCTCAAGGGATGATGACCAGCATTGTGCAAGTCTCGCAAGACACTGACAGACAGCTGTTGCCTCCTTCGCTTTACTTTCGAAGTTCTCCAGATTGTCGGTATATTTTACCACATTGCCCACGCCCTGCACAGGTGTGCAAGTGAAATGACTGCCGGCTGGCAGCAATCAGTAGCGAACGCCTCGCCACTCACCTTCAAGGTCTTGTGGCTAGACACGAGCACGACCTCGTCGTCGTAACAAAGTTTGCACAGCTCTTCGGCGCAACACACTCCAGCAATTCCGCCTCCCAAGACCACATACCGCATTGTCTGTGTATGCCTTTTCGGTGTTTGTGGCAGCGCTTTGATCAATCAATGTTGGCGCATTGCGCACTCCGAAACAGAACTTGTCTGGGTGCATCTGAGCGTTCTAGGATTGTTCGAGCACCATTGGTGCTATTCTTGCTTCAGGCCACTGGATGCATCCGATTCAATAGTGCACATTGCCATGCTGCAGTGTATGTAACAGCTACCACACTGATACTTTGACTGAACAGGACAAGCTTGCTGAAAATGCACTGAAGTCAAACTTTGTGCTTCTGGGTTTCAATGCAAGTGAAATTGGTGCCTCTCCCCAAACGTGCAGTCTGAGTGGCGTCCCATAAGTCGCTGCCTGCTTGCTCTCTAGCGTCAAGCTGACAAACCTGACCATGCCCTTCTCGAAAAGGTCTTGTGTATGTGCCCTCAGTGTCTTGACACAGCAAGCCACAGACACCACATCATTGTACAAACAGGAGCTGTACTGAATTGTTTGCAGGCTGTAAATAGTGTATTGCATAGCTTGGCACTGCCATGGAACAGTCTCGGAATAGAGCTTTACATCAGTTTCCGCAATATCAGCAAGGTTAACATAATATACATCATAAACAATCAGCAATAGCAGTTGTGCTGCTTCTGAATCAGTAGTAATGCAGTACTTCAGGTTTGGCACCAGTCAGATCCATAGCAGCTTTATTTGAGCTTGTACACCATGCCTCAGAGCTAGTTCCACAAAGCTGTGCATATGGGTCATCATGTACGGCAAAGGCACTACTACTGCCAGGCAGCCTGCCGAGTCAGGCCTGTAGCAGTTGAGAAGCTAGGCCGCTTTGGCTTTGGGTCAGAACCTGTCAGTGGCTTTGCTGGCTGAACCTGACGCCATCTCTGCGAGTCACTGGTAGGCGTACTCCTGCCTGAGCCAGTGTGTGGTGTAGTAACAAGAGGAGCCTGAGGGGTGACAAGAGGGCGCCCTCTGGGGCTGGTGGGTGCTCTGTCAGGGCTCAACGGGGTTTGCCCTGTTCTTCTGCTTGAGCCGCTGAACTCAGCCCTGAGATCAGCAGACTTGAGGCTGCTGTGGCGCTCCAAGTCACTGCGCGCATCCGCCACAGACAGCTGCAGCCTCTGTGTCAAAGCTGCAGAGCAGAAAGAGCACTTGTCAGTGACAGCATTGAACAGGCAAGCGACCCATGATGACCTTTCAGCTTTCTGGCTGATACAAATTGCTCATGCCAGCAGGTATTGAAAGCTGCAACATGCTTTGCTTCATACTTGCAACCTTACAGCAGAGGCACTTGCCTGGCCCACATTACTCACCAGCCAATAGTGAGCAGATGTGCCATGTGCAGTGCACACCAACACTGACAGACGCCATGCATTCCATTTGTTTTAACTTACAATCTGGGGTGTGGAGCCAGTCATGACTTATCAGACATCCTGGCTTGAAAGCACAGCTGTATGTAGTGTGCGACAAAACCAAGCTGCTGGGAGACACTGTGCAAACTTCGTGCAGACACTGTCCAGCAAGTGGATGCAGTGAGCTTCACCTTGCAGCTCCTTGCTGCGAAGCCTGGGGCCGACCTCACCCCCTGATGCCTCGCGACTCAGGGCAGCAGCCCTTGGGCTCAGGGCAGCAGCCCTTGGGCTCTGGCTCCCTGTCTGCCCAGAGGCACTGTTGGACCTGACAGCGCTCTTCAGGATTGCTGTCAGCTCTGCGATGTGGGCTTGGCTGGCAGACACCTCCTCCTCCAGCTGCTGCCTCTTGCGCTTCTGGGAGTCCAGCTTGGCCTGCATCTCCTTCGTCTGCATCTGACTGCTGTTATACAGCACCTGCACAGTACAAGATCTCATGTTGAATGTGACTGCTGTGGTACAGCACCTGCATAGTGCAAGATGTCATGTTGCAAGCTGCTGGATGCAACTTGTGGACGCCACAGACTGTCTGGTAGCAACCCAGAATGCTCATAAGGGTTTTTCGGCAATTTTGAACGTGTAGTAATAGGGCTACATGGGCATAGATGATATGTACAGATCCCAATTGGGCCAGACAGATCAATCTATTCTTGCGATTTGGACTCAGGAGATGTGCAACACCTGCCTTAGAGCCTACGCATTGGTCCAGTCACATGTGCTCTACTTTCTCTCATTGCATGACCTGATCTACACAGGAAATCACATGTGTTGGTGAACGGTCTATGTGGAGTATAAAGCCGCAAGTCTGAGGGGCTTTCACCTGCAGGCTTGCCTTCAGTTCTGCCACCTGTCTCAGGGCAGCAGCAGCTCGTGCCTCAGCTGAGTCAGCCCTCTCCTTGAGCAGCCTCAAAGCTACTGTAGCACCGGCTGATCCTGTACAGGCCAGCATCTTCTTCATTGCTGGTACACATGTACATACTTGCATATGACTAAAAGGTCTTCTCAGGCCAGAAACACCTGATACCGATCATCAGAAATTTCTGACTTCAGCTTTTTGAGGCCAAAGTCAATGTTTGCAAGATCATATTAAAATTACACCCCCAATTGCTCTTGATGCAAAGACACCTCCTTGACAAGGGGGTGTCTCTGATCTCTGAGTATCACTCACTTATAGACCAATCGTGCAGCCACACCATCTGAGCAGGCTGTGAATGATGCAAGGAGGATGCACAGCAGAAGTTTCTCACATGTACTGAGCCTGCAGAGTCAACTGCAGGCAATGCAGACATACTGAGCACTGGCTTCAGGAATGGCTACAGGGCTGAACGTGGGTACTGAATACGATTGCCATGGTGACAGCTGATTACGTGCTTCATGCATGTGCTGCATATGACTGTTTCAAACCGAAAAACTTCAGCAGTGCAGTGTACAGCCTCATGACAGAAGCAGCAACAGGCATCAAGATGCACCTTTGGCAGAAGAAGAGGGAGAGGCTGTGGTTGCAGGCCTGCCCCTTCCAGCAGGGGTCTTCAGTGGGGAGGCTGGCTTGTCCTTGCTTGATTCAGAACTCACCAAGCATCTCTCAGCTTGTTGACCTCCACCTGCATTGACCAATGTGATTCACGTTAGGCATCATCATGGAAGGCGTGACCACAACCAGCATCTTGATGATTGCAATGTGGTGAGATGAGTCTCCAGATGATGGACTGATACTCATCCCAGATCATGATCCTGTCTGCTGACAAAGGGGTGGTGCAACATACTGATTTTTCTGTAAGTGTGATGAAGGTGCATGCAACAAGACCTCTGTCTGCCTGTGTGCATGGTAGCCCCTACAATAGCAAGATAGCATGGTGGAGGGCCAAAATTGCACAATGACGCCATGATGCAGCAATTGCAAATGATGTTCAAAGCACTGCTGCTGATGTCATTGAATGGTTCCTGTCTTATGAGGAATGCTTTGTTCAAAATCCAAACACCTTTCTGCCCGTTGTACACGACATGTCTGGTATGTTACAGGCTTTTCATGGCAACAGGCAACCTTGACATAACTGCTTCATATGCACTGCCATGACCAACAGGATAGTATTTAGCGGCAGGAGAGCAACACCTGCAGCTGTCATAAACCTGCAACGAGTGCTACATTGCCGTTAGGACAGCAAAAGCATACCTCCAGAGAGCGACAGTGGCGTTGGAGGTCTTGCAGCTCGTCTTGGCTGTACTCCAGGTCAGCGTTCAACTTCTGCACCTGCCCACACCGCTGCTGAAGCTCACTCTGCAGCTGCTCCACCTGCTCAGAATCAGGAATCTGCCCTGAGATGCCCCTGCTCAAGCCCTGCAACAGACCAACCAAGCTTTTGTCTGTTGGCATGGCAACGCCAAGATCAACCACAAGACAAGACCAACTGATGGCTGCGTGCATGCAAGGCGGAGTTTCAACTGTACACGGCACATACAGTTGACGTCCGCCTGGCATGTCATGCGTAAGCCCTGACGTGCATTGTTCTCTAAGGTTCCACTTGCAGAATGTGTTGTTCAAGCTGCACAAACTTCAGGGCAAGGTTGTAGAGCAAAGTCATGGCCGTTTGCAACATCTGCCCTCAACTGACACAGCTGAGAGCTGCTTGCACTTTGGCTGTGAAAGGACATGCAGTCAGGTCTAAAGACAAGTGCCCTTGAACACATGTCTGCCTAAGGACCAATGAATCATTTCTAAAGCAGCAGTTGAATCTGCAAGTGAAGGCCTTTGAAACAATGCACACGCATGTTGCGTCACACCTGCGGTATGTCGGCACGCTGTATAATCAACCAATAGTGATAACAGCCCCTGAGGTCATGCAGCATGTTTGACATCCCACCTCAGCAGATGTATTCACGGCAGCTTGCAGCTGCAGGTGCAGCTCAGAGAGCTCCAGCTCCTTCTGCTGCAACTCAGCCCTCAGCGATACCAACTCAACCACATGAGCTGCAGGGCTGTTGCTGTCTGATGTGCTAGGGCTGGACTCATGAGCTGCAAGCTCAGACTCTAGCGTTGAGACCTGAGCCCTGAGCTGGCTGATCTCCTGAGTGGAAGATCTGAGATGAACCTCCATTGACGCACACTGCAGCAAATAGAACACAATCACATGTGGAATTTTGTGGCCTGTCTGGCTGAGATTTCTGTTGTTGCTCAGATGCATTCGTCACTAGTCAGCTGCAGCACTACACCATGGTCATGTACCACAGGCCTTGCAGTTGTTTCTTGCAGCTTGGCAGACGTGTAAGAAAGAATGAGATGCTTCTGGTTGCACTGTGTGAGCAAGATGGTACACAGATACAGCAAGTAGCTTATTGTATTACCTCTGACTGGGCATCAGCCAGCTGCCTCAGTGTGTCCCTCTGGACGTCCTCAATCCTATCTGCACCCCTTAACAGCTGCTGCATTGCTGAATCACACTCCCTCCCCTCCTCTTCCTTCCTCTGCAGCTGCTTCTGCAGTTGCTGCAGCTGGGCAGGAAGATCCTCATCGGACTGACCCGGTTCCCGCCGCAGGCTTGACATCAGCTGATGTGCTTCTGCAGGAAGCTGATCTGGATCATCCAGCAGATGATCCAGATCAGCAGCCACTGATGATGCCATTTCCTGCTCACTCACCACTTCGAGCTGAGCCTGGAGGGACAGCACCTCAGCATGCCGCTGCGACAGCTCAGCGTGCAAAGCGCTGATCTCCCGCTCAAACCTGACTCGCTGCTGTCCTGCAACCTTCAACTGAGACTCCCGCTGAGCTAGCTGCAAATCAGAAGTCACAGTCAGAACCCAGACTTCAACATCCAACATGATGTTGCCAGATGCTAGAGGGCATTGCAAGTCCCTGTTGTGCAAGCATGGCAGTCTTCAGAAGGCTGTCTCTTTCAAGAGCTGCAACTACAGCGCTGCAGCCCTGCAGTTGACAGATGCAGCGCTCATCACCTGTGCACAATACATGCAACAACAAAGATGACAAGTTTTCCGTCTATCACGTCTGGTGCATGCATCAAGGCCAGCAAAACGCCTGTATCAGGAGTTGATTTCAGAACAGCTCAAAAGCTTGCTTGCCATTTGGTGAACAGCCAAAATGGGTACGACTGGTGTGAGCAGAGACAGCACAGAAGAAAGAAATACTGACCTGAGCAACAGCTTCATTGGTTGCTTGCCCAGCTGCCCTGCTGTCATTGGCACGCTTGGTCAGGATGGTCTGCAGCTGCTGAGTCTGAATCTCATAGGCTGACACCTGCGCACATACACGTACATTCAGTCAAGCATGATGAGGTGTCATTTTGCATGCGACACTCACTTGCCACATACATTTGCAACTGCAAGGCCCCATGGTATGTATACCATCGCTGTTTGGCGTGTAAAACCACACAGTGAGTTTATGTGGCAAGCTACATTCAATAAAAGCGGTCGTGAATGCAACTACTTAAAGCAATGTAGCAGGCAGGTGAGCAGGAGTGAGCTTGGCCAATTGCCAACAGTGCAATCATTCAGAGACAAGAGTCAGCCCCACACACAGCACTTCATGGCATCAAGCATGCAATTGAGTGCCTTTGAAGTTGTGTTACAACAATGCAGCTGTGTACCTGGTCATCACGCTCTTGCAACTTGGACTGCAGCACTTGCAGGCTGTTCTGAAGGCGGGCGGCCTTCTGGTTGGCGGCCTGCAAACCGGCTCAAGATTTTGAGCAATGCAAGGGATGCATGGTAGAAAGACCAGGAAGGAAAAAGCTATGCCTTTTGGTGACTGTGACAAACGCCTTCTGCGGCAGCGACCCTGGGCCAGGATGGCACCAACCAACACAGCAGCCAAAGGAGAAGGGTAAAGAAGCGTGTTTTGCTAGATCCTCCCCGAAAAGCGGTCTACTCTTTTCTTCTTGTGTCACTGGGGCCAAAGCAGATTCACAAAGATCCAGAGCAGGCACAGTGGCACAAGAGTGCACTGACAGTAGTGAGCAGCCAAAACGACAAATGGCCTGTGCAGTTTGATCTCATATCAGGCCAACATCAAGCGCTGTCAGGTGTTTGAAGTGCAAACCAGCATAATTGTGGCAGAATGCAAGCCAGCGGTGGATATAGCAAGAGAAGTCCAGACCTTAGTGAGACCAGCACATTCACAGACAAGCACATCCAGAAGATCTACCAGCATGGCAGCAATGTATGGGGTGGGAAGGAGGGGGCGGGGGGGGGGTGGGCATGACTGACCTTGAGAAGCTCATCATGACTAGCAACCCTGTCCTCAAGGGCCTGCACCTTGCCAGTCTTGTCCTTCAGCACAGACGTCAGGCTCTTGGTCCTGACATTGGCAGCGTACAGGTCCTTCCTTGTGCTGGTGAGGTCTGCCTCCAAGAGGCCCATCTCTGAGAAGAGCTGGGACTCCTGCGCCTTGTTGGAGGTGGCTTTGAAGAGTGCTGACTTGGTCCGAGGCAGCCTCATGCTTGATGAGGAGCTCTGCAGGAGAAATTGCAGCTTTAAATGTTAATTGCAGCGAGCCAGCGCAGATTGAGTGCTTCCTGGTGTACTTCCACTCATGTGATTGATATCAGCACATTTATGGCCAAGATAGACTCCCTTGGTACATTATGTGCTTTAATGATCAGTGCCAGAAGCATAGTCAGGCAGTAGGAGGACTGTAAGGCAACCTGTGGTATGACACATGAGCACTGGCATAGAACCAATGTATTGCGTAGACAGTCAGCAGAAGCATGCTTACAGGTACACAAGGTCCTGAACTTTAGACGCCATCAGCAGTGTGGTGGCAGGGCCATATCTGTGTAGGTTAGCACTGTCAGCCCTCTTACATGCAGCAGTGCTCTTCAGCAAACAAGTGTTGCAGGAGGGTAGCTATCAGTCACCTCCAAATTGAGTGACTTCCTGAAGGCTTCAGCCATCTTCTTCAGCTCGCCCTCACTCATAGCCTCAGACTCCTGCCGTGACATTCCTGAGCCTAAAGAGGCTGTCTCAGCCAGAGGAGCAGGGCTGGCAGGCACAGCAGCTTCCTGAGCAGCTTCTCCACGCACCCTGGCTGCTACAGAAGCTTCCTCCGCAGCTTGCCTCTGCATGTTGGGCTCAGGCTGCAGTCTGGACTGAGCTGACTCACCACTGGCTGAGGCCTGAGCTGTGAGCACCTGCAGCTGCTGACGTGAGCTGCTCAGTTCATTCTGCAGGTTTGTCCTGTCAGCCTGAAGCTGACTCAGCTCAGCTTCCTTCTGACTCAGCTGTGCCTGCATGCTGCTCTGCGCTGGCCACTGCCGGGCTTGCTGACGCATAGACTCAAGCTCAGTCTGCAGTTGACTCACTTCACTGTCCCTCTGGCTCACCTCAGACTGAGCACCTGACAAGTCAGCACGCAGCTGAGTCACCTCGCGTCGGGTTTGAGACAGCTCAGATCTCAGCTGATTCAACTCTGCAGCCTGCTGAGCATGCCTGCTTTGTATGCTATGGCTGCTGCTTTGCACAGCTGTCAGCTCAGACCTAAGCCGGGACATGTCAGCTTGCAAGCCAGCCCTGTCAGACTCTGTCTGGACCAGTTGCCTGCTGAGGCTCTCCCTTTCACCCAACTCCTGCCTCATAGCCTGCAACTCAGCCTGCAGCCGAGTCACCTCAGCCTCCTTCTGAGCCAGCTGACGCTCCAGTCTTGCTTGCTCAGCAGCCCCATGTCTCAGAGAGTCTGCCTCGGATCTCAGCTGAGTCAGCTCAGTTTGAGCAATGCTGAGATCCACCTCGCAATGAGCCAGCTCTGTGACCTTGCGAGCTAGGGCCTGCCTGTCAGACTGTGCCACTTCAAACTTTTTCTGTTGTGCTGAGACCGCCAATCTGGCACCTGCCAGCTCAGCATCCAGCACAGCACAGCGTGCAGTACTTGAATCCAGCTGTTGCCTGAGCTGACTTGTCACCTCTATGGCGTGCTCCAGATCAGCCTGAGGCAACACAAACCAGCGTGAATCCTCTGCTATAATGCATTGCACACCAGCATGTAGGCGCATGTACTGGCCTGGTGCAATGCTTATCTTATGGAAGCATGTTTACTGCACAGAGAGAGTGAAGCATAGAAGCTATGTTTAGAACACATAGCATGCATGCATGCATACATGAGAAGCAGGTACAGAGCTCCATCAGCATGCGTCTGCATCTCAGTGAATTGTAACTGGCCAATGATGAACTACGCTGTCGCACAATTTATATCTACAGAAAGCAGCAATATGAGAACAAGCGCAAATATGCTTAAAATAGTTGGATTTCAGACCTGAAGCTGAGAGGAATCGCCTGCAGACTGTTCCAACAGTGCCTGATGCTCTTCAGTGCTGCGTCGCCAGTGCTTCGCTTTGTCCACAGCACTCTGTAGACCCTGTCTACCTTCTTGTGCCAGGGCCTTCAGGCTCCTGCATGCAAACATTGAAGGTCAAGCACGGTGTTAGGTTCTTTCACTTGATGCAGCAATGCCTTGATGCTGTCGCAGTCAGGCTTCAACTGCACATGTGATGAGACCTCAACTGCAAAGTGTCCGCCAAACCTGACAACCCTGGTTGGATGGTGTGCCTGCTGTATACCCTTCTGATGGCAGCAGGTGTCACAAGCATGATTGCGTCAACAGCGGTGAGCACTGGTGCGAGCAATGGCACAGGACGATGTTAGCATAGTGTCACTGCCACTTCAAATGTAATTGCAGCACACAAAGTCTTTTTGATAGGCTCAAGTCATACACTGAACTTGAAGAGGCTTACATGCACTCAGACTGATTGCTGTCCAGCTGCTGACTCAAGCGGTGTGATGTTGCCTGCTCAGCTCTCAGTTGCTGTTGGGTTGAGGTGAGCTGGTCTGTAAGAACAGATGTGCTGGCCACCAGTGCACGCATCTGAGCAAGTGTTTGTGCCAGCTGGGCAGAAGCTGCATCTAGCTGCTTGCTCTTGTCTGTCACCTATGAATGCAGCAACACTGTTATCAACTGATCACCCACGCTGCAAGAGACATGATCATGATGCTATACTAGCCTGACACAGACTGCAAAGCATCTGCGCAAAGCTCATCCACATTTGCTTGATGCAGCAACGCCCAGATGCTTGAGCGTGGTAAAGAAATCAGAGTGCCAGCTGGCATCATGCAAGTACCAAGCAATGCCATGAATGATCACAGATGGCACAGACAGCAGTTGAAGCCTCACCTGGTGTTGCACATCTCTCACTCCCTGAGCCAGCTGGTCGCGAGACTCAACATTCAGGCTGCTGTCTGCTTCAGCCAAGTTTTGAAACATTTGCGCTGCGACACTTGCTCTAGTCAAGGCAACGCCCCTTGTCCCATGGACATGTTCGCGTCCCATGGTGGAGCCAAACAGAGGATTGTCTAGCTGGGTGGTGTCAAAGTCGTTGTCAAAGCTGCTGAGGTCAAGCTCTAGCTTTCCGTTGCCTGACACAAAGCTATCCAGGTTAGCACTGTAAGCAGGCTGATCCAGCATCTGAAAAGAGACCGTCTGCTTGGCCTTGGGCTGCAGGTCAAAAGATGGCCTGGTCCCTACAGTGTCCAGGGAGTCCCTGTTTGCGCGGTCGCCAAAAGTGCTTGACCCTGACACATCAAAAGATTGCCTCCATGCCGCCGCTGGAGGTGGCGAAGCCTTGTCAGGCTCCTCAGTGATGGGCTCTACGTTGCCCTCCTCTGCTGGCGCCTCTCTGAGCTGCAACACTTCCACCAAGGCAGCAAGGTGCGAGCGAACCTCGACTGCCTGAAGGACAGCCTCACTATACAACGACTTGGTCGCCTGCAGCTGCTCGTCCTTACTGCCTGCTGCCACCTTTGCGAAGGGGCTGATGGTCGGCGGTGCGGTTGAGGATGTGGCACTCAACTGACCTTGCAGCCTGTCCATCATCTGCTGCAGCTCATGGCAAGCTGCATCAGACTCCCGTGCCATGTTGAGCAGGGCTGGCCGTACGCCAGATATGCCGTCGCCCATCTCGCTTGTGCCACCTTTACCATCACCACCAAGTGCGCTGCCTGGCGCACTATCACTAAAGCTGCTGAAGTGCTGCGGCTGGTCAGGCACGCACCCCAAAGCAAAGCTGCGCTCTTCGTCACCCTCGACTATCACCCCGTGCTTGGCCAGCTCGGCTCTGAGGAAGTCATTCTGCTGGCTAAGCTTGTCGCAGATCTCATGTGCGTCTATGAGCTGGTCATGGTGCCATGCCATGTCCAACTCCATGCTTGTCTGCTGACCTGGACTTGTACTGTTGATCCCTTGCAGTGTCTGCAGCAATGATCATAGTGTGAATGGTGACACAGTACCAGGGAAACACCGTAGAAGCATGTCATTCAGAGGCCTACATAGTCAACACACATCTGACATGCAGAGCCTGCACAGCTGGCTGGTATTTTGCGATATGTAGAGCCAATCTGCAAGCTTTACTGCTGCATGCACCACATGCATCAATACAAGGAAAGTGTATAATGCTCACCTGCAAGATAGGATGAGTGCCAAAGTCATCATTGTTTTGCACCTCTTCCCCATCAATTTCAGCAAGCTTTCGCTTCCAAGGCATGAGCAACTGCTTCATGTTGTTCTTCACATTGTGCATCTTCTCATACCCCCTTGAACCAGTACTGAAGCTCTTCATCAGAAGTCGCAAACGCAAAGGCTGTTCAGACGATGAGGATGGAGAGCCGCTGCCGGACGCCTGAGAACATTGCACAGACTCACATGAGCTCACAGGAATCAGCAGAAGCAGACTGCAGGGCCTTTCTGGCTGCAAATGCTCTCACTGGCTGCCATGCAAGATGATTGTTGATTTTGATAGCTGCAGAATGAAGCATGTGTGTTGTCAACGATGTGATCATGTGTCTTGAAGACAAGTGTGACCAAAATTACCCAGTGCCGCTATCAACAAGCACCAAGCTCAAGTGCATACTGGTGAAGATCATTTGTGAAGTGACATCTCCTCATGGTGGGGGCACATCTTCAAGCATGTGCTCAGTATTGACTTGCTTTACATACATGGAACTCACCAACAGAACAAGCCCCTAGGCGGCAAAAGCAGCTTACAAGCCTGGCAGCATAGTGCAATGTTACCTCAGACTTGAACTGCTCCACTATCTGCTGCAATGCCTCAGCCTCTTGTGTCTTGTCCTGCAACGATACAGCCAGCAATCGTACTTGGATCTGCAGCTCTGGCACCAGCTCTCGCACATCCAGCAGACCCTCATCCCCTTGTGTGCTGGTGTGGGTAGACACAATGCCATCGCCCTCAGGGATTGGTGCTAGCCTGTGCGCCGCTCGGTATGGCTGCAACATGTTGTTGTCGTCAACATCGCTGCCGCTAAGCTGGGGCAAACTCTGCCCATGGCCCGATCCAGAGTCAAGGAGTAGGCAGCTACCAAACGACTCCAGGGCGCAGCCGAGACTGTTCATCTCCTCAGGTTGGTATTGAGAGTCTGGTCTGGTGAAGGTGTCAGACATGCCAGCAAAGTTGTTTTGCATGGCTGCAATCTCAGCCTTGAGGGACCTGTTGAGCTGCTGAACATGCTCCAGCTCTGCTGTGCGGTCGCTGGAGGCTGCATGCAGGCGTTGCTGGAGATGCTGGACCTCTGCCTCTGATGCTTCGCACCGAGCCTGCAGGACCAGTGTATGCCTTCAGTCATGTTTCTTTGTCGTCAGGGCACTGCCACTACCTCATGTAATGATTGTAGCAACCACGCTTTGTTGAAAATAACTGTTGGCGGCTGTACATGTACACGTACAAGTACAGACCCTCCTGATTAGCCCTAGACACCAGAAGATCTAGCAAAGGTTATACTGTGATTGTCAGCCAGTTATAAACTTCTGGAGGTTCTATTTCCTGTGAAATCAAGCCAGAGCACTTGGTGTTGCAGTTGGTCTGACCCACAGAACAGCATTGAAGGGTTTTGGTTGTGTAACCTGACCTTGCTTGACACTATCAGCAAGACAACTTTGTGCGTACAAGGCTTAGTTTTGTGAATGGCTGGTCGCTGCTGTCTAGCTCAAGCAAGACCACAGTTAGACAGCAGCTACCAGCCATTGCAAGACAAGGCATTGTAATCACAGAGCATACTTCCCTTCAGTTTGTGCTGATCACAGTTCTTTTAAATGTTACAGATTTACACCCTGGGATGTTGAACCAGATGTGACTCATCAGAGCCCCTGGCTTGCAGGCAGAGGTGATGCATTGTGCAACAAATCCAAGCTTGTGAGAAAACTGCCCAAACAGAAGCCAAATGATAATCTACACACCTGTAGGTGGATGAGGTCATCATGACTACCAAAGCTGGGGACGCCCTGCTCAGAGTGGCGATGCCCTGTAGTGCTCCTGCGGCCCGTCTGTGAGTGTGTCCTCATGAAGGAGATGTCTCCTGAAGGATGACAGGCGCTGCAGCACCTTGATCTCCTGCCCAGATGCTGCTGCTGTGCGCTGGTGCTTGGCTGCCACTGCCTGTGTGGCTGCCAGCTCAGCTTGCAGCTCATTCACCTCCGCCTCCAGCATGTTGATGGTGTCATTGGCCTGTGCAACAGACATGAGAACAGTTGTGCATGAGCCAGGATGGGCCAAGACTATGTTCTACTGTCTATTTATGCTGACTGTGTTGAGCCTCAGCAATTGAAACCAGGAGATGTGAGGCAAACGTGAGCAGCCTTTGCAGTACATCCAGTCCAAGGCTTTTGTAGATGCAACAAATAAGCTGGACGACCTGGTGTTTGAAGGTAGGCACTAATGCAGAGAGGTTGCAATGAACAGGGTGAGCATTGTTCAGAAGTGAGAAGCAAGTCAGCAAAAGGTCACATATGCGGCAAATACAGGAGGCAGCACGGCTCTGAGTCATGGTTCTGTTATACCAGGCTTGCTGTGCCATTGCAACAGATATGTGGAGTCAGATTGCAAGACCAGGGCAGAAGCTTCAAAAACGACCATACTGAGTCAGTCAAGGTGTGGTACCTGCATCCCACTCATTGACAGCCTGGGGTTCAGGGGAGAGCCCCCAGAGCCTCGACGGCTAGACCCTGGTCCCTGCCTGGCACTGAAAGATGGGCGTGGGGACAGCAATCGGGGGTTGGAACTCCCGTGGTCACTCCCCAGGTCGGCCCCATCAAACCCCCAGCTACCCCCTCGACTCAGCATGGCCTCTTGCTGCTGCTGGGCGGCCAGGGTTTGGGCAGACCTAAGCTGGGACCGCAGCTCTTGGAGTTCTGCCTCAACAGCAGGTGAGTTTGTGCGGTTGTGCAGCTGAGTCTGAAGCTTTGCCAGGTCAGCATGGGCAGTGTCTGCCTGCTGCTGGGCTCTGGCAGTTGCAGCAGCAGCTGCTGTCAGGTTGGCCCTCAAGTCATGCACCTACAACCAAGGACAGCTGTGTTCAGTGAGAGCAAGCGCGGTGAAAAAAGACTCAGCGATTGCCGCAGTGAGTGCCAGGGCATGCGCTTGGACAGTTACCAGAAGTTGGGTCTTGGTTGGTACCATGTTTGCATCAGGCTTGCGGCGAGTAGTAAGACCTGTTTATAGAACAAATAAGGAGGATGTGTGGCCGACACTTCACTGCCTTCAAGCCAGTTCCTCTGCAAGAGCTGCTTCATGATCTGTGCAGCTCAAAAAACTATACGGCAGCTTGTCCCACAGCCACAGGTGCATTGCCACAAGTCTGATGACACCTTGACACTGGCATCTCCTCATTCAGAAATTGCCCGACTCCATCAGTAAGTTGACCCATACCTGTTTCTCCAGGGCTTGAATGACATCAGCAGCCTTGTTGCTCCCTCCCTGGTTCTCTTTAAGTCTCAGCACCTCTGCCTGCTGGGCCTCCAGCTTTTGCTGCAGGTGTGAGACTGCATTCTCAGACTCAGCAAGCTCAGCCCTCACGCGATTGAGCTCAGCCTGGGCTGAGTTTGCCTGCAGGCTCTGCACTTGGGTTTGGAGTCTGTTGATGTGATCATCTGCCCCCTGCATGCATTAGGCTTGCAATAAGGCAAAAAGCACGCTGCACAGCAGATTTTATTATGGTGACACAACAGTAGCATTCAGTGATCCTAGGTCCACAGCGTCTTCTGCACACAAACACAAATCATACCCACAACCACAATCGTGATTATTGCCATACTCTTGACCATACTCATGACTGCTGCCGTCACTCCTCTGCGCTACTTACCGCGAATGCTGCACATCAGGAAATGGCAAGCAGACACAGGAAGTGGTATGGTATGGGAATGCCCACTGGGTATTGCTGCATTGGTCTCACAGGTCATGATTTGTGATCACCGACCTGCATGGCTGCCTTGTGTTCCTCTTCTGCCTCAGCAAGTGATGACTCAAACTGGCTCACACGGTTCTGTGCCGCTGTCAGCTCTCGACTCGTGAGCGCAAGCTTTGAGTGTGCCTCAGCATTGGCAGCGGCCTGTGCCTCTGCTTGCTGCAGCGTCTCTTGCAGGTTGACTACCTTAGCTGCTGACACAGCTTCTTGAGAAGCTGCAGCAGCAGCTGCTGCCTCCTTGACCTTAGCCTGAAGCTCGCTGCGCAGCTGAGCAATCTCAGCAGTCAGCGCTCTCAGGCTGGAGTCTGACTTGGATGTGGCTTTGAGCTCAGAAAGGCGCAACTGCTCTTGCAGCTTGGAAATGTCTTGAGCTGAGTTATGCTGGGAATCTGACATGGACGCCTTGGCTTGACTGATCTTGATCTCCAGATCCAGAACTTGCGTCTGGAGCGTCTCAATGGTGTCATGAGCTCCCTGCATGACAGATTCATGTCGCTGATTGACAGCCAACCAGGCACATTTGAAGCACTCACCACAGTGCAACCAGCTTGCTTGCTTGCTCCAAGGATTGTTGACACAAACGCATGTAAAGCGGATGAATAGGATGGGCTCTGCATGAAGCGTAGTAAAAGCATGTGGGTCACAACACCACGTGCTACGTGCCTGTGGCCAAACCGATTGTGTGCGGTCTGTGAGCCAGCTGTCTTGCAGCTTCTCCACTGAACATCGTGCAAAATCCATTTAGGATCGCTGTCAAGAGCAGCTGCTGGTCCCTATTTTGCAAACTTAGTTTTCCTTTAATGTTAAGCAGGTCACAATGTGCATGGACCGTGTTGTATGGGTTCTGATTTTAAAATATATTTGGGCATTCTCTGGTATCCTTAGGCATTCTTTAGTATCCTTAGGCGTTCTCTAGTATCCTTCCATACTATAGAAATTATATATGTGTGTGTAAATACACAATATGTTTCGAGGGCTAGTTACCTGCAAAGCCACTGAGTGGCGCTCTTCTGCTTCAGCAGCCTCAGTCTGCAATCTGACCACCTCGGCAGTCAAGCTGTCAGCCTTGGCACTCCACCAGCTCTGCCGTACATCTGCTTCATCGGGCCTTACCTGGGAACATGCAGGCTGCTGTTACTATTACAGTCACATTCACCAATCTACTGGTCGCAGGCAAAATCTAGATCGCTGGTCAGAGGCACTGTGAGCAGCAAATGGTGTTTTGTTTGTTGAGTGCTCATATAGATGTCTCTTTGGGACACAACACATCACTCTGTCGCAAAATTGCCCGCTTTATGACGTAAACCTGTACTCAGAAACGCATAGGGACTAATATCACGCATTTCTACTTTTTCAACATCTCTGGGGTTGCCTGAGGGCTATTGGCAAGCAGGGAAGGTGAGCAGTCAAAGCATGCAGTAATGACACGGACGCACAGTGAAACAAAACGTACACCTTGAATATTACCTCTCCATCATCTGAGCTGGCTTCTGATGAGCTGCTGTCCAATCTGGACTCTAAACGGTGGATCTGAGCCTTGAGCTGGCTGATCTTCAGAGTTGTCTGACCAAAGCTCAGCATCTCAGGCTCTGCTGAGTCAGCCTCAGATGAGGACTCATCCCCATTGCCTGATTTGGCACTGCGCTCGGACGCAAACCTGAACCCATTAGTAACGACATCCGGCACAGCTGAGGCTGCCTCCTGCTCAATCTCACTCGCAGACTCAGACTTGAGCTCGGAGTCGATGTACCTCTGAAGCTCAGCAATGGATGAGTCTTTTGCAGCCAGGGCCTCATGCAGCTCCTTCAGGACCACATTATTAGTAATGCCATCTTTCATGATGCCAGCTATGTACTTCTCCAAGCTGCTGATCTTCTGATCCCTCTCAGCCATGTCAGTGCGCATGTCTGCGAATTGCTGCTCAGGATCAGGATCGTTGTCCCTGCAGCATAAGGATGACAACATTATGACACACAGGTTACTCAGCACTCAGCTCAGTCGGTAGTGGAGACATTTTGTCGCCGTCAATGCTAACTTTGGAGCTGCTGCACAGCTCATATCTGTGCACAAGATGTCAACAAGCAGATGGTGACTTACACGCATTGATGAGCATTCTGCAAATGGCTGCAGCAGAAAAGCGTGGATTTACAACCAACCAAGACCCATTGTGAAGATGACATGCTGGAATGTTTGAACTTTTACAAGGAGGCACTGATAAGCTAAAGCTTGATGCGCTTTGGTTCTCTTGAGAGCCCTACACAGCCATGCTTGCAGCAAGCTGGGCATGCTTTCAGGTCAAATGCTGATCTGATAACGAATGCTGGCAATACAAGTCACGCAGGCAGAGGCAGACAGAAGGTGGACAATGCTCAAGTTTCTTCTCATATGCAAGCCAATGTCCTTTTCTGTTCCGACAAATCAGCGCTTGCAACACCTCACATACCTCTGCAACATGGCACACTCTGACACTAGCCCCCAGACTTTTATTACTTTAGATTCACACTGTGAGACAGACGTTTCTAAACCACAAAAGCGATGTTTCTGCATCTCAATAGCATCTGCAACAAGCAGCTTCAGGCTTACCTGAGAGCAGAGACAGATGATGACAGGCGGTACACCTCCACCTGCAGCTTCTCCAGCGACTCCTCCTTAGTCAATGCTGTGGAGGTGAGCTCACTGGCTTCCTGCCTCTGCTTCTCCAGCTGCACACATAGCATCGCGCATGTTGTATGAAACATACTCTATGGTGCAAGAAACTTATGCATTGACATGACTTGCTGTGGAGCCTTGCGCAGCTGCTGCCATTGCTGTGCAGGCCTCAGAGCTGTTTCTTGTAGTGAGGGAAAAGTGGTTGGTCTGTTGGTGACAGTGAGACAGAATTGACAGAAATGGTGTTTGCTGACAGCACTCTGTAACTTCAATGCATACTGCTGATGTATGGCAAGCACATTTTCCAAGACAGGGCTGCGAGCTTGACATACAAATAGCAAGTGTTGTGGGTCAGCTGTTTGATGGAAACGCACAGCACAGGTCGGAATTCAGGAACAAAACGTTAGGCAATTTGGAACAGCAGATCACCTCCTGAGTTAGCTCACGGTTTCTGAGCAGCAGCTCAGCCTCACGAGCTGAAGTGTCCAGGATGACCTGCTCTGTACGCTTCTTCTGATCCTCTGTCTGCTGCCGCCATTCTGCATCACACTAAACATGATCAGCTTCATGCAGTGTACACCCTGCATGGAGCTGATCATCACCCTGCATGTCACCACATGCAGTGTACACCCTGCATGTGGTGAAACCCTGAGAACGTTCTCCAGCTGCCTTGCATCACTCCAGTGAAAAATACTATCACCAGCTTGTACCTGTCATACATCACATTCACCTGCGCTTTCAAGCCAGCATGTTTGATGACAAGTGGCTCCACACTCCAGACTGCCAAGTACTGAATGAAGCGTACACAACCCACAGACTATTGTCCCAGGACTGCTCAGTCAAAGACAGCGGCATGCATGTGTCACACCATGGATTGTGTGCCTGGTTGCCCTTTGCATGTGTCCAGTCTAACAACAAACATCTAGATGGGCTCGTGGTCAGGCATCACTGTGTAGTACAATGTATGTGTGCACAGCAGGGCCTGTGTGTTGTGCATAGGGCAAGCGCCTGCGTCATGCAGCAAAGACACAGACTAGGGTTTGGTTTGAACCCTCCCTGCCGAACAGCATGTGGCCAGTCACACATGGTGATGATAGCAGCCATGCATGGTCTGGCTGCACCAGGGTCAGAAAAGAAAAGAAAAGACTATGCTTTTTGGCGTCAATTTAATGAGAAGCCAAGTAAAATACTGAGCTGCCCAGGTGCACCCGGATCACTACAGAGAGCTGTAGCAGTTTGCATTGCTGGTTGATTTGCTGGTGGTGGAGGTGAGGTTCTGCTGGTTGATTTGCTGGTGGTGGAGGTGAGGTTCATTGGGGGAGCATTGTTGCAGGTGCAAGCCTGAAGGTGCATCAGATGTGAGAACGGGAGATCGCCCTGTGCTGAAGGGACAAGACATGTAGCTAAATTGGCATTGGGTTCAGCTAACTACAAGACCACAGTAATTACTTATGTGTTTTGCCTAAAAATGACATTTGATGCCACAGATTTAACTGCAAATGCATCTTCCAAGGCGCACAAATACAGCAACACCAGTGTTCACTCGCTGTGCAGCAGCAAGGCAACAGTTTGCAACCCAGACAGAAAGCACTGCAATGCAGCCCTGCCAGGACAACGCCAACTGACCTTCCAGTTCCTGGTCCTTGACTGCTAGATCATCACCAAGTCTCTTGCAGCAAGACTGGTAGCCTGCCAGCTCCATCTTGAGCTGATGCACATCTGACTCATTACCAGGTGCTGCTGCTGCCTGAAAACATCATCGCATGACACCCGTGAAACACAACCAGGCTTGACAGGTGACAATGCATTCATCTCTTCATTCAAAAGGTGTCCTCCTGTGGGATCAGGTATATGCAGTTCTTTGTAATGGCAGATGTTGCTCATGCAGTGTGTTAAGTATTAGCAAGAAAAGTGGTGACAAGTAGCAACACAGAGAGTCATCACAAGGTCCAAGGGTGTGCATGGTGACCAATTGTATGACAGCAGCGTAGGTTGTCTGCAGCCGTACTCAATGCTCTGAGGCTGCTCTGTGATGCAGAGCCATGTGCAGGCTTAAGTAACCAGTTTACAAATTGAGTCTAGCCTCATGAAGCTCTTACCACGACCTATACTTTTCATGAACATGCAAGACTGCACTGTTGCAACGTCTGCCCTCTACAAGGACAACCACTTGACCCTTTGCAAAGTCCCAACTGTATGCCTGTCAACAGTTAGCTTTACCTGCGCCTGAGGCAAGGTGATTGGAATCTTGAGGAACTCCACGTGCGCATCATAGCCCCCGTGAGCAGCCTGCATGAAACATAACTGTGACAAAGAGCATGCTTCATGAGAAGGTCATGGAAAGCATGTAGGCTTGTCACGGAAAGCATGTAGGCTTGTCACGGAAAGCATGCAGGCTTGTCAAGCAGACCCCAAAGCTGTGTGCTTATGAGACAAGATACATTTGGGGGCTACCACATACCATTGGATCACCATCAATTCACGCACAACGCAACAGAGGGAGCTTTCCAGCAAGGTCTGTGAGATGCATACAGCCAACAGCACTGTCCAGCAGCAGAGTCCATTTGAGCCAGCAAGACCATACCTCTAAATGCTTATATTCCAGCGCCTTGCCAAGGGCCTTGATGCGGAACTCTGTGCTCTGACGCTCAGCCTACATACTTTCACAATATTAATTCCCAAAGCATATAGTGGTGATGGCGCACTGCGTGCCTAAGAAGCTGATATGCACGCAATCATCCTGTTAGCAGCAGCAGTGACTGATAATCTCTGTCCTAACTTATTGTATCTGATTGGATAGAAACACAGCACACCTGAAGGGCTTCGTACGCCTTTTCAGCAAGCACTGTTTCCATCTTTATATGCTCAGCAGTCCTTTTGGCTTCGCCATGTGCCTGCTGACGTTCACAGTGAAGGGTGTCTTGGCATCTGCAAGGCTACTGTCATCAGACGTGTTGGGGAGAGTCTGCGTACTCGAGCAAAGCTATGCTGCTTATTACCTCGCTACAGGCCAAGTACCGCAAGCCACACTGCGTGCAAGGTCGCCTTCTGCAACCCCGAGTGTGTTATGCAAACGGCGCGCGCAAACGACCTTGCAGCTGCACTGTGCTGCATCGCGCTTTGGCGAATGCGTCTCGGCCTGCGCCGGCTAGAGGCCTGCCTGCGGGTGCAAGCAACAGTGCTAGTGTTCGCGCGGTTTAGATTCAGCAAGTATAGTTTCAATCATGCTTTCCCTCGAATGCGTTGACCTAAAAGTGGAAAAGAGCTCAGGCCAAAGTCTGTAATCAAGTTGCCTGAGGAAGCAACCATGCTTGATTTGCTCTGCACGATATGCACCATATGCATAGTTGCAACCGACCAAGACAAATTCGGGCCCATATACAAGTTGTAAAATGCCACAAGCATGTCACTGGCATATATGCATAGCATGTCACTATGCATAGCATGACACGCTAAAGACTACTGATACCCTACAAGCGCCAGACCACAAGGGACAGCAAGTTGCATTCAACACAATGTAATTCAGATGTATCCACTTGACCCAAAACCACTTCCGATTCGGAAGGCAGAAGCACCGTGACATTCAGCAGTATTCCAGGAGATAGCCGTGTTAGACCAACACAATTGATTGTTGTTCACAGGTCACAGCAGGGACTTGACCAGCATCCAGGAATCTGGATTCACAACTGGCCTGCTGGCATACATGTCAGGCAGACGGTACTCATTGCAAGCCAGCAGTGTTGATATCTTTTGTCTTACGCCGTAAGACATAGTGTGACTATGTCAGGATGCTTAGTCACCACCAGCCTCCTCCCACCTGCTGCCTTCTGCACCAGGCTGGCAACCACCAGAAGTTCATGGCCAAAGCATACTCCTTCAGAAACCTCTGACCTGCATGCTGAGAATCAAATGCAGGTCTTGTGCAGGGTACATGTACAGACAAGTTGGTTCAAATGCACAACAAGACAGAAAAGTAAAAGTGCAATACAATTTTTGCAAAATAAAGATATGTTGTATGCTGACAAAATCACAGTCAAACTCTTGGCTTGCCAATGTGACAGCACAAGCCCCTGGTGTACCTGTCGGGACTTGAGTCTGCGCCTTGATATCCCCATCAAATACTGTGCAACTCAGTCCAGAGCAGTCGCATTCCAATGGAGTGCCATTCAGGGCATTGGGGACCAAGTTGTCAAAAGCCATCTGTTGTTCCAGGTCGTTCACATCTAAGTTTCCATCACGCAGCTCGGCTAAATAAAATGTGCCATGATCTGAGAAAACGGTCACAAATCGCGCACAAGGCATGCCCCTAATGTAGTCTGCAAGCCAACAGCAAGGTTCACCGCCTGTGGGCACCATTGCAGCTACGCCAAGCTCTCTTGGTGTAGCTGAACAATACACAGCAGTAGCTGGCAACCAAGTCAGAAGTCCCATTTGCAGTATTGCCCATTTTGGCATACAAGCAAGACACAGAAGTCATGGTCTTGCAGTGAGCTGCTGCAGTGACAGTTATCATATGGTGCGCACAACAACACCTTGAGGCTACACGCTGTGAACAGCTAGTACAGCACCTGTGCAAGCTGAGAGTCAGTGCAGCATAATGCATAGCATCTGCGCTTGCATAATTGTATGCCCAGCCTGATGACTAAGATGCTGCACTGATCAGGCTCAGCATCTTTGCAAGAGCAAATCTGGTGCACAGCTCTGTGAACCCAGGTCAGCATGCTGGTGACTGCGTTGCTTACTAGACTGCCAGAGACTTGGATGTTGACAGTTGATGACTGTGGTGGTCTGTCCAAGGATTGAAGCAATGCATGAGAAGCATTGTTGATCTAGAGGATGCTGCGTGCCCCAAGAAAGGCATAAATGCTTACTTGGCTTAGGTATTAACGTTCAGAGACCAAAGGCAAGCCCAGCAATCCTCAAGCTCTGGCAACTGGTACTAGCACTGTCACTCTTGTCTCTGCAGGCTGCATCTTACAAAAAAGCTGTCATCAGCCACACCTGGGTACAGCTAAATGTTGGCAGCTCCTCAGATGATGAGATAACGTCCAGTTGGGCAGCGCGCGTTTTTGCTACCTGCAGCGCACTGCCAAAAAGGTGTTTCTGCTGCTGGTATACAAGTTTGCTACCAGAAATGAAAGCGTCCAGTTCGTCTTTTGCTAATTTACTATGATCACATTTGACACAAACATTCCCGGCAAGCTAGACAAACTGCAAGAGCCAGCATTGCAACGTCACACCCTGTGATTCGCAGACTTGTTGCAGGAGCTTTGACTTTAGTGAGTGCCAAGTTCTTACCACGCAGCGAAGACCCATTGCCTCTGCCACTCGCAAAGAGGTACTGTCAGCACAGCAGCTCGACGACTGAATGGCCCAACCCAGCAGCACACCAACCCACAATGCCTGACAGGAGACGACGTTGGTTGGTCAAACCGGGTCTCTGCAATCAGCAGCTGCCGCAGCAGCTGTGAAGTCTCAAACATGCGTTCTGTAAACTCGACGATTTCGACGGGATACTACGTAGAGTTAAGATCTGCGAGCGCAATCAGGGCTCCGCACTTGCGTGTCACTTGACATGACGCGGCTTTTACAGAGCGGGTTGTAGACAGTTTGTTGTTGCTGATAACAATCTCACATACATGCACTGGACCTGTAGATTGGCAGCTAAGATCTTGATTTTGGTCTCATTTCACGGCGCGACGGAAGGTAGGCCAACTGCAACGTAGTCTGTCGATGACCCCTTGATCCGGATCTGCAATACGCGTTCTTTTGGCACTTCCTGTCCCAGACCTGCAGGTAAGGCTGTGCTTGTGCAGGTAAACTAAGTCGGCAACAGGAAGAACTGATCAACCTGACAGCTGAAGATGCAGTCGAGCGCTTGTGTACAGGACAAGTCTCGGCGACGGAGTATGCAGAGGCGCTCCTTGCGCAGAATCTTCTCAATGAGTGCCTAAACAACTTCGCAGCTCTTCAGCCTCATCAGGTACAGCAGTTTTAGCCGCCCATACGTCAGGCATCATTGTTGTGACCAGATCTTGGGTATGTACCAGGACTTGCATCATGACTGATCTAGCGGTCAATGATCATCACACTTTGGCACAGCAGCTGCCTGACCGTCAGAACAATACCACCAGTGGATGCAGTCGGTTTCTGGTCATGTCAATTTGCTGCGTTTGCACATGTTCAGCCTTCCTGTTTGACAGCAGTGAACAGGTGACTGGATGTGACAGATCTGATGACACTATAGGTGCTGGCGGATGCAAAGGCTGTAGATGAGCTTAAGGCGTCTGGCCATGACACAAAACCCTTGTGTGGCCTGCCATTTGCCGTGAAGGACAACATTGATGTGGTTGGCTATCCCACCGTTGCAGGAACTCCTGCACTGCATGGTAGACAAATCTCATTTTATCATCACCTGGACAGAATGAGATGACATCAAATTGTGCTCAGACATCTCTCACATGTTTGTGGTTAGCTGACATACAACTACTTTCGTGCGATGCATTATGCGCCACAAAACGTGTTCAGCAGCTGCAGTACGCATGCATGCGCTCCATCCCACACAATGTTTGCTTGCACTCTGAGCTGTCATGTCAAGCCTGCAAGCATATGTCTGCTACAATCTGAAAAACCTGTCAGTTAAGCCCGTCCTCTCGCGTGACATTGGATATGTGTGACACATACAGTCATCTTATCCAGACCAAATATGTATTCAACTGATGCATGCTTATTGCATTTTGTGCATGTACCAACAGCCGACAGATGTCTAAGACAGGAGACAAATTTGAGGTGACATGTATGCCAATTAAAAATGAGTCTACATATCTGTGTGACATTGGACACGTCTGGCATACATTGTCAATCATTTGAGTATTTGTTGCAGGGATGCGGCCGACCAACAGCTCCCCTGTAGTGACAAGGCTGCTAGAGGCCCATGGGGTTGTGCTGGGCAAAACCCACATGGAGGAGTTAGCAGAAGGCCTAACCACCATCAACCCTGTCTATGGCCCGGTGCTGAACCCCTACAACAATGTGTTTGATGTGGGAGGTGCGCTGCAGTCTGCAATGCTGCATTTGTGCATGTTCTTTGCTGCACCTCTTGAGAGTCACAGCCAATTGGTTGCTCAGAGTGAGTGAAAGGTAGTTGAAGGAAGGTCGATGAAGAGCAACGGCACAAGAAGCAGCGAACAAAGATGCACTATCCTGAAAGTTGTCATGTATGAAAGCAGTCACTGACTTGTAGTGTGTGTCAAATGCCTGCTGTGGCATAAAGTCTTCCTCTGGAACAGCTGTAGATGCCATGGGCATGTAACACATTTGACAAGTCAGTGACTGTAGAGGTAAGACCTTGATGTGCAGGCTACAACTACTGCAGAAAACTGAAGAAGAGGCAGGTTTGCCCAACAATCTCAAGATCTCCTATGTGATCCCAGTTCAGTGCATGTGGCTTTCTTGGGGATCCATCGTTCATTGAAGCATGTGGTACAGGTAGCAGTGGAGGCACAGGGGGGGTGGTCTCAGCCAGGGGTGCCCCAGGGGGTTTCTGCAGTGACACTGCAGGGTCATGCAGGATCCCAGGCGCTCACACAGGCACTGTGGGATTCAGGCCATCCCTGGGATGCTACAATGCTGCTGGCGGGATTGTGCCTCAGACGACATCAAGAGACACTGTAGGTACCATTCATCAAGTGGTGAACTGTCTCTCTCACATTTGTTCTCAGGAAAGAGTAGACAACCGTGACTTCTGCATTTATCTATCCATTTTTGCATATGCGTCAATCTGACATCTGGGCAGCAGTGCAAACTAATACCACTGCCATTCACTGCAGTGTTGTCTCTTGTCCATTGCAATTGTGATCTTCAGTGTCTGCAGCTCTTGCCTTAGCATCGTTGTGACCAGCTAGGGAACCTCATGTGGGGGCTGCTGCAGCTATTCAAGAAAGCTGGACGTCCAATGACGATTCCTGAGAGACATGCATGTCAGGCCAAGTGCGCAAGCCCTGATGTTGTCTGATTGTATACTTATCCACCATGACTTGTCGCATATGTAATCCCCTGGCTCAGTACGGCTACATGCACCTGGGTTTGATGTTCTGCGTATGGGGTACAGGTGTGATTGCGCGTACGGTGAAGGATGTCATTCTGTTTGACAGCATCTTCAGCGACTGCCACTACCCCCGGCCTGACCTGGTGCTGAAGGGGACACGCCTGGGGTATCCCGTCAACTACTGGAAGGGCCTAGACACAAGGGTGAGGGCACGGGACAACCATATATACCAGAAGTGCGTTGAATGGAGATACCTATGTCAAGTCAAACATGGCAGATTTGGCGGGAGAGCTTTTGTGTTTGCTGTCATGACATTGACATGTCACATTCAAGACCTGTGTTTTAGGGTTTCGGTCTGCTGGTGCTATGTAGCTCAGAGCAGAGTCGAGGCAATGTACAGAGTGGAATGCATGCACCAGTTGGGGCATGACTGGTTGCTGTGGTCTGTGTAACCTGTACAAGACTACACAGAGGCGCTTGCTTGTGCTGAATACCTTTGGGTGTGCTGCAGCAGAGAACAACTCCAAAGCTGCTCTGCAAGCGCTAGTAGCAGCATGTCTTGTAGTACTTGCCAATGTTATGAACCTGCGCTGTGTCATGCTGGGGCTGCTCTGCAAACATGGCATCAACTCTGCAATGACTGGGTGATAATCACACAGTAGCAGCAGCACGCCCTGTACTTGCCAATGTTGTCAAGCTGTGCTCCTGGGCAGACCAGTACAATACTTGGCTTCTCATTAAATTGACACCAGAAGGTGTAGTTTTTATTGTCTTTTCTGAAGCTGTGCTGTGCATGCAGACGGTGCAGACCTTTGAAGCTGCTTTGGAAGCACTGGTGGCAGCAGGAGTGGAGCTGGTGGAGTTTGACATGGGGCTGTTGACTGCTGAGGGTGCTGAGATTGAAGCTGAGCTGCTGTTGGCATATGAAATGCCTCGAGAGGTCTCCAGGTCAGTTCATTTACTCCATCGCAGATTTAAAATGAGCCCATTTTAGTTGCGCAGCAGAGTGTATATTGACATTTGCTACATCCTGTTGTCTGTTGCGTGGAACTGAGTGTGACTCGTAGATTGCAAAATCTGATATGCAAGCACCAGTACAGCTTGGGTTTGGCAAGCTATTGAGCTGAATTGTTTGGTCTGGCGCGACGTCTGCTGAGACGCGGGCTTTCATCAGTTGCATTTCAGAACAGCCGGCTTACTTTGCCAAGGTCTATACTGCATCCAGGTCGCACCTTACATGGCCGGGAGCCCTTGTCGTTGCTCACACTAGACAAGGTCGTCATGTCTCTGTCGTCTACCTGCTTGTCGCTGCATCTTTGTATTCGGAGGCTGAGCAATCAGCGGCCTTCGACAGTATGCTGCAACCCATACTCGAGCTCGGTCCAAAACACCATCTATATATATACGCAATAAAATACCTCACTAAATAAGCGTGACGGGAAAGATCGATCGGTCGCTCCCCGTCACCAGCCGACCTTGGGATATCGTTGCATGTATCCCTTGTCCAGGGCTGAGCATTGCGCCAAAAACTGTGAATCCCAGAATGCAACAGCATTTTGTCTTTTTGCATCCCTGCCAGCGCAATGGTATAAAATCCCTGTTATGTTGACACTGTGATGCATCTTGCAAGCGCAGTTACATGTGTAATGCAGCAACATTGTGCACATGCTTACAAGCATTGCGGCGCACAAAGCCATTATTTCCTACGTCATGTCTATGCCTCAAACCCAGGTTGAGATTGCCCCACAACTAATGAGTTGTTTGTTTTTTGGGGAGGTCGCAAAGCCACTAAGTTCTAGAGACACATCTGCTGCACAGCATGACATTTGCTCTCAGAAACGCCTGGAAATTATCACAATCATGCAGTTTTCCTTTGGTGAGATCTTTCTAAGCTTGGCAGTCAGCACAGCAACTGCATCTCTTCATGCTGCAGCCTTTCAGTATTAGTAAAAGTTCCATGTGCACAGGTATTTGTCCACACACCGGTACAACATCAGCCTGATGCACCTGGTAGACCAGATAGCCTCCCCCTACCCCAAGGCTCTCATGGAGCAGAGAACCTCACTCAATTTAGATGCCTGGCCCACCCCAGCTGACTATTATTACAACATTAGAGAGGGTGAGCTGCCATCTTGCCATCCATCTGTTCATGCATTTACTTCTGGCTTTGGTTGTTTGTTTGTTTGCTTTAGTGACAATCATCCGAGTATCATATGTTTTCATCAAGCTGTCAGGGAAGCTTGCATTGTATTGCCTATCTGCATCAACAAGTCATGCATTGCCCACATCCAGTATATGACAGAAGCCTAGACATTCACATCACGCATAGATACTGACTGCATCACTTGCCTATTGGCTCAGCAATTGCAAGACATGTCCTATGCTTCCTGCTGCAGTCATACCAAAGCTGAAGGAGCTGCATGACAGGTTCCTAAATGCCTACAATGTTCACCTCACCGTGACCCCCACCACCCACCTGCCAGCTGGACCCATAGCCCAAGTGCAGCCCTGGGTGATGTACAACGGCAAGCTAGTAGACACGTTTGATGCATATGGGCAGACAGTCTTTCTAGGGCCCCCGCTGGGGATTCCTGCTATCAGCATCCCGATTGGGCTCAGCACAGATGGGTTGCCGCTTGGTATTCACTTCCAAGCCCGTCCAGGTGAATGAAATAGCAAAACTGAAGTGTTGCCTGGTTGCAACATTGCTCACTTCCCAGCTTGTCCAGCTGATTTTGAGACTGCATGGGGGCGCTCAGCCTGATGGCATGCCTGCTTGGGAACATTCATTTGGCTTGTTGCTGAGTGTACTCACACTGGCTGCGGCTTGACAAGTGCTGCCACAATGTGCTGATCTGGCTGAGTTGTTACTTTGCTGGTCAGCTGAGCTGCAGCTGCTGCTGATCACTAAGGAGTTGTGCTGAAATGAGGTTGAAACCGTGCCTTTTGCTGCAGAGGAAGATGGTTTGCTGCTGGCATTCAGTGCAGCTGTGGAGAAGGTGCTTCCGCCTATGCCTGCACCCCCCTCTACCCCAGCTTGCCAGGGATGCACCCCCAAGGTGAAACTTCAGGCAGCCAACTACTCGGGTGTTGGTCAGCCGGGGCGTGATGATGTGACCAGCCTCTTCACGCTGCACTTTGAAGGCCAGTGTGAACTGAAGAATGGTGTTGAGTTTGCAGACAGCAGCAATGTGCATACCGAGCTATAACACAGTAACAGTAAAGTGTCACCCATGCACTTTTGGAGTTGATGGGAAGCAAGCAGCATTGCGCAACCTCACCATACAGCAAGTTCCCCTGATAGTCGTTTCAGGCACAACTGCTGATCCAGCATTTTGAATGTAAGATGGCATTACAGTTCCTATGCGAGTTTGTTCAAGTTGGCAATTCAAAATTACCGTCTGTACATGACCCCATACTGACATCAACTAGCATTTCTGACATTGAAGTGTTCAAATGCTGTTTGCTGAAATGGTCACCAAGCAGCAAATGTATTGCTGCAGTGAGCTGTTACCTCGACAGATAGGCATCAACACACACTGCGACCACTGCTGACTAAATTTCCAGATACAGCACAAGTGTCTCTGCAGAAGCTGGGCAGTTTTTGACCACCACTTCCAATGGCCTTTGCACTAAGACACACAACACAGGGGCATGTTTGGAAGACCGACTCAGAACTGCAGTTTATACGTTCATGCAGCACTCTATTTCGCACAAGCTATGCACTTGTCATCAGCGCTGAAATCCATTTGCTTGTCCAAGCGTCCGCTTGACTTGTAGTCCTCTACCAGCTGCTTGATATCTGACAGAAAGTCATGCTGTGGTTGCCACCCAAGGTCAGCTTTAGCTTTCTCAACTTGTGCAAAGAAGTGACTGGTCCTGAAGGGGAAGCCTTCACCCTTCTTGAGATCAGCCTTCTTTGGGTCGTAATGGACAATGTCAGCTTCCTGCCCAGCTGCTGAGGCAGCTGCCTTCACAATGCCATCAAAGGAGATGCAGCGATCTGAACAGATGTTGTACTGCTGCCCAATTGCTGCTTTGTTGCCAGGAACCTGCAGACGTGTAGATGTACTATAAAATAGATTGGTTATTTTACTACATTTGCAGAACAACTTTTGAAAGTGTAAATCGGAAAAAGGAGACTCTGAAGAAGGCGGCCTTGTCTGCTGCTGATGCTGTATGCACAGACACCCAGCAGGCTTCCTCAGCATGCACTGACATTTCAGTCTACATGGTGTGAACTGCAACAGAGCAACAGAACATCTCACATGGAACGCAGATGTGGTGTGTTGCTGCTGAGAAGTGCTTGCTTTGGATTGCAAGACATGGTACAGATTCGTCTGCTGCACACGGAGCAATGTCACAGATCTTACTGTTAGGTTCAGGCCAAAATTGCATACCTTGGCAAGCATTGCAGCCACATCCTCAACATGAGACAGGGCAACAAGCTGAATCCCAGGGGCTGGAATGGGGACAGGTCTATCCCTAAGGATGCGGTCCAGAAACCACTGCTCGCAGTCCTTGCCAGTGTGAGGTCCATAGATGTATAGTGGCTGGAAGATTGTGTAAGGCAGGCCTTCTGACTGTAGGTACTGCTCAACTGAGACATGACCAGCGGATTCTTTCCGTTTGTCGCCTTCTTTCAGGCCAGCATGGATGCCGTCTGGCACATATGCACCAGCTGAAGCCACAAAGACGTAGTGAGAGACCTTGCCCTGCAGTTGCAAGATCAGCCTCAGAGTTTGGCCATTGGCAGATTGCTATGCTGGGACATTGCTGGTGTGCATTATGCAAGGCTTGCTTGCCCTTGGCAAAGGTGAGCATATGCAAACACACAGCTCAAGCACAGGAAACTACCAGGACTGTACAGTATAGCTAATGACATTTGGGAAGAGTGTGGTTGGTGACATAGAAGATGACAGATATCACAGCTGCCCTCAACAAGCAAAGCCCATGAGATGTTGAGCATGTGGGCAGAGAAAGTGTCATGTCTCCTGACGCATGTATCTATGAGGGGTGTACTGCAAGATGCCGGACCTTGAAAGCATCAATTAAGGGTTTGCAAGCCTCCATGTCTTTGCCGTTGTTGTCATAGACCACGTCAAAGTCCCCAGAAGGAATTGCACTAGAGTCAGATGGACTGCCCCAATGAATCTTGGCACCTTTCAAGCTGTCATACTGACTGAAAGGTGCTTTGCCCTTGCTTTTGGCCTGCGTGACAAGAACCCATTTAAGGGTTGTATACGAAGAAAGAAGTCTTAGCATGACCTGGCTCATGTTGTCTGTTATGTGCTTGCTGTTGTTGTGCTTCGAAGCTGCGAACCTCATCACCGTCATTTAGGATTGTCACAGAATGTCCGCTGTCCAACAACTGCTTGGCCAGGTGTAAGCCGATAAAGGCATGGCCTCCCCCTTTGGTGTTTGCAATCAGTACGTTGTCTGCTCTGACTTGTGTGCACAGAGAGCGCCCTTGTCTGGCCCCTGCAAGCCGTGCTTGACTTGGCACGGGCCGTGCGGAAGTGAAACTGCCTGATCTGAGCTGGTACCCTTGCAGCATGGACCCCGCCATGACCTTAGCAAAATGTTCCAAAAGCCAGAAATACCAGCGAGAACGCACGCCCAGTCAATTCGCAGTATTTCAACACCGCAAGCCGCTGTTGTCAGCTTCCCAGTCACCTGCAAAGGATAGCCTGATCAAGATGCAGGTCAAAGGCCACAATAACATTATACGTCAATTATCTGTATTATGGAATCTTTAAAAGGAAGGTGTGGGCACGCGTAAGGAGTGCACGTGCTCTTTGGTTTGTTGTTCCGCTGGCGTCGCGTCCTGCCGATGAAGCGCAGCGTTCCTTCAATTGCAACAAAGTTCAACTGACGTTTGTATACTTGACGTTTACACAGGCCAGCTGCCCATCTTGGTTTTGGAGTCTGTCTGACGGCGGTACCGACTGCGTGGGAAAGCTTTGTTGTGCTTCTCCCGTTGGTAGCTATGCCGCGCATAAATGGGTCCATTAGCGAGCAAGCAAGCTCTTCAGATTGCACTGGCTGCCGAAAGCAGAGTGGCACCCTTCAGTGCATAGAGTGCATCCGAGACGGCACCGGCAGTGCGGTTTTCTGTGCGAACGGTTGTTTCAAGGCGCACTGGCAGTCTCATAGGAAAACCTTGCTCAGACAATGGTTGAGGTAAGCCATCAGTCGCACTGGTGGTGAGGCGGCTTGGCTCTGATACTGGTCAACCTAGTATCTCACTAACAAGTGTGAACTTGTGCTGCAGTCCAGCGCAAAGTATAAAAACAGACAGCACCAGTCCGCATGTTGTCAATATGAAGACAGGTGGAGCAGGGCAGCGCTCCTTTTCAGGGCAGGTTCTTTTACCAACAAGCAAGGAAAGAATGGTCTTCAGGGCAGATACTGCGGCTTTCCAGCCTCGTGCTGTGTATGCTACTGGCTCTGCTCACCGGCGCTAGTTTACCACTCCAATGTGCCATTGTATCCTCTTTCATTAGCATGTATCTTGAGTAGTTTAACCTGCAAGGTTGTATAGTAGTGCTGAAGTGTGACTTTGTTGAAGCTCTTGTTTTCTCGCAAGTTAAGCTGCTCCTGTTAGGCATATTGAGCTTGACACCTGTGGAAGACTGTTGTCCAACCCTTGCATTGAGTGGCTGAAAGACCTGAGGCATAGATTCAACGCAGGTGCTCTATCAAAAAACTGAAACATTTGCATCTGTTGCAATGCAAAGGTGCTGAGTTGTCAAACCAGTTTGTCTGTATGAACAAGATGCTCTTACTTCCTGCTGCCATTTGACACCTTTGCAAGCATATGCTAGATTCTACCATGTAGAAGCTGACACCAAGCTAGCGCTATCAGGCTCTATTTACTGATATACACTGTACACTATACAGATCGTTGGATGGTAGGTTTGCAAGTGGCAAACATCAATTCAAGGATGCTTGGCTGCAAATTTGGGTCTCCCAGCAGTCATATTGTAGTGCTCTTCCACTGCGCAGGTCCTGGATGCTGGGAAAATCAGTGATTTATTGACTGTCTGGTGCAAAGAAGGACATTATGCCCACTTTGATAGGAGACGACTGTGTGGTCTTAATGTGCCCTCTCTGAGTTGCATTCTTATTCGTTAACAAAACGGCGTTTGCTGACTAGTAGTCCAGGTCATCATTTCCTGTTTTCTTAGTAGTATGAATCCGATGACCAATTCCCGAAACTGCACTTGTCATCATTTCCTGTTTGTACCAAGAGCCCTGATGGTGGTTTGAAACCATGTTGATGACTTGCACAAGCATCGAGTACATATCAAGCAAAACACAAGCTGATACAAGTGAACTTCAAAGCCCAATACATAGGTAGCCTCTCAGAACATTGAACACAGTACAAGGAGACACTCAAGGGCGGAGATGTTGCCCAAGCATCACAAATAGGTTGGAATCACAGAGTCCATTGAGCTGCCCACAGAACATGGGTCTGCACCAAGGACAGACTACAACTCGTAGATCTGGCATAAACGCATGAGGTATGCCTGCTGCCTAACAGCATACTCATACTTGCACGAGAAAAATGGCTCGTCTAAGATAGCTGCAGACATTGGAAACAAGTCAGAGTTGAACTTGCACACATAGTCCTTCTTCTTGTCGCTAAATTCTTGCTTCCTCTGCCTGTCTGTGAAGGATGTGGCAGCCTGCAGCAGTAGCAAATTGCCAATGCTGCGCCTGGCGCTCTGGATTTGCGAGGCTGTCCAGTGCTGCCGGGCGCACTCAGGGTCTGTTGGGGATGGGCTGTCCAAAACAGCTTGCTGCCACAAGGTCCCACTGGATCTTGTGTATGGCTGGTCAGGCAGAATCTGGTCAACCTGCATCAAACAAAAGTTGCTTGTGAAAGCAGGTTGTATCGCCGCATGCCATTACGCCATATGACAGCAAAAGACATAACAGCTGGAGACGTGGAAATGCAGTGTCATCATTTGCCAGTTTGCTATGGCAGTCTCCTGATGCCTGCAATTGATCAGGCTGCAGGCACTGAATCTGATCTCATGCTGCAAGATAGCAGGCCTACAGCCAAATGAGTGTGTCACCTGAAGTTGTCTTAATAATATGCTTGTCCATGAAAGCCTATCCTCCGCTCTGAGCAGCAGGTACCTTACTAGGTCTGTGTTGCCCTGCCTTAGAAGGTCAGACCTGCTCAGCTCTGACTTGAACCTGCACCACATTCAACCAATTAGGATCTACTGTCAAAAGCCAGCTCCTGATTTGCAAAACCAAAAGGGTGAGACTTCTGCGACTCTCAAAAGGCAAGGGGGACATCAACACCTAGCCAAGATTGTTCATTTGAGATACAGTAGCATCAAAAACAAAGAAACCTGCAGCATGATCTGCATACACAGCTGACCTGGTCTTCTCTGCATCAGTGAGCTTAGCAGCCTGAAGACCTAAGTGGGCTGGTGCAGGCATGATTGGACCGGCCCCTGCTGGTTGCTGCACAAGCCCCGCCTGTAACCCCAATCCTTGGACGGGGGTTCTTTTCTGCTCCTGCTGCTGCTGCTGCTGTGACTGCTGCTGCTGTGACTGCTGCTGCTGTGACTGCTGCTGCTGTGAGTGCTGCACCTGGTCCTGGCTTTGGCAAACTTCATGTCCAAGCTTCTCTCTTATGCAGTTCCAACGGCTTTCCTTGCTGTCGGCTGTAGCTTCAGTCAGCCACAAGAAAACCTGCAGGAGTGGCACACTGTCTTGGGAGCTTTCTTCATGTGTGTTCATGACAATAGCATAGGGCAGAACAAGATTGCTTTGAAATGACAAGCAGGTGTTGATTTGGGATGTTGCTGCACACAAGGCTCGCATAGCTGCGTGCAGCAATGGTTTAAAGACACAGTGCATGTTGGCTTGATCAGGCACACCACCCCACGCATCTGCTGGCACTGCTAGATCAACAGTGAAGCAACTGTGCTCACCTGCAATGCCTCCAAACAGCCAAAGAAAGCAAGCCGCTGAGTTGGGTCCTGCTCGAGGTGACAGAAATGAAGGGCCAAACCAATCCACTCTCTGTCTGGCATTAGCATCATAAATCTGCATCATGAGCAAATGGTAAGACAGATGGCAAGACTGTAATTGCACATTTGCATTCCTGGAGCCTCTACACCTTTGAAGACATAAAATGCTACATTTAGTTTCTTTAAGTTATGAATGTCTAGGCTATACATCTTGAGTTAGCACTACAGCTTAAGCAGACTGCTCATGTGTGCTCTAGCTAACTCATGCCCTTGGCCCTACCTGCAGAGGTCATCCAGGCCCTGTAGAGTCTTGACCTCTGTACTCTGATGCCCCTTGGCTTCTGCCTTATCACTGCAACCAGCCTCATCCATCACACTCACACCTGCTGCTGTCTTGCCAGGCTGCTTCACTACCACACAAGGTCTGTCAAGAACCGGCAGCTTCTGCATCTCTGCATCCATGTCTGTGACTGTGTCTGCTTGTGGCAGTTCCTCTTGCTTGATGGCAGGCTGAGCTACAGGTGTGGTTGAAGCAGCAAAGCCATAGGAGGCAACCTGGTGCAGGATGGCAGCACAATGGAAGAGCTGTGTCAGACAAGACTTGACAGCTGCTGCCTTGTGACCGGCATTGGGGCTGTCCTGGGTGATTGCATTGAGGTAAAATTCCAACAGGCTCAGCCTTGACCCAGTGTTAGCAGGCCGCTGCAGGATCTATTTGCAGTGGGTGAGCAGCTCTTCAAATAAGCTATTGCCCAGCTCCGCTTCCCAAAGGTTCCACCTGCACACAACAGTAATGCACAGACGGATCACAGACTGGTCAGCACAGACACATCTCATGATGCTATAGACTGTAGACATCTGGTCAATCACAAGCAGGGTGCGTGCTTTTGACTAGTTGTCTGACAGATCTTGTTATAACGGTCACCAGCCAGCACTGTATCTGAACAAGCCTTGGAGACTGTCAACAATGGGGGAAAACTTTGCAAGAACTTGCAGCAGTCGCAATATGCAGTCCAACGTACACAAACCTTTCAGCAAAAGGCTCCTGGTGAGCCAGCAGCAGCGGCAACAACCCTGTCCTGATCCTCTCCATGACAGGTGTCTCTAGCTGAAGACTGCCCAACACATGAAAGGCAGACCCCTCATCTCGAAAGATGGTGCATGTCATGTGACAACGCTGACACATGTGCCTAAAGAAGGCTGCCAAGTCCAGCTGGTGCATTTGTTGCTCATCAGTCAGCACTTGTTGCACTCTGCGCGCATTGGCATAGACATGCCACCAGGCCGCATTGCTCAGCCCCTGTGGACACAGAGAGAATGTCACCTCAACGAGCTTCTCCACATCGGTTTTGTGGTACACTGTATCAATACACATGGCAAACAAGCCTAAGAATTACAGACAATCAAAGCACAAATCAGGGCACAAAGTCAGCCAGTGAGCTCAGTACAGTCAAAGTTGATGCTTTATGTGCACAAGAGAAGAGCAGTGCTCACTGTGCTATGGAGCACTGTAAGATTGCAATACCTGTGGATGAGCAGGCCAGATGTCTTGACAGCCAGCAGAGTGATCACTGACAACTCCTCCTGCTGTTGTCCCACCATCTGGTTGGAATTTGTCAGCCGCGTCTGCCCGCCACGTATACTTCACAGGCAAGAAGGATTGCAATACATTGGCGCACAGAAACTCCTGATCATCGTGCCTGTGTTGGAGGCGCAACCTGTATGACACCAAAATAATGAGATGAGGGCGGTGAAGGCTATTCTTCACCAAGCAAAGGTCACCACCAAAATTCAATCGATGTTGCATTTCAGGACCTTGTGCCGTCAACTGCTTTTGATTCTGCTGAGCGTAAAGCTATTGCATACCCTGACAATGCTGCCGGTAGCTGTGTTTGTGCCCATTAGCATGACCAGACACCAACATGCATTCAGCACCGCACAACAATGACAACACCAAATTGCAGAGATGCTTTCTTGGTACCTTGAAGGTGCTTCTTCAGCCTTCTCTGCCCAGAGACGACTCTTCAGAGCATGAAACAGCGCAGCCTGACTGGCGCCTTGGCTCTTGGCCCAGTGCATGCCAAAAGCCAGAATCAGCTGCAGAGTGACTAGCTTCTGGTGGCCATCAACCAACCAGTAATGGCCAGTGAAAGGGCCATGGAACAACGCCAGGCTGCCCAGAAAGTGATCGGATTGGCTGTTGCAAGACTCCAGCAAGCCTGACAGCACTTCATCCACAGCCTTGACTGGCTGGTTGTATGACGGCATGTACCCTGGCAGGTCGTAAAACCTGTTGAAGACTGTCAGGACTGTCTGAGACTCTGAGGAGATGAAGCTGCTCTGAGGGCGAGGGTCTAAGCCAGCAGGCCGCCTTGGAAACACAAAGTCCACAGCATTTGGCACCGCTTTCTCCCGCCCACCTGTCATAAAAAGCTCAATTTGGATGCAATGCATGCTGCTGAAAATCTTTTAAGCTTCTGGCTCGTGCTCGTGCAAAGGTGTACCTACACCCACTACTATGAGTGCAACACAAAGCAACATATCAGCATTGATGGTCTTCAGCTTGAGTGATGAAACCAAATGCCATGCTTGTGAGAACGCAGTGCTCTTTGCTGGCTTCTGACACGCAGGCAATATTTCCTGACACTCTGACCTCCACTGCTTGCAATCCGGAACAGCCCCAACACCATTCTGACCCTCAGCAACCTGTTGGGGCCAGACACAGTGTTGGAGAATCGCACATGCAGCTGTGACCGAAACCTGCTGGCTGATTGCACTGGCTCCCCTGTGATGTCATGCAGTTCCTTGAGCCTTTGCTTGCTCAGTAGTTGCAGAGACCTCCACATAGCAGGCAAACTGACCCCGTCTGCCAATGTCTGCCTCATCAAAACAGGCCCTAGTTCTGAGCGCCACCCTTGTGCAACAAGTAGCTCAAGGAGCTGACCGCTGACCTTCTTCTGATGCTGCTCAAGCTCAAGCTGCAACAGGAAGCACACTGCTGCCGTACTCCAGCCCACTACAACAGCCAGCTGCAAAGGGGTGTACCCTGCCTTGTTGGCACAAGACAGAGCTGCAGAAAGGGGACCAGTCTTCTTTAGCTCCTCAGTGAGGCACTCCAGCAAAGCTATGTTGCCAAAGCCTGCAGCTGTGTGTAAGGCAGTATCGTCATACACATTCACTGCCTGAGCATCTGCTCCATGAGCCAAAAGCAGGGATGCTGTTGCTGGCAGGCTGCTGCTGGCTGCAGCATTGTGCAGGGGAGAATTGCCTAAACTGTCAGTTGCACACGCATCTGCCCCACTCTCCATGAGCAGTTTCATTGCTTCCAGGTGGGCACTCAAGTGACAGGCTCCAACTAGCCAATGCATGGGTGTCTGACCATTGATGTCCTTGGCTGTGACATCTGCTTGTGTTCGCACTTGCGCGGCCAACATTGCGGTGATGCACTTGAGTCTGTATGCTCTAGGGGAGACTACAGCATAATGCAGTGGTGATGCCTGAGCATGGTCTTGAGCGTTTGGATCAGCCCCAGCGTTAAGCAGCAACGTGATGGCGTTTGCATTGCCAAGCTTTGCTGCCCAGTGTAGGGGAGTGCAGCCCCTTGCGTCCTTGCACTCCAGAATCCCACCAATATCCTGTGATGTGCATTTTCCACATCAGCACAGGGCGGGAGCATGCCATTGCTGCATGCATTGCTACCGAGCAATTTGCTTGCTGAGGCTTGCTAGCTTGCAAAGAGATGCACAAGCAGATGGGACTGCACTACCTGGTGAGAAGAGAGCTTGATCATTTGAATCAAGACTAGGCACCCTTGATCCAAATTCCCAGCAGCATAATGCATGGCATGAAGGCCCCATCTGGTCCTGAGATGCATCAGCTCTGCTCCGACGGCGCTGTCAATGATGAAAAAATGCACCAAGGTTAGGTCTGCGACATTGAGACCTGATCGTCAATGAATCAGTCGATTGCTTTATTACCGGCCAAATCAAGGCTGCACCATACAGCAATAAAAACTTGACAAAGGCACAAAAATTAACACCCGTTTATACTGCCATCATGTTCAAGTGGCGCAAACACCAATATCAGTGCGTAGAATGCTGCCCTCATGTCCAGGCAAGACGCAACACCAACACTGCTTGTACTCACTGTTACTCACAGTAGTGAAACTGACGGTCTGATAGGAGCAGCATTTAAAGGATGTTGATGTACATTCCAAGCTGTATGGAAGACACATGAGCACACAAAGGAGCATAAAAAACAGTGGTGCTAAGATTTTGAAAGCTGTTGTCAGATTTCCACGCAGTCTTACCAGGAGATGGGCTCTGAGCTATGGCATGCAAGCATGAGACACCCTCTGAATCCCTCTCCATCATGATGTTGCGAGTCACATGCTGACTGTCATCTGACTTGTAGCTCTGCATTGTTGCTGCCTGTCTGACCAAATGCTCAGCCACCTTGAAGTTCCCCAGCTTGCATGTAGGAGCTGAAGGTCTGGAGTGCCACCATGCCCATCATTGTGTTCTGTGTTGGCATCAATGGATGTCTGAGTGCCAGCCAGCCCGGATCCAGAGCATGGTGAAGGAGAGCTATGCTGAGCCCTAGCAACAACTGGGTCACCAGTCCACCTGCACAGACACAAAGGTACTTTGCCTTGATGAGAGATGTGAAACGGGCATATAGTATACATGACACAAAGCTGTGTGCTATCGTGAAAGGCACAGCGTCACTTGTGGTGCGAAGTGCAAGCAAACAGGTGAATAGCTGCTTCAACAACAAGTCTCAATCATGTTATGCAGCACAACATGCAATCTGCATGCCTCCAAAGGCAGTCCTCCAAAATCCTGTTCATACCACAGTCCCGAGCTGCTGCTATGAGCATGCAGAGCTGTACTGCATAATAGATGCGCGAAAACATGTAAATTTGGAAAGATTTAAGGGGCGCCCATAACATGGCATCAATGTGCAGCTGAGAACTTACTGGACCCTTCTCATGGTGTCTGGGGGATACATGAACCTCCTCCAATGGTCTTGGAAGCGGCTCATGCTCTGCTCCTTGACAGTCACTGTGTATCTTGGCATAGCAAACGGCTGTGAGATGCAGTCGCCGCATTGGGCTTGCAGCCAAAAGCTGCTGGTGTCCAAGACACTCCTTGGCATCTGCACTGTTATGGTGCCATGATACACTGCAGCATCGCTAGCCTCAGGGTCCTGCTTGACTGATAGTAAGAGATTCTCAATGTATTGTAAGCTTGGCATCTGCTGCAACACCCCAGCGGACGCAGGTCCAGTCAACTCGCGGGGCTCTGTGGGAGTTGTCTGTGTGGCTGCTTCACCTTGTACAGTTTGTGTGACTGTGCTACTGCCAACAGCAAGAGGCTCCTGTGGTGCAACATCAGCTGCTGTTGTTGCTGCTGTAGAAGCGTCTGGGGCGTCTAGCCCAGTGGCATCTTCTGGACCAGATGCACTGACTGCTGATTGCATTGCTACATCACCCTCTACTGTTTGGGCTCTCTTTGCCCTCTTCCTTTGCACGCGGCGAGTAAGAAGCTGCTCTTCCTTTAACCTCTTTCTCTACAAAGGGCCACAGAAAACTTGCATTTCATGGCAAAGCCAGACTAATAGAGGAGCTATTTGCTTTAGGTAAAGCCCCGCACTGTATACAGCGTTGGCCAGTGAGTCAGCCAGTCATACAGTTATTGCTGCACTAGATTAGTTGAGTGAGTTTTAGTGATATTTTGGACCTGAAAGCATCCTTTGTACTGCACTATTGACAGAGCAAGCTACCTGAAGCTCCTGTGTTACAGACTCCGAGGTTTTAGCCCGGGTCTGAGCTCTGGTTCTTAGGCTAACCGCCTCTGCCTCTTTATCCTCTTGGTTCTCACGACTGCAGGATCCAATGCTCCCAGCACCTCTGGTGCCTTGTAAACAAACAAGAGCCTGAGTGTGGCAACTACAACACACACAGCAGCAATCTTGCCTGGAAGGAGCTGTAGCATCTGATGCAGGAGCAAAGGCTGACACAGGTTTAAATCAATTGATCAATCAAGAATCCTGATAGCTGTCTTTGAACACAGCAGGCAGATTCGACAGTGCAACCCACAACAGCTTCATAGTGCCTGAGAATCAATGCAAGGAGCACACCAAATATAAATCTTGGCGAGACACACACCAGAGAAAAACATAGATTAGACAATCTGGTCACAGCCTAAACAGGAAATTACAGTACCATGTCATGTCAGAGGTCTGACCTTGGCTTGCATTGCTCAGGCCGACGGCTGCTGTCTCAGCAACCTCATCCTTGAGTGCTGTCTCAGCAACCTCATTCTTGACTGCTGTCTCAGCATCCTCAGCCTTGACTGCTGTCTCAGCATCCTCATCCTTGACTGCCGTCTCAGCAACTTCATTCTTGACCGCTGTCTCAGCATCCTCATCCTTGACTGCTGTCTCAGCATCCTCATCCTTGGCTGCTGTCTTGACCACTTGAAGATATGTCACAGCCCTTGCACTGTCACTGAAGGACCACAATGTACAAGCCTCCGAGAGGCGGCCTTCAAGTATCATCTGGTCAGGCTCTGTGTGGCTGAAGTACACCGCTGAAATCACAGGTTGGAGCCCACTGGCTTCCTTGATCACTACAGAGCTGCTGCCAGCAGATTTGGTGCAGCTCAGTGTGCTTCCTGGCACCTTGACTGTCATGGCAAAAGCACAGTCCATGCCACACTTGGTGATGATGGAGGTGAGGAGCTGATGAATAGCTCTGCTCTGCTGTGCAGGCTCAGCCATGTTTGCCAGTCTGACATTGAGCCGGAGAGACCCTGAGTTGACATTATCCCATGGCTCTAGATCTGTCAGATCTGTCAGGAAATCGAGAAATCCAGTGTCTAAGAAAACATTCGCACTAGCTGTGACATCGCTACCCTGCTGTAGGTCTTGTACAGTCATTGGAACACCTGGCATTTGGTGTGGCACAGCAGCTGCTCGGCATTGTACAGCATCCCTTGGGTGCATTGAACACACCTGAGACAGCAAGCAGACAAGGTCAAACATTGTACTGTACAACTACATTGTTGGACGAGCGCTTGTCATACTGTGGAGCCACAAAACATGCCGATCAACAAGAGCTTGGAAATGCAGCATAACTTTTGTGTCACAAGCTATTGTGCTGAAGCTGTGTTTGACTGATCTTCACGATACATGCAATGAACTGTTTCAAGAGCTGACTGTTTGTCAGCAAAACATACAGAAGAGGACAGACGCCCGAGCACGCCAGGTTTGACATGCCTGACATCAGTTCTACTTGAGTGAGGACTACTTGCCTGGCCATTAATGCTGACCTCAACAAAGGGAACCTGCTCTGTGCTGCCTTGTTGGCCTGCGCTACAAGCAGCCAGTGGGGCCGCATACACCTCTGCATATGAACCTACAGCATCAGGACACAGCAGTTTGATTGATTGCAGCTGCGACACCAAATTCTGCTTGTATGCACCACAGCCAGTGCTAATGTTTTGTGAAGTGGGAAAACTCGCAGCCTGCCTTTTCACCTCAAGATGTAATGCAGACCCCTGAACGCTTACACAACGTGCAACGGCAGCAGCAGCAGCAGCATGCACTGATTTTTATCACATTTTTCAGTGCACGAGCTAGATGATTCCTCGCCTGAGGTAGGCATGGTAGAGGACTCAGGTTGTTCATCCGGCTGAGAGACAGATGCTGCTGCATCAGGGAAGTGACAGTGACCTGGTAGGATGCCATTCAAAGCACTAGCTTTCCTCTTTCCTGCCTGCTTTGTGCCCTGTACAACAGTCAGCATAGCATGAAAAGCGCTGCCTGTATGAGAGGCAGCCACTGAAGAACAAGCCAAATTTTCATGGCCAAGGCCATGAGCGAACAGTCTAACCTTTACGATATCTGTACATTGCTCTCCCACTATGTACTTCACCACATGAGGGCGTGGCGCCCAATGCTCAATGGCTTGCCGTAGCAGCTCCATGCCTTCGCCCGCAGTATAAGAATCTTGCATGTTCTGCAGACCATGATTCTTGCGGCTCGCTCCTGAAACTAAATGAAACTTGGTTGTCTCGCCACTTTTGCAGCTGCAAAAGAAAATCCTGGCTTAGGTGCTTGAAGATAGTCACCATAAGGCACACCAACAAGGGCGACAATAGGGGCAGTGGTAAGTAGCTGTACCACCAAGGGAGAACATTGCAGGCATGCTGAAGGTATGGAAGAATGCAATACATCCACACCTGATGCTGCAGATCAGCAATGCCACAAGCTCACTGGTTCCAATGACCCACCAAATGTGCACATCTCAACACAATATGCCATGTGGTTCACATTACAAAGCATCAAACGCTTGTTTGTACCAGCCAACTTACTGGCACTCTCCAAGTAGGCTCTAACTCCTCCCAGAACTCCAGCAGAGTGATCTTGGGGTGAGTGAGCTGGTTGCTGGACCACACCTTGATGAAAGTTGTCTGCTGCTCCATCTGAGCCAGCGTTGTATCTTTGCCAAGCTGCGTAGCCTTTGACACAAATGTTTTGCAAAACTCCCAACACCAGTAAATTGCTGACTCAGACTCTGATTGCATGACACATTCACAAAGCCATTGGCGGGACAGGACAGTATCATGGAATTTGCAGTCTTGATCCTCCCATGAAATGGACCCCACTGCAGTGCACGTGCCGGTTTTCAGTGTGATACCTCGACACCGACCATATGGCAGACGTTTGGGAAGGTCTTTCTTCAACCCAAAAGACCATGTAGCTCCATTCAGATTGACTGCCCCTGTAGCAAATGCTGCAGGATGGAAAGTGGGCCCTCAGGCTGCATTTTGTGGTATGAAGTAGCACAATGCTGACCTGACTGCTTGACAGCTTCAATCAAAGTCCTTGGTGTGATAGAGTGCTGTTTTGGCGGCAAAGGGTTTGCATACAGGCGTAGAACTTTAAGCAGCATTGCTTTTCTCTCTGACTTGGTCATCATGACTCCTTTGTCCAGCAGCTGCATGAGCGTTGTCTCAAGCCCACTGTCTAAAGCTAAGCCTGGGGTTTGCTCAACAAATTCAGCCAAGGCAGCGTTTAAAAGCTCAGCAAGACAGTGTTGGCTACTAGGCGCTTGCATCAGCAGCTCTTCCTCCTTTCTGCTGTCGTTGTTTGGTTTGAGGCTGACGGGATCTCTGTAGATCAGTTTGTGCTGCCTAGGAAAGGATGCCTGTACCGCGTTGCATGCCAGCTTAGAACTCGTGTGCGCGACCACCGCAGCTTGCATACGACAGATTGCTCAGTGTGGAAGTTCCGCTGTCGCTGACGCTACTGCCTTCGAACTGGTGCTCAGATCTGTGGTACAGTTTGGGTATTTGGCGTGACGGTGTCAGAGCGTTGTCGACAACGTCGTGCAGCGTGACGTGACAGGCTGGTGCTGAGAATCGTGATATGTACCTCTGCTGCAAGTCTCGCCACTTTGCCAGCATTCAGGGCAGCATGTAGCGCAGCATGTAGCGCAGCATTCGTCATCAACTACCGCGTCTGCTACATGATACACTAGCATTCATTTTTGTGAACAGCTGCCCAGTCATCAGCAGAGGGTCAAGCAGCGATATACAATTCTGCTGTCGAAGTTGAAATGCTGCACCAATGCCTTCAAACATAAAGATCATGTCCAAAAGAAGTGTGCCAGGTCATCTGCAGACACCAGCTCCTCTATCAGCTCCAGGTCATCTGCAGCATGCCAGAGATCTGAATCATCCTGATATAGCAATGAACTCTGTAATGCTGCAGGCTGTGACCAACATTGATTGCTTGTGATAATGAAATCACTCTGCATTACAAGTCTGTGGAACACAACTAACTCCTGACTACGGCTCAGCTAAAAGTATACTTTTAGCTGAGCCAGCTGCTGGCCCTTGCTTCAAGTCTGAGAATTGAACTAATGGTGTTATCTTAAATTGAACAAGCTGAGAGTACACGCCTTGACTTACAAAAATTGAAATGTCAAGACCCACATACATCAGCCACAAATGTAAAAGCACAGCATGAAGGACGCACGGGAGTCAAAGTAGGTGCTCAGACTCACCGAGAGGCTCATCTCCAGTGCAGTGATTCAGCTCATTGTTGACGTCGCCAGAAGGACACTCTAGCTGGGTGCCATCTGCATGCAAGAATATAAGATAGTGTTTTGATCTCAACAGGCAGGCAGGTGGATCGCAAAATGTTTCGGACCTTTTTCAAATGTAGAAGCTAGCACAGAGGTCACATTCGAACTGTCATGACACAATGTAAAGCATCAGCCTGAAACTGAACGCTTTTGTATCAAAAGTACATCAAATGTGCTCTTGCAGGTCTCTGTGAGTCAGGGAAGCAAAATAGTACCTTCGTGGGGGTGTTCCTGCATGTCAGACTCGATCGTGAAGGCAGCCTTTGGGAAGCTATGCATGTTGTGGAACATGCCTGCATCATCTGCGTGAGTGATGTGTCTGCCTACACAAGATATTGCATCAAGTTAGTCATGGCATACTCTGTCCTTCAAGCAGGCAGGTTGCTTGCAGCCATGGCGCAAGTAACGCTTGTTGCCTGTTGATGTTGATGTTGAGGTGTTACTTCTATGTCACAAATGAAGCAACCTAGTGCTAGTCATATACTTTGTTGCACAACACAACCTTATTGGCCACAACAACACCAGGCTTGTTTACTCCAAATCTTGCAATAGGCTCACCAGATGCCGATGCTCTGGAACTCAGGCTGTAGGCGGCACAGCTGGACATGCTCTCTGGCATAGGTGGCCAGGACAGACCACGCTGTGACAACATGTGTGACAGTTCTTCTCGGACTTCAAGGTTCTGGTTTGTAGGTTTGTAAAACCACTTGTCAACATCGCTCAACGCAATGCGCCTCTGCAGCATGGTTGCCAGCACACCTGCAGGGCACTAGCTCCCAGTAGTCGTCCGGCCGTTCCATTGACTTTGTATGCAGCAGTGTGAAGGCAACCAACACCCGTGGTTTTGCATAATCAACAGAGTCACGCTGACAAGATGCTGAATTCAGCAGAGTAGTTGACATGGGCCAGCGTTTTGGCGAGCTGAAAGAGCCGTGCACGTTTTCGCACCTGCAATAGACTGACGACCTCCGAAAGAAGGAAGTCCAGACTCAGGAAAGAAAGGCCCCAACAACAATCTGTAGCTCTCAACACACGCTGCTCTGGAGGTTCCATCGATGAATTTGTAGTCCGTGCCGGCCCGGAGTAGTCGGCCAACAGACCGGTGCGCATGCTCCGCCTTGTCACTTTCAAGCAGCTGAAGCTCGTTTTGAGCAATACAACGGCCATCTACGCGTCCACTAGATGATCTGACCTGTAGCAAGCAGCACTTCTGGAGAGGTGAACCCAGTTATCAGCAGAGCATATGCATAGAAACTGTGATCCGAGTGCTTCGGGGCACGCCATACCATAAGCGCTTCCTCGACGCACTGGATAACACGCCGACCGTCCTCGGGAAACTGATGGGCGAAAGCTTTGAGACTTTTCTTGAGTCGACGATAACTTGATGAGCTCTCCAGCGCTGAATTGTCCGACAAAGCCATGGTAAGGCCTGATTCAAGCTACTCGAGGCTGCGTGTTGCGCCCGCGACAGGAACGGATTGTGCACATGCAGCAGCACTTTGTCTTGAGAGTGATGCATGGTGCTGACAAGCATGCTGTTGTCGCTGTGCGACCTGGCGAAGATGCAAGCGACCAGACGAGACTTGCCGCGACCTGTTCTAAATTAGCAGACCCTAAGATGTATTTGTGCGATTTAGCAAATTTGGGTCAACTGATTGAATTTTTGAGTGCTGAGGAGGTCCAGCATCGCGTGCTCTTGTCAATTCCGAAACGTCTATTGCAGTTCAGAAACGTCACCCCTACACCGATATTCCTTGCGTAGGAGTATTGTTTGCTCCTGATGGCAATAGCGTGCCTTGCACATGATGCTCGATCACCGGCACGAGCAACCGGGCCAAGTCTGGGATACAAGTTGGCAACAAATTCGGCTTCCTGATGGCAAGCAAGCTTAAGGTCATTTCACACGTGTTGTGTTGCTTCCATCCCATTGCACAACAAGCTGAGTTGTTGTCGTCGACTCCGTGTATGGAGCAGATGGCTTGGCATTTACCGACCTGATGAGGCCTTCATGTTGGTCACATGCTGCATCATGCAATATATTATACATATGATCGCAAAATTTTGCAGCCACAGGGCTTCATGGCTCGACCATAGAACGAGGTGATGAAAAACGGTAATTTACCAGGCATACGGTATGCACGGAGTTTACAAAGATTCAAGACCGTCGCAACTTGCAATCAATTGATTCAATGGACAAGAAAATGGCCTGGCAGATCGATCACACTATCGTATGTATCTTGCTCAGCAGAGGTGCATCCCCAAAGCTTGTTGCTCTCGTTGATGATCTCTACATACATGTACAGCAATTAGCAGTCATTCATAACGAGGTCGACTTTGCCCCAACAGTCTGCTGTTGTGATGACAAGATGCTATTTTGAGGCAATTGGAGGTCATGTGATCACATTGTACATGAGTGAACTACTGAAAGCAAATAGTGAATGCGCATATGCGCTGCAGCTGCAGCCCGCTGGTGTTTGTGCACCTTATGTATGTAGGGTGTCCAGCTGTCCCAGTTCAGCCTGCAGACAAACCGTAGTAACGCTTCAGCCACTTCCCTGTGCTGCACATCAAGCACAACAGACAAACAGCTCAATATAGTGACAAACAGCTAATTAAACAAGCAGCACAAATGTGTACCTTGAGCTGTTCCATCTTCATGCCCATAGATCGCTGAAGTTTTCCTTTGTCGGCCTCACTCAGGTCAGCCAGAATCTCCTTATACATTGTGGTCACTATGCCTACAGATTCCCTGGCTAGCTTGTGCGACTCGTTGAAATATGTGGTCTCTGCATCTTCTTGAGCATACTCAATCTCATCCCTTGCCTCTACAAATTTGTCATTAAGCTCGTCAATCTGGAAAGGCAATACACGTGTCGTGTCGCCAAGATTTGCTGAAAGCTGCCGGTGCAAACTGTTTGGTCTAACAGTGCCGCTAGCAGGCAGCTTTCACCTGTCCTTGTGCCTGCTCCAAAGTCACAATCGAACGGCACAAAAGCCTATAGCTTGATGACAAGGGCGCTGCAGAAGGCGAAATAAAGCTAGTTTGTCGACAAGGGATGCTGCCGGGGGTAGCAATGTGTAGTTCTCTGCAGCTGTTGTTGGTGACAGCAAACTCAAGCAGGGAACATAGCTTTGAGGCTTGGATTCGTCTTGCAAGGTTCATCAGACGGGCTTAGCGATCACGCTCGAAAAACAGAAGCATTGAATGGCAAGTAGGCGCATGACATCGTTCGTCTTTCACGATCATGTGCTGCACGTGCAGTTGCTCGTTAGGTTTTTGGTTGTTGACTGCAACTGAAGACAGACCGGCAGAGTGTTGCTTGTTGCAGCACTTTGTGACAGTTTGTCGCCCGACGGGCGGCATGACTGCAGTACCGAGCCGAGAAGTGACAACGTCTCAGGTGTCGGCAGTGACCTTTGGCTTCTATACCGAGAAAGAGGTATTGCTATTGCTCAAGTTGCGTGTCCGGCGACTCGAGAACTGTCGTGCCGAGTCGCCAGTCGAACTGCAAGCTGCATGCAAGAAGTATCTCTCATGATCTCCGTCGTAACAAGCCGCACCGTCTGACAATGAGCTTTACCAATTTCGTCGATCCCCACAGGTGTGCAAGTTGAGCGTCAAGCGCATCGTCACCCCTATCATCTTCGACAACCTCAAGAATACAGTACCAGGAGGACTGTACGACCCTTCATTGGGGCCATTGGATCCTTTCACGGAGTGAGTGACTGTTGAAGAAGCAGCCATGTACCAGTTTGAAGCTGCACGTCCCTGCACAGCAAATTGTCAGCAATACAAGCACGTTTTTCTTGAAGTGATGGACAGCAGGCAATGGCCTGTCCCAGTAAATGCTGCAGGCAGGGTTAGTGCATGCTGAATGAAACTTTCATTTCTTATGACTGCAGCTGCGCTACATGTGGTCAGCGAGGTAACAAGTGCTCAGGGCATTTTGGCCATGTGGAGCTGTCACTGCCCGTCTATAACCCCCTGGTCTTCACGTGAGTACCTCGAGTCTTCTGATCTTTATGCATGCAAGCGTGAAAGAGTTGCTTTCATGCAAGAAGCAGTCGAGTGCTTTTTGCTGTATATGCTGGCGCCCATGCACTTGTCAAAGTAAATCCACATGTCAAAGCAAAGAAGACAGCTGCTCTCATGTAGTACATGACTTTGCATCAGTCCAGGTCCATCTACCTGTGCATTTGTCCATTTAAAAACAGGGGGGCATAAATTACTCTGTGCTGTTTGTGGGATCAGATTCGTAAGTTGTATATACATGCATGCTTGCCCAATTTCATTCATCAACAAAACCAGATACCCACTTGTGTGTAGATTGTATTGTTTGCATTCAAGCTTTTGTAGTGCCTTCATGTAAGGTCCCTGAGGATCTGCTTATATGCAGGACTATGTACAAGCTGCTCAGGAGCACCTGCCTACACTGTTTCCAGCTCAAGATGGCTCAAAAGGAGGTGGACAAGTACACCGAAAGGCTCACCCTGCTTGCAAAGGGCAAACTCACAGAGGCAGCAGCTGTGATGACTGGCGGGGGCAAAGCTGCAGACTTTGCCCAGAGCTTGATAGCGGCAGGAGAAGAGGGCGAGAATGCCAATGAGAATGTAGCCAAGGGCAAGAGCAAAGGCACTCAAAGGCCCAGTGCTACCACTGCACCCTTGGATGGTATGCCCAACACTTACAGCTTGCCTGACTCACTCTGTGATCTGTTTTGGAGATCAGTGGAGGCTGCATGTATCACAGCGTAATGCATCGTGCAAGCTGCACAGGTATGTTGCTGCCGTTCTTTGACTCAGAAGGGGTGCTTGTGTACAAGCTTGAGCTCAAACAACAGCAAGGTTGTGAGGTCACAGCAGCAAGCATCTTTTGGATGCTACTTAGCAATTTGGGATGTTGCAGATTGCATGTCCATGCTGTCAGAATCCAAAGCCAAGTCAGAAACTTGTGTGACTCCATTCTGTCACATAGGGTGCTTGTCCAATCTTGTCTGAGAACTGCTGATCCAGTCAATGCTATATAACAATACATGCAATGCGAACTCTGCAGAGGTTTGCATGGTGTTTGCAGATGGCAGGGTGAGGTCAGGAATCAGGACTGCTCACACGCAGGAAGCCATGAGGGAGTGCATCACCAAGTTCCTGAAAGCCATGCCCACACAGTCTTGTGCCAACTGCCAGTGCAACAACCCCGCTATCCGCAGGTAGCTATTAACACTCACTGCTACTTTCTGTCTGCCAGCCAAGATTGTGTCAGACTGCGCATGGGGCTTTTGGGCAGCAGCTGATGCAAGCATCCACGTTTGTTTTGATTCGCAAACAAGGTGTTTGCATACTTTGTGTAGCTGACCACAAGGCTTGCAAGCACCAAATCCCAGTGTCGCTTTACAAGCGCCTGATCAATCTCATGAACCATCACTCGTGGTGACTCATCTAGCTAAGACGTCTACTATGAACCTGGCATTACATGTCACTAGTGGTGACTCATCTAGCTAAGCCGTTTATAAACCTGGCATCACATGTCAAAACTTTGAACACCTTAATTGGACCTTTGTTACATGTTTGCTACTGCGCTTGTGACAGGGACGGTAGCTCCAAGATTTTCCAGGTACCTCTGGCTTCCAACAAGCTGACAGCCAATGCAATGCGAGGAGTGGAGATCAAATCTGTGCTGGCATCAAACTCAGCTGAGTCAGCTGAGGTGGCTGCGCTCGAGGAGGAGATGGCGACTGAGCTGGCAAAAGAGGCGGGAGACAGGGGCAAGGGCAACGCCCAGGGCAGCCCTGATTTGGATGAGGGCCCTTCCATAACCCCTAAACCCTCCAAGCGGGCTGAAGTAGACAGGTAAGAGAAAGTCAGAAGACTCTTCAATCAGTTTCAATCTTAAATCCTAAGCAGCTCATGCTTTGGTTGAGATGTACTGTTTCCTTGAGGGGCTTTGCACTGATGATTCTGTTAGCAGCTGCGTGCAGCCAGCTTGATTTCTGCAGAATCCCAAACAATGCATTGGTGCATCATTATAGCCACTTGACAATTGTGTGCAGCTGATCATGATGCCTTTCTTGTGTGGAGCATGTCTTGTGCATTGGTGTGGAGAAACACGTGCATGCAACTCCAGAGTGAGATTTGGCCGCCACATTGGGCAGCGACATACCATCATCTCATGCAGGCTTTTTGCATTGACACCACTCACACATAGTTCAACAGTTGTCAAACACAGCTCCACACTCACTGAGCTGCAAGCAAACCTATCCACATGCATGCTGTGAATTGGCTCTTCAGGCTATCATAGTGTCATGCATGGATATCTCTGGACGCCAAGCAGTGAGAATGCACAAGCAGAACACCACACGCTTGCTGTGAATTGGCTCTTCATGCTATCACACTGTAATGCATCACATGCTGTGCAGTGAGAATGCATGCACAGCTGACAAATCTGTGTGTGGTTCTGCAGTGGCAGCAGACCACGCTACATGACGCCTGCAGAAGTGCGTGAGGTGCTCAAACGCATGTGGCAGAGAAACACAGACATCTTGTCTCTGCTGTACGCTGTTGAGAACAAGAACGTACCCCACAGCAACAAGATTCACACCAAGTATGAAGACATTTACGAAATGTTTTTCGTGCAAACTGTGCCTGTGGCCCCAAACAAGTTCCGGGCCCCGTCTAAGCTTGGGGATCAGGTCTTTGAGCATCCCCAGAACACGCTGTTGGTGACGATCATCAATGCAAATCTGGATCTGGTCAGCTTGAGTGACAAAGCGGTGACTGACCCAGCAAATGAAAATGAGGTATGTTGTAAAACACCGCTTTTTGCATTTTGTGGCATTTTTCATGGGTTGAGAGACCAAGCAAGACTCTACTGAGGCTCATTGTTCTTGCTCATTGGAAACCATTGGCATCCAAATGCAATGTCAAGTGTTGGCCCTGCGTATGATCTGAATTTTGCCAGACACAATCAGCACAAGACAACGTAAGCATGGCTCATGATCAAATGAAAGAGAACGCAATTCATCCTTAAACAGTGGTACTCAGCCTAGCGCATTGGACCGGACCTGGTGTGTCACTGGCGTGCATGGCTTGTGTAGCAACTCAACATGTTCACGTTTTGCATTCATTCCCCACTCAAACCACCCACCCACCCACGCAGCTACTCACCCTTCATACACGCATCCACTCACTCATTGATTCATGCATTCATTCATTACTTAGCATGTACCTTTCCCCAGGATCCCGCACATACAGTTTTGGAGGATGGAGCTGATGACCATTGAGTGTATTGAGTAGCGCCCTGTATAAGGTCCTGTTTTGGCATCCAGCGTACCAACAACAATGTCAGCAGTGACAGTGCAGCTGCATTGCTTGTACAGGCAGTGGACAGGCAGCTGGACTTGGGGCGCAGCCTGCAGATCTGGCTGAACCTGCAGAATGGCGTGAATGCTCTGTTTGACAGCACCTCGACCCCACAGAATCTGGGCACTCAGGTACACAAGCACATCAAGCTTGATGTTTTAGGGCTCAGAACTAGTGTAGGGTAATGCATCATGCCTGCTGTCTGTGTGCAAACAAGTAGAGTCCATCTGCTTTGCAACAGTGCACAATGTCAAGCATGTGGATTGACGTAGGTGTCTCAGTGATGGTGCATCTGAGCCACAGATGGCTCGCGCTCAGCTGCTCTGATATGCCTGAGCTTGATGTGCATGAGTCAATGAGCTGCTGAGTGTGCTTTTGCATTTTGTATGCAAGCCAATGCCTGCTTGGCCATGCAACAGCATGTTGTGGTTTCACCATGCCAAGGCTTCCGTCAGATTCTTGCCATGACTGACGTACTTAGATGTTGACTGTAGGGCATAAGGCAGATTCTGGAAAAAAAGGAAGGGCTGTTCCGCAAGAACATGATGGGCAAGCGTGTCAACTTTGCGGCGCGATCAGTCATCTCGCCGGACCCCTACCTGGCCTCAGGGGAGATTGGGGTACCCCCCTACTTTGCGAAGAGGCTGTCCTTTCCTGAAAGGGTCACCCCATGGAATGTCAGGGTGAGCTTTGGCATCACACTGCTGTCACAGACAATATAGTTGTTGTCTAGGATACTATATGCTTTGCTGCTGCTGCTGCTGCTGCTGCTTGCACTGCATATGCTTAGGTGACTTGAAGACATGTCCTCACGGGCCTTGTTCAGCAGCACAAACAGTGATAATTGACAGTGCTTAAGTGCCAAGTAACGCTGTAGCAGCGCTCCTACACACAACTGTGTTTAGCAGAGTTAGTCCAGGCTGATGTCAGGGACTAGCTGTGCTGAACTCTGTGCTGTGTTATGCTGACACTTGGCACATGAGTCAACCAGCCGTATTTTGCTTGCAGCTCTCAGCTGCGTCGCTGCTTGCAGCTCTATGCTGTGTTCCACTGGCTGTGTTGCTGCTTTGCAGCTCTGCTGTCTCATGCTGATGTCAAACACAGCGTTGAACAGCTGCTTTGCTGCTTGCAACTCTTTGCTGCAGCACCAATGAGTTTTGTCATTGTTTGCAGCTCTGTGCTGCGTCATGCTGACGTCATGCATACCATCCAACAGCTGTCTGTGTTGCTGCTTGCAGGAGTTGAGGCAGGCTGTGATGAATGGTGCTGAAAAGCATCCTGGAGCAGTTGCTGTTGAGGATGAATTTGGGCGAGTTGTGAGCCTCACTGCCTTTGATCAACAGGTATCTATGCGCTATTGCAGTCAACAGACACAAATGCAGTGAATGGGTTCATGCTACCAGCTGTATGTGCTGTGGCCAAGCCAAAGGCCATGTACGCACTGTTACCAAGGTACTGTGTGTACCCGAGCCTAGAGGAAAACATATGCTTGGTGAACGAATGCATGAGTGAACTGATTTCATGTGGCAAGGGTTGACACCGGGCATAGATGGTGTGTTTCAGACAGCAGCATAACAACTGATGCACTCCTTCGCAGCCCCAATATGCTGAGAGTGAGGTGTGAGTCACTCATGCTGAGCATTGAGTCCGGGATGATTGAGCTAGTTAGGCAACTACTTGTGTAGCGATCTCTGTGCATTGGATTGACAGGAAGCACCAAATTTACAGGACACCTCACCTGAGCAGTGAGTGTCTGCAGAGGTATAAGCATACTGCATATTAGCTGATGTTCAGTGAAAATCTGTATGGACAAGAAGCATCCCAAAGATTCAGTGTAAAAGTAAGATTTAGCCTCAGAGGAGTGTCTTTCTGACCATGATACCAAAAATTTGACTGAACACATCTTTTCTGCAGAGGCGAGAGAGCATAGCAAAGCAGCTGCTATCCAGAGCCAGTGCGTCAGTGAGCGCTGGAGGGCCCTTGGGAAGGGGCGATGGAAAAGCCCTGCCCTCAGGCAACGGCAAGATTGTGTATAGGCACCTGAAAGATGGTGACCTGATGCTGACTAACAGGCAACCCACACTGCACAAGCCTGGCCTCATGGCTCACCGAGCGCGAGTCTTGTGGGTGAGTCAATGGGTCATATTGCCTCTTGTGGTTGTCTTGCGATTGAGCTGCTGAGGCATGTTGCCTTTAATGACCGTCCTGATGCCTATTGAGGCAATCCCAAGGACTGATCAATGGATAAAGCAATTTGACCGGTGTTGATTTCTAGTCTGCCTGTCACCTTGACCGTCATTGCATTGGAAAGCTAGTGTTGGACAAGACAATCATCACCCATTGCTGCTGCATTCTGGCTGCATGTTACATCACGCAATCAAGCGCCACCATTCACCCTACCTTCTCTCTTTTGCGTCGTAGTTATGCTGGTGTGACTTGCACAGCATACATGAAAGTCTGTCTGATGTGTGTGCAGGGTGAGAGGGTCATTCGCATGCACTACGCCAACTGCAACACTTTCAACGCTGACTTTGATGGCGATGAGATCAACCTGCATCTGCCACAAGACAACCTGGCAAGAGCTGAGGGGTACGAGATCGTCCATGCTGATGAGCAGTACATTGTGCCCACAGACGGCAAGCCTGTCAGAGGGCTCATCCAGGTGTGAACATACTTGGTTGCAGCATCTTTGTTTCTCTAGTTGTTTTGTGGGGGTCTTTGGCTCTATTGATGCAACTTCTTCTCATGGTAGTAATCAGGATATTGTAAGGTTGTGTCTTCTATCTGTGTGTTCAACTCTTCAAGCTGCAACAGCAAAGGAGGTCTTTGTCTGTCATATGGTTCTTATGTGTGGTAAGCAAGCATGTGACTCTATCAGTAGAAAGTCGTGGTCAAGCCATGAAACCTCCAAGGCCAACATGCTTGGCCACTGGCTTCTGCATTTTCGGTGAATGATCTTCTGTTTTCCTGCTGAATGTGACTCTTAGCCATTTGCGTAGCAGTCGTCAAGCTTGTCGCTTGACTTTGACAGGGCATGAGGCCTTGCTTGCTAGATATTCTTGTTCATTGTGAATGTTGCACAACCACAGGCTGTCAGAGTTTTACCTAATATCTGCTCTTACTCATGCTAAGCATCCTGTTGCTGCTGTGGATTGATGAGCATTGACGAGCAACATTCAGTAGGGTCTCATCATATACTAATGTTGCTGATGCCCATTGCTGTGCCCCAACAACACTGTGAGCATCATTGGCTACCATGACAGGCTTCAGCTTGGAACAAAACAGAGGCCAGTGTTTGGGTCTGCTCAACAAGGCAGAGCAGACAGTACAGCAACAGACAATAATGGTAACAATAACAACAATGATAATGATAATGGCAATGGTGACATCAATTTACAAGTGACAGTTGTTGACAATCAGTGTTGTCACCGCAGGACCACATAGTGTCCGGAGTGTGGATGACTAAGCGTGACACATTCCTTAGTAAGGCGGAGTACATGCAGCTGGTGTATGCAGCCTGCTCCCCCACCAGGCCGGGCCTGCTGGATGCCTCAGACCACATCATCCTGCCTCCCACCATCTTCAAGCCTGAGCCCTTATACACCGGCAAGCAGGCGAGTCACTGCTGATGCACAGTGTTGCTGGTGGATGATTCTTTGCTGGGGGATGATCCATTAGTAATGGACAATCCTTTGCTGGCAAATGGTCCATTAGTAGTGGATGATTCATGGGTGGATGCTGCATTAGGGGATGTTGCTGTAGGAGCCGATGCCAACAGTGCTGGCTTTGACTAGCAGATGCTGTAGAGAGTGTTGCATATGTGTGGTGGTGCATGTGCACATCCATGCATGGCAATCCAACACTGTTGCGTCCTCAAGATTTCTTTTTCCCTTTCTACCTCCCAAGTTGTTCACAGCGCATGACAATCTCCTTTGTCATGTAATGTGAACATCTGGCAAGCCTTTCACAAGCTGCTTTCCAAATCCCACACAGCACTCTTGAAATCCCTGGGGACATTTCAAACCTTGGTGCTCATAGAAATTACACATACGTCAACCATAAATGTGTGTTCGGTTTCCCTTTTTGAGCATCTCCTTTCTGCAATTGATGTGGGACAATTACCAAGCTGCAATCTTAGCTCAGATCTCTAACTGGTTGAGTATAGGTGTTGACGAGTGTGCTTGCCTTCTACACCCGTGGCAAACCTCCTCTAACCTTCAGCTGCCCCGGCAAAACCCCTGCTGACTACTGGGGCAAGTCTAGCGGAGAGACCGAGCTGCTCTTCTTCAAAGGGGAGCTTCTGCACGGATGCATGGACAAGGCTCAGTATGGCAAATTTGGGCTTGTGCATGCTGTCCAGGTACCCTCAACCTTGAGCCGCAAACCCTACATGCAAACCCTACGTATGTAGTGTGGTGCTTCTTCTGCCTAGCACACATTGCCCCTGTGCAATTTTCCTTACAAACAATGTACAAAGCTGTAGTATTGATCATTGCATTGACTTTGATGTTCTCTCCTGCAATGATCTGGCACAAACGTTCAAGTAGAAACAGTGCGCTTTGCATGCCTTTGCTTGACTGGCATGTCTGTCCGGATGTAGGAGCTGTATGGCGCCAAGGTGGCGGGAGATTTGATCAGTGCCTTGAGCAGACTCTTCACTGCTTACCTGCACTTTGGAGGCTTCACATGTGGTCTGGATGATCTGCTGCTCATCCAAGCAGCTGAGCGCGAGCGCACCGAGCTCTGCGAGACTGCTGAGCTGCGAGCGCTGAGGGCCTCTGCCGAGTTTGCTGACGTCAGCATGCCAGATGAGCAAGCAGAGGTGAGATCAGCCTGCTGAGCTGAGCTGTGCGTTTTGGTTCCAAAATCAGCTGCATTGCTGGTCCTATCGCTGCGTTCCTTATGACTGCATGTCCAATGGCTCCAAAGCCTATAAAAGCAGCCAGGTTTGCATCCAGAAGGAGCACTCAGCACTTTCTGTTACATTGCAGCACGACTAACTCCCCCCCTAAGCCAAGTTTGGTATTTAACGTTTCTGCTGCCATGTCTGAGTTCAGTACCAACGGTACTTACAGTCTTCAGTGCATGCTGTGATGGTCATTTGGCATTCCATCATCAATGCTGACACAATGTGGGTGCAACTGACAGGAGCCTGAGTGTGTGAAGCGCGAGCCAGCTGTGCGCGCAGCTCTGAGCAAGATGTACCGCAGTGGCAAGAACGTCGGTGTGCTGCACGACATGAAGTGCACGGGAGCTATGCACCCCTTGTCCTCCGACGTCATCAAGGTGTGGGTTTTGTCTTCTTCGTTTGATTGTTATTGACCTAGTGTAAAAGGCATGCCCCAATGTTTGCAGACATGAATTTAGAATCCTGACAAGGCTAAGGCCATCCCCATGAGCAGGGCAACGGCCCTTGTGTCCCTTATGTACTGATCCCCTTGCTTCCACAGCGCCGCCCCCCCCTCCTCCCCATGCAGCAGTCTATTGCGTGTATGTCTGTGCCTTACGCGCAAAGTTGTGACACGCTGTAACAGCATGCAGACGCAATGTTGTGACGCAACTGAACCAACAAGCACAGCCCTCAAGCAGAGATGATGTGCATAAACTGAAAATCAGCTCTATTTTCATTCTATACCTTACAGTCTGGGGTGTGGAGCCAGTTGTGATTTATCAGACACCCTGGGCATGAGCTGTTAGAATATAGGGTTCGCATGACTATATTTAGGGTTTATGGTTTAGGGTGACACATTATATGGTGTGCAGGTTTGTTTGCCCAAGGGTCAGATAAAGCCCTTCCCCCACAACTGCCTGTCCCTCATGACTGTCACCGGCGCCAAAGGCTCCTTAGTCAACTTCAGTCAGATCAGTTGCCTGTTGGGGCAACAGGAGCTGGAGGGGCGTAGGGTTCCCAGAATGGCCTCTGGCAAAACCCTACCCTGCTTCAGCCCTTTCGATGCAGGTCAGCAATTATGCTGATTACATACATTGTGTAAACGCCTGGTAACCTTAAGCCCATGTGAGCTTAGGGTTTAAACTCTAGCTAAGGATCGCGGTCTATGCAAGCCCGTGTGAGCTTAGGGTTTGCACTCTAGCTTGGGTTTGTGGCCTATGGAACCATCACTAGCTCCCTGACGAGTGATCTGTTCATAAATGCTATTACTGGATATCGCTAAATGCTCACAATTCCAACATGGTTTCAAAGCACACCATGAGTAGCCCTACAGCAGCTGGGGTGGCGTCCAAGCCTGACTCTGTACCCCTCTTGCAGGTGCCCGGTCCGGGGGGTTCATTGGGGACCGCTTTTTGACAGGTCTCAGGCCCCAAGAGTACTACTTCCACTGTATGGCTGGGCGAGACGGCCTGGTTGACACTACTGTCAAGACCTCTCGCAGTGGCTACCTCCAGAGGTGTCTGGTCAAGAATCTGGAAAGCCTGAAGGTCAACTATGATCATACTGTCAGAGATGATTGCGACGGGTGAGCTTTGCTTGGACTGAGTGTAAACCCTAAACCCTGAAACGAGCGCTTAATCTGAGTATAAACCCTAAATGTTAGGCTGAGCGCTCAGACTGATGCTGCTCCCCAGGCGTCGATGAGGTGCTTTTCTGTTTTCTGAAAATGGTGTTTTTGTGAAGCTAGTAATGTTTCTGTATCCCATGGACCTGAGATTCTGAGATTCCTAAGATTCCCCAAGTAGGAAGGCCTAGTATCAGCCCCTGGACATTTCTGAATGTAGTGTGCATTATGACTATGAAACAGGCATTTATTCAAAATGTGGTGTTTATGTGTCCCCAAGAGCTACACAGCGTTTTTGCCCAGTGCTTTCTCACAAACTTACAATCCTGAATGCAAACAGCACTTGACTTACTCTTGCTTGAGGTCCTTCTTTGCATGTTCCTGCTCCTGCCCTTGGCCCTGCCCTTAGCCCTGCCTGAGCCATGCTCTTGCCTCGCCCCTGGCCTCACACCAACCCCTACCCTTGCCACTATTCTCGCCCTTACCCTAGCCTCTACCCCTTCCTCTGGCCAATGTTGGTACCTTCTCATGTAACACCTGGAGTGCCTGGGCAGCCCAGTATAACACTTGGCTTTTCATTGGATTGACGCTAAAATGCGTAGGCTTTTCTTTTCTTTTTCTTTCTTTTCTAACGCCTGAAACCCCCTTACAAGGCCATTATGGATGACATTGCTGGTCTGCTTTGCTGTGCAGGTCCATAGTGCAGTTTGCGTATGGTGAGGACGGCATAGATGTCATGAATGTCAGCTACCTGCGCGAGTTTGGCTTCCTGTCTCGCAACGCCCAGAGGTTTGCTCAGCAGCTCAACCTGGAGCAGGCTCTGCAAGCCACAGGGCTCAGCCACTGGGAAGAAGAGTCACGTGCTCTAGTCAAGTATGACGCTTGCTAGCTGGCTGTCTGTCTGTCTGCCTGTCTGCCCATCCATCAGTCAGTCCATCCGTCTGTCTGTCTTCTCTGTCTAGCTGTCTGTCTGTCTGTCTGTCTGCCTGTCTGCCTGCCTGCCTGTCTAGCTGTCTGTCCATCTGTCTGTTTGTCTGTCCATTTGTCTGTCCGTGTGAGTAACAGCTGCAGGCAAGGTGCTATCATGGCCCTGATTTCAGCTGCATCACACTCTCTGTGCTTTCGATGGTGTGCCATAGGAAAGTGTACATAACGAGCAGGCTGGTCGCATGACTCATTCCAATTTTTTCTCTGACAAGGCCTTGAGTATTGGCAATGGCAGGTGCTGTTAGTCATGTCAGTCAGCTTATTGTGTGCAGGAAGCGGCAGAAGAAGCTGCTGAAGGCAGCCAAGGGCAAGGCAGTCCTCCCCAGCAAAGGGTTGGATCTGCCAGTGAATGGGGTGTACCCCTTCAGCTGCCTGGGGGTCACTTCTGAGGCCTTTGGGGACGCCCTAGGGGAGTATGTGCGCGCCAACCCTGACAGCTCCCTCCTTGGTAAGCATCATACCCATACTCATGTGTCATGACTTCATGCATGAAGGCTTTGTGTGCCTAGGTGCCAAGCTGCAGTGTTGTACAAATAAGTGACATGTCACAAATTGTCCCTTGATATTCACATCTGCAACTCACACCATCACATGTCACTTGCATATGTTGCCAGCATGCTTGTAGATATGTGTCACTGTTTGGGAAGAAACGTATACAACAAGTGTAATGATTTGTGTGGTTGCATGCACTGAATGTTTGTAGCAAGACATCTGTCACATGCAGCGAGTCACAAGAGGAAGAAGAGGAAGTCAGATGGGTCCATCCTAGGGTCTGAAACCCTACTGGACCCAACCTCGGAAGCAGGTTTCCAAAGGCTGATGGAGCTGAAGTACATGAGGAGTCTGGCGGCCCCCGGTGAGGCTGTTGGGGTGCTGGCTGCCCAGAGTGTAGGGGAGCCCTCCACTCAGATGACTCTCAATACTTTTCACATGGCAGGTATGGGAGGCCTTAGGGCTTGTGCACTGATGCATGGTCTGTGTAGCTGTTTGTGGGGCGGAAGGAGGGGGGGTGGAGAGGTTGTATGTCTCTCAGCCCAATGATTGCACACATAAGGGTTGCACACAATTAGTTCTTCCTTCGGGTTTAAGCTTCAGACCTCAACTCTAAGCCTTCACACACCCTCAACCCTGTGACATTTGTCAGCAACCCACACCCTGCCTGATGCATACAGGACGAGGCGAGGCCAATGTGACTCTTGGTATTCCTCGCTTGCGAGAGCTGTTCATGACGGCAGCCCAATCTATCAAGACCCCTGTCATGACCCTCCCAATTCGACCCGGCTTGGCCACCCTTCAGGCCACGGAATTGGCCAACAGGCTTCGCAAAATTCGCCTGGCTGAGGTACTGCACCAACACCACAAGCTTCAATAAGTGTCATCACTGTTTATCTTGATTGTCACCTTGCATGACAACAAGAAAGCTAGAGCTGCTCTGAACTGCACCAACTTCACAAGCTTTAACAATCATCATCATCACAATGATCATCATCATTGTCACATTGTATGCGTCAACACAGCTTGGACTGCTCAAATGTATGTGAAGAAGTATGTGACCAGTGCAACACATGTGATGAGCAACAGGCATATGCAGGTCCTACTGCTATGGTACCAGTTACAACAGGAGGATACTGACACATTACTAAACTCCTGGCATCGTGCACAACACAATAGTGCATATGACACACGCCACTATATTGCATGGTACAATGCATTAATTGTTGTGTCATCATTACACAGGTTGAACAGTGTGATGTACATTTGCAACTGTGTTGTTGATGCTTAGCATGATTACCCAGAAGATGATCCGCACCGTCTTCATATGCTGTGCAAAACATCTGTGATCTGTTGGTGCATCAAGCATTGGCAGCCGCTGCAATGCCCTCAGCATCAGGCGTGCTGATGTGTCCTCTCGGTGAGCTGATTTGGACAGCTCAGTGAGTTGATTTTGACCGAGCACTCATCTGCATGCTGAGGCAACAATGCCTTTCCCAGGCTTTGCAACCTGTATGTAATCAGTCTGTTACCAATTTGTCATTCAGTTTTCGTCCACACTTGTAACCAGCCTTTGTGTATCCAGGTGCTGCAAAGTCTGAGGATAGAGGAGTACGTAGCAGCGCCTTCTCAGCAAATGGTGTTTGGCAGAGCGCGTGTCTTCAAGCTCAGGCTGCAATTCTTCCCAGAGCACTTGTACCCCAAGGAGGCCGGTATCACCTTTGCTGACGTCGCCAAAGTCTTCCAGACTGTCTTCATGCTCAAGCTCCAGGTGCGCACCTGTTGTCTCCTCAGGAAAGGAAAGGAAAGGAAAGGAAAGGAAAGGAAAGGAAAGGAAAGGAAAGGAAAGGAAAGGAAAGGAAAAGAAAAGAAAAGAAAAGTCTAGACTACGCCTTTTGGCGCCAATTTAATGAGAAGCCAAGTATTATACCGGGCTGCCCAGGCGCTGTCTCCTCAACTGTAGCCACACTGTGTCCATTATGGAGTAGACTGTCCAGCGTGTGTGTGTAGTGTGGTGGCACCTGAGAATGGAGGACTGCATGGGATTGAATGAAGGCAGCAAATTACTATTGCTGTTATTGAATATTGTTTCGCGGAGGCACAGTTCTGCTGGAACTGCTGCATGTTTGTGAGCAGGACAGCTGTTGTTGGGGCCATGAGGCATTCTGTTATTAGGTATGTAGCAGCGCGTGCTGAAACTTTATGTGCTGTTCGCAAATTGCAATGTATTGGGGTGAGAATAGTCATCACTGTGATTGAATGTTTTGGTAACTGCGAAAATGGTCTGAAGCACACGCAAACCATTACCGGAGTTTCCAAAGCATTCAATCACAGTGATGGTGATTTTCATCCAACCATATTGCAATCTGCAGACAATTTTGGAAATTTCAGCGCATGCGGCTGCTTTGTATTAGTGATCAGTTGCAATAAAAACATAGATGCTGTTTGCAGATTGTGACATGTTGGTGTGAGAATAGTCATTACTGTGATTGAATGTTCTTGAACTTCTGGTAATGGTCTGAGACACATACAAACCATTACCAGAATTTCAAGAGCATTCAATAACAGTAATGGTGATTCTCTCCCAACCATGTTGCAATCTGCAATCAAACCTGAAAATTACAGGAAAAAAGTAAAAGATATAAAAATGACTATTTTCTGGCGCATGCGGCTGCTATCCTCATACCAGAATGCGATGAAAAATTTTATATGCCGTCCTCATAACAGACTGCAATGAAAATATAGATGCTGTATGCAGATTGCGGCATATTGCGGTGAGAATCATCATTACCGTGATTGAAAGCATTTGAAGGTCTGCACCACATGCACACCATCACCACAGGTTCATAAGCATTTAACCACAGTAATGGTGACTGTATTTTAAACATACTGCAGTCTGCAAACAGTGTGGCAAGTCTCAGCACATGCGGCAGCGTTTTTAAAAACCTAATGCCAAACTATTTAAGCCTGCTGTCGGCCACTCTCTTGTCCTTTCATGACAGCCACACACGCACCACAATCTGCACTCGGTACAAACCTGTAGCATGATATGAAGCTGGACTACATTCTGCTGTTGTGCCATCTCTAGACAATCTCAGATGCAATGGTGCATCAACGTAAGCATACTTGATCTGCTGCATCAAAAGCCCATGCTGAGGAGGGGTGATTAACCAGTAAGATCATGGCAAACGAAGCTTAAGTAGGAAATGTGGTCATGTGCTTACTCCACCCCAAGTTCTGACCTGCTTGGCTGCATTTTGTAGATAGGGCTGGATGGACAAGGCAAACCCTGCACAAACTCATCAAGTTGAGAATTTGGGTTTAGGGTTTATGTCCGATGCATAGCTGGCCTTCAGCTATATAGCACAGGTTACAACAATTCTATGAGTGGCTGTGTGCTGGCAAATCTGTGATTGTTGATGCTGCTGGATCTGGTTGTTCCATAGCTCAGTGCCGGTGTTCAGGATTTTGGGTTGGAGATGCTTGTTGCCAAGTGCATGTGACACATGATGGGCTTGTGCTGTTGTGCGCTCTGCTGTCATCCTCTTTCAAGGTCTCTTGTGCTGCAGCTTGACAAACAAAGGCAACTTCATAAAAACATGTTTTCCTTTCAAGTACGTTGCAGCACTGCCTGGTCAGTTAAATTCTTCTGAGCCTAGCTCCAGGCTGCTGCCTTAGGAGGCTCCCGTTATGATCACTGAAAACCTCAAACCCTTTTTTCTTTTTGTTTCCGAGCTTGAGCTCAAACAACATCAATGCTGCTTTGCAGTGCATGTGGTCTTCTGGACATGTTGCTACACACGTGCAGCTTGAGGCAGACACATGTTCTTGTGAAGCAGCGCATGCAGGAAGTGCAATTGATGCAGAAGTGTTTGATCTTCTCTTTGACAAAAAAAGATGGAGACCACAACCTCTTTTCAATTTCGAGATGTCTGTTTGAAAGTCAGCAACGTCATCCCTTTACTGGAAATCTAAACTCAGAAACGCCTGGGGACAGTACAGACACGTTTCTACATTGGGGAGATGTTTTAGGCATGAGTGACATGTGTGCTCTTGTCTTTGCTGATTGCAGCTTGCTGTGAAGCAAGAGCTGAAGAAGGCAAATGCAGCAGCAGCAGTGACTCAGATGTCAGTGGCGGGCATGGGGGGTGAGGAGCAGGGGGCAGCTGCCCGGGGTACCCCTGAAGGGGATGGCACCGGAACAGCTGCCAGGAAGAGCGAAAAGGTAAACCCTACATGATCCCCCCCCCCCCAATTCGCACCAATTTGGTATACCCTAGTTGAGGAGCGCTGCTGAGGGTCCTTGTGAAGCAACTAGCTAAATAGCTAGGAAAAGCCAAAAGGCTGCCTATTGTCTGAAGCAACCCTTGAGCGCTTAGTCCGCTGTTGTGATAAGGCTCTTACCACAACACCTGAATCATAAGATGACCATTCTGTACCTACAGCATGTCTGATTTCATCAGGACCCCCCCCTCCCCTCCCCCACCACCACATGATCAAAACTTTAGTCTGTCCTTCATGTGTCCTGTACATGATCATGCTTTGACACCAAGGCATGTGGGTGTGCAGGAAGAAGAGGATGAGAATGTGGAGGAGAACGAGGAGTACCAGGAGGGCAAGCTGCGCTTTGCTGGAGGGCGTAAGGAGGAAGCTACCTATGACGCTGGGGACGAAGAAGACAAACAGATCGCTGCAGCAGTCAGGAAGGAAGCTGAAGGCAGAGGAGGCGAAGGCGAGGTATTCTTTTTCAACTTTGAATGAGATTTGAATGCTTAAATGCAAAAGCCCTATTTGAGGCTGCTATTCTGTATGACCGATTGTTGTTGATTATGCCTTTTGTTTACACTGCTACGTGCCTGATGACGTTTTTGGCTGTTTTTGGTTTGTTTGACTTGAAGAAGCGGGGACAGTACAGTCAGTCACATGGGCAACAGCTGCAGGCCATGAGGAAGAGGAAAGGTTGTAACAGCAACTTATGCAGGCTAGCAGGTCCAGTTGTGCCAGGAAGCAGTAGCTTACCCTCAACATTGAGACTCTCCCTGCCTTTTGCTTTGCCCTGCGATCTTCCATCATGCCCTTTGGAATTCTGTCACAGCCCTTCTGTCTGGCAGCATTTGCCTTGCACATGTGCTTCAACCCTTTGTGTTTGTCCTCAGGATGAGGAGTCACCTGATGCGTCCCCAGAGCAGACCCCCAACACCACCCCCTCCTCTGCCAGTCCCACCCCTGGCACCACCCCTGACTCAGCCAAGGGCTCTGGCTCTAAGCAGAAGAGCACCGACAAGGCTGCGGCGGGGCTGACAGCTAGCGACATGGTACACTGTCATTTGCCCTGTGCGCTGTCAATGTCACAGTGTGATGCATGAATGCATAGTCGTTTTGGGCAGCATAACAAAGCTGCATGCTTTGCACTCTCCTAAGTTGATTGTACAGATCTCTGTATCAATGCCAATGCAATTGATGTTACACTCAACTGAATCTGCAGTGATATTTCATGGTGACATTGTGCTGCAGTGTGTGACAGAGCGTGGCTGCGTAGTGACGCATTGACGACTGTTGCCATGGGTTCAGGTGGATGCTGAGGAGTATGCATGTGAGGCTGAGATAGTCATCCCTCTGGACACGCCCACTCTGCTCATGCAAGAGATTGCAGAGAGGGTTGCTGTCGCCACCATGATACGAGACACACCAGGTCAGCTACACACACAAATGAACATGCACCCCACCCCTCCCCCTGAGCGCCCTTCGCCCCCCGGTCCCCCCCCCCCCTCCATCACCCCCCCCTTGGAAAAACCCAATTACGCATACACCATCAACCAGCAAGCCCTGTATGGTGGCCCAAAGGGTCGCCAAGCAAGATGCGAGTCATGTATGTGCGTTTGTTGTGAATATGCTAACATTTCTCCAGGCTGTTCAGCTTTGCGAAAGTGCATGGGCATATTTCACACCAGCAAACCGAGTAGGCAATGTCTAGGACGTAGGGGGATGGGTCAGCAAAGCCGAGACCACCCTGAGATCGCTGTTGCTGATGTGCAGGCATTGAGAGGTGCTACATTGTGGAGGCCGACGCAACAGGACCCACAAAGGTGCAGACAGACGGCATCAACTTCCCCGGGGTGTGGGCACACAGCGACCTCATAGATGTGGACAACATCACCACCAATGACGTGGGCAGCACCTTGCGCATGTATGGCGTGGAAGCAGCACGAGCGACTCTGATGAGAGAGGTTCGTGCTGTGTTTGGGGCGTATGGGATTGGGGTGGACCCGCGACACCTGGGCCTCATTGCTGACTTCATGACTCACATGGTAAGCGTGCATGTGGTTGTTGTGGGTTGCTGCAATGCTTTGTGGTGTTGAGATCCAACTATCACTTTTGGCTTCATGAATGACATGGTAAGCAAGCAGTGCTGGTTTTGTGAGTTGCTGCTGTGCTTTGTGATGCTTAGGTTCAACTATCATTGCTGACTTCATGACTCACATGGTAAGCATGCAGTTGTTGTGGGCTGCTGCAATGCTTTGTGGTGTTGAGATCCAACTGTCATCGCTGACTTCATGACTCACATGGTAGGCATGCAGAGTTGTTGATGCGGGTTGCTGCCGTGCTTTGTGATGTTCAGGTCCAAGTATCATTGTTGAGTTCATGAATCACACATGAAGCCTGACATCTTGGATTGCTGATGTGGTGCACTGCTGAGTGACAACATGCTTTGATCTCAGCCTTTTTATAAACACCCATTGCAGCAGCAAGTCACACTGCTTGCCTTGTTGCCGTCTGCAAACAGAGTTGAGGCTCTTGTTGTCAAGCCACAAGTCTGCTGTTTCACAAGATATACAATAAAATCCGATGGCTGCTTGTTTCAATTCAGCTTAAGATGGCAGAGTGGCCTATGACCGTTATGCAAAGCAGACGTGCTGCTGCTGAAAGCACACTCTGCTATCATGTCTGCTTTTGATAGTGTTGCTGCACCTATAGGGTGGCTACCGGGCCTGTAACAGGATGGGCATTGAGAGCAGCACCTCAACTTTCCTGAAGATCAGTTTCGAGACTGCTGCACACTTTTTGACAGATGCAACCATGAAGGGCACCACTGATGATCTCACTTCGCCAGCATCCCGTCTGGTCGTTGGCAGAGTCGTTGAGATGGGGACAGGCTGCTTTGACCTAGTGCAGAATCTAGACATTGGGGATCTTGCCATGCAGACAGCTTGACTTGGCTTTTCTGGCTGGCAAAACTGCAGATATATGGCTGCAGACTGCTTTGGAAACGTATCTTTGCAGAATGAACACTGGTAGTACAGGATAGCATGCAGAATGTAGTCTTCAGCATACAGTATACACACTAGTAGCATGAGGTGCCTTCGACCAAACCAGAAAGGGCATTTCAGGTATTAATTTCAACACTCTGGGTTGAGCTGTGTTTGCGCCTAGTTACTCAAACCAACTATTATGTTGGTGAAAAAGGGTCAATCAGCACCTCATTATACACGATGTGACAGCACGTAACCAGCAGTCACGGCATCAGCAAATCAGCTGTCACCAACCATGCAATGTTTCATGCCAGACAGCTTTGCAAAACTTGATGGAACAAAAAGAGCACATCAAAAATGAAAAGCAGCAAACATTTGCTCAAGGCCTTCCTCACCTATGCTAGAACTCAAAAACTGCAGGACAATGCAGAAAGCTATTGATACAAACAGAGCAGACCGAAGAGCGTCAACAAAATGGAGCATGTCCTGATAGCGATTTATTGGGCTACCATG